>Ga0160467_100052_pt1 | contig 176685 bp, 149 predicted proteins | sample HID1972I_E11MG_FD_108221 | JGI IMG/M metagenome (GOLD analysis project Ga0160467, IMG submission 108221) | Enriched pill bug-associated microbial communities from UW Madison campus, WI, USA - HID1972I_E11 MG | ecosystem: Host-associated > Arthropoda: Insects > Digestive system > Unclassified ... | reverse complement strand
TATGGCGGCAGCTGAAGAGCGGGATAAATTTAACAGAGGCTTCGCCCAGGCATTAATAGCAATGCTAAGCAGTCCCGGTGGTTTGTTTAGCATAAGTAGCGGGATTGTTTGTAACTTTGGAGCAGGAGGAGGAGGGGATGGAGATAAAAATGAACTATCCAATACAAACTTGGTTAAATTTGATGATAACAGTGAAAGCGACGCTGGAGGACTTAAATTGGGAGTATCAATAAATTTAGTCTATACAGGAGATGTCTCAAGTTATGAAAAAACAGAATGGATTCAAAGTGTAACTACGAATGCATTCCCCAGCGGTGAAAAACCAGGTAAAACTTATTTGGATGTTGGCGGTGAAGGAGATGACAGAAGGGCTCCTTTTTATTATCCTAAGAGTGTCTTAGAAATAGTAAAGATAAAAGAGAAAAATAATGGAGGAGTTTGGTTTGAAGATGCACCTAGTAGATATACTGGTCAATATTTGAATCGGAACTATAATTTTATGGCTGAGACTACTCTAATTGGATATAAAAATGGGAGTTGGAGTCCTATAGTTACTTATGGATGGGGATATAGTGTTATAAATGGGAATAATATCCTTAGAACACCAATTAATCAAACCAATTGGACTACTTCTAATTTTAATGTAATTAAATTGTTAAATGGACAATAAATTAAAACTTATGAACAAAGGCATTTTAGTATTGTTTATTTTTTTAATTAGCTGTGCTGATAAAAAAAATAAAGCCGATCTCATTGTTATAGAAGATGTAATTTATGGTGGCATACAAAAACATTTTTACATTGGTAAGGATTCCAGTAGATTTTATTTATCATTAAAAGAAAATCATATTATCTTAAATGAAGTAGATTCTCATTTTGTTTACATTATTTCAAAAGATGCATTTGACCATTTAAAAGAAATTATGATCGATAAGGCGGAAAATCCATTTATAAATTTTAGTAAGGATGATTTTGTTTTAAAAGTGCCCAAAAGTATTAAATTTACAACTTATAATGAAAAATTGATAGTCACTACATATTGCCTAAGACCCCAATGTGCTGTTACATTTAATGATTTTTCAAAAAAAATTAAATTAGATAAAGATACCACTTCAAAATCGTTGATTGAAAATTTAAAATTGTATTTATATATAGATAGATAAGCGAAATTTTGTCTTCCTTGTTCTTAAGCGTCTCGTTAAAATTAATTTATGTGAAAGCAGCCAAGAGTTGAGGCGTTTTGGTTTTCCATTGAAAGTTGTCCAAATCAATCATACTAGTGTTATGTTAAGTGAACTATTGACCGAGTTAAAAAGCGGTTTATTGAAGAAGGGTTTGAAGCGGTTCTTGAACGAAGAGCCACTACCAGAGTATATGAGCGGAAGGTAGATGGAGACTTAGAAGCCAATTTGGTAGTCGAATTGTTTAAATAGAAAATGCGATGTTTGCCTAACATTATTTCTAAAACCAATAGCAATTATATTATTTATAGCTATTCTCATGCATTGCTCATCTTGCAATTCATGTGAATCTTGGCTTAAAGAGCACGAAACTGATAATTCGTTTTCTAGGAAAGTTGTTGACAAATACATAGATACTGCATTTAGTAGGCGCAATGAACCAATGATGATTTTAGAGAATAATCATATTAGAAAGTTACTCTATTGGGGTAATTGATCTCTCTAAAAATAGGATATATGTTTATGAAGCGCTTTATTAGTTTTATACTTTAAAAGGCTTACAGTAAAAGCTATTGCGGTTGGTATATTAGATACCGACCGCAATTTTGCTGAAACCAAGCGGGTAAGTAATCCGTTTTTTAGGTTAAGCTATTTGGGTTGAGGGCGGTATTGAAGACCCTTGCGATATCAATGGTTGTCCAATCTTAAATCTCCCTTTTTATGGAAAAATACTTTCCATAGCATCCCTTAAGAAAAGATTATATTATTACATTTTTAAAATAAAACCTCAAATTATTTGGTTGTTTATAAATAATTGTCAATTGTAAATATATTATTATCAGTTTTCTACTTCTTCTTTTTATAGAAAAACTCCTGTATAGCCTCTGTTTCCTCTATCTAAAGGAAATCAAAAATACTTCGATAAGATTTTCCTTTGTTCCGTAACTTAGAGAAAAGCCATAAATTTGAGGACATTGAAAAAAAAGTTTTTAAATATGACAAAATAATTTTTTCGATATGATGAATTAAGCTTGTTGCCAATTAAAGGGAATCGGTAAGGACGAATACTTATTTATAAAAATTAAGCGGCAAACGATATCAGGATAATTCGCCTTGTAATAAATTCATTCAGTATTAACAGATTTAAAATCCCATATTAAAAATAGATGAAAAATGATCTCATAGATGAAAATTCCAAAAATCATTTCCTTGTTGCAGGCATCGGTGCATCGGCGGGCGGTATTAAAGCGCTCAGGTCCTTTTTTGAAAATGTCTCAGAAGACAGTGGTATTGCTTATGTAGTCATTCTTCATCTTTCCCCTGATTTTGAAAGCAAGCTTGCAGAGATTTTGCAATCTGTTTGTAAAATACCTGTTTCTCAGGTCAAAAAGAATAAAGTGAAAGTGAGGCCTAATCATGTATATGTGATCCCGCCCAATAAGTCCTTGAAAATGTATGATGGGACATTGGCCCTTTCAGAAATATTAAATTATGAAGAACGACGGGCTCCGGTTGATGTTTTCTTCCGCACTTTGGCGCAATCATTGAATGCCAGTTCCATTGCCATCATACTTTCTGGTACCGGGGCAAATGGCTCGATGGGTATCAGGCATATAAAAGAATTAGGAGGGATTGTCATGGTGCAAAACCCCAATGAGGCAGAATATGCCGACATGCCAAGAAACAGTATCGGAAAAGGGATAGTGGATTTTGTGCTCCCCGTAAAGGAAATGCCAGAGCAATTAATCAAATACAGAGATCAGGTGAAAGCGTTCCATTCCATAATTCCCGAGGATCTTGGCTTGGAAGAAGATGAAAATGAACATGCGTTATTGGATGTATTTAAACTGTTGCGTCAAAAAACCGGCTATGATTTTTCTAATTATAAGCGGGCTACTTTGCTGCGCCGGATAGAACGCCGGATGAATGTGCTGGAAATTGAGACTTTAAGGGAGTATGCAAAGTTTTTAAAATCAGATCCCATAGAGCCGCAAGCGCTTTTGAAAGATTTATTGATCTCCGTAACTAATTTCTTTAGGGATCAACAAGTATTTGAAGCATTGGAAAGAGAGGTTATCCCGAAGATTTTCCTTAATAAAACAAGTGCTGATACCTTGCGTATCTGGATTGCAGGTTGTGCCACTGGGGAAGAAGCATACAGTATGGCTATGCTTTGCAAGGAATATGCCGCAAAGATATCCAATGCACCTAAAATACAGATTTTTGCTTCAGATATCGATCAGACAGCTTTAATCATCGCCCGTTATGGCAGGTATTCCAATTCTGATGTGACAGATATTCAACCCGAACGACTGGAGCGGTTTTTTGAAAAGGAAGGAGATGCTTTCCGCGTGAAACAGGATTTAAGGGAATCTGTCCTTTTTGTTCAGCATAACCTGATCAAAGACCCCCCGTTTTCCCGGATCGATTTAATCAGTTGCAGGAATTTATTGATTTACCTGAACAAAAAAGCACAATCATATGTAATGAACACCTTCCATTTTGCATTGAACAAGGAAGGGTTTTTAGTGCTGGGTACGAGCGAAACCACTTCTTCTGCAAGTGATTTATATGTTGAAATAAACAAAGATTTTCACATTTATCAAAGCAGGTATGCACCGCAGAGGTTATCCATGCATTTGCCCCTCATTTCTTTTCCCCGGCAGGAACAGGAATTTAAGAAGGTAGAAAAGATGGAATACAAAAAAGAAGGACCGTCTCGTATCCCGCAAATGCATCATAAGTTTTTGGAGGCATATGCGCCACCTTCCATCCTTTTGGATTGGGACTATGAAGTTATGCATGTTTCCGACAATGCCGGGAAGTACCTTCGGATTACAAGCGGAAAGCCTTCTTTCAATATTTTAAATACAATCAATCCGGCAATCAATAACGAACTTCAGGGTGCATTATATAGCGCTTCCCAAAACAAAAAGGAAGCCCATGTTCCAAATGTCCGATTGATTATCGACGGAATTAAAGAAACGATCAATCTCATTGTACGGCCCATAATTACGGAAAGTTCGGAAAACTTTTTATTAGTCCTTTTTGAACCGCAAGACGAAGCACAGGAAATCTCCCGGCAGAAACCGGAGATATTAAGTACAATGGAGCCGCTCAACAAACAACTGAAGGAAGAACTGAACCGTTCAAGAGAAAGACTCCGCTCCCGTGCCCAACAATACGAGGTGCAAACTGAAGAACTGAAGGCATCGAACGAAGAACTTCAGGCGATTAATGAGGAATTAAGATCCGCAGCGGAAGAATTGGAAACGGGAAAGGAAGAATTGCAATCCATAAACGAGGAACTGGCAACGGTAAATCAGGAACTGAAAGTTAAAATAGAGGAGCTTTCCCATGTAAACAATAATTTCAAAAACCTGATCAACTCTACGAATATTGCTACCATTTTTTTGGACAGGGCGTTTACGATCCGGTTTTTTACACCAATGGCCAAAGAAATATTCAACTTGATACCTGCCGATTATGGCCGGAGCTTGACGGACATTACGCACAGGCTTTATGAAACGGACATTATCAAGGATGCAAAAAATGTATTGGAAAACTTGTTGTCCATAGAACGAGAAGTGTTTTCAGTGATTGGGAATGCCTATAAGATGCGTATTTCTCCCTATCGGACTGCGGAAGACTATATAGATGGCGTGGTAATCACCTTCGTGAATATCAGTGACCTTAAACACTCTGAACAAAACTTGCGGGAATCTTATGAAAGGATCATTGAAATATTGGAGAGCATCAAAGATTCGTTTTATGCCGTAGATGCCGATTTTAATTTTACTTATATCAATAAAAAAGCTCAGGAACTTTGGGGGAAATCCCAAAAAGATCTTTTAGGGAAGAATTTTTGGGAAATGATTCCCTTAGCCATGGGGGAAGACGCGTATCAAAAACATAAAGGGGTAGTGGAGAGTAAAAAAGACCTCACTTATGAAACCTATTCCCCTTGTATCGATAAGTGGATCGAAGTCCGGGTTTTCCCAAATAAAAGCGGTGGTATTTCCTGTTATTTTCAGGACATTACAGAACGGCGGAGAAGGGAAGAGCAAATACGGGCTTCTGAGGCTGAATTTCGCGCTATCGTAAACCAGGCGGCTGCCGGAGTAGCAAAAAAAAGTAAAGAGGGCCGTTTTATTTTCGTAAACAAGAAATTTTGCGAAATAACCGGTTATGAAGAAGAGGAACTCCTGAAAATGTCTATTTCAGATATTACTTTCCATGAAGACCTCGAAAGCAGTTTGCAATTGTTTAATGACATGATAAAAAATCATACACCTTACGATGTTGAAAAAAGATATGTAAAGAAAAATGGCGAAATTTGTTGGGTCCATAATTCAGGGACATTGATCCTGGACAAAGAAGAAAAAGCAAAAGAAGCACTTACGATAATAGTTGATATCACAGAAGGGAAACTGGCAATAGAAAAAGCAATAAAATCTGAAATGGATTTGCGGATCGCACTTGAAGCTGCAGAGCTCGGTGTCTGGGATTGGGATATGGAAAATGGGGAAGTGACTTGGAATGATCACATGTATAAGCTCGTAGGCTTGGAAATAGAAGACAAAATTCATTCGCTCCATGAATTTAATGATATTGTTATCCCCGAAGACCTTGAAGATGTGAAAAAGGAAATAAAGGCCGCGATTAAAGAAGGAAAAGTCTTTGAGGTTGATTTCAGGATTAAAAGATATGACAATCAGGAAATCCGTTGGTTGCACTGTTATGGAAAAGTGTTGCGGAAGACCAGTGATGGGAAATCAAACCGTTTTCCGGGTGTGGCATTCGACATTACGAAGCAGAAACTTGTGGAAAAGCAAAAAGATGAATTTATTGGAATCGCAAGTCACGAATTGAAGACGCCTGTTACCAGTATCAAGGCGTATGCGCAATTGTTGGAAGCTTTGTTTGAGCAATCCAATGACCTTCAATCGGCAAGTATGCTTCGGAAACTGAACCGGCAAGTGGACCGTATGACCTTATTGATCAATGATCTTTTGGATACCACAAAAATAACAGACGGGAAACTGCAGCTTCACCTAGAGCAATTCGACCTGAATGAATCTATAATTGGAATTAAGGAAATGATGCAGAGTACTTCAGAAAATCACGAAATAGAATTGGATCTGAAGGAATTGCCTTTAATTACGGCAGATAAGGACAGGATAGAACAAGTGTTGGTTAATTTAGTGGGGAACAGCATTAAATATGCACCGGAGGGAAAGAAAATCATTATATCTTCTACAGTGGAACAAGAAAAGGTAAAAGTGGAAGTTCGGGATTTTGGAAATGGATTGGCAGTCGATATGCATAAAAAAGTATTTGAACGCTTTTTCAGGATCAATGACCTGCCCAGTAAAAATTATCAAGGCGTAGGGCTCGGTTTATATATTTGCGCAGAAATAATAAAAAAACATCAGGGTGACATTTGGGTGGAAAGTAAGGTAGGTAAAGGTTGTAGATTCTTTTTTACTTTACCTTTGAAAAACTAAGCCATAAACCTGTGTTTGAATTGGAGATTTGGATGACGATAATTAATGCCAATTATACAATATAGTCCATTTATTAAAAGCTATTTCTTAACCACAACATACACAAAGATTTTCACAAAGAACACAAAGCCATTGTGCGGCTTTGTGTTCTTTGTGTTTTTTTTAATTCGATATTGCTTTGAGTACTTAAGTAAACTAAGGAAAAAGTGCATGCGCAAGACTGTCGGCGAAGTTTCGGTGATGTTGGATAACAGGCAGTGTTTTAGAAGCATAGCCTTTCACCGCTTCATCCTTTCCCTTGTCTATTTCATCCTGTTCTAATTCAATCGCTTTTTCGTGTCCTTTTACCATCATATAAATAAATGTGGAATCAAATTCTCTTCCGCTCAAGGCGGATAACTTAGCACCCATATCCTTATGCTCCTGATTCGTTTCAGAGGGTAATGAATAAGATTTATCCGTAGCAATGTTCAAAAGATCCTTATGCGCCTGGCCATGATCTTCAACCATCATGTTCCCAAAATCAATAATCGACGCATTGGATCCGTGTTGTTTTGCTAGATTACCTGCATCTATTTCTCCCAAGTTGACATAGGTTATTTTGTCCATGTACTCCTTGTCCTGATGACTCAAGCCATTCACTTCATTCTGATCATTCTGGTCATTATTACCTGTTTTGTCCGACTGGCAAGCGGCAAATGATAATAGAATCAAACCGCCAATTAGCCCTAATTTTTTGTTGCTCATACTTTTTATTTTTTATTTGTGATTATATAAATGATTGAATCTTTGAAAAATTTGATCGTCCCGTTTTATTGCTTCTACCCATAATTATTTTGCAAGCGCTTTTTTGAATTTTTCCATGGAGCTTGCTGGGGGAATTTCCTTATCGTGCCCTTCTGTTTTAACTATTTTATTATATATGCCAAATAACAAAAAAGGAGTTGCCCATTGCCCGACAAGCAAAGCAAGGTGATTTTTCTTCATACACTTTAATCCTAAAGATATACCCATGGTTGCTAATGAAGACCATAAAAAATAATCAGAAGGTAGTTTGGTAGTCTGGTTCTCAATAGCTTTGGTGAATTGTCCTTCTTCATGTTCCTCATTCTCGTTTATCATTTTAGTTTTATTTAAAGGTGATTTAAACTGTTTGGGTGCTCCCAATTTACTTACAAAAGCGTAGGATAATAGTTTAGATTAAAAGCCCATGATTTTTATGTAATATTCATAATTTGTTATTAAAAATATGTGAGGGTGGAGTTTGATTTTTTAAAATATTACTTTCTTCCTTCTTTGAAAAGAGAAATATTTTTTCTTTTATTAATGTGGTTATTTTTCAAGTAGTACTTATTGGTTATCAGTAGAAAGCGATTGCCAGTTCTTCTGCCGTCGCTTTATTTTCGATATGCAAAGGAAACTTTAGATATTCATCTAAAACCAAAAATCATTTTTATTGTAATTAAAAAAGGAAAGCATTCCTACTTCCTAATTTATTCAAAATCAAAATTATGAAAGCTGCAGTATTTCACAAACCCGGCGATATCAGTGTCGATACCGTTGAAGATCCAAGGATAGAACAGAATAATGATGTTATTTTAAAAATTACAGCAACTGCCATATGCGGATCCGACCTGCACATATATGACGGATTTGTACCGCAGGCAAAGGACATGACTATGGGCCACGAATTTATGGGAATTGTGGAAGAGGTCGGTTCTTCAGTAAAAAATTTAAAACGAGGTGACCGTGTAGTTGTCCCTTTTCCTATTGCTTGCGGGCATTGCTTTTTCTGTACACATGGAGCTTCTCCGCATTGCGAAAATTCCAATCCGGAAAAATATGGACCTGATGGTGACCTGTTAGACCAAAAAGGTGGCGCCTTATTCGGATACACCGATTTATATGGTGGATACGCAGGAGGGCAGGCGGAATATGTACGCGTGCCTTATGCTGATGTCAGTCCGAGGATTGTTCCCGATAACATGACGGACGAACAGGTTTTGTTTTTAACCGATATTTTCCCGACCGGATGGGGAGCTATCGATTGGGCACAATTGAAAGGAGGCGAAGTGGTCGCTATTTTTGGCTCGGGTCCGGTAGGCATGATGGCACAAAAAGCGGCATGGATACAAGGCGCTTCAAGAGTCATTGCCATAGATCCGTTAAATTACCGTCTGGCTAAAGCAAAAGCGGTGAATCAAGTGGAAACCATAAATCCTAACGACGTGGATCCTATTGAAGCCATCCGGCAAATGACGCATGGAAGAGGTGCTGATGTCTGTGTGGATGCAGTTGGCTTTGAAGCAGAAAGATCTTTCCTGGATAAAGTAAAAGCCGTAATCAATGTAGAAAAGGGAAGCATGAAAGTGATGGAACAGTGTTTTCGTGCAGTACGAAGAGGCGGTACAGTTTCAATTGTAGGTGTTTATGCTACGCCTTACGACAATTTCCCTGTTCACAGAATGTTCGATAAAGGGCTTACCATCCGTCAGGGGCAGGTGCCGGTTTTAAATTATATTGATCATTTGATTGATTTGGTTAAAACAGAAAGAGTCGTACTTGACGATATTGTTTCTCATGTACTTCCCTTGGATAAAGCCGCCCATGCCTATGATATCTTTAAGCATAAAAAAGATGGATGTGTAAAGGTTATCCTGCAGCCTTAGGAATTATAAAATAGATTAGGAAGACGAGAAAACAAATATTATTTAAAGGACAGTTGAAAATCAAAAATTTAATAAAATGGACGAACCAAAAGTAATCATTGTTTCTAACAGATTACCTCTTCGTGTACAGATAAAGAAAGAGGACTGGAAATTAGTAGATAGTGAAGGTGGCTTGGCAACAGGATTGGGCAGCATTTATCAGACCGGTAACAATATCTGGATTGGCTGGCCGGGAACTGTTATTAATAATGAAGAGGTCAAAGAACAGGTTACGGAAGAATTCAAAAGCCAGAAACTCATGCCGGTTTGGTTAAACCAAACCGAAATCAAAAGCTTTTACGAAGGCTTTTCAAATGAAACGCTATGGCCTTTATTCCATTATTTTTTGTCTTTTGCCAAATTTAACCCCTACGATTGGGAAGCGTATAAAGAAGTGAACCAAAAGTTTGCGGATGTGGTATTGTCTTATGCAAATGCCCACGATACCATTTGGATACACGATTATCAATTAATGCTAGTACCGGCAATGATCCGTAAAGAACGGCCGGATGTAAGTATAGGGTTTTTTCAGCATATTCCCTTCCCCTCCTACGAACTGTTCCGGATGCTGCCCTGGAGAAAAGAATTACTGACTGGCTTATTGGGAGCAGATCTTATCGGCTTTCACACTTTCGACGACGAACGCCATTTTTTAAGTTCCGTAACGAGGATATTAAATCTTCCTTCAAAAGGCAATGAAGTGACCTTAGAAGAAAGGACGCTTATGGTAGATGCTTTTCCGATGGGCATCGATTATGAAAAATACCATCAGATGGCATCTAATCCCAAAACAAAAATAATAGAAGAGCAAATTTCGCAGATGGTAGGTGACAAGAAATTAATGCTTTCTATTGACCGTCTTGATTATAGCAAAGGGATTGTTCATCGTTTGCATGCTTACAAGCGATTCTTAAAGAATTATCCTGAATTCAAGGAACAGATTGTTTTTTTACAGCTTATCGTCCCTTCGAGGGACAAAGTCAAACAATATGCCCAGCTTAAGGAAGAAATCAACTGCCTGGTTTCTGAAATTAATGCACAATTCGGCACACTTACCTGGCAACCTATCTATTATTTTTACCGCTCTTATCCTATAGAAATGGTTTCCGCATTATATAGCTCGGCGGATATTGCTCTTGTGGCACCATTAAGGGATGGCATGAATCTGGTGTGCAAAGAATATATAGCCAGCAAAATTGATAAAAACGGTGTTTTGATTTTAAGTGAAATGGCTGGTGCTTCAAAGGAACTGAATGATGCCATACTGATCAATCCCCAGGATCAGGATCAGGTAGCCGCTGCAATATATGAAGCTTTGTCCATGCCTTTGGACGAAAAAGTGAAGCGAATGGAAAGTATGCAGATGACTATCCAGAAGTTCAATATCCACCATTGGGTAAAAAACTTCATGGAACGCCTGAATGAAGTAAAAAGCAAACAGCAAAGTCTCAGTGTCAAATTACTCCGCAAGCCAATACAAACGCAAGTGCAAGAGCACTTTTTTGAATCGAAGAAAAGATTGCTTTTTTTGGATTACGACGGAACGCTCGTGCCATTTCAGAATGACCCTTTAAATGCCGCACCAGATAAAGAATTAATGGACTTGCTTTATTATTTGTATAAAAATTCAAAAAATAAAGTTGTGTTGATTAGCGGAAGAAAAATGGACATCCTTGAAAAATGGTTTGGCAACGAATCCATAGACCTGATTGCAGAACATGGGGTCTGGATGAAAAAATCAGAACAGGAATGGAAATGCTCCGAACACCTGAACAATGACTGGAAAGAAGTGCTTTTGCCTATCTTGAAAAAATATGAAATGCTCACGCCCGGTTCTTTTGTGGAAGAAAAAAGTTACTCCCTGGCTTGGCATTACCGAAAAGTGGAAACCGGTCTGGGAGAGCGGCGGGCGCAGGAAATAATTGAAAGATTAAAGAGTATTATACCCGGATTGGAATTGCAGATACTGGAAGGTCACAAGGTGATTGAAATAAAAAGCATATTCATCAGCAAGGGAAAAGCTGCAATGGAAGTGATTCAAAGTTACAAACCGGATTTCATAATCGCTATTGGAGATGATGTTACGGATGAAGACACGTTCAGGGCAATGCCTGACTATGCACTGACGGTTAAAGTGGGAAGCGGTCCTTCAGAAGCTTCTTTTTATGTAAAGAATGTAAATGATGTCCGTGGGTTTTTAAACAGGCTGGCGCATTTTAAACCTGTCCTCGAAAAATAAAAACGAAATTTATACCGTATTTATTTATTGAGGAGTCTAAACTCTTCAAAGGGATGTTGAATTTAAAAAATCACAAGTCTTCTTGGTTTACGGAACCGAAGGTCAAAAGAGATAAATGAGATAGAAGGTATTCGGATTCTTTTTCTTCTAACCATCATCTCGACCGGAGCGATATAAAGCATCTGGATAAGCTAGATTCGAAACGCAAAGTGGAGAGATCTCATCCAGTATTTATAGCGCTTAGATAGAACGGAAAAATGACGGGAGATATAAGGTATTTTGACTGATTCCAATACAAGTGCATTAGTTATTAGGACTTGCTCTATAACTCCATTTATTATTTTCATTTTTTAAATTAATAAGCCGGAAAGGCGGAAATTATATAGTTCTATAGTATTATAAATAGGCAAAAAAACTGAAAGGGTGAAATATGACATCCCTTCGGGATTTTTCTGGAGGGAATATCAAATTTCTATAATCATTTCATTCCTTCGGAATTATAATAAGTCAAAAGCGAATTCCGTGTAATTCTAGAGAAGTGAAAAAAATTGAGTATCAAGTCGATATCTTAAGAAAGTGTCCCATAGTTGCAATTTCAGCTCCTTTATAGCCGTAGTTTGAAATTAAATGCATGATTTTTTTAACTGTCGAGTTGTTTTCCTTGCATTTGATATAGTCATTTGCTTAGAACCTACGGTAGCAAATGCTTTCAAGTTTTTGAGCAAGCCCTATTTATAGGCACAAAAGAATGCACAAAATTCACAAACGCTTTGCGTATTTTGTGGTTTTAAAAAGAGATTTTTCGAAAGCAAATTAATCGGCTACCTATATTGTAGTAGTATTACATGAAATTTGGAAGATCCATCTTTTTGGCAATGCGCGCTGCCGCATTCATTAATCCTACATGGCTATAAGCCTGTGGGAAATTGCCCCATTGACTTCCGTCTGCAGGACTGATGTCTTCACTCAGCAAGCCCAGGTGATTGCTGAATTTCAATAACTGTTCAAAATTTTCTTTCGCTTCCTCCAATCTTCCCACACAAGCAAGCGCTTCAACATGCCAGAAGGCAGTAATCAAAAATGTCGATTTGGGAAGCCCCAAGTCATCACTGTGTTTATAACGGTAAAATAAACCATTGGGTCCTGAAAGCTTCGATTCCACTACTTTAAGGTGAGTTTTTGCCCGTTCAGATGAAGGATCCAAATAATTCATCATGATTAATTGCAGTGTGCTTGCATCCAGGAATGGTGAATCCTGCGCATGTTCATAAACTTTCAGTTCAGGGTTATAACATGCTTCTATTTTGGCAGCGGCCCTTACGATTAATTTTTGAGCCCTTAATACCAGTTCGTTGTTTTTAATGCGCTTCGCAATTTTTACGGCCGCATGGCAGCCCGCCCAATGAAATAGCGAAGTATAGCAATGATGGAAAGCCATTGTCCTGAATTCCCAAATCCCGGCATCGGGTTCATCAATGACCAGCTCTATTTTTTTTAATAATCCCGAAATCCATTGTTCGGAATCGGGTTGGTTTTCTATGGCAAAGCGTTCATCAGTATATAATGGGAGCAAGGAAAGCAAAACCTGGCCATATACATCATTTTGAATGTGTTCACTGGCCTGGTTGCCGATGCGAACGGGCTGATTCCCTAAATATCCGGCTAAGTCAATTAGTTTTTCCGGCAGTTCTTTTTTCCCCGTAATCCCATATAAAGGTTGAAATCTTGCTTCTTCCGCATTAATGGAAACATTGGCAATGAAATGGAAATAGTGTTCCATTTCTTCAAAATGCCCTATATTATTAAATGCCTGGAGAATGTAAAAGGAATCGCGAAGCCAGCAATACCGGTAATCCCATGTCCGCTCACTTCCAGGATATTCGGGAAGGCTCGTGGTGCTTGCGGCTATTATGGCTCCCGTATCTTCATATTGGTGAATTTTCAAAACCAGCGCGCTTCGGATAATCTCATCCTGATAGAGGTTTTCTATGCTCGTGTTTTTTGCCCATTTTTGCCAGTATGACACCGTTTTTGAAAGGAATTCCTCTGCGGTACTCATTAATGGCGCTTCCAAAGGACTGCCATAAGTCAGCACAAGATATTTGGTTTCGTTAAGTACGAAAGGTTCTTTATCCAAAACATGGTTGATGGAACAATTGGTCGTTAACCGAACCGGCACTGCGGCACCAATATAATCGATGTGGTTACTTGCGGGATAAGCTTTCAATTTTTCTTCCCCATAGCTTTTTACGGGATTGCAGCATACCTTGATTCTCGGATTCCCTTTTATGGGTTCTATTTTCCTGATGAGCATAAGGGGTTTGAAAAACCGTTCATAAAGGAGAAAGCGCGGAGCGAAATCCGTAATCCTGAAAGTGCCTTCTTCATTGGTTATCTCGGTGCAAAGAACATTGGTGTTTTCAATATAATATTGATGGGTTTGCTTGGTGTTTTCAGCAACTATGGAGAACATGCCTCCCTTATCCTTATCCACCAAACTACCAAAAATAAAGCTACTGTCAAATCGTGGCCAGCACATCCAGACAACATTGCCAGAAGTATCAATATGTGCAATAAAGGAACAGTTTCCTATAATCCCCGAATTGTAAACATGTCTTTTATCCATTCGTCCATTATTTTTGCCGGTACAGTTAATTCCCTGCGCTGTCTGATTTATATTTTAAATGTAATTTTTAATCAAATATCCAGTTCGTACAGGAAATAACCCGCTTCGATACCTTCCTTTTTTAAAACTGTTTGTGCGACATTGAAAACTTTTACTTTGGAAATCAAGCCTGTTAAGGAACCCCCATGCGCATGGCCATGGAAGGCGACTTCTACCTTTTGCCTGACCAAAGGTTCCGCCAATCTGGAGCAACCAAGGAAAGGATAAAGCGCTTCCGGTTCGCCTGCCACGGTTTTTGATGATGGGGAATAATGCATCAAAGCTACTTTCTTTACTTTTTTCTGATGTTTGTCCAGACCTGCCAATGCACGTTCCAGCCGCAAAGATTCATCTACGGCAGCTTCTACGAAATCTTTCATTTCCCTTTCCCCAAACATAGCGAGCATGTAATTGTCAAATCCGCCACCAAACCCTTTTACGCCTGCAAAACCGACCCCTTCAATAACGACGCCTTCGCCATCAAGGAGATGTAAGTTCGCACTTTGAAGCAATACCTGCTTTATTAATTTCTGCCTTCCTTTTTCATAATCATGATTTCCCAAGACACAAATAATGGGAATGGCGCATTGCGCCAATTCCGTCAAAAGGATTTCCGCTTCCTGTTCATCACCGGTGTCCGTCAGGTCGCCGGCTAACAATAAAACATCCGCTTCTTCATTTATTTTCTGAAATACTGAAGTAAACCTTCCTTTGTCGTTTTCCTTGGTATGCAGATCTCCGATCGCTGCGATCCGCAAAGTTTTCTTTTCTTCCATTTTAAGTAGTTTAAACTGTCGTAATTGTATAGGATTTATAATCCCATTTTTTTATGTCAATTTGGTATTGCGTCTGGTCTATCAGCGGACCCCTGCAAACCCTAACCTGAACCGGTGGCATTTCATACTGCTCCTTTGCCCTGGCCAAAAGGTCTTCAAATAACTGCTGCGGTAAAATATCTTTAAAATCATGCGGGTAAACAAACTGAAAATTGATCATTTGGGCCAAAAGCAAATGCCAGTGCGGTTCTATGAACTCCTTTAATTTGCCCCAGTCGATGTTCCTGCCATATTTCAACCAGATATGATTGATGTCAGCGCCATCGTATCGTTCCCTGTTTTGGACATATATTTTACCGCGAATCAATTCCTCCACAGAAATAATCAGGACTTCATTGTTGAATAAAGTGGCTTTTTGTGCTTCTTTAAACCAGAGGTCGTCCACTTTCCCCATATTGCTTACGGTGTTGAAAATGATGTCGATAAAAAAGCCGTCCTGACTGAACACTTTTGCCAGCCATCTTATATCCGTCAATTCCGTTTGGAAGCCTAGACCTGCAAAATATTGCAAAAGGGCAGGGTAGTCGGTTGACCTGCAATAAACATCCATATCTTTGGTCACTCTTGAGATCCCGGCATAATGAAAAACAGCAAATGCGCCGCCAATCATGAATTCTATACCGGAATCATAAAGATGCTTCAGCATCTGTTCGTAAAAATCTTCTGCTTTAGTATTTGCTTGTATTTCGGTCATTTTTGGGGTTTTAATAAATAAAGCGGCGTTTAAGAATCTTCTTTAAGGCCGTTGATTCAGGGTCTTGGGAATCAATTCTATTATTTTGATTCTTAAATAGATAACAACGATCAGGCTATTTAGTTGATTGCCCTTTGAAAGAAAATGCCTTAAATATTGAAAGATAAGTTCTAGCTTTTAAATTTAAAATAACCGCTATTGCATAAAACTTATTCAGTTGTATTTATGTGATGGAGGATTTCTTTGTATTTGGGGCAAGAAATGGTTTTAAAAATAAGAACCATCAATGTTTTTGCCAATTTTGATGATTTTCAAACTGGACAACTCCTGTCTTAGGCTCAATGGATTATGAGCGTGCCTGCATTCAAGGACGAGGTATGCCCAAAGTAAATATTTAAAAAATTAAGGGACACCTCTGATTATCAGAATATTCCAGACCCAATATCCAGAATAATGACGATGTCTTAATTAATTGTCAATGTAGTCCCTGTTAAAAATATAGAATGGTAAATATTGACTTCCTAACCCTACAAAAACCACCCGATTTGCTGATTAGAATAAAATTTTATCAGGGATTGTATATGAGCCATAGATAAGGTAAAAGACGATGAAATTTATCCATTCCAAATAACACCATGATGTCTGAAAATTGAATGAATAAGAATTAAAAATAGTTGAAGCTTTACATTAAATTAATGAAGCCCTGTTAAAATGCCATCGAACAAATAACAATATAAAATCAGCACCGCTCATTTACATTTACCCAGACCTTGCATAAATCCCATTACAAGCATGCTGATAAACGATTCCTTCCTCAAAAGAAACAAAGGCCCCAACTCCATTTTCCACCGGTATTTCAGGATTGCCTATTACACCCTTTCTGCACTGAACAGCACGCTGCAACAACACCTGAGCTGATGCACCTAAATAGTGCTCTAATAGAAATGCCAGTACTTCGTTCGCTGTCACACCTTCGTGCAGCAGCCTGTTCGCCTTTGCAGTAAGCCTTCCGATTATCCCATGCCCTTTCTTTGAGACAGGCAGCTTTCTATATACGACCTTAGCCAGCTTCGCCGCCGTTCCGAAAAAGGCAGAACTCCTCCGGCTCCCGGCAAAAGCTGCATCCTGCTGCACCCGCTCCTTGCTCAATGAAGTTTTTGCGCGTGCGTAATAAATCCCATTCAACTTATAAAAAGTTATGCCACCTACCGTTCCCCTAACTTTGATAATCCCAGTTTGCCTTGCCATAATATATGATAATTTTGGTGATGCACAAACATACTAAACATTTCCCTCATGCACAAATCACAAAATATAAAAGCATTCGTAAACCAACACAACTGTAAAGTGTATCTTGATACCTGCATCCCTCATACCTCGCATATAGTAACTCCCTACTTAAAGTAGGGTAACTCCGTACATACAGTACTCCAAAAGGATATGGTCAGGATATGATTGCTAATACTAGCGCCTGTTCAACAGCGTCTCGCTTTGAGACTTGTTCATTTTGTAAATATGAAAACAAATGCTTTAAAATTTGTTCTTTTGACAATAAGCTACAAGGAAAATTTCTTACGCTGGCATTCAAATACCTATCTTATTTCATCATATTTATACTTCTTCTTGAATGTTAAATGACTGCTATACTTGTCGAAGTAGAGAGGTTTCAAGTTTCATGCGCCTCATCCGAGTATGAGGGTAACCGATAATTGTTTGGAAGGTCTTTTATGTATATAGAAAGCATACTATACGATTGCATCGTTAACTTCACATAATAAAAAAGGCTCTTTGAAAAGAAAAGATATAATAAAAGCAATGTGCTCAGAAAACATTACCGGCTGATAGGGTATTTTGCGCATTCTCAATTAAAATTTTCCTTCATTTCCTTTTTCAAGAATTAATAATTACCTTTGCAGCCAAATTCAAAAACACTTTCTAATTTTTTAAATCTTAGATATGCCCAATATCGGTAAAATCAAGCAAATTATAGGCCCTGTAGTGGATGTTCATTTTACTAATGATCAAAAATTACCCGAAATTTTTAATGCTCTTGAGCTTACGCGCGACAATGGCGACAAGCTTGTGATGGAAGTGCAACAGCACTTAGGCGAAGACAGTGTTCGTTGTATCGCAATGGACGGAACTGAAGGTTTACAACGCGGAATGGATGTAGTGGATACAGGAAAAGCAATCGCAATGCCAACCGGACAACAGATTTACGGCCGTTTGTTTAATGTTACCGGTGATGCAATCGATGGTTTGCCTGCTACGAACAAGGAGAACTCCCGCCCGATTCATGCAAAACCACCAAGATTTGAAGATTTAAGCACCAACTCCGAAATATTATTGACAGGTATCAAAGTAATCGATTTGATTGAGCCTTATGCTAAAGGTGGTAAAATCGGTTTGTTTGGTGGTGCCGGAGTAGGAAAAACAGTATTGATTCAAGAATTGATTAACAATATCGCGAAAGGCCATGGTGGGCTTTCCGTATTTGCCGGAGTAGGGGAGCGTACCCGTGAAGGGAACGATTTGATGCGTGAAATGATTGAAGCCGGTATCGTAAACTATGGTGAAAAATTCATGCACAGCATGGAAAACGGAGGCTGGGATTTAAGCGCCGTTGATATGGAAGGTTTGAAAGATTCAAAAGCAACTTTCGTTTTCGGTCAAATGAACGAACCTCCTGGTGCGCGTGCCCGTGTTGCACTTTCAGGTTTGACCATGGCGGAATATTTCCGTGATGGCGACGGAACTGGTCAAGGTAAAGATATCCTTTTCTTCGTAGATAATATTTTCCGTTTCACACAAGCGGGTTCTGAAGTTTCAGCACTTTTGGGCCGTATGCCATCAGCGGTAGGTTACCAACCGACATTGGCTACGGAAATGGGCTTGATGCAAGAACGGATTACTTCAACAAAAAGCGGTTCCATCACTTCCGTTCAGGCGGTTTATGTACCTGCGGATGATTTGACCGATCCTGCACCGGCAACTACTTTCTCCCATTTGGATGCAACAACGGTATTGAGTCGTAAGATTGCGGATTTGGGTATTTATCCCGCGGTAGATCCATTGGATTCCACTTCCCGTATCCTTTCACCAATTATCGTTGGCGAAGAGCACTACAACTGTGCTGATAGGGTGAAATTGATTTTGCAACGCTATAAAGAACTACAAGATATTATCGCGATTTTGGGTATGGATGAATTGAGCGAAGAAGATAAACTGACCGTTTCCCGTGCGCGCCGTGTGCAAAGATTCTTATCTCAGCCTTTCCATGTTGCAGAACAATTTACAGGCTTAAAAGGCGTTTTAGTGCCAATAGAAGAAACAATCCGTGGCTTCAACATGATTATGGATGGCGAAGTGGATGAATATCCAGAAGCGGCATTCAACTTGGTTGGTACAATTGACGACGCTATTGCAAAAGGTAAAAAACTTTTGGAAGAAGCTAAAAACTAATACTCAAGGAATTGAATTTATTCCGTACATTGAGCTTGTCGAAATGCCGGAATAAATTCAATCTACAAAGATACTTAGTTGATAATTTTATATTTCAATTCAATAAATAAAAGAATGCAATTAGATATTTTAACACCTGAACGCAAAGTTTACAGCGGCGAAGTTTATGGCGTTCAATTACCAGGTGTACAAGGTTCTTTCGAAATCCTTCAAAACCACGCAGCCATGGTTGCGGCATTGGGTGAAGGGAAAATGAAAGTGTTGAAAGATAAAAATAATTCAGAAACTTATCAAATTAGCGGAGGTTTTGTAGAAACTTTAAATAATAAAACAACCGTGCTTTTAGAAGGCGCTGAAGTGTTGAGTTAATTTTGGGTTTCCTGAATCTCTAAACGAAAGTAATGAAAAACTGTGGCTATCTTGGCACACAGTTTTTCTTGTTTCTGGACAACTGATTTATCCTTATGAGCAAGTATTTACATTGTCATTTTTTTTCCAAATCAAATTCTAACCAAAAGAACACCATAATACCGATATGGAAATATAAATAACCAAACATACTTTTTTACACCAATTTCCGTTTAAAACAAGATTCCATTAATTCCAATTAAATTCCTTACTTTTGCACTCTTTATGCGAAAATTATCTATTGTAATAGCGTTCCTTTTTGTGCTTTTCGGTTCTTGTAATACACAGGAAAAGCTATTGAAGAGCAATGATGTAAATTTAAAGTTTACAAAAGCAAATGAATATTACGACCAAAAAAAATGGTTGAAGGCAAGCCAGCTTTACGAAAAACTAATGCCGGCCTTTAAAGGCACCAAAAATTTTGAAGAGCTTTATTATCGCTATGCCTACACTTTTTACAACATGAAGGATTACCTTACGGCATCGTATCAGTTCAAAAACTTCGTAGATCTTTTTCCAAAAAGTGTAAGGGCAGATGAATGCGAATTTATGTATGCCTCCTGTTTGTTCAAAATGTCACCTAGGGCTGAATTGGATCAAACCAACACAACAAAAGCAATTGTTGTACTTCAATCTTATATCAATACACATCCAGACTCTAAAAATATAACCCAAGCCAATAATTACATTGATATTGGCCGTGCAAAAGTAGAACTGAAGGATAAAAAAGCGGCACAATTGTATTATGACATGCAGGAATATAAAGCAGCGAGTGTTGCTTATCAAGCCTTGATTCAATCGTATCCCGAGTCCACAGACATTGAGCTGTATCAGTTTATGACCATAAAGTCTTATTTTAATTATGCTAAATTAAGCAATAGTTCAAAACAGGAAGAACGCTATGCAGAAGTGGTTTCTGCCTTTGCCCAATTAAAAGAATATTATCCCAAATCAAATTATATTAAAGAAGCGCAGCAATATGTAAATACTGCCCAAAACACTATAAATCAATTACGCAATGTCCACAAATAAAAAACTGATTTCTTCATTGAACCCACTTATTGAAACAAGAGATGTGAAGGCTTTGAAAGAAAAAACCGGCAATATCTACGAAAGTGTTGTCATTGTTTCTAAGCGTGCCGCTCAAATCAGCATTACTGAAAAAGAAGAATTACACCGTAAATTAGATGATTTCGCCAATCATACCGATTCATTGGAAGAAATTCATGAAAATAAAGAACAAATCGAGATCTCCCGTTTTTATGAAAGAATGGCTAATCCGGTATTACAGGCATTGAGCGAATTTAACGAAGGCAATATTTACTCCCGTAAAAAGGAACTTGAGGATTAATCCATGTCTTTAAAAGGCAAGAAAATATTATTAGCCATTTCTGGTAGCATTGCGGCGTATAAAACGCCGCAATTGGTGCGTTTATTGATTAAGGCAGGAGCAGAAGTTCAGGTCGTGATGACAGAAGCTGCAAAAGATTTTGTTACGCCATTAGCACTTTCTACCGTTTCTAAAAAAGTAGTGTTTTCTTCCGTTCAAAATGGCAATCAATGGAATGATCATGTTCATTTAGGTCGCTGGGCAGATATTTTTTTGCTTGCGCCGGCAAGTGCGAATACATTGGCAAAAATGAGCCATGGCATTTGCGACAATATGGTGCAAGCCGTATATCTTTCTGCAAATTGTCCCATTTTTATTGCTCCCGCAATGGACGAAGATATGTGGTTGCATCCGGCAACCAAGAAAAATGTGTCAGCATTAAAAACTTACGGGCATCGTTTCTTAGCGGTAGATCACGGTGAATTGGCAAGTGGGATTATTGGTTATGGCAGGATGGCAGAGCCGGAAGTGATCATAGCGGAGTTGGAACATTTTTTCTTTACCCAACCAGAATCTATGCTACACAATGGAAAAAGAGCACTCGTTACTGCTGGTCCAACGTATGAACCCATTGACCCTGTCCGCTTTATCGGTAATTTTTCTACCGGGAAAATGGGTATTGCCATAGCCATCGCATTAGCTGAAAAAGGTGTTTCTGTTGATTTAGTTTTAGGACCTACTTCCGAAAAAGTAGATCACCCCCTGATAAAAGTCCATGCCGTGAAAACGGCACAAGAAATGTTTGAAGCTTGTTCAGCTATTTTCCCTAATGTAGAATTAGGAATTATGTCGGCAGCGGTTGCTGATTATCGTCCTGCCCAAACAATGCAGGAAAAAATCAAAAAGGAAGCTTCGGCAACCATACATCTTGATTTGGTCAAAAACCCAGATATTTTAGCTAGTTTAGGAAAAATAAAAAGAAGTACGCAAACCCTCGTGGGCTTTGCTTTGGAGACAGAAAATGAATTGGAAAATGCGAAAAAGAAATTAATATCCAAAAAGGCAGACCTGATTATTCTAAATTCATTGAAAGATGAAAATGCCGGTTTTGGCTACGATACCAATAAAGTTACCTTTCTGTATGCCGACGGTACACTAAAAGAATTACCTTTACAAAGCAAAGCTGACCTTGCCCAATATATCGTAAATGAAATTTTAACTTAGTTGTATTATGCAAAAAATATTGCTTGTTTTTTTACTGATTTGCTGTTCTGCTTCAGGTTTTTCCCAAGACCTTACTGGTCAGGTAGATTTAGCATATGACCGTATTCAAGGAGTCGATCCCAAAGTTTTTACAGCATTGAAAAAATCCTTAAATGAATTTATCAACGCCAGGAAATGGACGGATGACAATTATCAACCTACAGAACGGATAGAATGCAACTTCTTTATTAACTTGACCGAAAAATTACCGAATAATGTATATAAAGGCACATTGAACATTCAGGCATCCCGCCCGGTTTTTAACAGCAACTATAAATCCCCTACGGTCAATTTTATTGACAAAGATATCATATTTAGATACAATGAATCCCAGACGCTTGATTTCAGTGATCAAAGTGTAAGTGGGAATGATGCTTTGGCTTCTAACTTAACTGCCACATTTGCTTATTATATTTATGTGATCGTTGGTTTTGATTATGATTCCTTTTCCCCAAAAGGCGGCAGTTCTTATTTCAGGAAAGCGCAGAATATAGTGAATAATGCGCCCGAAGAAGGGAAGTCGATCAATGGTTGGAAAGCCTCTGAAACGAACCGCAACAGGTATTGGCTGATTGACCAAATATTAAGTCCGAAATTTGAATCCTTTCATACTTATTGGTACAATTATCATAGGAATGGATTGGATGTGATGGCAAAAGATTCAGAAAAAGGCCTGAAAGTTATTTTTGACGGATTACCTACTTTGACCAAATTGAACAATGATAATCCTGCCTCCATTTTAATGCAGTTCTTTTTCAATGCAAAAGGTGATGAATATGCAAACTTGTTGAAACAAGAATCGCCTGAGCTTAGGAAAACTTATAGTGACCAATTGATAAAGTTGGATGTCATCAATGCTGATAAATACAGAAAAAATCGCTAATCTTGCTTTTTTGAATGTTGAACAGTTCTCTGTTCTAATTATTTAACCCAATTCTATCAAATTTCTCATTGAAGACTTCATACCTAACTTTATTGCTGAGCCTTTTGTTGGTTTCTTTAAGTTGCAAGAAGCCCGTTGAAAAGCCACCAGTCCCAATGAGGGAAATGCAAATGATTTTATTGGACATGCAACTCTCTGAAACTTATAGTTTGGGATTGGGTTATGACACGCTCAACCAAGCCAATAAATTCAAGAAAAATTATGATAGTCTGCATGTCTTTTATGCTTCTGTTTTAAATCGCCATAAGATGAGCTTCGAAGAATTTATCGAGGCTATGAACTGGTATGAAAAACGCCCATTAATGATGGATTCGCTCATTGGCAATACGATTGAACAGCTGAATAAGCAAAAAGCAAGCCTGAATATTAAAGATTACGAAAATCCGAAATCCAAGGACCCTGAAAATAAAATGCAAAGAAAAGCATTGTTGATGAATTTGGATTCTACTCAAGTGGATTTGGATTCAGCTCATCAAGTCAATCCTGTGATACTTCCTCATCCACCTAAAGAAATACCTAAAGAAAAATAATATGCATATTTATAAATACATCGCCTTGTTTGGGATTGTGGTGATGGCTTCTTGTAGACCTGATGTACCGACGCCTAAACCCATTGGTTATTATAAAATTGAAATGCCGGAACATGCTTATCAGGAATTTGACAGTATCGGATTCCCTTTTTCATTCTCTTATCCTGTGTATGCTAATATTACGCAGGATGCCAATTTGGTAAAACAGGAAAAGGCGCCTTATTGGATCAATGTTTATTTCCCTGGATTTGATGCCACTATTTATTTAAGCTATAAGCAGATTTCACCGAAAGAAACGCTGGATAACCTTATTGAGGAATCTTACAAATTGACTTATGCCCACGACCAAAGGGCAGATTACATAAAAAACCCGCCCTTTGAAACGAAGAACGGGCTGTATGGTGTTTTCTTTAATGTTGGAGGCAATGCAGCTTCTACCTATCAGTTTTTCATTACCGACACCGTTAAAAACTTTGTTCGGGGATCATTGTATTTCGATGTCGCACCCAATGTGGATTCCCTGAAACCAAGTATTGATTTTCTGCGGAAAGATATGGATGTGATGATTGAAAGTTTTAAGTTTAAATAGTAAGGGAAGTCGTTTTTTCATACTTATTTATTTCAAAAAGCATTTATCGCTACAACGCTTCCATATTCCGTTTTTCTTAACGCTTGTTCTAAGGTCGGAAAGTAAAAAGGGAATGTATAGTTTACGAACGAAAAACAAACACAAATTAAGATTCAAGGCCTAGTGTCCTTTGTGGTCCTCAGGGGTTAAATTAAGAACTGTATACATTTTTTTGTATTGAATTGGGTACTCCTCAATCTTCCTGAGATTCAATCGAAGTTCAAAACAAAAAAGGATTATCGTTCAGATAATCCTTTTTTGTTTTAATGTAATAATCCTTAAATTAATTTTTCGCACTTGCATTATCCCAACCTTTCAATTCTGGGCAGGCCTGGAATTCAGGATCTATTTTTACATAGTAAGAACTGATATGTTCCGAAAGCCAATTATACAAATATTCATTTTGTTTTTGCTGCAGTGCTTTTTGCTGAATGATATTGTAATCGTCTTTTAAATTCAAAGTATGAGGATCGGTTCTTGCCCGTAAAACCAATATCCTGCAAGATCTTGTATTTGTTGGACTTAGGAAAGTCTGGGGCTGGCTGTATTCTCCAATTTTTAAGGTGCTGACTGCAGTTGCCAATTGTGCATCTTGTAAATCGTCGATATTGAGGTTACTGTATCCTTGTTGATCTGTTACCATTCCACCGTTCATTTTAGATTGCTCATCATTGCTGTATTTAGCTACCGCTTCGTTGAATTGAATTTTTCCACTGATGAGATCAGATCTTACGCTGTCTAATTTTTGGATGGTGTTGTTTAAGTCGATTGAGGTTACTTCCGGAATTAATAAGATATGTCGCACCAAGGCTTCATCACCCATTCTTTTTTCCATTTTGATAATATGGTAGCCAAATTTAGAACGGATAACCGGAGATATTTCCCCCGGTTGCAAACGATAAGCTGCCGCAACAAATTGAGGGTCAAACCCTTTCCTCGAAATCTTAATTAATCCACCCTCATCCTTACTGCCATCAACGCTGTAAATACTGACCATGGTTGAGAAATCGCTTCCGCCTTCCACAATGTCTTTACGGATTTTTTCTAGTTTTTCTTTCGTCAGGTCTTCAACAAGTGGATTTATTTTAGGATTGATGACAATTTGCCCTAATTCAGCGGTTGCAGGAATTGGTGGTAAACTGTCTTTAGGGATTTTGTTGAAAAAGGTGACTACTTCATTAGGTGTTATTTTTACATTTTGCATCAATTTAGCCTGCATTTGTTCCGCAATTGCCTTATCTCTGAAGAAATCGCGGTAGTATTCTTTCATTTGGTAAACCGTCTTTCCACTTGCGGCTTCCATTCTTTCTTGAGAGCCATATTGTGAAATCCAAAACCTGATTTTTTGATCCAAAACACCGTTAACTTCTTCATCAGTAACAATAACGCTGTCCCGCGCAGCTTGTTCAATGAGAACTTGCTGAGCAATCAACGTGTAAAACACACCACATTTTGCATCGTCGCTAAGCTGTGGGTTTTGGGCTTTTTCACTTTCAAATTGCTGATTGAAATCAGATTGAAGAATGATTTTTTTGCCAATAACGGCAACAATTTTATCTGCAACTTGGTCTTGGGCAAAGGTTGTTGCGAAAGAAGCCAATACAAATAAACTTAATAAGGAGATTCTAATCATAAGGCGCAAAGATAAGCGTTTGAAGCTGCAAAATTAAGCAATTTAATTTTCTATTGCTTAAACTGATTTTTTTAGGAAAAAGTATATTCCATGCTTATATTTCTTGTTTTGCTTTCCTTGATTTTTGAAAATTAAGACAATGTATTACCTTTAGGCTTTCAAATAAATAAATCAGACAGAAAATGGGTTTTAATAAGGTAGTCAGCAATGCTGAAGAAGCAATCAAAGATATTGAAGATGGGGCGGTCATTATGTTGGGCGGCTTTGGACTTTGTGGTATCCCGGAAAATTCAATCAAAGCTTTAATTAAGAAAGATGTTAAGAATTTGACCTGCATTTCGAACAATGCAGGTGTCGATGATTTCGGTATTGGCTTATTGTTGCAAACGAAGCAAGTAAAAAAAATGATAGCCTCTTATGTGGGTGAAAATAAAGAATTTGAACGCCAATTATTGAGTGGTGAACTGGAAGTGGAATTAGTTCCTCAGGGCACTTTAGCAACAAGGTGCATGGCTGCGGCTTATGGGATGCCTGTGATTTTTACACCTGCAGGAGTGGGCACAGAAGTGGCGGAAGGTAAAGAAGTCCGTAATTTTAAAGGTAAAGATTATTTGATGGAAGAAGCTTTTGAAGCGGATTATTCCATTGTAAAAGCATGGAAAGGGGATACTTTGGGAAATGTGATTTTTAAAGAAACTGCCCGTAATTTCAATAGCGTAATGGCGCAGGCAGGGAAAATAAATATTGTGGAAGTGGAAGAATTATTGCAGCCCGGCGAATTGGATCCCAATTTTATTCATGTTCCCGGGATATTTATCCACCGTATTTTTCAAGGAAAAGATTATGAAAAGAGAATTGAACAAATAACAGTTAGCAAATAGCATTTGCGTTACCACATTTGGAGAAAAGAAAAAGTAAGTTAAATAATATAAAAGAAGCTGTGGAAAATTAATTTCGCAGCTTCTTTTGTATGTCAGGCCTGTATATAAGCTCTACGGTGTAAATCTCAAACACGCTTTACAGTAGGAGTGTTAGCCAAAAGTAAGGGTGTCGTAGTGACTAACAGAAACTGTATAGGCGAGCTACGGTGATGCTGCAAACTAGCAAAAGCCCGATACAGGACGGAACGGGAGTTCGTAAATGCAGGGTGACATGGACTGAAAGGAAGTTGTCCAAGACAAAATGGACCCAGTTGATAAAGCTGTATGTCAATAAGTAAAAGGCATACGAGTAGAATAACAGCCGCCAAGGTTACTGTAGGTACCATAGTCCCCAGGCATTAAGCAACGATTATTTTCGATGCCTAAGCTATGTTGGATTTACTACTACCATTGGAAAACGGAACATCAGAGGAAACCTTTTAACATACCGCGGTGTACCGAACAGTACGCATGATTGTATGAGAAGACAGGTAGCCAAATAATAGCTACCTGCCTACTGGATTGTTTAACCAAATTTCTCAAATGAAGAAAAATAAATTTATACCCGTCCGCCTCGAATTACCCGCAAAATAACTGCAATGATTGCTATTACCAATAAAATATGGATCAAGCCACCGGAGACATGATATGCGAAGAAAGAAACGGCCCAGATAATGACAAGGATGACGGCTACTAAATACAATAAGTTAGACATTGTTGAAATTGTTTTTGTTATATGGAGATAACAACTCTTTCTTTAAAGTGTTCATTTTGATTTTGGAATAAGGAAGCGGATTCTATTTTAAAGGAGAAAATTGGTTGGATTGATTGGTTGAAAGTTTGCGAGGATGGGGTAGTTTATAGTGAATGCTGCCTTTGTAATTAACTTTGAGAATTTATCAGTAAGCTAGCTCGAGGGTTATTGAGAAAGTAAACTAAAATGTATTCTTCAATTAGTCTTTTCCATGCTATTTCAAATTCGGCAAAATAAATCTATTCATTTCGGGGCGCGGTCATTCTACTTATGAGGTATTAATGTTGAATGATGAAAATTTTCATTGAACCATAGCCCAATGTTATTTAGGTAAGCATTAGGCATGTAAAAATTATTAGGTCAAAAAAAAGGGATTTCTTTTCTATGCTATTCCTCAAAAACATGAGCCAATGGTTTCAGCAAATATAAAGATAATAGAGGAATAAAAATATTTGATGGAAGAGATTTGCTTTAATCCTGATTTCAGAAAAACAGTAACTCAATCTGAGCAAGATTTAGGTATTCAGTTATAGGAGTGAGCCAATGTTATGGAGGCTTTTATTGATTGGAGTTGATATTTTGAATTGACCTTGTGAACCCTCCTTTTCTAGTAGAAAACACAATCCTTCCAACATTAATAAAACCTTTACAATTTCACAGTCAATTGCGGTATTTAGAAGTCTTACCTTTGCATCCTTTCTTCTTTTTCAAGGAAAAAAGCATTAATAATATAATATGTCCAATAAAAATCCCTTTGTTTTTTCAACCTTAATTGCTACGGTTTTACTACTCAACGCTTGTGGCAACAAGGAAAACACGGCTCAAAAAGCGCCATCCGTCCAAGATTACAAAGTAGTTACGGTAGAACCTAAAAACAGCACATTGTTCAGTGATTATCCGGCTACGATTGAAGGCCAACAAAATATTGAAATTAGGCCGAATATTGAAGGCTATTTATCTCAAATTTATGTGGATGAAGGAGCAACGGTGCATAAAGGTCAAGTGTTATTCAAGATTTTTGCACCACAATATGAACAGGAAGTAAGGACTGCAAATGCGAATATCTTAATCGCAAAAGCGGATGTCAATGCAGCATCAATGGAAGTGAACAAAGTGAGGCCTTTGGTTGAAAAAGACATTATCAGCAAATACGAATTGCAATCTGCGCAATTTACTTTGGAAGCTAAGCAAGCGGTATTGGCACAAGCGCAAGCTTCCTTAGCGAATGCGAATACAAATTTAAGCTATACTACTATCTCAAGTCCGGTAAATGGTATCGTGAATAGTATCCCTTACAAAATCGGAAGTTTGGTGAATGGAAATACTGCCATGCCGCTTACCACTGTTTCCAATACCGGGAATATATATGCTTATTTTTCCATTACGGAAAAACAGGATTTATTCTTTTCGGAAAATACAAAAGGAAGTAATATGCAGGCAAGATTGGCCACAATACCACCGGTTAGCCTTATTCTTTCCAATGGTTCGGAATATCCTCTGAAGGGAAGAATTGAAACTGTTGTCGGTTCGGTAAATACGCAAACAGGCTCAATCAGTGTTCGTGCCAATTTTCCTAATCCCCAAGGTCTTGTCCGCAGTGGGAGTAGTGGAATTGTAAGGATTTACAGAGATGTTCAAAACGCTTTGTTGATTCCACAAAAGGCAACTTTCGAAATCCAAGGTAAGAAATTCGTTTACATAGTAAATGAAAAAGGCGAAGTGACCAGCGCAGAAATTGATGTTACTGATAGTGGCGATGGTCAATTCTATGTCGTTAATAAAGGTTTGACTAAAGGTGATCGGGTTGTAATTGAAGGTGTTGGTACTTTAAAAGAGGGTACGGTGATCAAACCGGTTGAGGCGGATTCCGCAAGTTTGATTGCAGAATAATTGTTTTCCGAAGAGGATAATCATAATAATAAATTTAATAGATGTTTCAGAAATTCATAGAAAGACCCGTATTATCCACCGTCATTTCCGTTATCATCGTGCTACTTGGGTTGCTGGGGCTTTTTACTTTACCCGTTACTCAATATCCGGAAATCGCCCCGCCAACAGTTGTCGTTTCGGCTTCTTATCAGGGGGCAAATGCGGATGTGGTTTTAAATAGTGTCGTTATCCCTTTGGAAGAACAAATTAATGGGGTGGAAAATATGCTTTACATGACTTCCTCTGCGGGAAATGATGGAACTGCAAACATTACCATTTATTTCAAATTGGGTACAGATCCCGATTTGGCATCCGTGAATGTGCAAAACAGGGTATCGAGAGCTACTCCCTTACTTCCCCAAGAAGTAACTCAAGCGGGCGTTACCACTTCTAAACGACAAAGTAGTAATTTGTTGATTTTCTCATTATACAGTGAAAACCCGGCTTACGATCAAACTTTTCTTCAAAATTATGCGGAAATCAATTTGATTCCGGAGATAAAAAGGGTAACCGGCGTTGGTGATGCCACTGCCTTTGGCACGATGCAATATTCCATGAGAATATGGTTGAAACCTGATGCCATGGCCACTTACGGATTAATCCCGAGTGATATAAGTACGGCATTGGCCCAACAAAATATTGAAGCTGCACCCGGTCAATTTGGTGAACAGGGTAATCAATCTTTTCAATATGTCATTAAATATAAGGGGCGTTTAAAAAGCGTGGAAGATTTTGGCAATATCGTTTTGCGCTCTTCACAAAATAGTCAGTTATTAAGATTGAAAGATGTAGCCAGAATTGAATTAGGTGCGGTCAGTTATGCCTCTAATAGTTTGACGAATGGGAAACCGGCCGTCGGTGTGGCCATTAATCAGACCGCCGGTTCTAATGCGCAGGATGTTATTAAAGGGAGTATAAAAGTGCTGGACGAAGCTGCTTTGAATTTTCCCAAAGGCGTGAAATATACCAACTTGGTAAATGCCAACGATTTTTTAGATGCTTCAATCGAAAAAGTGGTTTCTACTTTGATAGAAGCATTTTTGTTGGTTTTTTTAGTGGTATTTATCTTTCTGCAAGATTTCAGGTCCACTTTAATTCCGGCCATATCGGTTCCGGTCGCTATTCTGGGTACTTTCTTCTTCCTGAATTTATTTGGTTTCACGATTAATTTATTGACTTTATTTGCATTGGTATTGGCGATCGGTATTGTCGTGGATGATGCCATTGTGGTTGTGGAGGCGGTTCATGCCAAATTGGACAAAGGATATAAATCCTCTTTGAAAGCCGCCCAGGATGCAATGTCTGAAATTACGGGCGCGATTATTTCAATTACATTAGTCATGGCGGCGGTTTTTGTTCCGGTAAGTTTTATTTCGGGTTCGGCAGGCGTATTTTACAAACAGTTTGGTTTGACTTTAGTCATCGCCATTTTACTTTCCGCTGTGAATGCCTTGACTTTAAGTCCGGCATTATCCGCCCTGTTCTTGAAGCCCCATGATGATGAACACCAACCGAAACGGAATTTATTGCAACGGTTTTATCTGAGTTTTAATACCGCTTTTGAAACGACGACCAAAAAATACAAAAATGCCGTGACGGTATTGGTCCGTAAAAAATGGTTGGTTTGGACAGGTATTGGTATTTTTGCTTTTATTTTCGTTTTATTGATGAAAACGACGCCCACTGCTTTTGTCCCAAATGAAGATATGGGTGGAATTATGGCAGATATTGCACTTCCGGCATCTGCTTCAAAAGAAAGGACAGAGGAAGTTGCAAAACAAGTGGAGGATATTGCAAAAACTTTTCCTGAAATGCAAAATATCCTCCGAATTTCGGGGAGAGGAATGATCAGCGGCTCCGGCAGTAATTATGGCATGGTAATCATGAAATTAAAAAACTGGAACGAGCGAAAAGGTAAAGGTGAGGATGTGCAAACAATCATTGGTCAGTTATTTGCAAAAACCGCGAATATAAAGGATGCCAAAATAATCTTTTTTGCCCCCCCTACGATTTCAGGATTTGGCATGTCTGGCGGATTTGAATTTCAACTTCAGGATAAAAGCGGAAAGGATGTTTCTGCCTTTTCTAAAGTAAGCGACGATTTTCTGGCAGCTTTAAGCCAACGACCTGAAATCCAATATGCTTCCACTTCTTTCAATCCTAATTTCCCTCAATATGAAATTGATGTAAATGTAGCCAAGACAATGGATGCAGGATTTACGGTAAGTGATATTTTAAGTACAATGCAAGGTTATTATGGCGGTGTATATGCATCCAATTTCAATCAATTCGGAAAGCAGTACCGGGTTATGTATCAGGCAGAACCCAGTTATCGTACCAATCCGGAATCCTTGAACAATACTTTCGTTCGGAACAGCAAAGGCGTTATGGCACCGATTTCCACATTTATTAATTTGAAACGGGTTTACGGTGCTCAATCTATTTCAAGGTTCAATTTATTTACTTCGATCGGAATTACGGGTTCGCCTAATCCCGGATATAGTTCGGGCGATGCGATTAATGCGATCAAAGAAGTGGCAGCAACGCATTTGCCAATTGGATATGGTTATGAATTTTCAGGAATGACGAGGGAAGAAATGTCTTCAGGCAGTCAAACGGTTTTTATCTTTTTACTGGTTATCGTGTTCGTTTACTTGTTGTTGAGTGCACAATACGAAAGTTATTTATTGCCTTTTGCAATTTTATTGTCCTTGCCGGTCGGATTGGCGGGTGCCTTCATTTTTGCATGGATTTTTGGAGTTTCCAATAATATTTATTTGCAGATTACGCTGATTATGCTGGTTGGCTTGTTAGCAAAAAATGCGATTTTGATTGTGGAATTTGCATTAGACCGGAGAAAAGAAGGGATGAGTATTGTTCAATCTGCGCTTGAGGGCGCCAAAGCTCGCTTACGGCCAATTTTGATGACCTCATTCGCTTTTATTTTTGGATTATTGCCTTTGATGTTTTCGGCAGGCGCAGGTGCGGTGGGGAATAAAGCTATTGGAACAAGTGCGGTTGGCGGTATGATTATCGGGACGCTGTTTGGTGTATTCGTTATCCCGGTTTTGTTTGTTGTTTTCCAGACCCTTCAAGAAAAAGTTTCTGGTCCACCTAAAATTGATAAAAGGAAAGAAATAGTAGAATAGCTTTTTGTTGAGGTTTTATTTTCTGAAAATATAGCTTCAAACTCGCTAAAAGTATTGAAAATATTAGAAATTTTAAAAAATACCGGATAAAAACGGTTTGAAAATATAGGATGCGCATGAACATAAAAATAATAAAGTCATTTTTCTACATATCCTTAATTGCCTTTTTTATGGCTTCTTGTAAAGTCGTAAAACCGTATCAAAAGGCTGAAATAAATATTGGAGATCAATATAGGGATAGGTCATCGGCCGATACAGTAAGTATGGCGGAATTAAGTTGGAAAGATGTATTTCCAGATAGTTTATTACAAGTTCTAATCCAGCGGGGCATCGACGGGAACCTGGATTTAAAAACGGCATATACACGTATTTTAACAGCACAGGCATACTATCGTCAAAGTAATGCCAGTTTGTTTCCATACTTGAATGCCACTGCAAATTATATCAATAATTTTTCAAGCGATCAAAATGGCAAAACCTTGAATGCAAGCTTGGCTCAATATCAACTGGGAGTTTCTTCAAGTTGGGAAATAGATGTTTGGGGGAAATTATTAAGTAACAAAAAGGCTAATTATGCATATTTATTGCAGTCAGAAGCGGCAATGCGAACGGTTCAAAGCGAATTGGTAAGTAATATAGCAACTTATTATTATTCTTTATTGGCATTGGATCAACAGTTAAGTATTACACAACAAACCGTTTATAATTGGGATACGACTGTAGCCACTATTCGGGCATTAAAAGATGCAGCAAGAGTAACCGGAGCGGCGGTAGTACAAAGTGAAGCGCAACGATATGCCGTTATTGTCACGCTTCCGGATTTAAAACAACAAATCAGGGAAACAGAAAATGCACTCAGCATCCTTTTAGGTGATGCTCCTGCATCTATTCCACGAGGTCATTTGGAAAAACAAAATACGCTTGAAGTATTGGAAACAGGAATTCCGGCAAGTTTGTTGGCCAACCGACCCGATGTGCAGCAAGCAGAATTAGGTTATAGGGCCACTTTTCAATTAACGAATGTCGCAAGAGCTTATTTTTATCCCTCCCTCACCATAACAGGTTCTGCAGGATTAAACAGCTTTACTTTGGATAAATTGATTAATCCCATTTCTTTGGTGGCGAGCATTGGTGGTGGTTTACTGCAGCCCATTTTCAATAATCGTGCTAATAAAACAAGATTGGAAGTTGCAAAGGCCCAACAAGAGGCAGCCTGGCTCAATTTTAAATCAGCATTATTAAATGCAAGTAGTGAGGTGTCTAATGCCTTATACTTAAATGAAAACGCATTGACTAAAATCAATGTGCGCAAACAACAGCTTTCCGCCTTAGAAAAATCAGTAGAGTATTCTACCGAATTATTACAAAATGGATTTGCGGATTATACAGAAGTCATCAACGCTCGTCAATCCTTACTACAAGCGGAATTAGGAGAAGTGAACGATAGATTACAAAAATTGCAATCAACCGTGAATTTATATAAGGCTTTGGGTGGTGGATGGAAATAAAGTTGAATAGAAAGGATGCTGATCATTGCATGGTAATTCAATAACAGGAACAATTTGAGCTCCTTCTTATATTTAATTAAAATATTGAGGGATGAATATTTTCGAAAATATTCATCCCTCAACTATATTCCAATAAAAACTTAATAAATTGATGATTTACAGAGACAACCCTTTAGTCATGCCACTTCTGGAATCTTATTTAAAAAGACTCCATCCCACTCTCACTTGAATGTGATTCGTGCGCCAGGCATCGTTTACTTCAGTATTGTTACGGTCCGTAATGCCCATGATATAGCGAACACCAACATTTAAACTAAACGGTAATTCGAGGGAAAGTCCTGCTACGCCAGAAACATAACCCTTTTTGAAAACCCGTTCTGTTTCTGTCAAAAAGCTGTTTTTATCCTTGATGGAAACCACGGCGGTATATTGTGGGCCAATTTCGAACCATAGCATTTTTGGAAGAAGGTTGATACCTAGGGTAAGTGGAATGGACAATTCATTCATTTTAAAAGTACCGCTCTTTACGCTTCCGGCATTTTCATTGATATAATTACCGAAAGCGTCTTTAAAATTATCTCCGGTCGTAATCGTCCCTTGTGAAAATAATAAATCTGCCTGAACCCTGATTTTATTGCTGCCGCCACCGACGAAAACGCCACCAGTAAAATTGCCCTTAAATTTACCGGCCAAATCTTTTCCGCTGGTTTTGTCCATGTTTGCGCCAGCTACAATGCCTAACCTTAAATTTTGTGCATTACTTTTGTGGAATGCCAAAGTACCCAATAGGCATAAGAGGAATGTTGTATTTTTTATCTTTTTCATAATTTTAAATTGTTTGCTAAAGTAAACATTTTACAAATAGTAAATGTTATTTTTTCTTGATTAAATTATTCTTAATTAATAAATAAACAAATCGACCATTTATTCCAATTCTATAACGGTGATTTCGGGCAAAATACCTACTCGGCCCGGATAACCTAAAAATCCAAAACCCACATTTACATAAATGGATTGCTTTCCTTTGGTATAAAGGCCGGCCCATTCCTTATAAAGGTATTGAATGGGACTCCATTGGAAATGTGGAATCCGGATACCGTACTGCATTCCATGTGTATGACCGCTTAAAGTCAAATCAATGTCCTTGAAATCTTTGCGGATTTCTGCATCCCAATGTGACGGATCATGTGACATTAATATTTTAACCGGGATTTCCTGACCTTCTAATCCGGAATAGGCTTTTTTCAAATCGCCATGTTTAGGGAACCGCAAACTTGCACCCCAATTCTCGACTCCCAAAAGTGCGATTTTTTCATTATTCCGTTCAAAAATAACATGTTCATTCATTAACAATTTCCAGCCCATCGCTGCTTGATGTGCTTTTAAGTCTGCCAGGTTTTTTTCTTTCGCCGCTTCATCCTCCCAAACTGCATAATCGCCATAATCATGATTCCCTAAAATGGAATAAACGCCCATGGGTGCTTTTAACTGGCTGAATATTTTCATATAAGGTTCTATTTCAGTAGCCAGGTTATTTACCAGATCACCGGTGAATAGGATTAAATCCGGTTTTTCTTTTAAAATTAAATCCACCCCATGTTGCACAGCTTTTTCATCATCAAAACTTCCGGAATGGATATCTGAAATCTGAACAATTTTCAACCCTTTGAAAGAAGGGGGTAGTGCAGGGAATTTTAATTTCAAGCGCCTGATTTTGTAGTTATAACGATTAGTTGTCCCATATACAAAAGTACCCAGCAATAAACCACCGACCAATAATGCCGCTTGCGCAATGAATTTTGAACGCGGAATGCCTTTATGTTGTACTAAACTTCCCGGAAGCTCTGGTTTGGCAACATGGAACTGAGAAAATATCCATGTAATCAAGCGTCTTATTTCATCCAAAAACATAAAAATTGCCATGATGATTTTTGCAACGAAAAATCCCATCAACAGCGCAAAAAAAAGTGTTTTCACTATTACCGGGAATGCATCATAATTCGCTTTCCTGAAAAATATCAAAAACAGCCACAATAATATGGTCAGTAAAAAATAAGAACTAAATACCACGACCCTTGTCCTTCCATTCAGCGATTTTGTGGCAGTGTTGATGGCAGTATAACTATAAAATTCAATTGCGATGATGACTAATAAAGCAACGAAAATACCCATGCGTTGAAACATTCCATTTTCTTTTAAAAATAACGGTTGCAAAATTAGGCTTTCCACTTTGTTTACCCTAAAATTTAAACTGCATATCGTTGATCAAATTTATATTACATTTTTTGAAAACTCATTATTTGCAATTACCTTTGCGGGCATTGTAAATCATTATTTAAAATACATCATTTAAAATGAGTAAAGTTAAAGTTGCCATTAACGGTTTTGGGCGCATTGGCCGCCTTGCCTTCCGTCAGATCTATAATATGGAAGGGATTGAAGTTGTAGCTATCAATGATTTAACTGAGCCAAGGACTTTGGCGCATTTATTGAAATATGATACTGCACAAAAAGGATTTGGTCAAGAAGTTAAAGCCTTAGATAATTCAATTAGTGTCAACGGAAATGAAATAAAGATATATGCGCAAAGGGATCCTGCCCAAATCCCATGGGCTCAGCATGATGTGGATGTTGTATTGGAATGTACTGGTTTCTTTACAGATGCCGAAAAAGCAAAAGCGCACATTACTGCCGGCGCAAAAAGAGTCGTTATCTCTGCTCCTGCAACCGGTGATTTAAAAACTGTCGTTTTCAATGTAAATCATGATATCATCGACGGTACGGAAACGATCATAAGCTGTGCATCTTGTACTACAAATTGCCTGGCGCCAATGGCCAAAGTCCTGAATGATTCCTTTGGTATCAAAACAGGATTAATGACAACGATCCATGCTTATACAAATGATCAAAATACTTTGGACGCACCTCATCCAAAAGGTGATTTGAGAAGGGCAAGGGCTGCGGCTGAAAATATTATCCCAAATACTACAGGTGCTGCAAAAGCAATCGGATTGGTGCTTCCGGAATTGAAAGGGAAATTGGATGGCGCCGCTCAACGCGTTCCAGTCGTTACGGGATCATTGACTGAGTTATTCGTTGTTTTAGACAAAAAGACAACTGTCGAAGAAGTGAATGCAGCAATGAAGGCCGCATCTAACGAATCTTTCGGATACAATACAGATGAAATCGTGAGCAGCGATATCGTTGGTACACATTTCGGTTCTTTATTTGATGCTACCCAAACTAAAGTCATGACTGTTGGTGATACGCAAATGGTGAAAACTGTTAGCTGGTACGATAATGAAATGAGTTATGTTTCTCAATTAGTCCGCACGGTTCATTATTTTGCGGGATTGATTAAGTAGTTTATAAAAAGTTAATTATTGATTGTAAAAAACTACGGTGTTCTTTGAGCACCGTGTTTTTTTTGAGGAAAAATAAAAAATTATACGATATGGAATTTATTCAGTGCAAGCTTTCGGATATAGATGAGATTTTTGGTTTTTATGATATTGCAGTTGCGTTTCAAAAGAAAAAGTTCAATAAACATTGGCAGCCTTTTGATATTGAAATGATTCGTCAGGAAATTAAAGAAGGCAGACATTGGAAAATCATTGTAGATAGAAGAACAGCTTGTGTTTTTGTAGTTGCTTATTCAGATCCATATATTTGGATCGAAGATGTGGAACAACCTGCAATTTACCTGCATCGGATTGTGAGCCATCCTGATTTTAGGGGAAGTAATTTTGTAAATGCCATAACGGATTGGGCGATAAAGTTTGCCAAAGAGAAGTGTAAGAAATTCGTCAGATTAGATACTTGGGCTGATAATGAAAAGCTGGGACAACATTATTTAAATGCAGGATTTAAATTAATCGGTTTTGTAACCCCCGGAAATTCCGGCAACCTGCCGAAACATTATGATGCCATTTCTTTGGGTTTGTTTGAAATTGAAGTATGAGTTTTTTTCTCACACCGGCACAAAGGCACAAAATCCGTATAATGTATGAAAGGGGTTTTTATTCGCAAGGTTATTTAAGTTCACAATGTAAGTAGGTTGTCAATGTAGTTTCATATAACGAACACCGATTTCATTCCAACCTACGCAACGGGAACGCCGGCCCCTGTCGATAATGGATACATAGACTGCGAATGAGGCATAATCAGACAATCGACAGGTTCAGCGACCGATTCTTGTAGTTTTGAAGGTAAGCTTTTTAACTAATGAATTTCTTAGCCTTTATTTTATTTCAACTTTATGACTTAAATTTGGTTTTCAATCTTCACTCCTCGAAAAATGAAAAAAATATTAGTATTGTATTTTACCCAAAGCGGTCAATTGAAAGACATTTTGATGCATTTGACCAAAGACATCCAGGAGCAGTGTGTTATTGATTTTCATGAAATAAAACCCCAGATTCCATTTCCATTTCCTTGGACGGCAGCTACCTTTTTCGATGCAATGCCTGAAAGTGTTTTTCGTATCCCTATTCCAATTGAAGATATGCCACTATTGAAAGAACAGGATTACGATTTAGTGATTTTAGGATACCAACCTTGGTTTTTGTCTCCATCACAACCAACAACAGGTTTTTTGAAAAGTAAATGGGCCGCTGTTTTGGAAAACAAACCTATAATTACTGTTTTGGGAACCAGGAATATGTGGCTGAATGCGCAGGAGTGCGTGAAAGAAGAATTAAACCGATTAAATGCAAAGTTAGTGGGGAATATTGTACTTGAGGATAAGCATGGAAATCTAACTTCCACTTTGACCATTATCAGATGGTTATTCAAAGGACAAAAAGAAGCTAGTAGCAGATTGCCGGCGGCTGGAGTGTCCGATGAAGATATTAGCAATGTTTCGAGATTTGGAAAACCAATTTTGAAATATTTAATCAATACTGATTTAGAGGATTTACAAGCGGAATTATTAAAGCAAAATGCCATTACCTTACATCCCAATCTAATCACTTTGGAAAAAAGAGGTGTTAGTCAATTCCCTAAATTTGCCAAAAGGGCAATTGCAAAAGGTGGACCTGGCTCCGAAGCCAGAAAACCAATTATCAAAACTTTTCAGAATTTATTGATTGTCGCTATTTTTGTACTTTCGCCCATAACTTCTCTAACTGCAAAAATAAAAACGGCATTAAATAAAAAAGCATTGCTAAAAGAGGTTAATTACTTTAAAAACACGACTTTTAAATCTGGAAAGTTTAAATAAATAATCAACCAATATGGAATATACCAACTTATTCAGCAAATATAAAATAGGAAACTTAAATCTAAACAACCGGATCGTGATGGCTCCGATGACGAGAAGCAGAGCTGATAATTCAGAACTCGCGGCAAACGAACTCATAGCTAAGTATTATGAACAAAGAGCTTCTGCAGGCTTGATCATTACGGAAGGCATTTTTGTCAGTGAAAAGGCAAGGGGATATATCCGTGTTCCGGGAATCTATACACAGCCTCAAATTGAAGGTTGGCGGAAAACAACGAAAGCCGTTCACGAAAAGGGCGGAAAGATTTTTGCACAGCTTTGGCATGTGGGTCGCATCTCGCACCCTGATTTTCATGAAGGAAAATTGCCTCAGGCCCCTTCTGCCATCAATCCTAATTTTAAAAGTTTTACGAAGAATGGGTTTAAAGATACGGTGACACCTCAGGAAATGAGTATCGAAGATATTCAAAACACTATTTCGGATTTTAGAATAGCGGCAAGGAACGCTGTTTCAGCAGGCTTTGATGGTATTGAAATACATGCTGCAAATGGATATCTTTTTCATCAGTTTTTCGCTGCTTGTTCCAATAAAAGGATGGATGATTACGGCGGAACGGTTGAAAATAGGAGCCGTTTTTTATTTGAGGTACTTGATGCAATCGCCGAAGAAATCGAATTGGAAAGGGTGGGAGTCAGATTAAATCCTGCCATGGATCAATCTTTTGGCATAACGGTAGATGAAACGACTATTCCAACCTTTAAATATATTGTGGAACGCTTAAATAATTATCCTATAGCCTATGTCCACTTATCGGGATTTTCAAAATCAGAAGCACATAGTATGAGTGAAATATTGGATACAGCAAAATTTTACCGCTCCCTTTATAAAGGAACATTAATGATCAATAAAGGTTTTGATGCCAAAAGTGCTGAGTTTGCCCTAAAGGAAGGAATTGCAGATTTGATTTCATTCGGTACACCATTTATTGGGAATCCAGACTTAATGGAAAGATATAAAAATGACTGGCCATTAAATGAAAGCGATCGAAAAACTTTTTATAGTTTAGGGGCAAAAGGTTATACGGATTATCCTTTTTATCAAGAATAGAAAAAGACAATCTTGAAATAATTCAAAATTGTCTTTGGAAAGTGCGGCAGAGGAGATTCGAACTCCCACGCCCGTTGAATGAGCGCTACCACCTCAAGGTAGTGCGTCTACCAGTTTCGCCACCGCCGCCTGAAGGTCTGCAAAGTTGCTGTATTTTTAGCTTATTGTCAAATGTTTTTTAATTGTTGTGGATAATATTTTTATTCTCCGCCTTATATAAACTAAAATGAGTGTATTTTGCATTTTTATATGAAAAACCTAGTATCTAACCACAAAAATAACTTTGATTTTCTTCGGTTGCTTTTTGCAAGTTTTGTAGTGCTTACCCATTCTTATGTCCTTTTGGGTAAGGGAGATGAGGAATTTTTTGCTCATGTAACAGGTGTACAACTTTCAAGTATCGGCGTACTTGGATTTTTTGTCATTAGTGGATACCTGATTCAGCAAAGTTTACAGCGCTCCCCAAGCTTGCAAATATATTTTAAGAAAAGAATAAAACGGATATTGCCCGCATTATTTGCTGTTGTATTTTTCTCAGTATTCGTATTAGGGTCAATTTTCACGGATTTACCGCTCCGCCTTTATTTTACAACGCCTTCCACCTGGCTTCATTGGTTAGCAAATAGTTTTTTGATACCTCTTTTCCCTAACCTTCCCGGTGTTTTTAGGGAGCATGTTTCCACTTCGGCAATTAATGGTTCTTTATGGACATTAAGATATGAGTTTTTGTTTTATGGCGTCTTAGGCTTGTTATTTGTGATTCCGGTAAATAGAGAGAAAATGGTTTATGGTTCGTTATGTATCGCTTTTTTCGTAGGCACTTTGTTTACCAATAATCTGGACGCCACGGCTCATTCATTAAATTATCATTTGAATAATTTTTTTCATTTAGGGTTGTACTTTATCTTGGGTTCTAATATTTCGCTTTATAAAGATTTCATTTTTAAACATAAAAAATTACTTCTTTTAGTATCTTTAGTTACATTTATTGGCGCTTTATCTTTTGTGAAAGGACAGTCATTGTTGTTCCAAATTTCTTTTCCTTTATTGATTATTTGTGTGGGTTATGCCTATATCCCCTTTTTGAATTACAGCAAATTTGTGGGAGACATTTCTTATGGGACTTATATTTATGCATTTCCTGTCCAACAAGCATTAATTGCCTGGTTTCACTTTGAAAATCCCTTATGTTTATTTGTTCCATCATTGGTTTTATCCAGTTTCTTTGGATATTTATCGTGGAATATAATAGAAAAGAAATTCATTATGAAAAAGTACATTACACTTTAATTTTTCTTAAGTATCTATTATTACATAATCAATAAAACACATCTTACCTGCTTTGAGGAAATAATTTTGGAGTATATTTGCCCATTTAAACTTTATATTTATAGAAAACTGACTACATCATAAATGAAAAATGTATATATTAATAAGATTGCTAAATTCCTTCCTTATGAATCAATTAGTAATGATGAAATGGAAAATGTTTTAGGAATGATTGATGGCAGACCTTCAAAAGTAAGAAGGATTGTTTTAAAAAATAATGGCATAAAAACGCGTTATTACGGAATGGGGAAAGGGAAGGAAACATTGAATAATACAAAGATTACCGCAAATGCTGTTAAACTTCTTTTTGATGATGATCAAGGAATGGATTCAATTGAACTTTTAACTTGTGGTACCACTTCGCCAGATCAGACATTGCCTTCCCATGCAGCAATGGTACAAGGTGAATTAGGCTTGAAACCATTGGAAATTGCTTCTTTTTCAGGTGCTTGCAATACAGGGATGAATGCCCTAAAATATGCTTTCCTTTCTATATCTTCGGGTGATAAAAAAAGTGCCATTGCAACAGGTTCTGAAAGATTGTCCCAAGCTTTAAGAGCTGAGAAATACCAACTTGAGATTGATAAAGGCAAAGAGATAGAAGAAGATGGATATATTGCTTTTGAAAAAGATTTTTTAAGATGGATGCTTAGTGACGGTGCCGGTGCGGCATTACTGCAGGATAAGCCAAATAAAGACGGCATTTCCTTAAAGGTGGAATGGGTGGAAATGACTTCCTTTGCTGGTGATATCGAAACCTGCATGTATTCGGGTGCTATAAAAGAAAATGGGCAAATTGTAGGCTATAATGATTTAGATACCAATGATTGGTTGAAAAAAAGCGTTTTTTCGCTGAAACAAGATACAAGGCTTTTAGGAGAAAACATTGTCCTTCGGGGTGTTGATTTTTTAGAAACAGTGATGCAAAAGCGAAATTTTGATCCAAAATCGGTCGATTGGTTTTTGCCGCATCTTTCCTCTGAGTTTTTTCGCTTGAAAATCCATGAAGAGCTTTCAAGAAGGAATATGGAAATTCCCTTAAATACTTGGTTTACGAATCTGTCAGAAGTCGGAAATGTAGGTGCAGCTTCGCCTTATCTCATGCTGGAAGAGTTGATGAACAACGGAAGTTTTCAGAAAGGACAAAGGGTTTTTTTGATGATTCCAGAAAGTGCAAGATTCTCCTACTCCTTTATCTTATTGACGGTAGTATAAATTTAAATTTACCAATAAAAAGCGATCGGAAATGAAATTCATTTCCGATCGCTTTTTTATTTTAAATCAGGCAAAGCCTATTTTTTCTTGATTTTCATTTCATTTTCGTTGAAGTGCATCAGGATAGCCAAATTCAGCTCAAAACCAATGAGCATTACCAAGCCCGTAACAAACATCCATGCCATCATCATCATTAATGTCCCGATGGAGCCATACACTTTATTATAGTTCATAAAGTTGGAAACAATAAAGAAAAACCCGTAAGATGATAAAATAAAAAGTAGTGTACTCAGCGTAGCCCCGGGGGAGAAAAAAGGTATTCTATAAGTAATTGAAGGCCCATATTTATAGACAATGCAAATGGCAATGTAAATGATGAGCACCAATGATATCCAGCTAATTATCTTAATCACCCTTGCAGAACCACTAAAATCTATAATGTATTTATTCAGGAAATTCGATTGCAAAATCAACAATGCAAGGGAAATGATAATAACCAGCATGATGATAAGCGTAAGGGTGATGGATTTCCAGCGCCTTGCCAACCCTGAGCGTTCAATCAGGATGGGGGACTTCCTGTCGAAGCTGCGGAGCAAGCCCATAACACCATTGGAAGAAACAAAAATTGTGGCAATGATACCAAAAGATAATAAATCCCGTCTTTTTGTTTCCATGAAATCTACAATAATACCCTTTGCGGATTCATATAATTTAGGATTGGGTGCCAATAAATGAACAGCATTTAGGATTGTATCCTGAACTGAATCTAAAGGTAAAAACGGAACTAAGGAGAAGAGAAAAATCAAGGATGGCGGAATGCCTAACAAGAAATTATAGGATATGGCTGCCGACCGCTCACCTAATCTCAATTCTTTGTCTTTAAGGTTTTTGAAAAACAATTTTCCAATGTCAAATAAGGTCGCACCTTTTGAACCGGGAAATGTTGTCCGCTTTGAAAAAGAGACAAAGGGGTGTAAATATTTTTGTGAAAGATTGATAATTGAGTATTTTTTAATTGAAAAATTATGCCCTGACAGACCGTCCCGTATAAAACAAAAAAACTTCTTCCAAGGTCCTGCAACCTGATGCATTTTTTATGAGCTCTTCCGGACTTGCTTTTGCAATCAGCTTTCCTTCGTCGATGATGGCGACTTCTTCACAAATCTTTTCGGCCTCTTCCAAATGATGAGAAGTGTAAATGATGGTTTTGCCGGTAGCGTGATATGCTTTTAAAAAATCCAGGATCATAGCTCTTGACTGGACATCCACGCCGGCAGTGGGTTCATCCAGGATCAGGATTTCCGGATCATGCAATAATCCCGCAATGATATTGGCGCGTCGTTTCATGCCGCCGCTATATTGGATAATCCTTTTTTTTCGATTTTCCCAAAGCCCGAATTGTTCTAATAAATCTTTGATTTTCGACTTCAGTTCTTGTTCCGGGATATTATATAAGCGGCCGATATAAGTTAGGTTTTCAATCGCCGATAATTGTGGGTATAGCGCTATCTGCTGTGGGATGATGCCAAGTTTTCCTTTTATTTGGGTCATTTCACTCTTGCAATCATAACCCAATACTTTTATTGTTCCGGAATCTGGTTGCACCAAGCCGCAAAGTATGGAAATCGTCGTGGTTTTTCCGGCACCATTTGGCCCTAACAGCCCGGCTATTATACCTTTTGGAAAGGATAAAGACAATCCCTGTAATGCGATATTACCGACACCCGGATATTGTTTGTATAGATTTTTGATCTCAATTGCTAATCCCATGATATTTATTTTACTTCTGTCCAGACCACAGATTTAGTTTCAAAAAAAGGTTCAGAAAAATAATCTTGTATTTTCCAGACTTTGGTTTTTAATCCCGATTCTTTAATTTCTTCTTTTAAGTCGCCACCTTTTAAACAAATCAAACCTTCATTACCTTTTCTGTTTAATAATGATTTGGACCATTCCCCTAATTTTGAAAGTGGGGCTACCGCACGGGACACACATAAATCAAAATCGTGTTGTGGCACTTCTTCTGCCCGTGCATGAATTGCACGGACATTTTTTAAATTTAGTGCTTTGGCAACTTCTTGAACAACTCTTATCTTTTTGCCAATTGAATCAATCAATAGGAATTGCGAATCAGGATATAAAATCGCTAATGGAATTCCAGGGAACCCGCCACCTGTACCAATATCCGCCACCTGTACCCCACTATTGATGGCACAAACTTTTGCAATGCTCAAGGAGTGCAAAACATGTTTTTCATATAACCCCTCCAGGTCTTTTCTGGAAATAACATTGATTTGCTGGTTCCAAAAAGCATACAAATCACCTAAAGCGGAAAATTGCTGTATTTGGGTTTCTGACAAATTATCAAAATACTTTTTAATTATTTCCATTTTTGTTTATTTCTCCAAAAGATATAAGGGGACAAAAATACATTATAAATACTCCAACCTATGTCCCCGACAGGGAAAAAGAAAAATATTTTTTTTTCCTGTAGGGCGTCCGTCCATTTAAAAAATACTTTCCAAAACAAATAAATCCTAACGATGAACAATAATACGATTGCCGTCCAAAAAGGGATATTGCCGATAATTAAAAACCAGATCAATAATAGGATACCTAAAACCCAAAATATGGAATGCGTCAATCCATATAATCCCAACAGGGATTTTATGTTTTTTGAATAATACTTCCCGGTACTGAGGTGTCGGGTTTTTTGTCTCCACCAGGCTTTCCATGTTAGTTGTGGAATTGAAATCGTTTGTGCGTTTGCCCGGAAATAAATCGCCGTATTATTGTTATTGGCTATTTGACTAATCAATAAATCATCATCACCGGAAGGCGTTTGCCGATAATTTTCCCAAAATTGAGTATTCTTTTTTGCATTGAAATAAAGGCTTTTTTCATACATTAAATTCCGGCCTACACCCATATATGTCTTGCCGATTCTGGAAAAGCTAAAATATTGTATGGCCGTATGGATCGTTTCCCAACGGATAAATTGATTTAAGATACCATGTTTGTCCTGATATTTCCCATAGCCTAAAATAATTTGTTTGTTTGAATTGGACTTGAATACTGAAAATTCCTTTAGCCATTGATTCGAATGAGGCTGGCAATCTGCATCGGTAAGGAGGATATTTTCAAACTTAATTGCAGCAATTCCTTTGTCCAGTGCATATTTTTTTCCAGGTAAATCCCTTGGTTCGTTTTCAGGAATTGTAAGGATTTTTAAATGCGGATTTTGTTGTTTCAATTCATCCAATACTAGACCGCTTTCGTCTGTTGACGCATCATTGACCACAACTACTTCCCATAAATCAATAGGAAAATCTTGTTCCAGGATGGAGGGCAAAAAATGCTTCAAATTCTGCGCTTCGTTTTTGGCACAAATGAGGATGCTCACTGGTTTAAAAACCGTTTCTTTGTCCAAATCTTCCTGTACCGGGATTTTTGAAAAGAAAATCCCGTAAACTAATTGAATAGCTGTTGCGAGGGAAAACAGGATAAGTAGCGTAAGACTCAAAAGGATGAAAATTAGGTATTGCAAAGATAGATTTTAAAGCCAAGGATTTATTTTTGAGCTTTATAAATTCAGTTTTCTTCTTCGGGATTTAAGTGTTTATTGTATGTGTTTAAAAACGCTAAAAATTATTTTTCTTACCTTTGCACTTATTAAACCTAATGGAATCAAGTATTTTGGTAGTTTTACTACAATAATTTTTTTCCTTTTAGCCGTAGATTTTCATCATTATTTCTTTGATCGGCTATCAATCAAAACTTCTGCATTGGAAGTAAAAAATGAGCTGCTTGTTTTTGCAGTAAAAATCTAATTTATGAAAGATATTATTTCTTATGATCAAAATTATTTGCCTTCGCAAATAGAAAAGGACAAAATTTCCAAGTTTTTATTCAAACACCTGGGGGCATATGGCGATCCTTTGGCTGATATTGAAAAAGCAATGGATTACGCACTTTCCACTAAGCAAGAACCGGGCGGGTTCATTACCGTGGTTTCAAAAAATGACGAAGTCGTATGTGCGGTAGTCGTAAATAAAACCGGGATGGCCGGTTATATCCCTGAAAATATTTTGGTATATATCGCCACGCATGAAAAGCAAAGAGGACAGGGTATCGGCAAAAGAGCGATGCAACATGTAATTGAAAAAGCCGAAGGCGACATTGCCTTACATGTAGAACCTGAAAACCCTGCAAAAGGACTTTATGAAAGCTTAGGTTTCACGAATAAATATTTGGAAATGCGGTTAAAAAAAGGAGGGTAATTTATGGCGTTTATAACTTTAAATACCAACAAATTAAAAGAAAACTATCGATACCTTGATCATTTGTTTCAAAAAAATGGGATTGAATGGTCGCCCGTTGCAAAGGTACTTTGTGGCAATAAGCTCTTCCTGGAACAGCTGTTGAATTTAGGGATCCAACAAGTATGTGATTCCCGGGTTTCCAATTTAAAAGTCATCAGGTCGCTAAATGAAACGATTGAAACCGTTTATATAAAGCCACCGCCCAAAAGAAGTATTTCAAGTATCGTGAAATATGCCGATGTGAGTTTTAATACAGAATACGATACTATAAAGCTACTTTCAGAGGCGGCGGTAAAAGCCAATAAACTGCATAAGGTAGTAATTATGATCGAACTTGGGGAATTGCGGGAAGGTGTATTGCGCGAAGAATTTATAGAATTTTACGAACGGGTTTTTAAATTGCCCAATATTGAGGTAGCAGGTATTGGTACCAATCTTACTTGTATGTATGGCGTGTTGCCCAATCATGATAAATTAATCCAGCTTTCTCTTTACACACAATTGATAGAAGCTAAGTTCAATAAAAGAATCCCCTATATTTCAGGGGGCGCTTCCGTAACGATCCCCTTAATTGAACGCGGCTTGTTACCAAAGGGCGTAAATCATTTCAGGGTAGGGGAAACCTTGTTTTTAGGGACGGATGTTTATAATAATCGGGCATTTGAAGACATGCACAATGATGTGTTTAAACTGTATGTGGAGATTATAGAATTAAGCGAAAAGCCCTCGCTTCCTTCTGGGGAGTTGGGTTATAACCTAAACGGTGAAAAAACTGATTTTGATGAAAACCTTGCCGGCGAATTTACTTTAAGGGCAATCGTGGACATAGGCTTACTGGATATAGAATCCAATCATATTGCCCCAATGGATGAAACCATCAAGATCATTGGTGCTAGTTCGGACATGATTGTCGTTGATTTAGGTAAAAATGAAAAAGGAAGGAAAGTGGGTGATTTAATTGAATTCAAAATGGACTACATGGGTATTTTAAGGATAATGAATTCCGACTATGTAGAAAAAAAGATAGAAGCATAAATTTTTTGGGTAAATGCAAATCAGTTTATATTTAAAAGGACAATTCCTATTTGTTGAATTTGTCCTTTTGCTTTAATTGGGGCTTGCTCGAAACTACATTATTAAATCACTTTTGGAATATAGTTAGTTTATTAATTTTGTTTATCAGAGAGGTCTTTTCTTAACCACAAAACACACCAAGTTCTTCACAAAGTACACAAAGTCTTGGTGGATTCTTTGTGCCAGTGTGTTTTTTTTAATTTATATTCTTTTGCGTATGGTATGCAAGGTAGTAAATGCTTATAAGTTTCCAGGAAAAGTCCTACATAATGAAGCATTTTTATGGCTTTCTTTTATGCTTTCAACCTTTGTCCAGTAAAAATAAGTATTTCAGAGCTAGCAACGAAAAACAATTATAAAGAAATTTTTTATTGATACCCATTATCAAGGAAACGATTAGCTGTATTATTACGTTACAATTATTATTATGCATTAATTTTTGAAATTTAAAATAAGTTCTTAAATTGTGTGGCATTAAGTATAGAGATGAGGAGTGCCAATACCGGATTGGATAAATATTGTGAAATTATAAATTATGCCTAAGACAATAAAGGAAGAAGGATTTTTGAACCATGTGTTCATTAAAAATAAAAGGATATTATTGATCACTTTTATCATTCAAGTTTTGTATTTATGTGTTTATAAATATTGTATTCCAATGCCGGATTTTTTTAGCGATTCGCATAGTTATGTTTTAGCCGCAAATAGAAATTTGCCTTTATATTATCGACCTTTAGGTTATTCTGATTTTTTGTCTTTCTTGCATGTATTTTCTTCTTCTGATTTATTCGTAATAGTTGTTCAATATTCCTTGCTTAGCTTTTCAACGATATTTTTACTTTTTTCTATAGATTATTTATATGAGTTTCAAAATAGAAAAATTAAGATACTAGCCTTTATCCTTACTGCATTAAACCCTATTTTTTTAGTTTTGGCAAATCAAATTGCAAGTGACAGCCTTTTTTCATTTTACACTATTTTATGGTTTAGTTCTTTATTATGGATACTAAAAGAGGGAAAATGGTGGGCTTTAATTCTTCAAGTGATTATTTTATACCTGGCATTTAAAGTACGATATCAGGCTTTATTCTTTCCGGCGATTTCTTTAATTATATTTGTATTAAGTAGCAAGTCCAAATTATATTATAAAATAATTGGCATATTTTTCAGTTTTGTCTTCATAAGCTATGCTCATAAACAAGAAAAGAAAATTGTTCAAAAACAAGTGCAAGCTGATGTGTTTGCAGGGTTCAGTGGTTGGATGATGGCAAATAATGCACTTTTGATATATAAATATACAAACACGCAAACCAATGATTTTGAGGATCCGGATTTAGCCCAGCTGGATAAAATTGTAAAAGTAACTATTGACTCATTTCTTCTAAACAAAAAGATGAACTTGAAAAATATACATTAAGCTGGCCTTATTTATGGAATTCTAAAGCACCGTTAAAACAATATATGTTTTATTATATGCAAACATATAAGATTCCTTATTTTCAAGCATGGTATCAGGTTTCTCCTTTATATTATGAATATGGAAAAGCGGTAATTTTAAATAACCCAATCATTTATATACAGCATTTTGTTTTACCAAATATTCGATATTTTTTTATTCCAAGGAGATATGAAATGGAGAAGTATAGTTATGATGAAGTGAAAACAGTCCCCATAGATACAAAAGAATGGTTTGCTTACAAAAGTGATGTATTAAAAAGTAATTACCCTAAAATTCAATCATTTATTTCAGCTGCATTTTCCCCTTTTTATGTTCTAGTCATGATTGCCTCATTAGTTTCGCCGTTCTTTTTTTACAAAATCATCTTCAAAAAGCAAGAGGATGTGAAAATAAAAAACTTCCGGAATTTACTTTTATTTTGGATAAGTTTTTATATAATAAACATGGGATTTAATGTATTAGCCGGCCCAATCGTCCTGCGTTATCAGATGGCGATTTATATTATAGGAGCAGTGATTTCTTTATATTTTATTGATAAGGTGATTTTATTCAAATGGAATGCAAATATTGTCAAAATGTGATTTATGTTTATTGGTCTCTCGTGAAGCCTCCGTGTTTATAATATAGTGTTGCCAAATTTTACATTAATCCCTTAAACTATCTATTTTTCTATTATTTTTGTAAAATGCGAAAATTACTTTTTTTACTACTCGTCTCTATTTTATCGGTACCGCAATATTGCAGAGCGCAAGATGATAATTTGCCATCAGGAAGTAATGAAACCGTTTGGAGTTTGGAAAGCAGTGTTCAATATGCATTAGAACATAACATTGACTTGCGGAAAAGTGTATTGAATGAAAGGTTGTCTAAATTACAATTACAACAAACGCAATTTTCCCAAATTCCCAGTAGTTCCTTATCGGCAAATTACGGTAAAAGCTTTGGTCGTTCAGTAGATCCAACAAGTAATCAGTTTATTAACACGAATTATGATTTTTCGGGCTTAAATGGAAATGTGGATGTACTGTTATTTGGGTGGTTTCAAAAAAGGAATACGATTTCTTCGAATAAATTGTCACTTCAGGCTGCTCAGGCTGATTATGAGCAATTGCAGGATGATATTTCGTTAAATGTCGCAACTGCTTATTTGCGGATTTTGTTGGCAAAAGAAAATATCTCAATTGCGGAAAACCAACAAAAATTCAGCAACCAACAAAAGCAACAGACGGAAGCATTTGTAAATGCGGGAAGGTTGCCGGAATTGGAATTAGCGCAAATGGAAGCACAGGTTGCAACCGACAGTTCGGTGTATTATAGTGCATTGGCTGATTATAGCCGCTCTTTGCTCGATATGAAAGCATTAATGAATTTGGACATTGCTTCACCCTTCAATGTGGTATTTCCTGAAATAAATGCAGTTTCATTTTCCGAAATCACAAGTAATACTCCCCAGCAAATATTTGAAATAGCACAAAATAATTTTAGTGGCATAAAAAGCAATCAATTTAAATTAGCAGCTGCACAAAGAATGGTCGCTGCACAACAAGCTGCCTTATATCCACAATTAGGACTTGGATTTCAATTAGGGACCAATTATTCCTCTACTTTAAAAGACATAGCTGATTTTAAATTGACAGGTTCTGAACCTACAGGTAATTTTGTGGATGTAAATGGCACGCCTTACCCCGTTTTGCAACCAACGGGAAGCTTTACTACTAATACGATACCCTTTTTCAAGCAATTAAACAGTAATTTCCGTCAAACGGTAGTGCTTAGTTTAACAATCCCCTTGTTTAACGGTTGGGTAGGGCGCACAAGTGTAAGGCAAGCAAAGATAGATGTTGAAAACAATCAACTCGAACAAGAGCGTACGGTGGTCAAATTAAAACAGGATGTCTTTTCAGCATATTATGATGCCAATGCTGCAATCAAAAAATATTATGCCGCCCAAAAAGCCGCAGATGCGGCAACAAGGGCATTAGGATTCGCAGAAAAAAGATATGAATTGGGTTTAATGAATGCAGTGGAATTATTGACCACCCAAAATACCAATTTTAAAGCGCAATCAGACGCTGCATCGGCAAAATATGATTTATTTTTTAAATTAAAAGTAATCGACTACTATTTAGGGAAAAAACTTACTTTATAATTAATAAAAAAGAATATCTTTTATTTAATAATCAAGCAAATTTCCTCAAACCTCATTTTAATGAAAGATATCCTATTGAATGCAATCCAACAATCAGGAGCTTTAATTCTAAAGCATTTTGGAACTAATTTCGCTATTCATCATAAGTCCGGAGCTAACAATTTGGTTACGGAAATTGACCAGGCCTCAGAGAGAATGATTCGGAAAATCATTAATGAGGCGTTCCCAGAACATGGGATCGTAGGCGAAGAATTTGAAATCCAACAGACTAAAACTCAATATCGCTGGATTGTGGACCCTATCGATGGTACGACCAATTATGCACGGGGAATCCCGCTTTGTTGTGTGAGTATTGGTTTATTGAAAGATGAGGAATTATTGATGGGCGCCGTTTATAACCCTATGTTGGACGAATTAATCTTTGCAGAAAGAGGTAAAGGTGCATTTTTGAATGACCAAAAAATCCATGTTTCTGACAATTCAAATTATGAAAGCGCTTGTCTTGTAACAGGTTTTCCATATCAATTTCCGGATAAGAATATTACGGACACTTTTACTAAATTAGTGAAAAGAGGTTTGCCCGTACGCCGCCTGGGTTCTGCTGCAATGGATTTATGCTGGGTGGCATGTGGAAGATTCGATGGTTTTTGGGAATACGGTTTGAATGCCTGGGATATTGCCGCCGGATACTTAATCGTTCAGGAAGCGGGCGGGACAATAACAGATTTTAATAGTAACCAGTTTTCGGTTTGGGATAAAGAAACTTTGGCAACCAACGGAAAGATCCATGAGGAATTGAGGAAGTCTATTCTGGAGAAATAAATGAAAATTTAATTATTCCCTTTTTCTTTTTGCGCATTCAACAATAACAATAAATCAATGAGACGATTGGAATATCCAAATTCGTTATCATACCATCCGACGACCTTCACTAAGCCGCCGACTACCGAAGTCAACAAAGAATCGAACACGCAGGAATAAGCGCTATTTATAATATCTACGGAAACAATTGGGTCTTCGGTATATTGCAGGATTCCTTTTAACTCATTTTCCGCCGCATGTTTGAATGCTGAATTGATGGACTCAACTGTTGCGGACTTTTTTAAATTACAGGTAAAATCCGTCAAAGAACCATTCAATACAGGGACGCGAATGCCAGCACCACCTAATTTGCCTTCCAAATGGGGGAAAACCTGAGTGATTGCTTTTGCCGCTCCAGTGGTTGTGGGGATAATGGAAGAAGACGCAGCCCTTGCCCTGCGTAAATCCCGATGAGGGGCATCATGTAAATTTTGATCGCCGGTCATGGAATGTATGGTCGTGATGTAACCATCTACAATTCCCCAGTTTTCATCCAAAACCTTGACTAATGGCGCTAAATTATTGGTAGTACATGAAGCATTGGAAAGTAGGGGAAGTTTTAAGTCAGTAGTGTGTTCATTGATACCTAATACAATAGTTGGTATTGATTTATCTTTTGCCGGTGCAGAGATTAAAACTTGTTTTGCCCCTGCAGACAAATGTTTTTTAGCATTTATTTTGTCGGTAAAAAAACCTGTGGACTCCAATACTACATCAATATCCAAAGCTTTCCATGGCAGGTTTTCAGGTGATTTTTCAGAAAGTACTTTTATCTTCTGGCCATTAATGATTAAATAATCGCCTTCCGCAAGTACGGTTCCAGGAAAAGGTCCATGAACGGAATCATATTTAAAAAGATGCGCCAATGTTTGACTATCCGTTAAATCATTGATCGCCAATACTTTCAATCCATTTTCCGATCTGGTGAATATATTCCTTAAAGTATTCCTTCCTATTCTTCCAAACCCGTTAATTGCTATATTGATCATTCCCTTTAATTTATTTATGCAAAGTTATGCAATGAGCAATTCAGAAAAGGGGATTATGAAATATTTCAACCTGAAGAATGTAGTTTTAATTTCTATTTGCACTTTTTCATGTATGTTTGCAAAAAAAATAACGGATATACATCGATGAAATTATCAAAAAAAGTAAATTATCTTACCATCAGTTGTGGCATTCTTTCTTTAGGTTTATTAGCTTCGTGTAAAGACAAAAACACAACTGTTTCCACACCAACTCAAACGGTAAGTGCTGCCAATCAATCCAATTCCGGTAAAATAGCACATGTCAACTTAGATTCTTTGGAAGCCAAATATGAATTTTGGACGGTCAAAAAAGCAGAGTTTGAAAAACGCCAATCCGGTATGGAAGCTGAAATTGAAAGATTGGGTAAAAGCCTTCAAAATGAGGCCGCAGCGTTTCAAAAGAAAGCGCAAGCCGGTACCTTATCTCAATCTGAAGGCGAAGCCGCACAAAGGAAATTAGGGCAAATGCAACAGGATTTGGAATCAAAACACCAAAACATGAGTGCGCAACTAATGAAAGAGCAGCAAGATTTCAATACTGAATTACAAAAAAAATTAGACGATTTCTTAGTAAAATACAATAAGGATAAAGGTTATAGTTATATTTTATCGTATTCAAAAAGTGGCGGTACAATCCTCCTTGCTGATCCGACATTGGATATTACCAATGAGGTAGTAAAAGGATTAAATGAAGAAAGTAAAACTTCAACTTCAAAATAAAATAAATTTCCCGTTTCTATTAAATAAGAGCTGGTTTTAAGAGCATAAAATACAAAAAAATCCGAATTCTTTTTGAATTCGGATTTTTTGTAAGGTGTAATTAAATTTCTTATCCTTCTTGCAATGCTGCTGCTCCACTCACGATTTCCGTAAGCTCTGTAGTAATTGCAGCTTGACGGGCACGGTTATAGGAAACTTTCAATTCTTTCAAAATTTCGTTCGCATTTTCAGTCGCTTTGTCCATCGCTGTCATACGCGCACCATGTTCGGAAGCATTGGCATCCAACATAGCTTTGTAAACTTGCGTGTTTAATATTTTCGGCATTAGTTCCTCAATCAAAACTTCTTGTGAAGGTTCAAAAAGAAATTCGCTTTGTGCCTTTTCCCCCAAATTAACCACCTTCGGGATAGGTAAATATGGCTCACAAATAAATGCTTGAGTCGCTGCGTTTTTGAATTGCGCATAAACCAATTCCACCCTGTCAAATTCTTTTCTTAAAAATGCTTCTTGTGCATAAACGGAAGCTAAACGGATGTTTTCAAAACTCAAATCGGAAAATAAAGTCCAAAAATTATCAATAATCTTATAGTCATTCCGAAGGAAATATTCATATCCTTTTTTTCCGATAGGCATGATGCTAACATTGCCTTTCCTGTATTGTTCCGGATATTTTTCTTCAATTGCCGTCCGGGTAGCTTTGATAACATTAGAATTATAAGCACCACAAGTTCCACGATCACTTGTAATTGGAATAAATAAAATCCTTTCAGCGTTGCGTTCCGTAGCTAATGGCAAATCCATATCACCGCTCAAGCTGCTTACGATATTGCTCAACATTTCTTGTAGTTTTTGAGCGTAAGGCCGCATTTGGATGATTGAATCCTGCGCCCTGCGCAGCTTAGCGGCACTCACCATTTTCATAGCTTTTGTAATCTGCTGTGTGGAAGTTACAGATTTAATCCGCTGGCGCACCTCTTTAAGTTGTCCCGACATGTTTTAAAATAATATTATTTGAGCTTCAATTTGGCTGCAAAGGTAAGCATGAAATGTCTTATTTTCAAATTTTTATAAAAGTGGAATATTTAAGGTAAAAAAGTGGTTTTACGATTGCTTTTGTATAGTATTGCAATTGAAAAATAGATGATTATGTCCTATTCCTTATTGACTTTATTAGGTATTTTATTTATAATTATATTGGTGGTCATATTGATGCTGCAGAAGAATAACATTTCGGAACTGCAAGGAAAACTCATTGTTATTCAATCGTCTTTAAATAATCTGGAACTTAATATAAAAGAAGATTTCCGCATTACCCGTTTGGAAAACAAAGATGCCGCAAAAGAAGACAGGATTGAATTAAGTAATTCATTGAATGATTTCAGTCATGACCAGAAAATGAAATTAAATGAATTGAAACAGGAACAAAAAGCGTTTTTGCTGGATGTTGTTATTCAATTGGAAAAGCTTTCTTCTAACATAGAGCGAAACCTACATCAATTAAATGAACAGGCGAAGCAGGATAACCATTTGATAAGAGGTGAGCTTTATAAACATTTCCAGAATTTTCAGGAATCCTTTACACAAAATGTGCAGTCGTTCAATAATTTTCAAAAAGAAAGATTCTCAGACATGGAAACCGTGCAAAATAAGCTTGTGGATAATACTGGGAAAAAATTAGATGAAATGCGTATGATCGTGGATGAGAAATTACAAAAAACGCTTAATGAGCGCTTGGGGCAATCTTTTGAATTAGTGGGCAAACAATTGGAGAGTGTTCAAAAGGGATTGGGCGAAATGCAGGTTTTGGCACAAGATGTAGGTGGATTAAAACGCGTTTTGAGTAATGTGAAAATGAGGGGTGGAATTGGGGAAGTGCAGTTGGCTATGCTTTTGGAACAAATTTTGGCTCCAGAGCAATATGGAGCGAATGTGAAAACGAAATTAGGCAGTTCGGACATAGTGGAATTTGCTTTAAAGCTCCCAGGCCGTAATGATGGTAATTCGGTAGTCTGGTTGCCAATCGATGCTAAGTTCCCCAGAGATATTTATGAACATTTGCAGACGGCTTATGAAAATGGAAATTTGAATGAAATTGCGGATGCGCAAAAATCATTGGAAAATACAATTAAAAGAATGGCTAAAGATATCCATGAAAAATATATTGATCCGCCCAATACCACTGATTTTGGGATCTTATTTTTACCATTTGAAGGTATTTATGCGGAAGTAGTCCGGAAATCAAGCTTATTGGAAACATTACAAAGAGATTATAAAATTATCGTTACCGGACCAACCACTTTGGCAGCGATTTTGAACAGTTTACAAATGGGATTCAAAACTCTGGCAATTCAGAAACGGAGTGGGGAAGTATGGCAGGTTTTAGCTGAAGTAAAAAAGGAATTTGGGTTGTTTGGCGGTATTTTGGAAAAAGCGCAAAAGAGCATTCAGACAGGATTAGGGCAATTAGATGATGTGATGGGCAAAAGAACAAGATCCATTCAACGGAAACTGAAGGAGATAGAAACTGAAAAAGAGCACCTGCCTATTGATAATCAAAATTAGATTTTAGTAATCCGGTATTTATCATTAGAAAAAATCTTAAAATGGATAATAACTTAGAAAAAAACATAAAACAATCGTCAAATTTTATCAGTAAGTATTCTTATGATCAATTGATAAAATGGGGTGTGGATGAACGCTGGGCTGAGTATGTGAATCTATTCGTATTGTTCAGCATTACTTTTTTGTTGGTTTATATTGTTTATTTTATTGTTTTACGCATTTTACGGTTTTTGTTGGTTTTCCTTTCCAAAAATGGCAAACGACCTTTTCTGGCTTCTTTATTCCGACATCGTTTTGCACACTTTTTAGCCTTGTCCGCACCCGTTGGATTGATAAATGTCGCCATTCCGATTGTTTTCGACGATTTTAAGTTTTTAAAAAAGCCCTTGGATTCCCTTTTAGGAGTATATATTGTTTTCATGATTATCTGGATCATCATTGCTATTTTGCAAGCGATTGCCGACACTCTGAAAAGAAATACCCGAATAGGGCAAAGGCCAATTGAAAGTTATCTCCAAGTCGTAAAAATCATTGTTTATTTATTTGGATTGATCGTGATTTTTTCTGAACTGACAGGAAAGTCACCTTTGGCATTTTTTGGTGTTTTGGGGGCGGCGTCGGCAGTTTTATTATTGATGTTCAAAGATACTATTATGGGTTTTGTGGCAAGCATTCAGGTTACGACAAATGACATGGTGCGAATCGGTGACTGGATCGAAATGCCCGAATTTAATGCCGACGGGGATGTATTGGCTATTTCACTGACTACCGTAAAAGTCCAAAATTGGGATAAAACCATAACTACGATTCCCACACATACACTGATTAGCAGTTCTTTTATTAACTGGCGGGGAATGCAGGAATATGGGGCAAGGAGGATAAAGAGGTCGATTTTAATTAAGCAATCTTCCATTAAATTCGTTGCAGATGCGGAAATGGATAAATTCAATAAAATACAGGGAATAACAGCTTATATTAAGGAGCGGAAAGCAGAAATTGATGCCCATAATAAAAAACTAAATGTTGACCGAAGCTTACCTTTGAATGGCCGAAATCTTACTAATGCCGGGCTTTTCAGGAAATATGCCCAGGATTATATTGGAAATCATCCCGGGGTAAGCAAAGACAAAATTGTTTTGGTCCGCCAATTGGCTCCGAACGAACATGGAATCCCATTTGAATTATATTTATTTTGCACTAAAACGAATTTGGTGGATTATGAATTTATAATGGCAGACATTTTTGATCATTTAATTGCATCGGTTCGTTACTTCGACCTAGAAATATTTGAAAGTGTTTCCGGTTCTTTTTTCAAAAATGAAAGGATTGATAGCAATCAAACTTATCCAGACCTAGAGACTTAAATATTTATAAACTCTTATAATGACATAATATTGCTAAAAATCTTAAATAAGGTAGGATAAAACGGCTTGGGCCGTGATGGGTGGTGGTGAAAGCAATGGCAGCAGAAAAGAATTTCATACTCGAAATAATGGATTACCTAGCTATTATATGCTTGTAATGTCTTTTTTGGTATATGATAAGTGCGGATATACTATACTGCATGTACGGAGTTACCCTACTTAAGGTAGGGAGTTACTATAAGGGAGGATAGCGGGAGGATGCCGCAAGGTATGCCTTTACAATTGTTGAGTTTCTGGATATTGTTCAATTTGTTGATTTGTGTATTAGTGAAATGTTTGGTATGTTTGTGTGTTCATTGAAAATAATTATTATATTATGGCTAAGCAAACTGGGATTATCAAAGTGAGGGGAACGGTAGGTGGCATCACTTTTTATAAGTTGAATGGAGACTATTATGCTCGCAAGAAAACTTCATTAAACAAGGAACGGGTGTTGCGGGATGTAGCTTTTGCTGGTAGCCGCAGGAGTTCTGGTCTTTTTGGGACGGCTGCTAAGATAGCGAAGGTAATATATAGAAGGTTACCTGTCCAAAAGAAGGGCCATGGCGTGATTGGGATGCTTACTTCAAAGGCGAACAGGATGTTGCATGAAGGGATGCCGGCTGATGATGCGTTGGAGTTGTTGTTGGAAAAATATGTGGGAGCTTCTGCAAAGGTGATGTTGGAGCAGCCTATTCAGGTAAGGCAGGTAGAAATGTGCAAAGAGGAAGATGTTGTAAGGAAGGAGAGTGGGGATGTTGTTTTTGAGAGGACGAAAGGTGTTTGTCGGCAGGATTATATTGGGATTTGGGCAAGGTCAGGATAAATAGGGAAAGGAGGTAGTTTAGTGAGACAATGATCAGGGGGGTGATTGGAACATGAAAAGATTCAGGCACCAGCATGGAAACGGAAGGCTTTTGTCAGCAGGATTTAGAAAAAAGATTTGTTGACTTAGTGATGTATCGGGGATTTGCACTGGATAACGCTGGTGAAATTACTGTGTGGAATTATTTGGTTAAACATGAACCCTAATGAGATATACTTATGGTTTTTTTTAAATATCTAAATTAAAATAACAATGCCAATTCAAAATACAAATAGAGGGTGTAATTAGATCACCGGTTTGGCGCAGATTGGTGGTTCCGGAAAATTGCACTTTCAATAATCTTAAATAATTGTTCAACCCCAAAATGACAACGGTTAACATTCGCAGAATAATGCCAACCGTTGTTAATAATAGGCGCTATTTACAAACTGTAAATTTCCTTTAATGCTTCTTTAAGTGCTGATGGTTTTCTACCTATTAGTTTTTCCAAATCATCAGTTACAATTTCGTATTGATGATTTTTGTTATCAGTAGCAAAACCTGCAATTAGAGAAATCATAAATTCGCTTACACCGAAATTTTTCAACTTTTCGGAATATTCTTCAGGGTCTGCATCGATATAATTTACTGTTTTGCCTGATATTTCTGAAAGTGCTTGTGCTACATCTGCATAGGAATATAATTCGTTGCCTGTAATGTCGTACGTTTTGTTTTCGTGTCCTGTTTGTAACAACACATTGGCAGCGGCTTCGCCCATTTCTTTGCGAAGTGCAAAAGGGGTTTTCCCATTACCTGCGGGCAAATAAATTCCTGTTTCAAAAACTTTTTTGCCCACATACATTGGTATTACATCGGTATAGAGTGCGTTGCGCAAAAAAGTGTAAGATAATCTACTTTCTTTAATGTAGTCTTCGGTTTGGAAATGGCTTTTCATTAGCATTTTTAGGGCTGATGTATTCACATCTTCCATTGAAATGCCTGTATAGACAATGTGTTTAATGTCTGATTTCCTGGCTTCACCTACTACGGCTTTCTGTTGTTCTGCCCTGTTGTGGGCATTGGTAGAAATAAGCAATAATTTTTCAATTCCATCAAAAGCTTTCCCTACCGAAGCTATATCGTCAAAATCGGCAATGCGCACCTGTACACCTTTATTTCTCAAAGGCTGCGCTTTTTCCTCGCTTCTCACCAAAGCGATAAAATTATCTAATGATGTTTTTTTCAGTAAATGGTTTATTACTGCTGTACCTAAATGCCCTGTTGCTCCTGTTACTAGAATCATGCTTTTGTGTTTTTTAGGATGAATGATACCTCAAAATTACGATTTTTAGTTACCAGGATGCTATCTGTTACCTATTGGTAAGTAGTTACTAAAAAGTAACTTGTTTTATAAAAGGTAACTTAGTTCCTTATATTTGCCGTAAAATAAGCAACATGGAAATGACAAATAATAAGGAGCTGTCTGATGATTGCCTTAAGAGTATCCGGGGGATAAGAGACACACAGGATTTATTGAGTGGTAAATGGAAGATTTCTATTATCGGTGCTCTTTACTTCAACGGTAAATTCAGGTTTATGGATTTGGGACGGCATATAGAGGGCATTGCCCCGAAAGTCTTGTCCAAAGAATTAAAAGACTTAGAAATGAACCACCTCATAAAGCGTACCGTAAAAGACACAATGCCCATAACCGTTGAATACGAACTAACGCCGCAGGGTAAAAGTTTGAACAAAGTCATAGAAGCTATGGGCGAATGGGGCATAAAATACAGGAAATCGGTGTTGAAAAAATAAATCTTTTCGTTGTTTTGTCAGGAATCTGTCTGTTTTATTGTGGAAGGCCGCCACATATTGTTGAAGAAAAAACAATAATTATTTCGGTCGAAGCTACTGGACACAAACGATACTTTTCATGTGAATAAACTCATACAAACGCAGCATGACCGGAACGGCAAAAATTACTTTGTCTAAAATCCCCAAAAAGCAATCTCAAATCTGATGTCTCAAATCTGATGTCTAAATCAAAAGAATAAGCTCCATTTACCTTAAAATCCCAATCCTTTTTCTATTTTTGCGCTAATTATGTCAGTTTTAATTAAAAGCGCAAAAATCATTGATCCTAGCTCTATTCACAATGGAGAAGTGGTGGATTTATTTATTCGGGATGGCAAAATTGTCAGGATCGGAAAAGATCTTCAGGAAAAAGCAAGTGAAATAATTAAAGGAAAGGACTTGGCCATTAGCCCCGGCTGGGTAGATTTATTAGCGGATTATTGCGAACCCGGATATGAATACAAAGAAACACTGGAAAGCGGGATGAATGCGGCGGCGGCCGGTGGATTTACCGATGTGTTGCTTGCGCCGAATACGCAACCAACAGTTTCCACAAAATCAGTAGTGGAATTTATTCAAAAGAAAGCTGCCGGACATGAAGTTGATATTCATGTGGTCGGTGCAGTTTCTAAAAATATTGAAGGGAAGGATTTGGCGGAAATGATGGACATGCATCATTCCGGCGCCATTGCATTTAGCGATGGCTGGTATCCGGTTCAGGATGCCGGGTTGATGGTGAAAGCATTGGAATATGTGAAAGCATTTAATGGTATTATTATTCAAATCCCAATACAGGCCTCGCTTTCAAAAGGTGGGTTGATGAACGAAAGCGAAACTTCATTGCGCTTGGGTATGAGCGGAATCCCGGCGATGGCAGAATCTTTGATGGTTCATCGGGACATTGAATTGTTGCGGTATTCCGGTTCGAAAATTCATTTTTCGGGTGTAAGTACCCCTGATGCTTTGAAATTGATCAAAGCCGCCAAAAAAGAGGGCTTGGCGGTGTCTTGTTCTGTTACGCCTTATCATTTGTTGTTTTCTGATGAAAATTTAGTAGGATATGACAGTGTTTTTAAAGTGGCACCACCATTGAGGACGGAAGCTGAACGGAAATTGCTGGTAAAATTTCTGGAAGACGGCACGATTGATTGCATTTCAACGCATCACCGGTCTCAGGATTGGGACGGTAAGACAAAAGAATTTGAATATGCCGAATATGGAATGATTGGCCAGGAAACCTGTTTTCCCATGCTTGTGGCGGCTGCACCAAAAATTACTTCGGAAAGATGGGTAGAACTATTGTCTTTAAATCCAAGAAAAATCTTTAATTTGCCGCAAGTGAATATTCAAGAAAACGAAATTGCCAAACTGACGGTTTTTGAAAAGGATCTAAAATGGATTTATACTAAGGATTCTAAAAAATCCTTAGGCATCAATTCTCCTTTTCTGAATAAAGAGTTGATGGGGAAGGCAAGGGTGGTTTAGATATGAGATTTGAGACATGAGACATGAGATTTGAGATTTTATTATTAAAAAATTGAAATAAGTAGAAAAATGGATAAATTTGAAGTTACGGATTCCTTGGATCAGCCCTCTAAATTTGGGACGGGAATAAAGTTTGGTATTATTTCCGGTGCCGTTTATATTTTACTGCTGTTGGTCCGGTATATGTTTTTTAATAGCAATCCAATGGTTTTCACGGGAACTATCTTTGTATCTTATTTGATCATACTTTCTTTTTTTGTGCAGGCAGCTTTGGCAAGAAGAAAAGAATTGGGCGGATATGCCGATATCAAGGAATTGTTTTCCACTATTTTTATTGTCGTATTGATTACGGAAGTTTGTTATGCCGTTTTCAACTATATCTATTTGAATTATATCGACCCGGAATTTTACCCTCATTATCTTCAGGTTACGCTTGAATATATGAGAAGTAAAGGTGTGGGAGAAGAGGTATTGAATCATCAAATCGATAAATTGCAGGATCAAATGGTTCAAATGAAATCCATTTCCAATAACCTTTTAGGATTGGCAACCTGGTTGATTGTGGATAGCATCATTGGTTTGATTATGGCATTGGTCATGAAAAAAAACAAAGTTCAATTCTAATTATTATATTTGGGATTGAAATTCAAATTTGGTCTATGAAAGCAATTATGCTGTTTTAATCGCACAGTTTTGGAATTGAAATAAAAAAACATAAATTCATGGAATTGGAAACGCAGTATTTACCTGAAAACAAGCAAGGGGAAATGGATCAATCGGAAGAGAAAACTTTGGATTTAACCGTAATTGTGCCGCTATTGAATGAGGAAGAATCCCTTCCTGAATTATCTTCTTGGATTGACAGAGTGATGCAAAAAAATAATTATTCCTACGAAATTATTTTTATAGATGACGGCAGTAAGGACGATAGCTGGAAGGTTATTCAAGAATTAAGTAATGCAAACACAAATATAAAAGGTCTTAAATTCCAAAGGAATTATGGTAAAAGTGCGGCATTGAATGAAGGTTTTAAAGCGGCGTTGGGAAGTGTGGTAATTACCATGGACGCTGACTTACAGGATAGCCCTGATGAAATCCCGGGATTATTTGACATGATTAAAAATCAAAAATTTGATTTGGTAAGCGGTTGGAAAAAGAAACGGTATGACAATGCAGTTACGAAGAATTTGCCATCGAAGTTTTTTAATGCCATTACCCGGAAAATGAGCGGCATTCATTTGCATGATTTTAATTGCGGATTGAAAGCATATAGTAATCGTGTGGTGAAATCGGTGGAAGTGTATGGTGAAATGCACAGGTATATCCCTGTTTTGGCAAAAACTGCCGGTTTTTATAAAATTGGTGAAAAAGTAGTGCAACACCAGGCGCGGAAATATGGGGTTTCCAAATTTGGATGGAACCGTTTTATGAATGGTTTTTTGGATTTATTGACGGTTCAATTTGTAGGTCGTTTTGGGAAAAAGCCCATGCATCTTTTTGGGTTACTTGGGTCTTTTATTTTTCTGATCGGCTTTTTGGTAACGGGTTACATGATTTTCGCGAGATTATATTTTGAAGATTATCCTTTGTCTAACCGACCGCCATTTTATATTGCATTGACTTGTATGGTGATGGGAACAATGTTTTTCCTAACTGGATTCGTGGCAGAAATAGTAGTGCGGAATGCGCCGGAAAGGAATCATTATTTCATCGAAAAGAAGTTGAAGATTAAGTAAAAAGGTAAGGTTTTTGAAAAACAAATGAGGATATGTTAAGACAGGTACAGCAACAAAAACTAATTCAGAAATTATCACCTCAGCAAATTCAATTGATGAAATTGCTGCAGGTTCCTACTGCCAATTTGGAAGAAAGAATAAAAGATGAATTGGAAAGCAACCCTGCACTGGACGACGCTCAGGAAGAAATAATTGATGACCCTTATAATTTTGAAGAAGATAAGGAATTTGAAACCAAGGATACTGAAAATAGTGAAAACGATGAAATAGATGATTATCTGCAAGCGGACATCAGCGAATATTTGAGGTCGGAAAACGAGGAGCACAGTGATTATCATATTCCGGAAGACAACGACGATGATGAACCCCGTACCATTCCGGTCAGGGTAGAAACTACTTTTCACGATCACCTGAATTCGCAATTAGGGATGTTGAACTTGAATGATCAACAGAAAAAAATAGCGGAACAAATTATTGGAAGCATTGACGATGACGGTTATTTGCGGCGTGACCCTATATCCATAACGGATGATTTGGCATTCAATTATAATATTGAAACTTCTGAAGAAGAAGTGGAAGGATTATTGAATTCCATCCAAAATTTCGACCCTTCCGGTGTTGGCGCGCGGGATTTACGGGAATGCCTGATTTTACAATTGGAGCGGACAAGTCCGACTACAGTTGCATTGGAAAATGCCAAAAATATTTTATCTGATTATTTTGATGAATTTACAAGGAAGCATTATGATAAAATAACGCAGCGCCTCAAACTAAGCGAAGAAGAATTTAAAGATGCTATTGATGTTATTTTAAAATTGACCCCAAAGCCGGGGAATGCCTTTTCTTCAAGTGCAAAAACTTCAAATTATATTATCCCAGATTTTTTTATTTTCAATAATAACGGGAAATTGGAATTAACGCTAAATGCAAGGAATGCACCGGAACTGAGGATTTCGGGAAATTATTTAGACATGTTGAAAAGTTATGATTCCGGAACTAAAAAGAATAAAAGCGAAAAAGAAGCATTGCTGTTCATCAAGCAAAAAATAGATTCGGCAAAATGGTTTATCGATGCCATTAAGCAAAGGCAGCATACTTTATTGTTAACCATGAATGCAATCATGGAATATCAGGAACAGTTTTTTTTGACAGGGGACGAGGTAGAATTGAAGCCCATGATCTTAAAAGACATTGCGGAAATGATCAATATGGATATATCCACTGTCTCAAGAGTCGCCAACAGTAAATATGTACAAACAGAATACGGTACTTTTATCTTGAAATTCTTTTTTTCCGAAGGTATCGTAAATGACAGTGGTGAAGAAGTCTCCACAAGGGAAGTGAAAAGATTATTACAGGAATTGGCTGATAAGGAAAACAAGAAAAAACCTTATTCGGACGAAAAATTAACGAAGCTGCTCGCAGACAAAGGCTATTCCGTAGCACGCAGGACTGTAGCTAAATACCGGGAACAATTAGGTATTCCCGTAGCAAGGTTGCGTAAAGAAGCTTAGTTTTTACTTAAGTTCAACTCTGCTTGGTGAACTTTGTATCTTCTTTGTGTCCTCAGTGGTTAGATATACAATCTCAATTCAATCTTTTCCTACTCCAAAGAAAATCTCAAGTCTCCTATCTCCAATCTCAAGTCTAAAAAACCAAATCCCCTTCAATATCGTAATCATAAGCCTTCGTAATTTTTGCATTCACGAAATCGCCAATTGTCAATTCCTCATCCGTATTGATAATTACTTCATTATCAACTTCCACACTATCATATTCGGTCCTCCCGATATAACGACCTGCCTCAAAACGGTCAATCAACACCTTAAAAGTCCTGCCGATTAATTCTTGATTTTTTTGATAGGAAATTTCTTGTTGCACTTCCATGATTTCCTGCGCCCTTCTTTCCTTTTCCGCTGAGGGGATATTGTCTTCTAGTCCGTGTGCGGTTGTGTTTTCTTCATGTGAATAAGTAAAAATCCCAACCCTGTCAAAACGGACTTCTTCTAAAAATGCTTTTAATTCTTCCACATCTTCCAGCGTCTCACCGGGGAAACCAGTAATCATAGTTGTCCTTAATGCAATGCCGGGAACACGCTCACGGATTGTTTTGATTAAATCATACATTTCCGCTTTAGTAATTTGCCTTTTCATGGCCTGCAACATATTATCACTGCAATGTTGCAAGGGCATGTCCAGGTAATTGCAAATATTATCCCTTTCCTTGATAACATCTAGAATTTCCAAGGGAAATTTGGAAGGGTAGGCATAATGCAGTCGAATCCATTCCAAACCTTTTACATCAGACAGCTTTCTTAATAAATCCGGCAAAGCCCGTTTTTTGTAAATATCCAAACCATAATAAGTCAGTTCTTGCGCAATGAGCATGACTTCTTTAATCCCGTTTTTCACCAAATGCTCCGCTTCTTTAACGAGATCTTCTATTGTACGCGAAACATGTTTACCCCGCATAAGTGGGATGGCGCAAAAAGAACAAGTGCGGTTGCAACCTTCAGAAATTTTCAGGTAAGCATAATGTTTGGGTGTACTCAATAAGCGCTCACCCAGTAATTCTTTTTTATAATCGGCATTCAGCTCTTCGAGTATAAACGGAAGTTCCAGGGTCCCGAACCAGCGATCTACTTCAGGGATTTCCTTGGCTAAATCCTGGCGATACCGTTCACTTAAACATCCTGTTACATATACTTTATCCAACTTTCCTGCTTCTTTAAGCGCTACTTGTTCTAATATGGTATTTACGGATTCTTCTTTCGCTTTATCAATAAAGCCACAAGTATTCACCACCACGATATTATGGTCCAATTTTTCATTTTCATGCACGACATCCATTTCATTGGCGCGTAATTGACCACTTAAAACTTCACTGTCCACAAGGTTTTTCGAACATCCTAAAGTGATGATGTTGATTTTATTGTCCTTAAAACTTTTATTTCTCATATTTTTCTAAAGTGCAAAATTAGTTGAATTTACTGGAAAACAAACAGGAATACTTTTAAATCCAATCGATATACTTAATGAGTTTAAGCTTTATCCTTTAACTTTGCATCATAAATCCATTGAAATGAATTGGCCGAAACTGCCCACCAGAGTAATCAAGCAACAAGTATTCGAAGCATTAAAGCATAACCTGAATTATCAATCTGAAAAAATATTAGGATTACCTGCCACATATTTGGATCAGGAACAATTTTATTTCAATGCGCCATTTTTAAAAGAAGCGGCTTTCCTTTCCGTTTTGATCAATAATCCCAATCATATCGGTTGTCATACGCATAGTCAAGGGGAATCTTATTTCAAAGGGACACAACAGCTGGAAATTGATCTGATGCGGATTTGTGCCGAAGAGATTTTTGCTGCGGGAAAGGGTAGTTATGATGGTTATGTTGCACCGGGTGGCACGGAAGCCAATATTCAGACGCAATGGATTTTCAGGAATTATTTCCAAAAGGAAAAATCAGCAAAAATCAATGAAATCGGATTGATATTTTCAGAAGATGTCCATTATTCGGCTTATAAAGGTTGTAATTTATTGGGCATAACGCCGATTGCGGTTGATATTGATGAAAATAGGGCTTGGGATTTAGAGGACCTGCAACATAAATTGCTGGCGGCAAGGGAAAATGGAATTAAATACTTAATCGTTCATTTGTCAATGGGCACCACCATGTTCGGAAGTGTGGATGCGCCTCAACCGATTTTGAATATCGTAAAGCCTTTGTTTCCCGATTATTTTGTGCATGTGGATGCAGCTTTTGGCGGTTTTATTTATCCTTTTACCAACTCAGACCAACAATTATCTTTTACGAATCCGGAAATCAGTTCAATTGCCATTGATGGGCATAAAATGTTACAAGCGCCTTATGGAACGGGTATTTTTTTATGCCGGAAAGGTTTGATTGAATATGCGCAAACTGAAGAAGCATCTTATGTTCAGGGTACGGATTTTACTTTGTGTGGTAGTCGTTCAGGTGCAAATGCAGTTGCGGTTTGGATGATTTTAATGACGCATGGTTCTGAAGGCTGGCGTTATGTCATGGAAAAATTGATTGATCGTACCGATAATATTTGTGATGCCCTGGACGAAATGGGAATTGTTTACTTCCGACATCCCAGCATGAATATCGTAACAATTAAAGCGGAATATATCCCCGGTCCTTTAGCGCATAAATATCATTTGGTTGCAGATAATTTCCAAAATCCCAAATGGTGGAAAATTGTAACGATGATGCATGTGGAGAAATCTGTTATTGATGAATTTCTCCTTGATTTGAAGCGGAATATGCATCTTGTGTAATGTTGTGGTTTGTTGGAAAAAATCAAAAAAGAAAATAAACAGAGATAAGGCCTGTATTGTCTCTAAGAGATCACCATAAATCCAATAAAATCATATTAATCTTGAAAATCAATTTCCAAATTTGTACTTTTGAACTTTCATGATTACTACAATGCAAAGAATATCTTTTGGGTTTATTTTCGCGCTCCTTTTCCTACTGGGAAATTCAGCTTATGCCTTGAAGATGAAAGGGAAAGTCTATGATGCAATTACGAAAAAGCCAATGGAAAATGTAACTATTTTCAATACATTCACCCAAAAGCATTTCATTACCGATTCCACGGGATTATTTACTATTGATGTGGAAAGAGGGCATTTAGTGGAATTCCAAAAGATGAGTTATAAGATACAGCGTGTGCGCATTTCCTCAAACGAACTCCCTTATTATAGCATTGCTATGGTCATTGGCCCACTGGAACTGGAAGAAGTGCACATAGTTGGAAAAAGTTATCACACGGATTCCATCATTGATCGGGAAACTTACAAATGGGCAATCGACCATTACACCTTGGATGGTTTGGATGTTATCCAGCACCCATTCGACGCCTTAAGCAAATCTAACCGCCAAATATGGGCATTCCAAAAGCATTTTGATTATTTTGAAAAAGAAAAATATATCGATTATGTATTCAACAATAACTTAATTTCAAAAATTGTCCCCATTGATACCACAGATATTGAAGAGTTTAAACGACAATACCGTCCTACCTACCAACAAATAAAGGCTTGGAATACCTACGAGTTTTATGAATACATAAAAAGGGCAGGAGCGGATTTTTTGCGAAGGAAGAGGAGGTAAAAAGATGCGACAAAAACATCAGAAATTCAATTCCTTAATTTCAACGATGTCAAACTTTTCCTGTGTGGCCAAGTAAACAATATAATCACTTTTAATACATATATTTCTTAGAAAAAAATCTTGGTTTCGAAACTGTACCCATTCTTTGTCTACTGATAAAGATCGCAAGTCAATTTCGGTTAAACCTAATCCCGCGGCTTTCAAAAGTGCTTCTTTCTTAACCCAAAATTCCAGAAAAGTTGTTGTTTTATTTCCTGTATCCTGAATTATCCTTTGCTCAATAGGACTTAAATACTCCTTAAATAAAATTTCCTCAACCGCTACATTTTGTTCCGCATCAATTCCAATGATGGAAGAAGTGGAAAGCGCACAAACCGCAAGGTTTCCAGAATGCGAGAAGCTGATTTGAATTTTTTTGTTTAAAAAGGGTTTATTGTTTTTGTAGGTCAGGTCTTTTATTGAAATTCTTTCTTGGTTAAAGCAAGTTTTAAGGCATTCTGCCAAAAGCAAGCGCGTCAAAATTCTGAGTTGCCGGTCTTTGGGATCAAGGTATTTTTTTATTTTTGCTTGATCCATATCAGATAATTTTTTTAATTGTATTGCAAAGTTTGCACTGTTCCATTGCTTATTAATCAAGGTATAGGCGATAATACAGGATGGCGTTTTCAATTAATTAAAAATTATTGTTTTTTTTTGGCAAAAAGAATTTGCTATTTGCAAATTTGATAATTTTGCATGGATAAAGCAAACGACAATTTGACAATTGTAAAATTCTTGTTCGGTACTTTGATTTTAATGTATTTTGAATGAGGGTTATATTTGGCGGTGGCCGCAGAATGCTTTTATTCATAAACAACTTCATGATTTCCAAAAGTATGGTATTGGGCGAGTATCGTCCAGAGTTTATAAACGATGAAACGACTGCAAGTTTATTTCGTAAGTCCGCCGCAAAAAATAGTGCAAAAACCGCCTTGGTTTTTAATGGTCAGTCGCTTAGTTATGCTGAACTGGACCGATGGAGTGATGCCATGGCAGCTTTTCTATCGGCAAAAGGCATTGGCAGAGGAGATGCTGTAATAGTGTGGCAGAAAAGAGGACTGGAGCTACATATTGCCATATTGGGTATCGTGAAATCAGGAGCGGCTTATGTGCCGATGGATCGCGAAATGCCAGAAGACCGTGTTCTTGCGGTAATGGATGAAGTGAGCGCTGCTGCATGTATCAGCGAAGACCAGCTCCCTATTGAGTGCCCCATTTTTAGCGTAATCCCAAAACCATCCATTGACGAATTAATTGTTTCGCCAAATGGTCCTTTGCCAGATGATAATGCCTATTTACTTTATACTTCCGGCAGTACCGGAAAACCAAAAGGGATTCCAATCACGCATCGGCAAATTGGCCATTTGATCCAATCAGAACAAAGTGTGCTTCAAATCCATGAAGAGGATAAGGTGTATCAGGGTTTTTCCGTTTCTTTCGATATGTGGTGCGAAGAAACCTGGATCAGTCTTTATGCCGGCGCTACTTTGTGGGTTGCGGATGAAACGACGGCAAAAGCCATTGATGAATTGAGTGCCATTCTCAGGTCGGAAAAAATAAGCATCCTTCATGCAGTACCCAGTTTGCTGGCAGTTATGGACGATGATATCCCTTCATTAAGAGTAGTGAACGCCGGTGGTGAAACCTGCCCCGTTCAAGTGATGGAACGCTGGAGCAAACCATCTAATGTATTTTATAATAGTTACGGCCCAACGGAAACAACGGTAACTTCAACTATGATTCCATTGTCGCCCGGCGACCGGATTACGATTGGTAATCCCATACCGAATTATAATTTAGCCGTAATCGACGAAAATTTCAATATTGTCCCTTTTGGAACCCAAGGGGAATTAGTGATTACTGGACCCGGGGTCTGCAATGGTTATATCGAACTTCCTGAACTGACCAAAGAGAAATTTGTCCTGAAATCTGTGTCCCTGACAGAGCTTCCGGGAGATCGGATTTATCGGACGGGAGATGCAGTGGTTGTCCAACCCGACGGCACGGTGGATTTTCATGGCAGGATTGACAATCAGGTAAAATTGCGTGGTTATCGCATTGAATTAGGCGAAATTGAAGCGAAATTGAATGATTTGCCTAATGTTTCTTCTGCGGCGGTAACGATTCAAAAAGACAATAATGATCAGGGTCAATTGGTCGGATATGTGGTTTTGGAAAAAAACAACAGTTTTAGTGAAGCTTTTGCAAGGGCAGAATTGACAAAATCACTGCCTGTTTACATGGTGCCGATCGTGGTGGAAGTATTAAAGGAAATGCCCCGGCTGCCTAGTGGAAAAATCAACAGGAAAGCATTGCCTGTTCCTGATGCAATTATGCAAATGGAAGAAATGGCCCCTTTAGAAATATCGAAAACAGATTCGGTAAAGAAAAAGATTTTTGCAGTTTTGGGACAAATGTTCCCTTCTAAACCCTTGAATAAGGACATTGATTTCTTTACGGATTTAGGCGGGCACTCTTTATTGGCGGCAACTTTTGTTTCCAGATTACGGAAAGAAGCATTTCTTAGCCAGGTATCTTTGAGGGATGTTTATACCTATAGGACTTTGGATAAATTAATCGCTTTTTGGGAAGAAAAGGAAGCACGAAAAGCAAATGCCCAGGAGAAAGAAATACCTGTTTTTAATAAGACGACTTCCTTAAAATACTGGACTTGCGGCATTGCGCAAGCACTTTCCCTTTTCCTAGTTTACGGACTTTTTGCGATCCAAATTTTTGTGCCTTATTTAGGGTATTATTATGTTGTTGCGCGTACGCCCACGGGAACGGGTCATATTAATTTCGCTATTATTACGGCTTTGCTTTTATTTTGTTTGATACCGCCTTTTTATTCTTTTTTGAGTATAGTGGCCAAATGGGTGATTTTAGGAAAAACAAAAGAAGGCGATTATCCGGTTTGGGGAATTTATTATTTCCGTTATTGGTTGGTGAATACAATTCAGCGGTTGGCGCCCCTTCAGTTTTTGAACGGAACGCCGCTTTATCCAATTTATTTACGGATGTTGGGGATGAAAATTTCCACTGATGCACAGTTAAGTTCCATTACCATCGGTGCTTCTGATTTGATAAGCATCGGACGGGATGCCAGTTTAAGCTCGCAAGTTGTTTTGGATAATGTTTTTGTGGAAAATGGTTTGTTGAAAATAAGGCGTATCGATATTGGCGAACATGCATATATTGGCAGTAGTGCCATAATTGCGGGCGGTGCAAAGATTGAAGATTGGGGCGAATTGCAAGACTTGAGTTATCTCCAAACGGGTAAAGCCATTGGGGCAAGAGAAGTTTGGAAGGGCAGCCCTGCACAAAAAACAATGGTCAAATCTATCGAAAATCTTCCCGTTCCGGAATATCCCCTGCCGATGAAACGGCAAGTATTTGGTTTACTTTATATGGTATTATTGACCATTTTTCCGTTTATCATCTTATTGCCTTTGTTGCCGGTTATCATGGTTTTGAACCGTTTGGATTTAGCGGCGGCGGATTATAATTTTAATTATTTGATCTATACACCACTTTTGACTTTATTTTACCTTGCGGTTTATGCAATGGAAACAATTGTGTTGTCGCGCCTTTTACAAATAGGTTTAAAACCTGGTTCATATTCTGTTTATAGCTGGAATTATATCCGCAAATGGTTTTCCGACCAATTGATTTCGCTGTCTTTGATTGTCATCCATCCTATTTTTGCGACGGTTTATGTATCCACATTTTTTAGGTTATTGGGGGCTAAAATTGGGAAAAATACGGAAATATCCACGGCAAGCAGCGTTTCGCACCCTTTATTAGAAATTGGTTCTGAATCTTTTATCGCGGATGCCGTTACCTTAGGCGAAGCTGATGTGCGTGCACAAAGGTTGATTTTAAATAAAACCACGATTGGGGATAAAAGTTTTGTGGGGAACAGTGCATTGATACCGCAAGGTTATCGACTTCCGGGTGGCATGTTGATTGGTGTTTTGTCCGTTCCGCCCATGGCAGAACAATTAACGGCCAATCATGCCAAAGATTGGTTTGGTTCCCCTGCAGTAGCGCTCCCGCACCGGCAATCCAGCGGAATATATCCTGAACGCCTGACCACAAAACCTACATGGCAAAGAAAGCTCGCTCGGGGTACGGTAGAAGGGCTGCGTATTATTTTACCGGAAACGATCATTTTTTGTTGTAGTGTATTGTTTATCGCTTATGTACATGATTTGGTGAAAGAAAGGAATATTTGGGAAATATTGGCACAATTGCCTAAACTCCCTTTTTATTACCTCTACTTTATGGGCATCCCGGCATTTGTATGTAGCTTGGCTTTAAAATGGCTGATTGTAGGTAAATACAAGGCGGAACAAAAACCCATGTGGACAAATAAAGTATGGCGCAGCGAAGCCGTAACAACTACTTACGAAGCTTTGGCAGTTCCGTACTTCTTGGACTTTATGCAAGGCACACCCTTCCTGCCTTTGCTTTTAAAACTTTTTGGGGTAAAAATAGGCAAACGGGTTTTGTTGAACACAACCGATATTACGGAACAGGATATGGTCAGTATCGGCGACGATACGGCCCTCAACCATGATTGCGGTCCGCAGACGCACTTATTTGAAGATCGGATCATGAAGGTCGGCAAGGTAAAAATAGGTGCCCGTTGCAGTATCGGTGCAAGGTCCATTATCTTGTACGATAGTGAAATCGGGGCGGATGTCAACTTAGAACCTTTGTCATTAGTGATGAAAGGAGAAAAATTACAATCTGGGACAGCCTGGGGTGGAAGCCCGGTAAATCCGTTATAGGTTTTGGTTCACGGGGAGGCGTGTAAGATTTCGCAAAGGCGCAAAGATTGTTGATTACGAAAAGGGGGTAGTTTTGATTTAAGTAATCAATCTGTAAAAACAATCATTTACCCTTATAAATCATTCCGTCCACGCTATACTTTCCCGAGCCTAATAAGAAAATGGCGCAATATCCGATAAGGAAAACAAAAGCCAACTCATTGTTGTCTGCTCCAATAATCTGGAAGTTTTTTACTTTCAGGGCCATGAACATAGTGATTAACAAAGGAATAGTTGCCAATCTTGTAAACAAACCCATGATTAATAAAAAAGAACAGAAGAATTCGGCAAAAATAGCCATGGTTAAACTCATAGAAGAACTCAAACCCATAAATTCTACAAACTTTCCGCTCATTTTATCAAAGCTGGAAACCTTCATCCAACCATGATTAAACATCATCGAGATTCCAAGACCGAGACGCAGCAACAATGGTGCAATATCCATCGAGGACTTGAATGGTTTATTGGAAAACAATATTTTTTTCATTTATACTTATTTTAGCTTTAAAAAATAGGATGGCTAAAACAATATGCTGTTTTAGCCATCCTTTCGATTTACTTTTTTAATTATGCTTATGCTTTTTCCAATTCATGTCTTTGGGTCTGTAATTGATGTCAAAACCTAAAGTTACCATACAAAGATTTACTGTATAATCCTGGTATGGTCTCACTATGATACCATTATTTACCTCCGCAAAATCCGTATTGAGGAAATTGGTAGGGTAGTATTGTAATTTGAAAGCAACGCCAGGCCGCAAATGTGCACCTATAAATACATATGGCATTACGGCAGGCGTACGGTCGCTAAACCATTCGTTGAATTTCTCCTTGTCGTTTCTTTTTACGAATCCCTTTTCTTTATAGTTAAAAGGAAAATCAACCCCGCCACCTAAAATCAGGTAATTGCCGTAATCGATTTTTCCGATTTTCAAACCAAGGGGAATACCAAAAGTGTAAACCCTTCTGATTACTGTAGAGTCCAGAAGGGAGTTTTTTTCAATAAATCCAATGTTCTTGATATTCAAACCACTGTAAATCCCAACTGAACGGTTGAAATCGAAATTGGCATTAAAACCAATGTGGAAAAATCCCGTAAACCTTGGTGTCGTTAGTTTTGAATCACCGCCAGGTGCTTCTTGTAAAATAGATGAAGATAATAAATACCCATCGATGTTGCTGGATAAATACACTCTTTTTACAGGCCTGTGCTTGGCCTTCATGTTGAATGCTTGTGCAGAACTATAAAGCGGCTGCAATGAAAATAAGGCTGCACAAGCCATTAAGAGGCAATTTTTTTTCACGATAGTTAATTTAAGAATTAAGGGACAAAAATAAGTATTTTATCGGATTGTTTTTTGCATTTTATGGCATATATATTTAAGGAAGCCTGAAAAAATTTCCGATATTTTTTATTGGCATTGCTTTTGAATAAATAGTAGTTTATTGCCAAACTTCGTTTGGTCAAACTTTTTCTTATCATTAAGCTAATATAAATGAATTTAAACGAGTTATTATTAAATAGTTCAGATAACGATATGGAATTTATGCCAATCGTACCCTTAGGTGAAGTGGAAATGGATGATGAAGAAAAAGGAAAATTATCAAAGGAAATCCCTCTTATAGCACTACGCAATACCGTGTTATTCCCAAATGTCGTTTTGCCCATTACAGTTGCCCGTGAAAAATCTTTGAAAGCGATTGAAGCCGCCGTAAAAAACAATGGTATGATCGGTGTCGTGGCACAAAAAGATTCCATAAACGAAGATCCCGGTTTTGCGGATATTTATAAAATAGGGACAGTCGCCAAAATTGTAAAACAACTCAAAATGCCCGATGGTAACACTACTTTGTTTATCATGGGGAAGATGCGTTTTGAACTGGAAAATGAAGTTCAGGACGAGCCGTATTTAAAAGCGAGCGTAAACTATTTGAACGACGATTTTCCTAAAGAAGACAAGGAATTTGATGCCATGGTTGGAACCGTAAAGGATTTGGCAGAAAAAATCATTAACCTATCGCCCAGCATGCCTTCTGAAACAGGCATGGTATTGCGTAATATCGAAAATTTCTCTTTTCTCATTCATTTCATCGCTTCTAACCTGGAAACCAAAATCAATAAAAAACAGGATTTATTGGAAGAAAGTGATGTAAAGAAGCGCACGGGAAGCTTGATAGAATTATTGCAGGGCGATTTGCAAATGGCCGAGTTGAAAAACGAAATCACCAACAAAACAAGGGGCGAAATCGACAAACAACAAAGGGAATATTTCCTGCAACAGCAATTAAAAAGCATCAAAGAAGAGTTAGGTAACGAAAACAATGACCGGGAAATCAAGGAGCTGATCAAAAGGTCGGAAGGGAAAAAATGGCCCAAAGATGCGGCCGAGGCATTCTTGAAAGGGATAGAGCGATTGGAAAGGATGCACCCGCAAGCACCTGATTATTCGGTTGTTTACAATCATCTGGACTTAATGCTTGATCTCCCTTGGGACGAAACGACGACAGATAAATATGACCTGAAGAAGGCGTTGAAGGTATTGGATAAAGATCATTACGGTATGGAAAAAATCAAGGAGCGCATCCTTGAATACCTCGCCGTGCTAAAATTAAAAGGTGATTTGAAATCCCCGATTTTATGCTTCGTTGGACCTCCCGGAATTGGTAAAACTTCATTAGGACAAAGCATTGCACACGCAATAAACAGAAAATATGCGCGATTAAGTCTTGGTGGCTTGCATGACGAAAGTGAATTGCGCGGACATCGCAAAACTTATATCGGTGCTATGCCGGGTAGGATTATCCAGTCCCTACGAAAAGTAAAAACATCCAATCCCGTGTTCATCTTAGATGAAATCGACAAAATGGGCAACGATTTCCGTGGTGACCCGAGTTCCGCATTATTGGAAATTTTGGATCCGGAGCAAAACAATTCCTTTTATGATAATTACCTTGAATTGGAATATGATTTATCAAAGGTTCTGTTTATCGCCACTGCCAATAACCTGAGCGAAATCCAGCCTGCGTTGCGCGACCGTTTGGAAATCATTCAATTGACGGGATACAGTATTGAGGAGAAAATTGAAATTGCCAAAAGGCATTTACTGCCCAAGCAAATGGAAGCGAATGGATTAAAAGGTTTTACCTTAAAATTTTCTAATCCCGTCCTGCATTTCCTTATCCAGGATTACACAAGGGAATCAGGCGTCCGTGAATTAGATCGTCAGTTGGCGGCAGTCATGCGTTTTGTTGCCAAAAAAGTGGCGATGGAAGAAGAAGCACCGACAGTTGTTACGGAAGAATTGGTGGTGAAAGCTTTAGGGAAATCACGGTACAGCAGCGAAAAGTACCTGAATAATTTACCGGCAGGCGTAGCCGTTGGTTTAGCCTGGACTTATGTTGGCGGTGAAATATTATTCCTCGAAAGCCAAATCAGCAAAGGAAAAGGTGGTTTGAACCTAACCGGGAATTTGGGGAATGTCATGAAAGAATCAGCTAGTACAGCACTTTCTTATTTAAAAGCACATTGCGAAGAATATGGCATCAATCCCGAAATTTTTGAACAAAAAGATATCCATATTCATGTGCCCGAAGGTGCAGTTCCCAAAGACGGACCAAGTGCGGGCGTTACCATGCTCAGCGCTTTGGCATCTTCCTTTACCGGAAAAAAACTAAGGCCGTTTTTAGCGATGACGGGAGAAATCACCCTGCGGGGACAAGTGCTTCCCGTTGGCGGTATCAAAGAAAAAGTATTAGCGGCCAAAAGGGCCGGTATCAAGGAAATCATCCTTTGCGAACAAAACCAAAAGGATATTGAAGATATTAATCCTGCGTTCATCAAAGGCATTAAATTTCATTATGTTTCCCGCATGAATGAAGTTTTGGAATATGCTTTAAAATAAGGGCGAGGCCAGAATGTCAGTTATTTTGTCAAGGTACATGCAGCGTTTTTGCTGTATGTACTTTTTTTTATTTTTCTCCATCGAAAAAGGATATGAAACAAGCATACAATTTTTCTTTTCCCTCATTCCATTAGGATTTATTTTTACTGATTATAATTCCGAAAGAAGGAATGATTAAAGTGGATGCCGCCTTTTTTTCACTTATTTCCATTAAAAAAGCTGTTTGATTTTAATCAAACAGCTTTTTTAAAACAACTTATTTATTATTTAATAATGCCAGTCAACACTTTTTCTTTGATATCTAATGGATACTTAGCTTTTAGTTGTTGGTTCCATTCTTTTTCCAGGAAGTCCTGATAATCAGCAATAACAAAGCCTTTGGCTTCTTCCAATGTTTTTGCTTTTTGTTCTTTGAAGACATTGATTACATGAACGAAGCTATAGGTATGGTCTTCATTTTGGTAAATTTTGGTTGCGGTCCCAGTTTTAAAATCATTGCTGCTAATAGGAAATTTTTCAAATTCATATCTTCCTGTTTGCGCAACGGTGCTTATTGGTGCATCATTTTCACTTAATTTTTCCAATGCGTCTGTGCCGCTCATACCGCCGTCCACCATGGATTTTAGTTTAGTGATTTCTGTTTGGTTTGAAGAAGTATAAACGGTTCCTTCAAATCCAGGTTTCCATTGGTATTTGGTGGCATTTTTTTTGTAAAATTGTTCTAGACCAGCAGTATCGGTTGATGCTTTGCTCCATACTTTTTTATCCATTAAATCAAACAACATAATACCATTTTTATATTCAGCAACCAAACTTTTAAATTCCGGATTGGTTGTTTCTAAATTTTCTTGTTGTAAATTTTGAATTGTGCTGGTTTGATATGCTTTATAAATGTCTTTTAGGGAATTAACCTTATTACCAAATATTTTCCCGTTGGTCAATTGATATGCAAAATCAAGGAAATCATTTTGAGTGTACACTTTTTTATTTAATTCAAATAAAGGTTTTTGAAAAGAAGCGTAATCCGCTTTATTCAGCATTTTTGAAGTATCATAAGCAAATGCGCTTAGGAAATCATTCAGGTTTTGCGGATATTCTTTGAAATGAAAATCATTTTTTACTTTTTCGGTATAAGCTTCTTTTGCCGTTGCCGAACGCGCATCATTTTCTATTTTCCTGCTCAATTCATCTTTTATATCATCATAAGATTTTAGAGGAATTTTCTTGATTAATTTCAAGATATGGACACCGTATTCTGTTTGGAGAGGTTTGGAAATATCACCTGGATTTTTCAGGCTAAAAGCTGCACTTTCAAATTCGGGCGTGATTTGACCGATGCCAAATGGATCCATAACTCCATTGTTGTTTTTTGTGAATTTATCCTCAGAATAGGTTTTTACCAATTCTTCAAAAGATTTGCCGTTATTTAATTCTTGTTCAATTTGTTGGGCTTTTTTCATAGCTTCCAATTGGCCGGTTTCGCCTTTAGAAGCGGGGCTTGAAATCATGATTTGAGCTACCTGCACCTGGCCTTGAGCTGGTCTTTTATCTTCCACTTTCAAAATATGCCAGCCAAATTGTGTGCGGAAAGGTTTGGAAATTTTCCCGACAGGAGTTTCATACGCTACAGTTTCAAAAGGGTAGGTAATTTGCATAACGGTAATATATCCTAACTCGCCTCCTTTATCAGAAGTGCTTTTATCGTCTGAGAATGATTTTGCCAAGGTTGCAAAGTCTTCTTTTTTATCAGTAATTAAATTATAAATGCTGTCTATTTTATTTTTAGCTTTTATGGAATCGTCCGAAGGGCGAACAGCTACCAAGATATGCGCTACCCGAACATCATTTTTGGATCTTTCATAAGCTTCTTTTACTAAGTTATTGGTCACATCTTTATCAAAAAGATAAGACTTGGCCAATTGATTTTTGTAATTATTGAGTTCACTCTTTACGGATAAAGTGGTATCCAATTGCATGTCTTCTGCTTCTTGGACTTTCATCCTGAACAAAGAATATAAATCCAAATATTCTTTTACAGAAGCTGCACTGTAATCAGGGTGTTTTTGTGCATTGTTTTTTTCATATATTCGAATAAACTCTGCCTTAGTTACAGGATGATTGCCAAAGGTAAATAATGTTTGGGCATTTATGGAAGTAACACCAAATGTTGCGCATAAGCCAATTGCAACCAAATATGTTTTTTTCATATTTTGTAGAATATGTTTTTGTTAAGGGGGTAAAGTTAATTAAGTTTTTATTTTATTGCCTGATTCTCATGTAATTATAATGTTAAGGCATCTTGGGCGGCTCAGATTCAAGGCTCCTTTTTTTGATTTATTTGAAATTACAACCGCATCATTTCCATAATCCGTTCTAAGTCTTCATCGTTATAAAATTCAATCGTGATATTGCCCTTCCCATTTTTCTTTCGGTTTAATAATACTTTAGTGGCGAAATGTGATGCCATATTATCTTCTATCCTTCTATACGCAGGCGCAAGTTTGGCTGTCGTATTTTCTTTTTCTTGTTCTGGTTTTTTATCTTGCAACATGTTTTTTACCAAGGCTTCCACTTGCCTTACGGAAAGTCCTTTTTCGATGGTTTCCCTAAAAACATACAATTGCTCTTCCACTTTATTTAATCCAATAATTGCCCTTGCATGGCCCATGGATAAATTGCCGTCACGCACTGATTTTTGAATATCCGGTGGTAATTTTAACAAGCGTAAATAATTGGCGACCGTACTGCGTTCTTTTTTCATCCTTTCGGAAACCTGCTCTTGCGTCAATTCACATTCGTCCATTAATCTTTTATAGGAAAGCGCGATTTCAATTGCATTCAGGTTTTCCCTTTGCAGGTTTTCCAAAAGTGCAAGTTCCAATAAGTTTTGATCGTCGGCTGTCCTAATATAAGCCGGTATATCTGTCAATCCGGCAATTTTAGAAGCGCGCAATCGGCGTTCACCCGAGATCAACCTGTATTTCCCATTTGCCAAAAGGGCAACGGTTATCGGCTGGATGATGTCATGTGTTTTTATGCTGTCTGCCAACTCCTGCAATGCCTGTTCGTCAAAATCATGACGCGGTTGTTTGGGGTTGACTTCTATTTGTGTAATCAAAATGCGGGAACCTACCGGTCTTATTGTTTTTTCTGAAACAGTGGAAACTCCGGCATTATTCGCTTTTAACTCTTCGTCAATATTATTTAAAAGTGCTTTTATGCCAAGCCCTAATGCTTTTTTCTTGTTGTTTGTTGGTGTAGCCATAAATTTTCGTTCTGTACTTTAGATAATTACTTTTTTGCACTTTTCTCTTCCGTCAATATTTTATCTTCATTCCTGATTTTGGTCATATCGTTCCGTTGCAGGATTTCCTTGGCAAGGTTAAAGTAATTGACAGCACCAGTACTGTCGGCATCATATAACAATGCTGGTTTCCCAAAACTTGGCGCTTCCCCTAATTTTGTATTTCTGTGAATGATGGTATTGAACACCAAAGTTTCAAAATGATTTTTTATTTCTTCTACCACCTGATTGCTCAGACGCAACCGACCATCATACATGGTCATTAAAATACCTTCAATCTCCAATTCCGTGTTCAGCCTTGTTTGAACGATTTTGATGGTGTTCAGCAATTTTCCCAAACCTTCCAATGCGAAAAATTCACATTGAACGGGAATAATTACAGAATCGGCAGCCGTTAAAGCATTTACCGTAATCAATCCTAAGGATGGCGAACAATCGATGATGATAAAATCAAAATTGTCATTTTCTTTTTCCAGGGCTTGTTTTAAGACATGTTCACGATTAGGTAAATTAATGAGCTCTATTTCCGCACCCACCAAATCCAAATGAGAGGGCAATAAATATAAATTAGGTGTTTCAGTTTCTAATTTTGCTTGCGAAACTGCCATTTCATTCACTAAGCAATCATACAGGCTCACTTGGATGTTTTTCAAATCAAAACCATTACCTGTCGTGCTATTTGCCTGTGGGTCTGCATCTACCAATAAAGTTTTATATTCCAACACCGCCAAACTCGCAGCTAAGTTGATTGCTGTCGTTGTTTTCCCCACGCCACCTTTTTGATTTGCTATTGCAATTATTTTTGCCATTATCTTTATTTAATATTCAATTTTAAACCCTGAACTGTCTTTTTATAACATTATTTCCCAACCTATTTTAGGCAAAATCAATTCTTTTCCGGCATCCGCAAATTTCTTCTTCGCATCTTCATGATTGATGACGATATAACCGAAGGTATCGAAATGCACGCCAATTACTTTATCACATTCAATCATTTGCGCAGCTTTTATCGCATCATCCACATCCATTGTAAAATTCCCGCCAACAGGCAAGACGGCAAAATCCAATTTCCCATAATAAGGCAACAATTGCATTTCCATGGTCAAACTGGTATCACCGGCATAATAAAAATTACCGCTTTTTGTTTTCAAAATAAATCCACCGGGATTACCACCATAACTGCCGTCAGGCAATGCGCTGCTATGTGCTGCCGGAACGAAATGCAGTTTCCCGAAATCAAAATCTTTGGAACCAAAATTTAGGGGGTGTACATTTTCGTAACCTTGTTGCTTGATCCAATTGGCAATTTCAAAATTAGTGATAATTAAAGCATTCGTGTTTTTTGCAATCGCAATCAAATCACCCACATGGTCGCTGTGTCCGTGGGAAACCAAAATATAATCTGCTTTGATTTCGTTGATGTCTATTTCCGAAGCCAAGGGATTTCCCGTGATAAAAGGATCGAAAAGGAAATACTTGCCATCGATTTCCATATTAAAACAAGCGTGTCCGTAATAAGTAAATTTCATGATTCTAATTTAAAAAATAACAAATGAATGAGCTTCAGATAAAAGAACGCTCTTAATTACTGATTAATCTTTATGCTACAAAAATACGCTCAAAGAATGACTTTTTGGTTGCTATGTGGATAAATATACATTTTTTCATTTAATTCCTTTGTAAAATAAGAGATAACCCGTTATTATTGCAGAAAAATTACTCACAATTTTATTTAATTATATGAAACACGCATTTATATTTCCGGGTCAGGGTGCACAATTTTCAGGAATGGGCAAAGAGATTTATGATAGCGACAAAACGGCGCAAGCGCTTTTTGAACATGCAAATGACATATTGGGTTTCAGGATTTCAGACATCATGTTTTCCGGTACGGCAGATGAGTTGAAACAAACCAATGTAACGCAACCTGCCGTTTTCATCCATTCGGTAATTGCTTTTAAAATGAATGCGGACTTGAGTCCAGACATGACGGCGGGCCACTCACTCGGTGAATTTTCCGCATTGGTGGCGGCCGGCGCATTAAGCTTTGAAGATGCCTTGAAATTGGTGAGCAAACGAGCGGATGCGATGCAAAAAGCTTGTGAAATACAACCATCCACAATGGCGGCAATCTTAGGTTTGGATGATGAAAAGGTGGAAGAAATCTGCGCCCGGATAACCGATGAAATTGTAGTTCCGGCAAATTACAACTGCCCGGGCCAATTGGTGATTTCCGGAAGTATTCCCGGAATTGAACAAGCCTGTGAATTAATGAAATCGGCGGGAGCGAAGCGTGCATTGATGTTGCAAGTAGGTGGCGCATTCCATTCTCCTTTGATGGAACCTGCGAAAAAAGAGCTTGAAGCGGCAATTAACCAAACTAAATTCTCTAATCCCATTTGTCCGGTTTATCAAAATGTAACGGCAAAAGCATATACTGATCCGGAAGAAATCAAAACCAATTTAATCAATCAACTCACGGCACCCGTCTTATGGACACAAATTGTGAAAAATATGATTGAAGATGATGCCACTAAATTTACGGAATGCGGGCCGGGAAATGTATTGCAGGGATTGGTGAAGAAGGTGAGTAGGGAAGTGGAGACTGCCGGAATTGGATAGTCACGGAAGCTTCTATTTTTCATTTATTCGGGATATTTTATCATTCCCTAAAATGAAATTCGGTTTTAGGGAATGATTTTATGAGCTTTAATAAATAAAGAATGGAAAATAAAAGTTGAATAAATTGAAAGTAGTGTATATTTGAGCTTGTGGTCATTATAAAAGACTAATTAAACATAGAATGATAGAAACGAAAAGACTTATTTTAAAGCCATTGACTTACGATCAATTATTGAAATATATAAAATGCGATCACTCCTTAGAAATGGAATTGAACTTAAGTGAGACTAACAGAACAATTTCAGCAGAACTAAAAGAAGCATATGAACAAACAATTCTTCCAAATGTCGCAGATAAGACTAAAAATTATTTATACTCAACATTGTGGACCGCTATTTCAAAAAATGAAAATAAAATGATTGGTGACATTTGCTTTGTGGGAGAACCCAACACAGAAGGAGAAGTTGAAATTGGTTATGGCACTTATAATGAATTTCAAGGTAAAGGGTATATGACTGAAATCGTAAACGGGATTGTAGCGTGGACAAAAACGCAACCAAGTGTAAAATCAATAATTGCATCTACAGAAAAAACAAATACTGCTTCTTTTAAAGTGCTTGAAAAAAATAGTTTTATTAAAATTGGTGAAACGGACACATTGTTTAATTGGAAATTGGAAATGAATAAATAAACATCGACGAATCACCATATCGTTTGATATTAAAGTCCGTCATATGTGCCCATCTGAAAAATAATCACGAAAAATATTAAAGGCAACGTACTTTTATGACAGACAAAATAAACATATGAGGCTATATTTCCGAAGCACAAAAAAACTTCTTCAATTAAATCTGATAAAAAAAATATCGCCGATTTGATATCCGAAGTTTTATATGGCTATCATTGCGATGAACACCATAGTTCGCATTTTAAAAATCTTGGAACGATAGAACACCGATAACTCCTTGGGCAGCAATATATCCCGTCGTCCAGGCATTTTGAAAATTGAAGCCGCCTGTAATGCCATCAACATTCAGGATTTCTCCGGCAAAAAACAAATTTTCCATTTTTTTGCTCATCATGGTTTGTGTATCTACTTCGCTTAAAAGAACGCCGCCTGCCGTTACAAATTCTTCCTTGAATGTGGTTTTCCCTTTTGCCGCTAATTCATAGGCACAAAGGTTTTTGATGAATTTGTTCTGCTCTTTTGCGGGAAGTTCCGCCCAGCGGGTTTCCGGATTGATCCCGGCTTCTTTTAACAAAAAATCCCATAACCTGCCCGGTAGTCCGAAATGATTTTTCCCGCTTACTTTTTGACTGGCTTTTTCTATGCGCAATTCTTGGAATTTTTCCCGGAGGCTGACATCGTTATATTCAGGGACCCAATTAATTTGAATAGGAAAATGCCAGTTTTTTTCCTGAAGTTCCCTTGCGCCCCAAGCACTTAATCGCAGGGTTACCGGACCGCTCAATCCCCAGTGGGTAATGAGTATTGGGCCATTTTCCTTTAATTTTGTTCCCGGGATTTTCACTTGACTTGCGGGAACACTTATGCCCATCAGTTCCGTAATCGGATGTTTGGGGATATTAAAAGTAAATAAAGATGGAACGGGCTCTTCAATGGAGTGGCCTAAATCCTTAAGCCAATCGAAGGAAGAAGATTTTGGATAACCGCCACAAGCAATGGTTACGAAATCGGCATGTAAATAACGATCTTGGGACAACCTGATTTTGAATTGACCTTTTTCTTTTTTAATTTCTTTGACTTCTGCGTTCATCCTTATCTCCACATGCTTTTTTCCCGCTTCGTTCAACAGGCAATCAATAATTGTCTGGGAAGAATCCGTGGTGGGAAACATCCTGCCATCTGCTTCTGCTTTTAACGGGACACCGTGATTTTCAAACCACTCAATCGTGTCTTTGGTGAAAAATTGATGGAATGTTTTTTTGACAAATTGCTTTCCCCGCGGATATTTGTTCGACATTTCGGCAATGCTAAAGCAAGCATGGGTTACATTGCATCTTCCCCCGCCGCTGATTTTTACTTTACTGAGCAATTTACTCGATTTCTCTAATAAAATAACTTTTAATCCTTTTTCTTTTGCAGCATTAATAGCGCAAAAAAATCCTGCCGCCCCACCACCAATTACGACCAATGTCTTCTGCGGCTGATTATTTTCCATATCCTAATGCTTTATAAATATAAGTTTGCGCTTTTGTGCGCACATCTAAACTATTGATTAATTTGTTGTTGGCACTTGGGTATACACGGTTGGAAAGGAAAATGAACACAATTCCCGTTGTGGGATCTGCCCAAGCGCATGTTCCGGTAAAACCCTGATGCCCAAAACTCGACTTATTGCATAATTCAGATGCCGGCCCCCCATCGTCTTTTGCTTTTTCAGGCTTGTCGAACCCTAATCCTCTTCTGCTCAGATTGCTGCCATAAGCCGTAAATTGCTCCAAAGTTTCGTTTTTGAAATACCGTATCCCATTATAAACACCACCGTTATTCAGCATTTGCATTAAAATCGCCATATCGCTTACATCGGAAAACAAACCGGCATGGCCTTCAATGCCGCCCATCATTGCCGCACCTTGGTCATGTACATATCCCTGAATGGTCTGGAACCTGAAATAATCGTCTGCTTCCGTCGGCGCACATTTCTTCGCCAATCGTTTTTTCCATGGGTTATACATAGTATGCTGCAAACCCAAAGGTTCATAAAACAAGGTATTTAAGTATTGATCCAAGCTCATTCCTGAAATGCTTTCAACTACGGCTTTCAAAAAATAAAAATCCAAATCGCTATAAACATATCTCCCTTTGTTAGATAAAGGACTGTTGAGTATCTCTTCCCAGATGGCGTCTTTATAAGAGTTTTTCATGTATAACCTGGCGGCTACCGCGGTGTTGTAATCTTTTTCTGCAATGACACGGTAAATTTCCGCACTTGGTCTTCCTGTCAGGGAATCCAGCGTTTTTTTATAAAACGGAATCCATGCCACCAAACCGGCTTGGTGCAAAAGCAAATCTTTAATCATTAAATTGGACTTGTCCGTTCCCGTGAGGTTGTCCAGATAATTTTTTAATGGGGCATTGAGGTCTATTTTGCCTTGTTCCACTAATTTCATGACCGCTAAAGTGGTACCTAATATTTTAGAAACAGAAGCAATGTCGTAAAGTGTAGTGTCCGTTACCGGATCCCCAATGTTATAAGTGAAATTCCCGAAGTTTTTTTTATAAATAACCTGACCATTTTTTGAAGCAAAAACCTGACATCCCGGAAATGCACCTTTATCAATACATCCACTGAGGAATTTGTCCAAATTTTTTAATTCTTCAGGATTCAGGATCATTCCTTTTTTATAATTTTTGTCGTCTTGAATAATGAAATTGGTATGGAATTTTTCGAAAGGATTGGCTTTAGTGGAGTCTTCCGTTATTTCTTCCGTTGTTTCCGTCAAATTCAGTTGAGCGGTAGTATTGAGGCCTGGCGAATGCTGGATAACATGCTTTCGCTTTTGCGCATGGCTGTTTAAGCTTACAACGAGGGCGATAGCTATAATATTGATAAAAAAGAATGTTTTTTTCATGATGAAAGCATGGTTTAATTATTTGCAAGTTGTTACCGGTAATGTCCCTTTTGCTTCCCTAGAACCATCCAACACTGCTGATGCGGCTTTTTCAGTAAAGATATTGTCTTCGTAAGTTACTATGGCTGATGCAGCATCGCATAAATATTTCATGATATAAGCGTTTCCTAAAACCACGAAAATTACATTTTTTTTATTACTCAGGCTTTTGATCAGATTGATTTGATTGACATCCAAACCGTAAGTGGCGCCTTTTCCGGGATAGGTGGCGTAACTGTGGATACTGACTACAACCGCATCAAAATCGCTTCCTGCAGAATTGGTTGCGATACTGAGGTTTTTATATTTATCTTCCAATTCTTTTTTTAAATAATCAATCCCGGAATTATTTATGGAGATATAGGAAACTTTAGCGTCTTTTCTTTTTAGTTTTTCCAAAATTTGATTTTCGTCTTTTACTATAGTAACCGCATTTTGTGCTGCTTTGTTTTTGAAATTATCCGTGGCAGTATTTATATCTTCTAAAATGTTTTCCGTTTTTATTTCCTGGAAATCAGACAATCCCATGTCATATTTTGCGGATAATATTTTCTTTACGCTTCTTTCCAAATCTTTTTCGCTTGCTTTTCCTGTTTTGATGGCGTTTTCAATTTTGGAGATTGCCAGAGGCACATTTTGGGAGAAAAGCAAAACATCATTCCCCGCTAAAAACGCTTTCAAATCCGTTTCTCCATCCGGGAAATATTTGGTTACACCGTTCATATTCAAGGCATCCGTAAAAATCAAGCCCTTGAATTCCATTTCTTTAATCAACAAGTCCGTAACGATTTTCCTGGAAAGCGTGCTGGGTAAATGCTCTGTATTATCCAAGGCCGGAACACTCAAATGAGCAATCATCACACTTTTTACTCCGGCATTGATCAATTGTTGAAAAGGATATAATTCCAGTTCCTCCAGCTCTTCTTTGCTTTTTTTTATGACAGGTAAATCTTGATGAGAATCCACGGAAACATCGCCATGACCGGGAAAATGTTTTGCGCAGGCAAGGATACCGTTTTCTTGCATCCCTTTCATATAAGCTATGCCCATTTTAGAAACAAGCTCTTTGTTTTCGCCAAATGATCTAAAATTGATGATGGGATTATTGGGATTGTTGTTGATATCCACATCCGGGGCAAAATTGATGTGAACGCCTAACCTTTTACATTGACTGCCAATCTCTTTTCCCATTTGATACATGAGCGCGGTATCTTTTGTGGCGCCCATCATCATTTGTTTCGGATAATCGGTAACGCCTGTAAGTCGCATTCCCAAACCCCATTCTGCATCCATTCCGATCAATAAAGGTACTTGGGCACTTTTCTGGAATTGATTGGTGAATTTCGCTTGTGCGTCCGGTGTGCCCTGCATGAAAATAACGCCACCGATTTGATGGTTTTTGATGAGTTGCTCTATTACGGTATTATTCATGTTTTTTCCGCCGCTATAAGCGGCCACCATAAATAACTGTCCTATTTTTTCTTGTTGGTTGAGCGAATTGTAAATACTGTCCACCCATTTTTTCTTTTGGGCAACTTGGCTATTGTGGGTTGATGGTGTAGTGTTGGGTGTATGTTGTTCATTTTCTTGTGCGCATGAAGTTTGAGCAAAAAACAAAATTCCTAAAATATAGAGGAGTCCGGGGATTTTTTTCATATGCTACAAAGTAAAAGTATTTTTTTCAATTGATGATTTTCAATTGATGATTTACATTTTATTAAGTAGTTTAAAACAGGCGCTCTTTTCAGGACTGAAGGGAGCGCCTGTTCATGCACAAGGAAATAAGTCAATTATCTTATGCAAACACAAGATTATTTACTCCTGTTTATTATCGCCGCTTATTGTTAAATAGCTCCTCAAAACTGTCCAAAAGGTCATCAGGTATTTGATCAAAAAAATCATTTTTTGAATTTAACGCTTTTTCAATATTCAGGGTAAAAGTTGCAATAGCTTTTTTCGTCAAGTTATTTTCCAAATACGAATAATCACTTTGGATTCCTTTTAAGTTTTTCAGCAAAAGGTTTTTCTCCCTTGAAATTGCGGTAATGGCACCCTTTTCCGTACGATAAGCAAATGGGATGATTTGTTGGTACTTCGGATGCGCATATAATGCATTAAATTCTTGTTGCAATTCCTTTTGCCGGTTTTTTAAAGAATTTATATATAGCTTTAATTTGTCGTCGCTAATGCTATCAATATGGTTGTGTTCGGTAGATGCCCATTCCAATTCCAGTTTCAATAAAGCCGGCAGGTCTTTTTCTGAATAAGCTTTGGTTACTCTTTTCATCAATTCTTCTTTCTTTGCATTTTCCAATTCGCTGTTCGTGTCAGGGTGCAATACTTTTGCCAAAGCAATATAAATGCTGCGGATATTTTTTAGTTGTAAAGCTTCTTCTTCTTTTTTGACCGTTTCTTTTTCTAATTGCTTTTTAGTTTTCTTTTTTTTCGAAAAAGTGTTGAGTTCTTCCTCTTCTTTTTTGCTCATTTCCTCCCTCAACTTCTCTTGAAACTTTACAAAACCTTCTGGCGTATCTTCAAATTCTGAAAAATCCAAGTCTATTCCATGCATGAATTTGAGCTGGTCGGCCATAAATGTTTTCATTTCTTCAGCTTCGTTTTGCAATTCTTCTTTATAAGAAACATTTGACCATTTGTCGAAAACCGCTTCTTCTGTTTCATCAGGAGTGATTACGGCAAGTGCACTGTCAAATAAGAACAAAATCACGCTTCTTATTGTTTCGGTTTGACCATTGGTAAATTTGATTTGCTTGGTGGCATCACTGAGCAATACTGCCAACTTGATTTTTTCTCTGGCCAATTTTTCGTCCAACCCATTCATTGATTTGAGGTAATGATTGGCTATGTTATCTAACTTACTCGTTTCTTGTCCTATCTTTATAGATAGACTTTCAATTAATTTGGTGAGCCGATTGAATGCTTTTTGGTTCTTGGTAAGTTCTTTATTTTCTTTTGCTGTAATATTTAACGCTTTGTTTTTTGGCTGCATTGTGCTGTTTATTATTGTTATCGTGCAGTTTTATTTAAACTTCGATGGTGATTACGGTATCTTTTGCGCCTAATTCCACTAAAGATTTTTTTATGGCTTCGATCATTGGATCCGGACCGCAAATGTAAAAGTTTTGTGTAAAATCTGAAATTTTCTCTTTTAAATAAGCTTTATCAATCTTCCGGTTGTCATATTGCCCTGTTGTTTCTTCCGTAAGCGTATTGATGAAACGGTCGCCTAAAATTTGCTCTAATTCGTCTTTCAAAATAATGTCTTTTGTGGTCTTATTGGAAAAAATCAATTGATTATTCCCAATTTTCCCATCTTCATTCAGCTGTCTCAAAATAGCGATAAAAGGAGTAATGCCGGCACCGCCCGCAATGAAAGTACCTGCTCCTTTATATTGTATTGCGCCCCAAACATCATGGATGATTAAAGAATCGCCTGCTTTTAATGTGCCTAAATGATGAGTAACGCCATCATGATCGTCATATATCTTAATGGTAAATTCTAAATAGTTTTTGTCGTTGAGACAAGTAAAAGTGAAGGGGCGTTTTTCTTTTTTCCATGCTTCCTGATTAATGGCAACTTCTGTTGCCTGCCCGGGGATGAATTTATAATCTTTTGGTTTTTCAACCCGGAATCTTTTTACGTTATGGGTTATATTTTCTGTGGAAAGGATTTTTACGATATGGTTTTCCATGAATTCTTTTTTTGTAAAGTTAACAATAAACTGTTGAAAAGCAATTAGAGATCAGATGGATAAAGCAAACATACTTTTAAGTCCTATCCTTTTATGAGATGCTAAGTTATATATTCGTTACAAGATTAAGGTGGTTTAATTAAATGCAATAAGTCTCTTCCTTAAAGAAGGCTGTTCCCATACAGAAAACAGCCTTCTTCTCTTAAGAATGCCTGCCATTTCATTCTGAAGAGCCTATTTCATTTTCATTGGAGGAGAGAAATCTTACTATCATAGCTCTGGTAATGCTTTCCGAAGTTTCCATCAGTAATTCCACGCGCTCGAAGAAAAGAGCTAATTCTTGTGCATCCACAATGAAATCATCTTTATAGCGGGCAGAATGATAGGCAGATTCCATCAGCTTGACTAAGCTTGATTCTTTAGCTGTGTTATTTGGAAATAGTTTACTTAACTGCTTCGTAAATCTATTGCAATGTTTCAGGAGGGCCATTATGGAATGATTTCGTACATTCATTCCTAAAACTGCCATGAGCATACCATGTAAGGTCATTTCTGCTGCTTGTTGCAACATGAATGCTGCCATTTCTTTTTCATCTTTTGAAATATAGCTTTTAGCACCTTCGAGAAAGTTTTTCCCACGGTTAAAGTTAATTTCAAAAGTGGCTGTTGCACTTATTTTCATTTCTGCAGATTTCGTAGTTGTCCAATCAGATAAATCAACAGTTCCTCCATTATAAAGGAGATTTTCTTCTTTGCAAGTGAGGACATGAAAAATACTGCCTTCATCAAAATGTTTGCGCAATTGTGACAAATGATACAGCGAATAATCAATTTTCCAGCCTTTGATCTTTACGGTATTGATGGCTTTTTTTAATTCTTTAAAGCTATTTTTTGAATTTTCCGGGATGACAATTATTAAATCTAGGTTTTTATCATCGGGATCCTTACAATTGTCTATACCAAAAATACAAACTGCTGAGCATAAACTTACAATCCAGTCAATTATAGTTTGAAAGTCAGGCTGCGAAACCGTTTGGGGCAAGATTTGTAGCTCCGGCGTTTGACTTAGTTCCTTCTTGGCTATTTCTACCAAGTCGAACACATTATTGACTTGCGGCAATATTTCAAACAAATATGCTGCGCTGCCTCCTTCGGCTTCCTGCATTATGAAATTTGTAAGGATTGCCCTAATGTCCTCATGACTGAATCGAGCTGCGCGATAATGCACAGTATTGTGCAATGCATGGCTTAGACCATGACTTAAAATGTGTGGTTGCATAATTTGCCTCCTTTTATTTTAGATGAATTAAAAATTATTTTTTGCTACCTGATTTTTTTGTTCTGTTCTCAGCTTTTTAAGAATGGTTAATAAATTTTCGTCCTCTTGTTGAATAAATGCAGCTTGAGCAATACAGAAAAGATCTTTAAATGTATCAACCAATGTATGCCTTTTTATTTCTTTGTGTTCCTTATATCTTACAATTGCATGAAAGATATCCCACATTTCGCTTTGTACATGAATTAACGGAAATTGGTTTTTAAATGCTTTTAATACTATATAAGGGTTGTTTTGCTCTTCTTCGGTCAAGAAAACACAAGAATTGTTTAAGTTTAATACTTCTTCATGTATGTCTTCAGTATATGCGACAGATAAAAGGTAAAGAGCTTCAATTACTTTTTGTAACTTTTCACAAAAAACAACCAAATTAGCGATCTCAATTTTATTGGTATAATCATCAGTATATCTATTTGTTATAGCTAACATCATCCATTCTTTAAGTTTTAATTTTAAGGAATCGTCCGCATAAAATTTGAAAATTGTTGAAACGGAAAGCATAGGGTCTGTAGTCCAACTTTCTATATAAAATGGCTTTTATTAAATTGGGAGTCTATAATTTCATCATTTTCAACCTTTTCATTATTATTCATTTTTCCCATAGTATCATAATCCTCTTCTTCTATATCAAGGTATTGAAGTAAAAAGGCTGCCTCAATTACCTTTTCTAATTCATTAAAGATAGGAGCATTGTAATTTGCAGATATAACTTCCGAATTTTTAATTGCATCTGAAAGGAGTTCTTCGAGGTAAATCCGAATGTTCTTTAATCCGTGTTGAGTAAAGAATTCCTGAATGACGGAAATTGGATTTTCTATTTCCGCAAGATTTAAACGGATAGGGTGTTCTATCAATTTCGGATAAGTTTTTTCAAACCGGTATTTTAAGGGTTGTTTCATGATGAGTAATTTAAGCGTGTTAAAATGTAGTTTTAGTCATTATTCATTTATTGGATAGTCTTTTTGGTGTAATAGCCATGATGCTTCAATCAGTTTCTCCACCTTTTCATATATTTCTAATATGCTGTTGCATTGTATGCCTTCCATTTTAAGTGCCATTTCAAAAGCATTTTTCAAGCTCCCCCTTACTTCCGGAAGATGGAAATTTTCAAAAAAAGATACCAACACCTGTTTCGGGTGGTTTAATTCCTGCATGTCTAGTTTTAATGGATGGCGATGCCAACTTGGATATTCAAATCCATGTGCAGAAGTAACGGCGTTTTTAATTTGATATTTTTCTATTATCTTTTCATGATTGCTTTGATTGATTAAAAAATTAGCTTCGAGCAATTTTTCAATTTCACCAAATAAATAGACAATGTCCGAAGTATGGACGCTAGTATCAATTAATGTGAAACTAAGCCACCGATTGAGTTCCAACCGCGCATCTAATAAACTAAACTGTTCAAAAAAATCTGTAATTACAAATTCCGGGAACTCCATTTCGGAAACAGATAATCTCAATGGCTTTCTATGCCATTCCGGATATTTAATGCTTTGGGTAATTGGTCTTGTTGATTTCATGGCTTAAAAATTAAAGGTTTAATAAAACAATAACCCTCGTCCCAACCGAAGGATGAAAATCTGGAAATTGAAAAACCAAAGCAAAATTTTTTAGCGCTGTTTCAAATTTCTTGAATAAAGAAATAAACCTTATTTATGGCTGATTTAATTTTTATCGCTGCGTTTCAGTATATTTGCTTTGATTAGTTTTTAAATGACAAAACAAATGTACGCCCATTTTTTGGATATAACCAAATAATTGGACAATTAATTTATGGCTACTACAAATTATTTTTGCGCAAACCTCTTATTTCTCCGCGAATCCGCTAAGCTGAAACAAGCTGACATTGAAGCTAGGACGGGGATTAAGAGAAATACCTGGTCGAATTGGGAGAATGGAAAATCGGAACCGAGCTTGGAAAATTTATTTAAAATTGCCAATTTTTTTAGCGTTGATGTCGGTAATTTGCTCTCAAAAAACTTGGCTTCTGAAGAAAACCTGAGCAATAATCCGGAGTTTGACACCACCAAGGATGCGGGGGATCTTTATCAAAAAAGACCTTGTAATGATTGCATCGTAAAAGAGGAAATGCTGGCTTTGCAAAAACAAACGATTGAAGCCTTGCAAGGCCAGGTTTCCATTTTGCAAAGGGCTTTCGGGACCAAAGAAAAATAATGATCTTTGATTTTGGAAGAATTCAATCATTTGGAATAATTATCCTTCGGCTTTCTCCGACACTTTTGCGGCATTGTACATTTTGTAGTAAATACCTTCCAAAGGCAATAGTTCATCATGTGATCCCCTTTCCACAATCTGGCCTTTGTCCAAAACAATGATTTGATTGGCTTTCCGGATGGTAGAAAGCCGGTGTGCAATTACAATCGCTGTCCTGCCGTGGATTAATTTTTCGATGGCTTTTTGAATTAAAATTTCCGATTCCGTATCGACTGAAGATGTAGCTTCATCCAAAATCAAAATGGAAGGGTCGTAAAGCAATGCCCTCGCAAAAGACAGCAATTGTTTTTGTCCTTGCGAAAGCGTGTTCCCACGTTCCCTGACATTAAAATCATAGCCACCCGGCAAACGCATGATAAATTCATGGAGACCCAATAGTTTACAGGTTTTTTGGACTTTTTCTATTGAAATGCTTTTATCCCTCAAGGTTATGTTTTCCAAAACAGTTCCGGAAAATAAAAACACATCCTGCAGGACAATGCCAATATGTTTTCTTAATTCTTCAATATTGTAATCCTTAAGTGGGACATTATCGATCAATATTTCGCCAGATTGAATTTCGTAAAGTCGGTTCAGGATACTGATTATCGATGTTTTTCCCGCACCCGTATGTCCTACCAAAGCTACGGTTTCGCCAGCGTTTACTTCAAAGGAAATCCCCCGAAGGACAGGCGTTCCTGGTGTGTAGCTAAAATGGACATCCTTAAAAGAAACTTCTCCTTTCAAATTATCCGCTTTCAGCGTACCGTTATCATGTAAATATTCCTCGCTGTCTAAAACAGTAAAAACGCGATCTGCCGCTACGATACCCATTTGTAGCGTGTTGAATTTATCGGCGAGCATCCTTAATGGCCTAAACAATAAGTTGATGTATAAAATGAATGCAATGATCATTCCTTGGGTAACCTTGTAATCCAGCATTCTCTGAGCGCCATACCAAACCAATAAACCTAAAGCAATTGCGGAAATAATTTCTACTACGGGGAAAAATACGGAATATGCAAAAATGGCTTTAATATTGGCGTTACGGTGTTCTTGGTTTATTTTCCTGAACTTTTCTTTTTCCCTTTCTTCAGCACCAAATATCTGGACAATGTACATTCCTGTAATATGTTCTTGTACAAAGGCATTCAATCTGGCAACGGCATTCCGAACCCGGTTAAATGATTTCTTGATACTTTCTTTAAAAATATATGTCGCCAAAAACAAAATGGGCAGCACCGACAAACTGACTAAAGTCAACCGCCAGTCCGTATAAAGCATGATGCCGATAATGGCGATGATGGTCAGTATATCTGCTAAAATTGAAATGAGTCCTTCCGAAAAAATATCGTTGATGGATTCTATGTCATTTACCGTCCTTGTAGTTAAAGTCCCGATCGGGGTTTTGTCGTAAAATGATAAATTTTGGTTGATGATTTTCTTGAATACCGTTTGCCTTAAGTCATTCACGACGGTTTGCCCTAACCAATTGGTGACATACATGAAGAAAAACCGCAAAATACTTTCCAATATCAAAACGCCGAAATGCAGTAAGGTGATCAATATCAAACCTTGCCATAATTTCCCGACAATGTAATGATCCACAGATAGTTGGATAATATAAGGCCGTAACGGCGCCAGGGCAGCCAAAGTAATTGCCATTAAAATACTAAACCATAATTTGCCTTTATAGGGTCTGGTAAAATATAAAATGCGTTTTAATAACTCGGTGCCTGTATTTTTGGATGTATTCAAAATTAATTCGGGAATTGATTTATTCAAAATTTGTCTTTCAAGAATTGCAAAGATACGGTCATTTTGAAGATTATGAATTTGAGGGTTACGGAAATTTAACTACTAAAATGAAAGGATTATTGTTTTACTTTTGCAAAAGAGTCAATTGTTTGACTTAACATTGTAACTAAAACAAGACTGGATTTTTTATTAGAAATGGCAACGACGAAAACTAAAAACACAAAAAATACTTCCTCAAAAACGGTAACAGAACCGCCAAAGCCGCTCTTTTCCAAAAGGAATGTCCGATTGACATTGGGTTTTTTCTTTTTGTTATTGGGTAGCTTTTTCACTTTATCCATTATCAGCTATTTTTTTACCTGGCAAAAAGACCAGGATAATTTAATCAATTCATTTGGCGTTTTTCATTTTTTGTTCAATGACGATTCCGTTGTCAGCAATTGGGGTGGAAGATTGGGTGCGGCGGCAGCACACCTTCTGGTGTTCCGGGGATTGGGGATTGTTTCCCTTATTTTCACGATTTGGATAGCCGTTTGGGGATTGAACCTCATTTATGGCAAAATCATGATTTCAACCAAAAGATGGCCACGATGGATGGCAATCGGTTTCTTGTTCTTATGTCCATTATTGGCGTTTATTTTTTCCAAAAGCACATTTACTTATGGCGGAGCTTTGGGAAATGGCCTAATCAATTGGACAAATGCTTTTGCGGGCGTTGCAGGAAGTGTGTTGATGTTATTGGCGGTATTTTTGTTCTTTTTGTTCGTTGTTTTTCAGTTTGATATAAAACCCTTGTTCAATTCCGCAAAAGCTTTGATACCCGGTAAATCAGATGAAGATGACGGCGTAGCTGCCAATGAAGAGGATGCTTTTAAAGGATACCGGAATTTTACGGCTAAAGAAGAAGCGGAAAGAAACAAGGCAAAATTGGCAGAAAAAGAATTTGTTGAAGAAGAACCGGGAGAACTGCCATCAAAAGGCAATAGCCTGAAAAAAGGTGGTGTGGAAAGCACTTTAATCATCGAACAAAAAAAGATGCCTGAAGTGGAAATGATGATTATCGATAAAACGGGAATTGATGCCGAATTGGAAAATGAGCACAAAGAAATTTCAAATATCGCGACAGGGATTCATTTGGAATTACCTGAATTAGAAATGGATGAAATTGAAGCAGATTTCGAACCAGACCTAGGTTTTGAAATAAAGACAGTGCAGGATGAAAAAGCAATTCCGGCTCATGGTTCTCATATTTCCATAGAAAGTCAGGAACCTTATGACCCGTCGCTTGATTTGCCGAATTATAAATTTCCTACACTTGATTTGCTTGATGAAGCCGCACCCGGTGCTGCCATTGGTTTGGATCATGACGAACTCAATAAGAATAAAGAGCAAATCGTAAAAACGCTCAAGAGCTTCGGCATTGAAATCCAGCAAATTTTTGCTACCGTAGGGCCTACTGTTACGCTTTATGAGATCGTTCCCCAAGAAGGGGTACGGATTTCCAAAATCAGGAATTTGGAAGACGACATTGCCTTAAACCTTGCCGCTTTGGGTATCAGGATTATTGCGCCCATTCCGGGAAAAGGTACGATTGGTATTGAAGTGCCTAATACCAATAAGCAAATCGTACACATGCGCACTTTATTGTCGAGCTCCAAATTCATCAATAATACCATGAGTCTGCCGATTGCGTTAGGCAAAAAAATCGACAATGAAAATTACATTGTGGATTTGGCTACCATGCCCCATTTATTGATGGCAGGTGCGACTGGACAAGGTAAATCCGTGGGGATCAATGCGATTTTGATTTCATTGTTGTATAAAAAGCACCCCTCTCAACTGAAATTCGTGATGGTGGATCCCAAAAAAGTGGAATTGTCGATTTATCGGGTCATTGAAAAGCATTACCTGGCCATGTTGCCTAATGAAGAAGAACCGATTATTACGGATACCAAAAAAGTCATCAATACGCTGAGTGCATTGTGTATTGAGATGGATAACCGTTATGAATTGCTGAAGGATGGCGGTGCCCGAAATATCAAGGAATACAACGAAAAATTTATCAAAAGAAAATTAAATCCGAATAATGGGCATAAATATCTGCCATTCATTGTATTGGTAATTGATGAATTTGCCGATTTAATCATGACCGCCGGCAAAGAAGTGGAAATGCCCATCGCCCGTTTGGCACAATTGGCACGGGCAGTCGGTATCCATATCATTATTGCCACGCAACGACCATCGGTAAATGTCATTACCGGTATTATAAAGGCGAATTTCCCCGCGCGGATTGCTTTTAAAGTTTCCGCAAAAGTGGACAGCCGTACAATTTTGGATGCGGGTGGGGCAGAGCAATTGATTGGTCGGGGCGATATGCTGGTTTCTCACGGGAGCGAATTACTGCGTTTGCAATGCGCATTTGTGGATACGCCCGAAGTGGAGCGCATAGTAAATTTCATTGGTGAACAAAGAGGGTATGCTTCCGCATTCGAATTGCCTGAATATGAAGGGGCAGAAGACGAACGACAAGAAAAGGAAGCGGTGGATTTGACGAAAAGAGACGCCAAATTTGAAGAATGCGCCAGGATTGTCGTTACTTCCCAAAGTGGCTCTACTTCCATGTTGCAAAGGAAATTAGGCTTAGGTTATAACCGTGCCGGAAAAATAATGGATCAGCTGGAAGCTGCCGGAATCGTTGGTCCGCAGTCTGGAAGTAAACCAAGGGATGTGATGGTTACGACGGAGTATGAATTGGATGGCATTTTGGATAGGTTGTAAGTGAGAAATGTCAGCTGGAAATTTGATGGACTTTGAGCGTGCTTCGCCTGATAAACATTATGAGAATTCGATAAGAGTGTTGAATTTAAGAATTTAACTATCCTTTTTATTTGCTGAGCTAGTCTTTTATTTCTTTATCCGAAAAGTTAGTTTCAAGATATACAATTGTATTTTGGAATTCATTCATGGCGTGGTCGGTTCCCAAATCTCATAACCACTTCATAGTGTTTTTTTGCAGATGAATGAGTGTTTAGTTTTTGTTATCAGCATTTTGAATTACTTTTGATAGATAAATTTTCTTCCTCAAAAATTGTATTTGTCCCATCTTTTGTTTCAGCCCTTCTAAATTGAATTAATCTTTTATAATAGTCTGTCTTCTAATAACGAAAGCCATGGGAAGTTCAATCTTTTGTGAAGTCTTTTGAGCACCTACTTCATAACCTAATTTATATGTCGAATTTACAAAATTAATTTTGTTATTCTAATTATCTTGAACTTTCACACAACGACTAAATTTCCTCATAGACTAATCAAAACTTCCTGGTCGCACAATATTTATGCTACAATTGGAGATTTATTGCAGTAAAATGAACTCAAATAAGCTGAAAGTAGAATAGGTGTTCTCTAAGATGGAATATTAATTATTCAGGTTCTTGTCCGACTTGGTGTTTTAAAATGCTGAAAGTCGCTACTAGAGCGACTTTCAGCTGTCGGGACGACAAGATTTGAACTTGCGACCCCATGCACCCCATGCATGTACGCTACCGGACTGCGCCACGTCCCGAATTGTTTTTTTTTAAATGACTGCAAATCTAAAACAAAAAATTGATTTCCTAAAGCCGAAAAAAGAAATAATCTTTGCAATCCAAATGAACCTGAAATTGCCTTCACACGAAATTGAGTTTAAGGAACTTGCGGGATGCGTCCTCATCCCGACTTACAACAATGCAAAATCATTGGAAATGGTGCTTTCTTCTGTTTTGGAATATACCAGTCAAGTTATAGTTGTCAATGATGGTTCAACCGATGAAACAGCAAATATTTTAAAGGGATTCCCTTTCGTGACCGTTGTTAGCTACCCTCAAAACCAAGGGAAGGGACATGCCTTGAAATTGGGTTTCAGGCATGCTTTTGATATGGGTTTTCAATATGCAATTACCATCGATAGCGACGGACAGCATTTTGCTAAAGATTTGCCCGCTTTCATTTCGGCTATCAGGCAATCCTCGAAAACCATTTTTATCGGATCACGAAACATGAACCAGGAAAATGTGCCGGGAAAAAGTAGTTTCGGAAATAAATTTTCTAATTTTTGGTTTTGGGTAGAAACGGGAATCCGCTTGCCAGACACGCAATCAGGTTATAGGGCTTATCCATTAAAAGAAACTGCAAACCTGCGTTATTTTACCAAAAAATATGAATTCGAAATAGAAGTCCCTGTCCGCTTGGCATGGAAAGGTATTTTGGTAAAGCCGCTGCCCATTTCGGTTTATTATCCGCCTGCAAATGAAAGGGTGACTCATTTTAGGCCATTTAAGGATTTCACGAGGATAAGTATATTGAACACTTTCCTGACTTTCATTGCTTTGTTGTGGATTCATCCCCGGAATTTTATCTTAAAAGTAATCACTAAAAAGGGGAGGAAAGATTACTATCAACTTCTTTTCAAAGATCCCAATGAAAGTAAACAAAGGAAAGCGTGGAGTATTGCTTTCGGGATTTTTATGGGAATTTTTCCGGTATGGGGATTTCAGCTGGCAATAGGAATCCCAATGGTAATTTATTTCAAATTAAACAAAGCTTTGTTTTTGATTGCTGCCAATATCAGTATTTTTCCGTTTACACCTGTTATTTGGGCTTTGAGTTTAATGACCGGAAAACTTATTTTAGGTTATTCAGACTGGAATTTAAAATTAAAGGATATTTCGTTGGAACAGTTCAAGGAAGCTGGTATTTCCTTTTTTATCGGTGGCGCAATCCTTGCAATTGTTTGCGGATTGCTTTCTTATTTACTTTCTATGATTTTAATGAAAAGGGGTAAAAACTGATTTCATGATTTTCAGTTCAACATTCTTTCGAATTAACTGTTATAGAGTACAAAATTAATTGGTTATGAAATGTAGAATAATAAAAGTCAGTGTTCTATTACTTGGGTTCTTTTCTTTGCATGGAATGGGATTTGCCCAGACAAGTGGTACTTTAAAACCGGCAGCTTATACTGAACCTTCACCAAATTTGTCCATAACGGAGTATTTTGTGGAAGTAGCTCCTCAGTATCAAACTTTAATGAAAATACTTATAGCCTCCGATATTAACGCAACGATTCAAGGTGAGGGGAGTTTTACTTTATTTGCACCCAATAATGCTTCTTTTACGGATTTGCCTTATGGAAATGTGGATGAATTATTAAAGCCCGACAATTATGATTCATTGCAAAAAATAGTGACTTTTCATATCCTGCCGGGAATTTATACCATCCCAATTCTAACAAAAAAAATAAAAGAAAATGCAGGTGAATTTTCAATTCAGACTATTGGAGAAGCGGCAGATTTAAAATTCTCCTTGAACGGAGCGGATGTATATGTAAAGGACGCTCATGGTAATTCAACCAAACTTGGAGCGCCCGTAGTTTGCAAAAACGGTTTAATTTATCCGCTGAATACAATTTTAATGCCTTAATAAATTTTCATTTTGGCTAAGGTCGGAATTATCAAAAGCTTATTGTAATTTTGAAGGGCAATTGAATTTGCTCTTTTCTCTTCAAATTAAAAAAACGCAATAAAGAATTGAAACTTCACGAGGCGGTATCTGTATTTGATATTTTAAAAATAGGCGTTGGTCCCAGCAGTTCGCACACCTTGGGACCTTGGCGGGCGGCATTGGCGTTTTTGCAAACCATCAAAGAAAACCACGGTATTGATCAAGTATCGAAAGTCCGGGTTTTATTATATGGTTCACTTGCCAAAACCGGAGTGGGACATGGAACTGATGTGGCAGTAGCTTTAGGTTTATGCGGTGCTGATCCGGTTACTTTTGATGTGGAATTAATCCAGCCTACAATAGAAGCGATAAAAAATACGCAGCAGCTCCATTTGAATCAAGAAGTTATTGTTCCCTTTGAATATAAAAACGACATTGAATTCCTGATGACGGAATCATTGCCTTATCATCCCAATGCGCTGACTTTTTTATGCACTTTAAAAGATGGTTCCGGTTTTGCCGAAACTTATTATTCCGTTGGCGGTGGCTTTATAGAAAAAGAAGGTGACGACGAAAAAGTTAAAAATGTATTGGAGCTGCCTTTTCCCATAGATGCTGCGCAAGATTTATTCCATTGGGCAATCAAAACAGGGTTGACGATTTCTGAAGTTGTCCTGGAAAATGAAGCTTCCTGGAGAACGGAAGCGGAAACCCGTGCCGGTGTAATGAAAATATGGGAAACCATGCGGTCCTGTATTTATCGCGGCTGTCATACTCCCGGGACATTACCGGGAGGTTTAAATGTCGCACGCCGTGCCGCGCCATTGAATAAACGCTTATTAAAAGGGAAAACTTATCAAAATTATGAAGAATGGCTGGCCGCGATTAAATCCGGCGGGACTGATTTTAGGTATATCCTGGATTGGGTAAGCTGTTTTGCATTAGCGGTAAATGAAGAAAACGCTTCTTTTAGCCGGGTGGTCACCGCACCTACAAATGGTGCCGCAGGCGTTATCCCGGCTGTTTTGCAGTATTTTATTTTGTTTTGCGATGGCAATGACGAAGATAAAATTTTCCATTTCCTTTTGTGCGCTTCCGAAATAGGCAGTATTTTCAAAAAAGGAGCCACACTTTCCGCAGCGATGGGTGGCTGTCAGGCCGAAATCGGTGTTTCCTCATCCATGGCGGCTGCGGCATTGACCCAGGCTTTGGGCGGAACGGTAAGGCAGTGTATGATGGCCTCGGAAATCGCAATGGAGCATCATCTTGGCATGACCTGCGATCCCATTGGCGGACTGGTGCAAATCCCTTGCATCGAACGAAACACCATGGGCGCCATAAAAGCAATTACCGCCGCTCAACTGGCATTGCAAAGTGATCCAAGCAAAGCAAAAGTTTCTTTGGATGCCGTCGTTAGAACCATGTGGCAGACAGCTTTGGACATGAACACGAAATACAAAGAGACGGCTGATGGAGGCTTGGCTATCAATGTGCCGTTGGGATTGAGTGAGTGTTAGCATTTTGATTTTTTTGATTTATAATGTGTTGTAGAAAAGGCGCGCGCTTTGTCAAGGTCCCATAAAGTTGACAATTCGCTGTTTGGATTGACAATTCCATTTTTATAAATTAAATCAATTGCTTACTTTTGATGTTCTAAAATAAAAACATAATATGCAAGTTTGGAAAGATTATTTAGATGAAAACAAACAACGGTTCCTGGATGAATTGTTGGATTTATTACGCATTCCTTCCGTGAGCGCAGACAGCAATCACAAAGGCGATATGGTAAAATGCGCGAATGCCGTAAAAGATGCCATGCTTTCGGCTGGTTGCGATAAAGCGGAAATTTGTGAAACCGAAGGGCATCCAATCGTTTATGGAGAAAAGATAATTGACAAAAACTTGCCAACTGTTTTAGTATATGGTCACTATGATGTGCAACCACCGGATCCATTGGAACTTTGGAAAAGTGGTCCTTTTGAGCCTGTAATCGTTGATGGCAAAATTTATGCAAGAGGTGCTTGCGACGATAAAGGCCAAATGTATATGCACATTAAAGCATTGGAAGTAATGTCTAAAACAAATACACTCCCTTGTAACGTGAAAATGATGATTGAAGGGGAAGAAGAAGTAGGCAGCGACAATTTGGGTATTTTTGTAGAAGCCAATAAAGAAAAATTGAAAGCGGATATCGTCTTGATTTCCGATACTTCCATGATCAGTATGGAAAACCCTTCCATCGAAAGTGGTTTGCGAGGATTGGCATATATGGAAGTAAAAGTAACGGGACCTGACCGTGATTTACACAGCGGTGTTTATGGTGGCGGAGTTGCCAACCCAATCAATGAATTGTGTAAAATGATTGCTTCTCTACATGATGAAAACAACCATATCATAATTCCGGGATTCTATGATAAAGTGGAAGAAATGAACGAGGCGGACAGGAAAGCATTAAATCAGGCACCATTTGACCTCAATGAATATCAACAAGATTTGGGTATCACTGAAGTAGTTGGCGAAAAAGGATATACTACTTTGGAAAGGACAGGTATCCGTCCAACCTTGGATGTCAATGGCATTTGGGGTGGTTATACGGGAGAAGGTGCAAAAACAGTTTTGCCTTCCGAAGCGCATGCCAAAATTTCCATGCGTTTGGTTCCAAACCAAAAATCAGATGAAATTTCAAAAATGTTCTCTGATCATTTCAAAAAGATTGCACCAAAAGGAGTAACCGTTGAAGTGAAAGCACACCATGGCGGTGAAGCTGTAGTTACTCCAACAGATTCCCCGGCTTATCAAGCAGCAGCAAAAGCCATAAAAGCGACTTTCGGAAAAGAACCAATTCCTACAAGAGGTGGCGGAAGTATCCCAATCGTAGCTTTATTCGAAAGTGTGCTTGGATTGAAAACTGTATTGTTGGGTTTCGGTCTGGACAATGACAATATCCATTCCCCTAACGAAAAATTCGATGTTGCCAATTATTACAAAGGCATTGAAACTATCCCTTATTTCCATAAATATTTTTCGGAAATAAAATAAGCTAGTTTGATTTTCAAGGGGGAAGAGATACAGTTATTTTTGTTCTCTTCTCCTTTTTTTAATTTTTAAAATCGTTTGAATGAGAATAAAATTTACTATGCTTTTCTTGTTTTTGGCGACATTATCTTTTGGACAAGAAAGGAAATCGACTTTCAAAAGGAAATACAATCCAAAACCTAATATTGAAATTAATCCTTTACCCGTTTTTCCTGGTGAAATTAGTGAATACATCAAGGAAAATATCCGCTATCCAGAAAAAGCATATGAAAACAAAATTGATGGTATAGTAATTATAAGCTATGCAGTGCAAGCAGATGGATTTGTTGGAAAAGTAATAGTGTTGCAAGGTATAGGATATGGTTGTGATGAGGAAGCTATAAGAGTATTAGAAAATATGCCCCAATGGACACCAGGTCAGCAAAACGGGAAAAATGTGAATACTTATTATACTCTAAGAATAGATTTTAATTATCCAGATGAGGATTTGACCTTACTTCCAGACCGTAAAGCCACTTTTCCTGGTAATCTCGGGAAATTTCTAAGAAATAATTTTAAGTTCCCATATACTGCCACAGTCTATGAAACGAGAGGCGAAGTTCTTGTTACATTTATTATTAATGAATATGGATATGTAACTAATATCGAATTTTTAATGAATGTAAGACCCGATATTGATGAGGCTGTCCGTAGATTAATAAGAAAAATGCCAAGATGGAGTCCTGCAGTAAGAGATGGGCAAAGGGTTCCATCTCGCTTTTCTATAACAATGGATTTTTAAACCCTTCAATTTTGAACTTTCAACTCGTACCACCCAAAATCAACCAAATCATAAATTCAAGCCTCGTGATAAATAGAGGCAATACAAAATTAGATTACAATAGAAGGAACGATCTCCTAAAAACAACCGAATGAAATTCAACTTTACATTATTGCTTATATTTTTGGCTACTCTATCTTTTGGTCAAGAAAAAAAATCAACTTTTCAAAGGAAATATAACCCAAAGCCTGATATTCAAATTGCACCATTACCTGTTTTTCCGGGAGATATTTCTGAATATATAAAAGAAAACATCCATTACCCACAAAAAGCCTACGAGAACAAAATTGATGGCAGAGTAATTGTCAATTATGTCATACAGGCAGATGGCTATGTAAGTAAAATCAAAGTGAAAGAAGGTATTGGCTATGGGTGTGATGAAGAAGCTGTAAGGGTCTTAGAAAATATGCCAAGATGGACACCGGGTCAGCAAAAGGGGAAAAATATAAATTATTCCAATACACTAAAGGTATATTTTGATTATCCAGAAGAGGATCTGAGTTCAATGCCAAATAGTGGATCGGTATTTCCCGGCGACCTGGGAAAATTCCTCCGCAACAATATGGTATTTCCTTATAAAGCGATGCGTTATGAAGCTAGAGGTGAAGTACTGATAACATTTATTATTGATAAATATGGATATGTATCTAAAGTTGAGCTATTGAAGGATATTGGGTATGGTGTTGACGAAGCGGTGTATAAATTAATCCGAAAAATGCCTCGTTGGAAACCAGCAATAACAGATGGGAAAAAAGTATCTTCCCGTTATTCTATCACTATAGATTGTCGTTAAAAATTGTTTATATCAAGCAACTAAGTCTAGATACACTTCCTTAAAACCTTTCAATTTTGAACTTCCAAGTCCCAGCGCCTACCATTACCCAAAGCATAAAATTCAAGCATAAAGATAAAATCATGCTATTGGGTTCATGCTTTACGGAACATATGAGCAGCAGGTTGCAGCAGTTTAAATTCGATGTTTGTGCCAATCCTCATGGTATTTTATTCAATCCGCTCAGTATCGTAAAAAGTTTAAGGCAATATTTAAAAAATGAAGACATACCAGCATCCGGATTGTTTTATCTGAACGAAATATGGAACCATTGGGATTTCCATTCCCGATTTTCGGAAATCAATAAAGAACAAGCCTTATTGGAAATGAATGCCTCCATTCAAAAGGCCGCAACTTTTTTAAAAGATGCAGATTGGTTAGTCATTACCTTAGGTTCAGCGTTCCAATATTTTTTAAAACCCAATTGTGTTTTCCATAATTCAAAAAGTTTAGCCGTTGCCAATTGCCACCGAGCGCCCGCCAATTCTTTCGAAAAAAGAATGCTTACCATTCAAGAAATAATCAATGATTTCGAAAATGTTTTCCAATCCATAAAATCCCAAAATCCTAAAGTCAAGGTCCTATTCACTGTCAGCCCAGTCCGGCATATCCGGGACGGATTAATTGAAAACAACAGGAGCAAAGCCCGTTTACTAGAAGTTGTTCATCATTTTGTTCATCGAGAAAATAATTATTTTTATTTCCCGGCTTATGAGTTGGTTATTGATGTATTACGCGATTATCGTTTTTATGATTTAGACATGGTGCACCCCAATTATCAGGCGACGCAGTTTGTATGGGAACAATTCACCGAAAATTTCATGGATTCCGTAACACAAAAATTATTGGTTGAATTAAAGGATATTGACATTGCATTCCACCATAAATCCCGCTTTCCGGCAACAGAAGCACATCAAAAATTCAAACAAAGTTATTTGCGGAAAATTGAACTATTAAAGGCCCGGTTTCCTTATTTGAATTTGGAAAAAGAACGGCAATATTTCCAAGGTTCTGATGATATGCGCCAAATAGCAGAAACTGTAAACCGTTAAAGCCATTTTACTTAACTCATGATTAACGCATTGGGTTTGGTTTAATGTTTTACTTTACAAAAACAATTAAGATATTTGCATCTGCAATAAAAATCCAACGCTTATTTCATTAACTTTACTTCTTTTTAAATACTCATTATCGGAAAAATATTTGATTTGCCGATTATTTAAATTCAGGTTTTAATATATGGAACAAATAATGGATTCCTCTTCTGTGGACATTCGTGCATTAAACGACCGCATCCATCAACAAAGTGCATTTATCGACTTGTTGATGATGGAATTGAACAAAGCTTTAATTGGACAAAAACATATGTCTGAGCGACTCTTAATCGGGTTATTAACGCAAGGTCATATTTTACTAGAAGGTGTGCCTGGTTTGGCTAAAACGCTGGCTATCAAATCTCTTGCTGCCGCTATTGATGCGAAATTCAGCCGTATTCAATTCACGCCCGATTTATTGCCCGCCGATGTAATTGGTACCATGATCTACAATCCGCAAGAACATAAATTTGAAGTCAGGAAAGGTCCCATCTTTGCCAATTTCGTTTTGGCCGATGAAATCAACCGTGCACCGGCAAAAGTGCAAAGCGCATTATTGGAAGCCATGCAGGAAAAGCAGGTAACCTTAGGCAATGACACTTATAAATTAGAAGAACCTTTCTTGGTTTTGGCAACGCAAAACCCGATTGAACAAGAAGGTACTTATCAATTGCCCGAAGCTCAGGTAGATCGTTTTTTATTGAAAGTTGTGATCACTTACCCCAAAAGGGAAGAAGAAAAACTGATTATACGGCAAAACCTCAATCCCGAAGGCATGCCCAAAATCAAACCTGTAGTCAGTACCGCAGAAATTGTGGAAGCAAGGAAGTTGGTTCGAGAAGTGTACATGGATGAAAAAATTGAACAATATATATTGGATATCGTTTTTGCAACGCGGAATCCAGAAGAATATAAATTGAAAAAATTAGAAGCCTTAATCAGTTTTGGTGCGTCGCCAAGAGCAAGTATCAGCTTGGCGCATGCGGCTAAAGCCTATGCATTCTTGAAACGGAGAGGTTATGTAATCCCTGAAGATATCCGGGCAGTTTGTCATGATGTTTTGCGCCATAGGATCGGTGTGACTTATGAAGCGGAAGCGGAAAATATCACCAGTATGGATATTATCAATGATATTTTAAATGTGGTAGAAGTACCTTAGCATTTTGATTTATTAAATAAAATTTAAAATATCCATTCAAATTAATTTGAGATTTGACTACAGCAGAAATCATAAAAAAAGTTCGACGGATTGAAATTAAAACCCGTGGATTGAGCAATCATATTTTCTCAGGGGAATATCATTCCGCATTCAAGGGTAGGGGCATGTCTTTCAGCGAAGTGCGGGAATACAGTCCCGGCGACGATGTGCGTGCAATCGATTGGAATGTCACGGCCCGGCTTTCCACACCTTTTGTGAAGGTATTTGAGGAAGAAAGGGAATTGACGGTGATGTTATTGGTGGATATCAGCAACAGTTCCATGTTTGGCACAAAAAAAGAAAGCAAACGGGATTTGATTACTGAAATTTGTGCAGTATTGTCTTTTTCGGCAATTACAAATAACGACAAAGTAGGCGTCATTTTTTTCAGCGACCAAGTAGATAAATATATTCCGCCCAAAAAAGGCAAATCACATATATTGAGGATTATCAGGGAATTAATTACCATTGAGCCGAAATCCAAAAACGGAACCGACATTGATAGTTGCCTGAAGTTTTTCAATAATGCCTCCAAGAAGCGGACGATTGCATTTTTGCTCAGTGATTTCTTCAGCAAACCTTATGAGTCTTCTCTGAAGTTAACTGCCAGAAGGCATGATTTAGTGGGCATTCAGGTTTATGATCAAATGGATAAAGAGCTTCCTGATTTAGGTGTTATCCGGGTTCAGGACAGCGAAACACAACAGACGCAATGGTTGGACACCAGTAGTAAATCAGTGCGGGCTGCATATAAAAAATCTTTTGAAAATCATGGACAATATTGCAAAACCGCATTCAGGAAAACCTCAGCAAATTTGATGGAAATCAGGACGGACGAGGATTATGTAAAAATATTGCAGGGTTTTTTCATCAACCGGTAAATTAATAAAAAAGAGATTCATAAATTGCGACACAAACACAGATATATTTTATTGCTCCTTCCTGCATTGTGCTGGACAATTTTTTCTTTCGGCCAAACAGCCCAAGTTAGGTCAAAAATCAATACAGGAAAAATTACCATTGGCGAACATGTTCAACTTTTCTTGGAAGTGCAACCCCAGACGGCACAGGATAAAATTAAATGGCCCAATTTTGCTGCCGATTCCTTACAGGGCCTGGAATGGGTGGAGTTCGGGAAAGTAGATACAATAAAAACAAAAGACAGCCTTTTATACAAACAAAAATTGACCTTAACCGGTTTTGATTCTGGTGCGTATTCCATCCCTGCATTTAAATTTGTAATTACTTCATCAGGAAATAAAGTTCAGGAATTCTCCACGGATTCTTTTGTGATTCAAGTGCAAAGCATTGCAGTGGATACTTCCAAGGCATTCATGCCCATCAATGACATTATCCAAGTGAAAGCTTCCTGGCTAGATTATTGGAAAACAATCCTGATCGTGATTTTGGCGATTGCCTTAGTGTCGTTTTTGATCTTTTATTTTTATAAAAAATGGAAGTTAAAATCAAGACATGTGCCAGAAAAAGTAACACCTGAAAAAGCACATGAAACAACTTTGCGTCTGTTGGACGAATTGAAATCAAAGAAATTATGGCAGAACGGAAATGTGAAAGAATATTACGCATCATTAAGTAATATCTTGCGTAATTACCTGGACAATAGATTTGAAGTAAACGCAATGGAATTGACAACGGACGATTTATTGAAATTGGCCAAACAAGACAAACGCCTCAAAGGGATCAGGCAAGAGCTTAAACGCATTCTGAAAACCGCAGATCTGGCGAAATATGCAAAGGCAGAACCTTTGCCAACTGAACAAGAAGCATGTTTGGACGCAGCATATTTAATGGTTCAAAAAACAAAAATTCAAGGTATGGAGGCGGGTGAAAAATGAATCCTTTAGCACAATGGAACATTGCATTAGCCAATCTGGAATTTTTATGGTTATTGCTACTCCTGCCTCTTATGTTTTTTTATTTCAGGAAAAAAGGGAATAAAAGAGGCGTCCGGTTCCTCCTTTCCACAACTGAACAAGTTCAAAAAATCCCTGAATCAGGGAAAGTAAAAAGCAGGGTTATCTTGCCCATTTTATTGATCATAAGTTTTGTTTCCTTTGTATTGGCAATGGCGCGGCCACAAAAAACAAATACAACACAAAATATTAATAGTGAAGGGATTGATATCGTGATCAGCTTGGATATTTCCGGAAGTATGCTTGCTGAAGATTTCAAGCCCAACAGGATTGAAGCAGCAAAAGAAACGGCAATCGATTTTGTGAATGGCCGACCGACCGACCGGATCGGCCTGGTGATCTTTGCAGGAGAAAGTTTTACGCAATGCCCCATTACGATTGACCATGATGTCTTGATTGATCAAATCGCAAAAATAAAAAGCGGTCTTTTGGAAGACGGCACCGCAATCGGCATGGGTTTGGGCACGGCGGTTGATCGCTTACGCAATGCGAAAGGGAAAAGTAAAGTGATTATTTTGCTGACCGATGGTGTGAACAATACCGGGAAAATAGATCCGCTGACCGCTTTGGAAATTGCGAAAGCCTTTAAAGTAAGGGTTTATACCGTTGGTGTAGGTACAAAAGGCCAGGCTTTATACCCTGTTCCAACTTCGATGGGTGTCCAGAAAAGAATGATGCCGGTAGAAATTGATGAAGCTTTGTTACAGAAGATTTCCAAAGAAACAGGAGGGAAATATTACCGGGCAACGGATAATAAATCTTTGAAAAATATCTATAAGGAAATTGACCAGTTGGAAAAAACAAAAATAGAAATCAATGCTTATAAGAATTATGAAGAATTATTTTTCCCCTTTGCGTTTATTGGTATTATAGGTTTATTTTTGTTCGTTTTGTTGAAAAACAGCTATTTTAAAACGATTACCTAATATTGGCTTTATGGATGAAATGTACCCTTTACCTTTTGAAAACAAGCCGGTAGTCATTGCGGAAATCAACATTCCCGAAATACAGGATACTTCATTTCAACCGATTCAAAAAGCATTTTGGAAAGTGATTTTGTTGCAGCTACTGGTTATTACAATCCTTATCATATTGGCATTTTTGTTTTTTGTTTATAAGGAAGCGGAAATCTTCCGTCAATATGGCTTTTGGATGATTGGAGGAGTATTGGCATTTTTATTTTTGTTGCTTTTCCTTTCCCGTATTGCCTTTCAAAGAAAAGCTTATCAAATCCGGACACACGACATTATTTTCAGAAAAGGGATTTTGAGTATGCAAACGACTATTTTGCCAATCAACAGGATCCAACAAATAAAGTTAGAAGAAGGTCTCTTTTCAAAATTATTTAACCTAGCTAGCATCGGCATTTATACCTCGGGCAGTCATGCTCAATCGCAAATCAGGATTCCTGGTGTTCAGGTGGAAGATGCACATAAAATCCGTACATTTTTGATTTCTAAAATCAAGAATTTAAATGAATGATTTATCTTTAAACAAACCAATTGAAGAAATGGGACTCCCATTTCAGGAACCTCAACGCGAATCCGATTTTGGTGTTTTATTGAATTTCTTTTATTTGCTTTATAAGTGGGTTAGGATCGGGATTACTTTCTTCCTGATTTTCTTTCTTGCCATCCAAAAGGCATTGGATTCTGTGTTTTATACGATTTCCATCGGTATATTATTGACCTTAATATTTATTGCGGTCCTTTCTGTTTTTGCTTATTTGCAATACAACAAATTGTTATTTCATATCGATTATCAACATTTGGAATTTCACATAGAGAAAGGAGTTCTGCAAAAAACAACCTTGGTTTTCAAATTGGAAAGGATCCAGCAAATCAATATCAAACGAAATTGGTTGCAGCGGATATTGGGTTTGTCGTCTTTGGAAATTGAAACCGCAGGAAGTACGGAAAAAGAGGTTAGCTTAAAATCATTGTCAGTCAATACTGCCAATGATTTGCGACAAGCTTTGATGCAACCTAATACAGCCACTACGCAAGACTTGAAAATTGAAGAAAATGAACATGTTGAAACTGTTGACGAAGTGGCGACACAGGAGCAAATAATTACAAAAATAAGTTTATGGAAATTAATTCAATTTGGTATTTCAGATAATATTTTCAGGGGATTACTGTTGATTTTTATCCCTGTCAATTATATTTACCAAAGCTATTCTTCCTATTTTTTAGAACGCTATAAGGAGCATACCCAAGATATAGATAATTTTTACGAATCGCTTACACTTCTGGAAATTTCGGGGATTGTTTTTTTGCTTTTGCTCTTTTCCCTCTTGTTTAATATAGTTAGGGCGATTTTCAAATATTATGGTTTCACATTTACAAAAATCAAATCGGAATTGAAATTGAATTTTGGCTTATTTAATCTAAAATCAATCAGTCTGACACCTTTAAGAATTCAATTGTTGCATAAAAGGCAAAATTCCATTCAAAAATATTGGTCTATTGTAAATTATAGAGTGTTTCAATTTAACAGCTTGGAAGCAAAGGATTTATCTATTGTAATTCCCGGATTAAAAACTGAAAATCAAAAAATTGTTGATCAATATCTTCAATTACCCAATTTGTCAGACCCTGAAAATATCGTGAAACCCTTTAAGCGCATGTTTTTCGTCCACTCCATTATTTATTTGGCACTATTCCTTATTTTGGGTGTTTCTCTCTCTTTTTATTTGAAAATTTTACCCGTGTTAATCGGATTTGTACTTTTTTTTCCAGTTGTTCTATTTTGGAATTACAAAGTTTTTAAAAACTACCAATTAGAAATTCATGGCGGTTTCCTTGTTAAAAAATCGGGATTTTGGAAAAAGGAAACCATTATCTTGAACAGCTACAAAATCCAAACAATCTTGACAAAGCAATATTTTTGGCAAAAAAGATTAAATATGGGCAAAATCACCTTTGTAACCGCCGGCGGCAATCTGGATTTCAAGTTTGCGGATTTTCAGGTCTTGCAACAAATCCAAAATGAGTGTTTGTATCGGATTGAAGCGTTTCCGAAGAAATGGATGTAGGACAAGAGTGCGTTTTGCTTTCACCTACCGTCTAATTGAATAAAACATTATAAAACAATTTATTGTAAATGTCGCCCAATTACTTAACATAAATCTCGTCTATTGTCTTGAAGCCTAAACCATGATAATGAACATTAATTCTTCCCAAAAAACTATAGCTGGTATTCTACTATTCTCTTTCCTGTTTTCTTCCTGCACACAAAGGATTTATTTTCCTGACAAAGCAGTTGCACCGGGATTAACGGAACAGTTGGAGACAAAATTATATTTATCTGCAAGGCCTCATACTTCTGCCACTGGAACAATTGATACAGCGTCGAAATTAAAATTTTCGCCATCTGTAGATTTAGCTTTTTCTCCTATTAAACATATCGGTGTTTTTGCATCTTACAAAACACTTTTAAATAAAACCTTTAGGGAAAGGGATATATCCGATCCATGGGATTATAATAATTCCTTTGGTGGTACATTTAATGGCCGACAAATGGATTTTGGCATTGGTTATTACGATAAGATTAGTGCGAAAGGAAAGTTTGAAGTATATTTTGGGTATGGCTTTGGCAATTTAAAAAGGACAGGCAATTTGCTGAAACAGTACGACTTCACAACTGATTATAATCGTTTTTTTATTCAACCAGCATTCGGATTCGATTTTAAATATTTTTCCCTAATGGCTGGACTTAAAGTTGCTGCACAAAGACACTCAAATTTCAATGCGCCATTATTCCCTGACTTGAAATACAAATTAGCAAATAGGGAGCGTAATATTGAAAAGGAAACCTTTGTATTGGTGGAACCATTTATAAATATGGAAGCCGGATTTCAATATGTTAAATTCAATGTCCAATTCGGATTAGGAATGAATCTCTGGGGGTCGGGAATTTATGGCAATTATCCACAAGCCTATTGTTCATTTGGCATTGTTGGGCACCTGAAACCAAGCTTTTTGAAAGATAAAAAACGGTAACTATCTAATTTATTTTTTTAGCTTTACAAATGTATGTAAATTATTGAGTTTTATTTACCCTATACTTCAGCTCCAGCCATTTTTTCAATTTCATGTCCGTGAAATCTACATTTACAGGTACGATCGAAGCAAACCCATTTTTCAATGCTTCAATATCCGTATCTTCCCCACGGTCGCGATTTAGGAATTTCCCCGTCATCCAATAATAATCCCTCCCTCTGGGATCAACCCTTTTATCAAAACTTTCAGCCCATCTGGCATCCGCCTGACGGCAAATTTTCAAACCTTTGAATTCTGATTTCTCTAATTTTGGTATATTTACATTCAACAAAAAATGCTCGGGCATTATTTCTGCCAGCATTCTTGTTGCCACTAATCTCGCCACTTTTTTAGAGACCGAAAAATCAGCATCAAAATTAAAATCCATTAAGGAAAAACCCGCCGATGGAATGCCTTCGATAGCTGCCTCCATCGCCGCACTCATCGTGCCTGAATAAATAACATTTATAGATGCGTTGGAACCATGATTTATTCCACTCAAACATATATCCGGTTTTTGTTTCAGCACCGCATTCCTCCCTAATTTTACGCAATCCACCGGCGTCCCGCTACATTGATAAGCTTCAATTCCTAAATCCTTAAAAGTGTCCACGGCATCCAATCTCAATGGCTTCCCGATAGTAATGGCATGTCCCATGCCAGATTGCGGACTGTCAGGTGCAATCACCACAACCCTCCCTAAATCCTTTACGGATTCAATCAAATTTCTTAAACCCGGTGCCGTTACACCATCATCATTTGTAACTAAAATAGTTGGTATCATAAATTTCCCCCGTATCAAATCAGTTTTTTTATTATAAAATATACCCTCAAGAAAATCTCAAATCTGAAATCTCATGTCTCAAATCTCATATCTAAAACAAACTCGTTATCGTATAAATGGCCAAACCCACCAGTCCTCCTACAATTGTACCATTAATTCTGATGAATTGCAAATCTTTTCCGACTTCAAGCTCTAATTTTTCAGAAAGCGCCTTCCCTTCCCATTTTCCAATGGTGTTACTGATTAATGTTCCTGCGTTTTGGGTGTTCCTTAAAATTAATTTATATGCATTATGCCGTGTCCAATGGTTGATTTTTTCCTGAAGTTCCAGATCGTTTTTGAGATTGGCAACCATTTCGTCAATCGTTTTTGAAAAATAAAGCAACAATCCGGAGATGGGATTATTTAGTTCCTTGACCAACATGTTTTTTAAATTCATCCAAATATCCATTGCATATTTCCCCAATTGTTCATCGGAAAGTAAATTGGATTTTAAGGATTGTAATTCATTTTCCCATTTGGGATTAGTTTGAAAATCAATAAGGAACTTGTATAATTGTTCAGAAATGTCCATCCGAACCCTATGGTTTTTATCCATTTCAATTTCTTCAAAATAGTGCATTAAGCCATTTGCAATTTTTTCGGCCAATTTTTTATCCAGGAATTTTGGAATAAAAAAATAGCTTTCTTCTTTCACGCGGTCCCGCACCATATCTTCGTTTTCACGGATATAATTTTTTATTTTTTCGGCCAATAAAGTAATGATGTTTTCATGTTCTTTTTTATCTATGAAATATTTTAAAGCCTGGGCTACGATCTTATTTAACTGAACTTCGTCCAAAAGCAATTTTCCTTTTTGCGCCATAAATCGGGCTATCGTTTGATCGTCCGCTTGTTGGATTAAATCTTGAAGAATAAGTTTTACTTCGTTGATTAATAATGTTTTATTTTTATCCTTTTCTAAAAATTGGATGAGATAACCCGTTATGGATACTTTTTGCACATATGGCCTGATATTTTCGGCGGTCAGAAAGTTCTGGACCACAAAATCGCCTAAATTATCCCCAATTTTTTGTTTGCTTTTTTCAATGATATTGGTGTGTGGAATAGGTAATCCCAAAGGATGATGGAAAAGTGCAGTGACTGCAAACCAATCTGCCAAAGCACCAACCATGGCGGCTTCTGAAAATGAACGGACATAGCCAATCCAAGGAAAAGCATAGTTTTTGGATAAATAAACCATTAAAACATAAATGCTGGCCATCAATAAAAATAAACCCGTTGCCAAGCGTTTGGAATTCCTTAATTGTAACACTTTGCTTTTATTGTCCATTATCAAATGATGCTTTTCGTCCGTAAAATTACCAAATAACAACTAACTCAGCTCATAGTTCAAACCAGGGCTCAACTCATAAACTTATTCCCAACCGACTTACTTTCAAATCCGCAAACCTCAATATATTTTTTGTACTTCCTGATGATGCAATTATCTTTGCTTCCATGTATTCTATAATTAAATTTTTCCTTTTCAAAAAGGACCCGGAAGTGATTCATTATTGGGTAATGGCTCAATTGAAGAAGGGTTATAAGATCCCTTTTATCCGTTCTTTTATAAAAAAGGAATTTTGCGTTAAAAATCCCTCTTTGGAAAAAACGCTTTGGGGAATTAAGTTTCCGAATCCAGTCGGACTTGCCGCCGGATTTGATAAAGATGCCAAATTTATTGACGAATTGGCCTGCCTTGGATTTGGATTTATAGAAATAGGCACGGTAACACCCTTGGCACAGGAAGGGAACCCCAAACCAAGATTGTTCCGCTTGGCTAAGGACCAAGGTCTCATCAACAGGATGGGATTCAACAATGAAGGCGTACATGCCGCCGTGGAACGCTTAAAGAAACGGAAATCAAAAGTAATTATAGGTGGCAATATCGGTAAAAATAAAATTACACCAAACGAAAATGCAATCAATGACTATGAAACCTGTTTTAGGGAATTATACGATTTCGTGGATTATTTTACGGTAAATGTGAGTAGTCCCAATACTCCAAATCTTAGGGAATTACAGGATAAAGAACCTTTGCAGAAATTGCTCAGCCGTTTAAAAATTATCAATTCACAACTTGGGAAAGAAAAACCTATTTTATTAAAAATAGCACCGGATTTGAACAAAAATGAATTGGATGACATTATTGAAATAGTGGAAAATACGAAGATACAAGGCATTGTGGCAACCAACACTACGATCAGTCGTGCTGGATTAAAAACCAATGAAGAAGAAATAAAACAAATGGGCAACGGTGGATTAAGCGGATTACCCGTTCGCGAGAAAGCAACAGATATTATCAGGTATATCCATCAAAAAACAAATGGCAAAATACCAATTATCGCCGCAGGCGGTATATTTACTGCGGCAGATGCACAAGAAAAACTAAATGCCGGTGCCTCCTTAGTTCAAGTCTATACCGGATTTATATACGAAGGACCGGGGATCGTAAAAAAAATCTGTCAAGGCTTAATTTAATTAAAAAAATTGACTTATTCACAAATTGACTTATTCACAAATTCACTTATTCACAAATTCACTTACTCACAAATTCGCTTACTCACAAATTCACTAAAAAATGGAACATTTACTCACCACTGACAGCCTGATCAGTTTCGTTATTTTAGTGGTTTTAGAAGTGGTGTTGGGAATTGATAATGTGATATTTGTCAGTATCATCCTCAATCGGCTTCCGAAAGCACTTCAAAAGAAAGGCCGGATCATTTGGATGTTCACGGGAATTGGCGTCAGATGTATTTTATTGTTTATCCTGCAATGGTTATTAACCCAAAAAGGGAAACCTGTTTTTACAATTTTTGACAAAGGCTTTGATATAGCAAGTTTGGTGATGCTGTTTGGCGGATTATTTTTATTGTACAAAACCGTAAGGGAAATCCATCATAAATTGGATGGTGATGAAGAAGAACATGCCAGCGGTAAAAATGGAAAGTTGACCTTAATGCAGGCTGTTTTTCAAATTATTTTGATTGATATGGTTTTTAGTTTCGATAGCATCATAACGGCGGGTGGGACGGCAAAGCATATTGAAATCATGATTGCCGCTGTTGTGATTGCCATGATTATCATGTTTTTGTTTTCCGCAAAAATCGCATCCTTTATCCATATGCACCCAACCATAAAGATGCTGGCACTTTCTTTTTTAGTCCTAATCGGCTTCATCTTGATTGTAGAAGGTTGGAACAGCGAAGCTGCAGAAAGCATGCACTTGAAGAATTATGCTTACTTTGCAATGGCTTTTTCTTTTTTGGTGGAGTTGTTGAATTTAAAAATGATGAAGAAAAAATCACCTGTTCTTTTGCATGATCCCATTTCAAAAGAAGAAGAAAAGGATTTAGAAGAAAGATAGGTGGATATTTGCTTTCTTTAAAAAATTACTTCTATTTTGCAAAATAAGCAACAAAAATGAAAAAAATAATTTTACTATTAGTATTCTTTTTCCCAATTTTTTCTTTTGGACAATACTCCGGGATAAGGACAATTGAAATCGACACATCAAAAATAAGAAATAATACAAAATTACCGGAAAAGCTGCCTCAATTTTCGGGGAATGTAAGAGTATACTTAGCTGAACATATTGAGTATCCTGAATTTGCAATAAAAAATAATATTGAAGGGAGGGTAGTATTAACTTTTGTCGTGGATTATAATGGTCAGATTTCGGATGTTAAAATAAAAAAAGGAATTGGTTATGGTTGTGACGCAGAAGCAATGAGAGTTGTAAAAGGCATGCCAAAATGGAAGCCAGCGATTAAAGATGGGAAACCTGTAAACATGTATTATTCTTTAAGTGTAAATTTCGCATTGAATCGTGAAGAATAATTTTATCAAGCGTAATAATATGAAAAAAAATCTCCTTATATCTACATTTTTGTCCCCAACTTATTTATATCCATGCCTGAAAAAATATTTGACGCCATTTCCAAACTTCATGTGTTGGTTATTGGCGATATAATGATTGACCGATATTTCCGGGGAAATGTGGAACGCGTTTCGCCGGAAGCACCCGTTCCATTAGTGAATATCCACGAGTCTGAAGATCGATTGGGAGGTGCAGCCAATGTAGCATTAAATTGCCGCGCATTGGACGCAAAGGTAAGCTTGGCAAGCGTGATAGGATTGGATGCGGATGCAACAATCTTGTTACGGATTTTAGCGGAAAATGAGATAGACCATTCTCTAGTTTGTAAAAGCGAAACCCGGAAAACAACTTGCAAAACGCGTATTTTAAGTAGGAATCAACAGATTTTAAGATTTGACCAGGAACAGGAAGATGATTTGAACATTAAAGACGAACATAGTTTTATTGACCTTGTATTGCGTTTTCTTCAAATCCAAAAACCTGATATTGTTATTTTTGAAGATTACAATAAAGGTGTTTTAAAGGAAAATGTAATTCAAAAAATAATCCGTCACTGTAAAAACCTTGGAATTTTAATAGCCGTAGATCCTAAAAAGAAAAACTTCTTTGCCTATAAAGGCGTAGATATTTTCAAACCTAACCTGAAAGAAATCCGGGAAGGCTTGAATATTCCTTTGGATCCCGTAAATTTGAAAAACTTGACAAATTCCCATCAATTACTCCAGACAGAATTGAATCATAAAATAACTTTTATTACTTTATCCGAAAAAGGCGTTTTTTACCAAAACGAAGGCGAGGGAAAAATCTTACCTTCGCACCACCGCAATATTTCGGATGTAAGTGGGGCGGGGGACTCCGTAATTGCTGTTGCCGCCTTGGTTTATGCCGCCACAAAAAATATCGATTTAATGGCGGCATATTCAAATATTGCCGGAGGTTTAGTTTGTGAAGAAGTCGGCGTAGTGCCCGTGAATAAAGAGAAGCTTTTATTTGAAATAAAGAAATAATTTATAAATTCCCATAATTAAAATAAAGAAAAGGTTATCCAGAATCGAAATAAGGCTCGTTTTAGACTCCGTTGGATGTTCAGTTTTGAAATAAATAAAGTAAAACAATATAATATAATTACGACATGTCCTTAATTACAGTAGGTACGATGGCATTCGACGCCATCGAGACGCCATTTGGGAAAGCAGATCGCGTCATTGGAGGTTCTGCAATTTATGTTGCCTGGGCGGCTTCTAATTTTTATCAACCCATAAAGCAAGTTTCTATTATCGGCGGCGATTTTCCGCAAGCGGAATTGGATGCTTTGACCAAAAGAAATGTTTCTTTTGAAGGCGTGGAAATCGTAAAAGAAGGCAAGTCCTTTTTTTGGAGCGGAAAATACCATTTGGATATGAATACCCGCGACACTTTGGTTACGGATTTGAATGTTTTGGAACATTTTAATCCTGTCATTCCGGAAAGTTATCAGGATTGTGACTTTTTGATGTTGGGAAATTTAGCACCTGCAATACAAAAAAGCGTTATTGAACAACTTAAAAACCGTCCGCAATTAATCGTGTTGGACACCATGAATTTCTGGATGGATATTGCCATGCCTGATTTATTGGAAACTTTGAAACTGGTGGATGTATTGGTCATCAATGACAGCGAAGCACGCCAGCTTTCAAAAGAATATTCCCTGGTTAAAGCTGCAAAAAAAATCATGGAGATGGGGCCAAAATTCCTGGTCGTGAAAAAGGGGGAACATGGCGCTTTGCTGTTTCATGAAAACAAAATTTTCTCTGCACCGGCTTTGCCCTTGGACGAAGTTTTTGACCCCACGGGAGCCGGGGATACTTTTGCAGGCGGGTTCATTGGTCATTTAGCACATACTCACGATATTTCATTTGAAAATATGAAAACTGCCATTATCGTGGGCTCGGCAATGGCTTCTTTTTGTGTAGAAAAGTTTGGACCGGAAAGGCTGCGCGAAATTTCACATAATGATATTATGGAAAGGATTGAAATGTTTAAAGAATTGGCGAACTTTGAAACAGCGTTAATTTAATAGCTAACCAAATAAAAAATAAAATGCACAAAACCAAAATAATAGCAACCGTAGGACCAGCAAGCAATAGTTATGAAAAACTTTTAGAATTAGTAAATACGGGCGTCAATGTATTTAGGTTGAATTTTTCTCATGGAACGCATCAGGAACATGCTATTGTTATTGAAAGAATAAAAAATATCAATGATCAATTTCCCCTGAATATCGCCATACTGGCGGATTTGCAGGGACCCAAATTAAGGGTGGGGGAGATTGAAAACAATTCCCTGGATTTAACAGCCGGCGACATCATTACTTTTTGCAATACTCCGGTAATAGGCACAAAAGATGCTTTATATATATCTTATCCTGATTTCCATAATGATGTAAAAGTGGGTGAAAAGATACTGTTGGACGATGGTAAGATAGAAACCGAGGTGAGGGAAATTACCCCTGATGGGATGGTTCGTGCAAAAGTTATCAATAGCGGTATTTTATTGCCGAAAAAAGGTGTAAACCTTCCCAATACTAAAATATCCTTGCCTTCATTGACAGAAAAGGATTTGCATGATCTTGATTTCATCATCGAACAAAAAATTGATTGGATTGGTTTGTCCTTTGTGCGGCATCCGAAAGATATTACGGAATTAAGGAGTATTTTAAAAGGAAAGGGGAGTTTGGCAAAAATCATTGCAAAAATAGAAAAGCCGGAAGCTGTATTTCACCTTAGGGAAATTATCCTTGCTTCGGATGCCGTAATGGTGGCGCGGGGCGATTTAGGTGTGGAAATGCCTTTGGAAAAAATACCCATGATTCAAAAAGATATTGTGCGTAAATGCATTCATCGTGCCAAACCTGTGATTATCGCTACCCAAATGATGGAAAGCATGATGGACCGTACAAAACCTAACCGAAGCGAAATAACAGATGTGGCCAACGCAGTAATGGAAGGAGCGGATGCCGTGATGCTCAGCGGGGAAACCGCTATGGGCAATCATCCGGCATTGGTGGTTCAGACAATGGTAAACATAATCCGGGAGGTAGAAAAAGAAGCCGTGATTTATAACAGGAATTTGGTGCCACAGCCACATTCGCCATCTTTTTTGAGCGATGCACTGTGTTATAACGCTTGTAAGATTGCGGAAGATATTAAGGCAGATGCTTTGATTGGTATGACCCAAAGTGGTTATACTGGTTTTATGTTATCCAGTTTTAGGCCTTATGCCAATTTGTTTGTGTTTACCCAGAATCAAATGTTGATCAATCAATTAAGTTTGAGTTGGGGTATCCAGGCTTTTTTCTATGACTTGGAAGAAAGTGTTGATCAGATTATTGCCGATCAGATACAAATCCTCAAAGAAAAAGGCTTGTTGAAATCCGGTAATATCGTAGTAAATACAGGCAGTATGCCGATTTTACAACATTTGCCTACCAATATGTTGAAAATTTCAATTGTAGAGTAATATTTTAAAGTATATAAAAATCAGATAAGAGTTTGGTTTATCAAAAAAGAGCAATTCGTTTACGAATTGCTCTTTTTTGATAAATGTTATAAAAGATTATCTCTTTGCAGGAGCCGGGCGTCCGCCACCACCAGCTGGCTTGCGGCCACCTTGGCCTGAAGCACCACCACCAGTTCCGCGACGACGAGGAACACCACCACCCGCAGGTTTGGCATCCTTGCTCTCTTCTTCGTCAAGATCCAATCCACGCATTCTTTCCGTATATTCTTCTTCAGTTTCTTCTTGAACTTCTTCTTTGTTTTGAGCCCTTTCTTCCAAACCTTCGATAATGGCAGCCATCAAATAATTAGTGATAATTGAAATTGACTTGGTAGCATCATCATTAGCAGGGATAGAAAAATCAACTTTAGTAGGGTCACTATTAGTATCAACCATAGCAAAAGTAGTGATTCCCAAACGTTTAGCTTCAGCTAAAGCAATATGTTCATGACTGATATCAACAATGAAAAGCGCAGCTGGCGTACGGCCCATTTGGGAGATACCACCCAATACTTTTTCCATTTTTTCCTTACCACGAGTTAAAGTCAAACGCTCTTTTTTAGTCACATTGTCCATTGTGCCATCAGTAAGCATTTTGTCAATGTGGTGCATTTTCTTTACACTTTTGCGGATTGTTTGGAAGTTGGTAAGCATACCGCCTAACCAGCGTTCCGTAACAAAAGGCATGTTTGCTTTTGCAGCAGCTTCGGAAACGATTTCTTTAGCTTGTTTTTTAGTTGCTACAAACATGATTTTTTTACCACTCTTAGCAATTTGTTTCAACGCTGCCGCGGACTCTTCAAGGCTTTGAATTGTTTTATTCAAATCAATGATATGAATACCGTTTTTTTCTGTAAAGATATATGGCAACATTTTAGGGTTCCATTTTTTCTTTTGGTGGCCAAAGTGCACGCCTGCTTCAAGTAAAAGCTGATGTAATGATTTATTGTCTTCCATTGGTGGAAAAATTGAATTTTATTTTTAAAATATTTCTCTTTGTTGCTGCAAACAATATCGTTGCAATACAAAAAAGTAAATTAGCGTTTTGAGAATTGGAAACTTTTACGAGCTCCTGCTTTACCGAATTTCTTGCGTTCAACCACACGAGGATCACGGCGCAATAAACCTTCTTTCTTTAAGGAAGGGCGCAGTTCTGCATTAACTTCGCAAAGGGCGCGGGCAATGCCTAATTTAATGGCTTCTGCCTGACCTTTAACACCACCACCCTGAACATTGATGACGAAATCATACTGATCCGTAGCTTCAATGGTTTTAAGGGGAAGTTCAACTTGATTTTGTAAATACATCAACGGAAAGAATTCTTTGTAATCCTTATTGTTGACGGTAATTGTCCCTGTACCTTTTTTAAGATATACACGGGCAACGGCTTCTTTACGGCGGCCAATTGTATTTGTCTGTTTTTCCATTATTGTTGATTATCTTTCCTTCGTTCAGAAAAAAATTTTAGTATTTGAATTCTTTAGGTTGTTGTGCTTTATGAGGATGTTCTGCTCCTTCATACACAAATAATTTTGAATACATGGCACGGCCTAAACGATTTTTAGGTAACATTCCTTTTACGGCGCGTTCAATCACTGCATTAGGACGGCGGTTCAATAAATTGCGCGCAGTTTCATGCTTTTGACCACCTGGATAACCAGTAACATGTTGGTAATCTTTTTGATCTAATTTGTGTCCGGTCAATACGATTTTTGCAGAATTGATTACGATTACATTATCACCGCAATCAAAATGGGGAGTATAATAAGCTTTGTTTTTACCGCGCAATACTGCTGCGATCTTTGAACTGAAACGACCTAAAGTTTGGTTCGTTGCATCAGCTATGTGCCATTCACGCTTAACGATCGTTTCGTTAGCTGACTTCGTCTTGTAGCTCAGTTGTTTTAGAGACATTGTTAATTCTGTTTTCTTTTTTATTTAAATATATTCTCTTCCGTTTGAAAAGGATTTTATTCTTAATTAATTCTAACGGACTGCAAAGATAGCGTGAGCATTTTTAGCTACCAAATTATTTATTGTTTTTTTTATAGTGTATGGTTTAATTAATTGATTATCAGTTAAAATTCGGCTTAAATATTTTTCTTCTTTCGTAAAATGGTCAAATTTTCGGATCCGTCAATCCTACTTTTTTACCCAATATTCCCAAATGTCTTATTTTTACTTTTTAATAATTCAAAAAACATGATAGATTTTAGTGCTGAAATTATTTTTCAAACTGCAAGAAGTGGTGGAAAGGGTGGGCAGAATGTAAATAAAGTGGAAAGCATGGTCATTGGCCGCTGGGAAATAAATGCTTCTTCTTTGATTAACGAACAGCAGAAAAAAATAATTTTTGAAAAGCTGAATGTGCGGATTACCAAAGACGGTTTTTTATTGGTAAAATCACAGGTGGATCGTTCTCAATTGGGCAACAAAATCAAGGTCATTGAGAAAATAAACTATATAATTAACCAGGCTTTACTTATAAAAACGGCCAGGATTGCGACCAAGATTCCATTTCAAGTAGTGAGGAAGAGATTAGAAAATAAGAAAATAAAATCAGCCATTAAAGCAAACCGTAAAAAGTGGAAGGAGGACTGATTTTAAAACTATACTTCATTTTCATAAAAAATCTTATAAAACTTCTTGCCTTCTTCATCCACTCCTTGTTCGATAAGATGCCGTCCGCCATGTATATAAATATGGAAATTTTTATCTAATTTGATGATGCTTTTGTAACTTCTGTTTTGTTTTTTTACGGCACTTTCAGAAATATCAAAACTGTCACCAATTTCTATTTCGCGTTCTTTTTTATAAGTTTCTTTAAAATTTTTAAAACTGCTGATTACTTCAGGTTGTTCAAAAATGGATTGGTTGAACTCCTCGGTTTCAAATTGTTCGTTTTCCTTAAAATAGCCAATGGATTTATTTAATAAATCCGCTTGGTCGGCTTTTGAAATTTCAAATTCCTGTGGCAGTTGCTGGACGATGAACTTTTTGTATAAAGATAAAGTATTTTCCGTATTAAAATATGCATCTTGCATCTGCCGGACATTCAAAAAATAATCCACCCAATATTGGGCATCATTTCCTTTGTTGGTTTTATCGATTACAGAAACTACATATCCATTTTCTTTATCTGAATTGTAAATCAAGCAGCCTTTATCTAATTTATTTATATTGATTCCTTCTTGATTGTCCATTTCCAAATCTTCACCATTGGGAAAAACATTTAAAAATATATCCTTATTTTCCGATTTGAATAATCCTATTATATCTACCGTTTCTCCTTTAAGATTCCCGTTTTTGAAATAAACGACATAAAATTCGCCACCCTTGACCTTAGGATGAATGCTTTGATTATAAAGGTGCTTCCCAAGGTTTATGGATTGTTCATGAAGTGAATCTAGATCTTCAAATATTTTTGAAGCATAAGTGAACACTTCATTTAATGATAAATCCGCATCATGAAAAAACTGAAAATATTCTTCTGAGGTAAAAGGCCCTAAAAAGTAATCGTTTAAAATTTCTTGTAAGTCAGCGGTTATTGCAAAATTTTTGGCAGAAAAAAAACAACCTTCATCATTTGTTTTATTGCCAATTTTATGCAAGGACATATTATGTATGCTAACGGGTTCCATTTCTTGGTTGAATTAGATTAAACTGTAAAAATTACAGTGCCGGCTTGTTGATTTCATTTAATTTCCGTTCATTTTCTTCTTTCAAAGTAATGTGATCAACAATGATCAGAAGGGCGATACTTAAATAAAACAAGGCACCCACTTTATGGGTTTCCAGAAGTTCAGAGAAAAAATTATTGACAAACCCGGCGGCAAACATCATGATGAGACCCATGGTTATCTTTTTATAAAAAGGGTCATTTGTTCGGTGATAAATCTTTTGTGCACGGCTAAAGACAGCCATAAGTAATATTGCATACAACAACATGGCAGGCCAGCCTTGTTCAACGAGCATCAATAAGAAGTAATTATGCGTTGTTGACCTTTCGGGATTCCTGCTTACCCAAGTTGCAAAAATCTGAATGGTATAAGGTTTGTAATTATCATAAAAATTATTGGGGCCTACACCGACGAAAGGGTGATCCTTGCTCATTCTCACGGCAGCAATCCAACGGTAAAACCGCTCCATTGACGACATGTCTTTCCCTGTAAATGCACCCGTAATTGCATCCATCAGCGTTTCTTGGGTTGCTGTACTTTTATCAGGCCTGAAATCAATGAATTTATTGTTTTGGACCAATAACGATATGGATAAAGCAATGATTACAAAAATGGCCGGCATCACGAATTGCACTTTTTTCTTTTTGATCAAAAATGCAATAATCAATGCAAATCCAACGGCTAAAATAGCAGCTCGGGCAGAGGCGGCGAATATGGCCGGAATGTAAAATAAAATAGTCAAGCCCAGAATCCAACGAAAGAATTTTTTCCCTTTTGAAAGTTGAAATGCAATTAATAGCAAGGGAAAAATCATGGATAATATAGTGGAATAATCTACATGATTTTCATAAAACGGCCGTACTACTTTATTTGATTGCCAATAACCAAAACTTAAAAAATAATGCCATGTAAATGCCACAAGCGCATGCAATGTTGTGGGAATGACAAATAATAAAAAGGCAGTTTTGAAATCTTTTTTCTCTTTAAAAATCAATACAGGCAAAATAAGATAAACATTTAAAAACCAGAATCTTGATAAGGTATATTTTAAAGAAAGCAAGAAATCTTGGGAGAATACCAGCGAAACAAGCATCCACAATATTTGTAGGCATAAGATCAACATTAAGGGACTCCTGAAATACCAGGCAGGGAATATTTTATGGTTGTAAGCCAAAAACAAAACCGTGATTCCCAAAAACATCCACATTAGAGGTTCATCAGGAACTGTAGTGGATAATGACTGGTTGAAAAAATAGATGGTGGCAGATAATGGAATCGAAAATAAAAAGAACCAATAAAAGGATTTTAAATTCAAGAAGCCCCACCCTAGGAAAACGCAAACAAATGGAATACCTAAAAAAAAATAATTTTTAAAGAATACAAATAACGCCAGGCAAAGAAAGAAAACCAATCCTCCAACAAGCAACGCATAATGCTCTAATTTAAGATTTAACGCCTTCATTTAGTGCTTTTACAAATTGGTTGAATGTTTGATATTGAACTGTAACAATGCAATAAAGGACGAAAATAAAATGCCGGCTACAAGACAAATACCCAATATTAAAGGTATTTTTGGCCATGATGGGATTGTATCAGCGTAAGGATATTGCACTCTAAAGAACATCTTTATATAATCGGATTGAGTTTCAATGTCATATTCATTGATTAAAGTAAAATAACTATCTCGATCTTTAATTAATTGGTCTTTTTGTGAAGTGAATTTTTGTAATAATTCCATGCCTTCTGCTTTTTGAGCATTGGCATTTCCTTGATTTACAATATTTTCGCCTCTCAATGGTAACATTTGATCAAAAACCCCATAAGCATTCCTGATGCTCAAAATGGAATCCTCTACAACTGCGAGTTGCGTATCAATATTTTTAATCCGCTCTTGCATGATTGATGTCATGCTTCTTTGGGATTGCAAGAAGTAATCTTTATACATCGCTTCTATCTTGTCCGTAGCAGCTGTAGCTAGTTTGGCGGCTATTTCCGGATCTTCGTCAGTAACGGCTATTTCAAAACTTCTGGTCGAACCTCGTTTGAATTTAACCTTCGACTGAAACTTTTTTATTATCGATGACTTTGTATTTCCACCTTTTAAGGTACTGTATTCAGCAGCTATATAATCCATTAAAGTGCTGCTTTTCCCTATTGTTTCAATATGGTCAATGTCATTTTCACTTGCGAAAAAATCTGTTTGTTGGTAATTGTCTCGCTTGAAAATATGATTCCGATCCATGACCATCGGACTTTTTACGATGAATACGGATTTAGATGTATATTTATCTTTTTGCACTAAGCTGAAAATCAATCCTGCGATTACTGTAATCAGGGTAAAGAGAAGAATAAATTTATATCTTTTTAAAAGCTCTTTAAATATGGCAATTAAGTCAAATTTGTTTTCCGACATTTTATTTTTAAATAAGGGTAATAATAATTTTTTAAACGCTTTCTCCTGCTTTCATTTTTTCGGAATTCTCGGCAAATTGCAAAGCTTCCACCATTTCATCAATATGTCCATTCATGAAATCATCCAAGGCATACACAGTCATATTAATTCTATGATCGGTAACACGGCCTTGGGGATAATTATAGGTTCGTATTTTAGCAGAGCGGTCCCCGGTGCTTACCAAGCTTTTTCTTCTGGAAGCAATCGCTTCTTCATGTTTCCTGACTTCTTCTTCATAAAGTTTTGTGCGCAACATTCCCATTGCCTTTTCCCGATTCCCTAATTGGGAGCGCTCTGTTTGACAAATGATGACCACTCCTGTTGGAAGATGCGTCAGCATCACTTTGGTTTCTACTTTATTGACGTTTTGTCCGCCGGCACCACCACTTCTTGATGTTTCCATCTTCACATCACTTTCTTTCAATTCAAAATCTACTTCATCTGCTTCAGGTAATACGGCAACGGTAGCTGCAGATGTGTGAACCCTTCCGCTTGATTCCGTTACCGGCACCCTTTGTACACGATGAACGCCACTTTCAAATTTCAGGGTTCCATACACATCGTTTCCCGATACTTCCAATTGAATTTCTTTGTAACCACCAATCGTACCTTCCGTTTCAGAGAGAACGGCAACTTTCCAATTTTTATTTTCACAATACCTGACATACATCCTAAATAAATCACCCGCAAAAATACTTGCCTCATCGCCACCTGTCCCTGCTCTTATTTCCAGAATGGCATTTTTTTCATCTTGGGGGTCTTTGGGAATTAACAATTGTCGGATCGTGTTTTCATATTGCTCTTTCTCCTTTTCTTGAAATATTAAATCTTCCTTGGCCATTTCCTTCAATTCCGCATCTGTTTCATTGTTTAATACATCTTTGTTAAATTCAATGGAATCCAAGCATTTTCTGTATTTATTGTATTCCGTAACCAAAGGTTCTAACTTCCGGTATTCTTTAGAAATCTGTGTGAATTTTTTATTATTGCTTACTATTTCAGGATTGGTGAGGGCGGTACCCAATTCCTGAAATTTTGCTTTAATGGCTTCTAATTTTTCTATCATAATAAGTTTGCGAAAATAAGGATATTAAACAATATTCTTGAAATTATTTTTTTTATTATAACTCTTGATGCTATTTGATAATGCCCATAAAATAAAAGCCTGACCATTTAGTTGATCAGGCTTTTATTTATTAAAATGAAGTTTCAATTATCTAATCAGCGTTACATTTCCTTCTTTTTTGAAAGGCTTCCCGTCATTTGTGACCGCATCGATAATATAGATATAAGTCCCCAAAGGTTGAGCTTTTCCTTTGTAGGTACCATCCCATCCTTCTTCAATATTTGTTGTACTGAATACCTTATTTCCCCAACGGTTGAATATTGCAAATTCTTTTAATTCAGCCATCCCTCTTTTGGATGCTTTGAACACATTGCTTGTTCCGTTTCCTGGAGTGAAAGCGTTCGGCATATCAATAACCGTCCCATCCACCAAAACATCAATTGAATCTACAAGTGAACAGCCATTTTCGGTTGTGGCGGTTACAAAATAACGCGTCCTGACTTCTGGATTTAAAACCGGGTCAGAAATATCCGTATTACTTACTCCTGAAGGTGGAAACCATTTAAAGTACGATGCATTGGTATAAGGATTAATTTGGTATTCTTCACCAGGGAAAATAGTTACTTCATCAGGTATTTGAAGTACCGCTAAAGGAAAAACCTGAACATTTATCGTTTGAGTATCTAAACAACCATGTATATCTGTAATGACAACTGAATAATCTGTCGTGGTTGCCGGATTAGCTGTAGGTTTTGCAATTTCAGCATTGTCTAATCCATAAGCCGGTGACCATTGATAAGAAACACCACCTTCTGCCCATAATTGAATCGTGCTTGGGGGACAAAAACCCGTATCAGCCACAATTGAACCAAAATTTCCCGGGTTGACAATAATATTGACGCTATCTGAAGAAGAGCAACCTATTGGCGTCGAAACATTAAGTTTATAAGTAATGCTTGTATCCGCATTAAACTGCGTATTGGGTAAATTTGGCGAAATCAAGCCAGATGTTGGTGACCAATTATAAGTGTAATCATTTCTGAATGGGGTAACCAAAGATTCCAATGTCACTACATCCCATTCACAAACTTCTTTATCAATGCCTAAATCAATTTTAGGGATTTCATGCATTTGAAAGGTAATGGTCTGAGAAGTATCCGGGCAACCAGTATGAGATGCTGTCAATGTATAAGTCATCGGTTGATTAATCGTAATGATCGGGTTTAAAGCATTTATATTATTTACACCATTTGGTGGCGACCATTTAAAATCAAAATCAGGTGAACCCACTGCAACAATCGGGATTTGCGCTCCCTCACAAACGACTGTATCATTTGTAATAATATTAAGTTCCCGTGGAGCATAATCTATATGCACCGTATCTGTAACAGAAAATCCGCAAATACCCGGGATTGTGTCTTTCACTGTTACATAATAGATCTGGTTTACTGATGGGTTTACTGTCACAATATCCTGGGTACTTCCAGAAAGGATGCCATTATTAGGAGTCCATAAAATCGAATTATTGGGACTTGGATTTTCTATATCAACTTTTAAATCCAATGATTGAACATCTCCACAAATAACAGTATCAGATGTTGTGATTTGTGGTAATTCTGTATGAAGTACAACTATCCTAAGTGTATCCCAGTCGTCTGTAATACATGCCGAATCACTATTGGCATGTAAAATGACATCATAAACTCCTGGATTTGCGAAAGTATAAGTTGGGGTAGGCAACACGGATGTCCCCCCGTCTCCAAAACTCCAATCATACTGAATGGAATAAGGGGAAGTAGAAGTGTTGTTGAAATGTATTGTATACGGTGCGCAACCTGTGTCATTTGTTGTAGTAGGCAGGCTGACATGGGATCTTACACCATTTGCATCAAAATTAAACTTAAAGCTTACCACATCATTTGTACCCCCATTTTGTTTGATGGGTGACCAGCTACCTGGAGTCGTAGGATAGGAGGTACTTGTTGCACAAACAGAATGATAAACAATCCCTTCCGGATCAAATCTTGAAATACCTGCATGACAATGATCTGAACTTGTGCCAAAATAAGTACCAAATAATATATCCTCGAAATTAGGTTTTATGGCACAAAACCAAAACGGTTTTTGATTCGCGTCAAAGGCATCTGGCGTAATCGGCATTCCGGATGTTGCATTTAAACCGGCTACATAAACATTCTCGCAATTATCCAACAAAAATGCTGTTGGGATAAATGAATTAGAAGCCGATCCTTGATTTTTACCGACTCTGGTGGATAATAAGCTTGTTGACAAGGTAGGGCTTAATTTGGCAATGAATACATCTCCATTTGGTACCGCCCAGACACCTGTTGTAATTGGATAATTTCCTAAAGTTCGACCTAATATATATATATTGTCAGCTTGATCAATTTGAATCTTTGTAACATTGTCTAAATTATCGGTACCAATAAAAGTGGAATACTCAAGAGTACTTGTTGTGACATTAAATTTCGCAACAAAACCATCCCAATTACCTCCGAGATAAGTTGTGTTTAATGCTGCTGAAGTAGTTGGGAAATTTGTACTTCGTGTTCCACCACCAAGTAATAAGTTTCCTTCGCTATTAAATTCGAAAGTATAAATAATATCGTCGCTTGTTCCACCTAAATAACTACTATACAATAGATTAGAACAAGTAGGATCCAATTTGAAGAAAACACCATCATAACCCCCACCATTAGTTGACTGTATAGCATCTGCAGTAACAGGAAAATCAGTAGAGCCCGTAGAACTTACAACCCAAATATTTCCTGCTGCATCAAAATTAACCTCACATGGACTTGTATAATAATTTGAGGAGCTTAAAGATGTACCTTGACTACTACTTGTAGAGATATCCTGCAAATATGGTTCAATTGCAGCTCCACCAACATAAGTGGCGCCTATTAAGGCCGTTCCTAAATCATTGAAATGCGCAACATAGATATCAGACGAACCACCTAAGGTAATGTCATAAGCTCCAGTAGTAGTAGGCAAATTACTAGAACTCGTAGCTCCAACGACTACAAGTTCATTTAAATCATTTACCCTTAAGCTATTAGGAACATCACCTCCACTGCCACCATAATATGTGGAATAAACTAATTGTGAGCCTAAAGAATTGTATTTATTAATCACAACGGAACTACCTATCCCAGTAAGCTGAAAAGCCCCTGTTGTAACTGGCCATCCTGTCCCATCACCAAGACCACTTGCATACATATTCCCATCTAAATCATAAGTTGTGCTGTAGGCATAATAAGTACCAGTCGTTCCTCCACTAAAAGTTGCAAAAACTAAAGTGGGGTCGATTATCAATGGATAAGCACTATTATACCCGTCAGGGAACGTAAAAGAAACTTTCCCGTTCTTTAATTTATATGCACTCTTAACCAATACTTCTTTGTCATTAATTATTTGATATGTATAAGGAGCGCTTTCTGATATTTCATTAACGGTTGTTTTGATAAACAGGCTCCCATCAGATTTTATTTGAGGTGTAACTCCATCAAAACTTAAAATAATTTGATTTGGATTTGCGTTAGGGGCTACGATGAAATCATATTTGACCGCATTCTTATCGTTGCTATAAACAGCTAAATCTATACCGTTGTATATATTTTGTTGCTCTACTTTCCCAAATAAGCCCACCTTGCCTGCCCATTTACTTTTATCATTACCAATGAAATAGTTTTGGTAGTTCTTACGCTTTTCAGAATTGATATATTTGATATTTGTATTCGCCCCTTCAAAATTTACCTTATAGGAATGATAGCGCACTGGAAGGTCAGTGGATTTTCCACCTTCTGCATTTTCTTGAATTTGCAGTAAGTCTTTTGAATTTGCAAAATTATAAACAAATCCCTGATCCGTTAAAAAGACTACACCACCAGGCAAATCTGCTTTATATTTAGCATCATTTATCCATTGCCCCTTATTTTCTATAAAAGAAACCTTGTGATCCTTCGTTAATTCCCCTGTATGGGCTGGCTTGAAGTCATGTGCATTCAATCCATTACCAATCAGCAGCGATAAGCCAACAATAGATAATGTTTTTATTCTTTGTAATGATTGTTGAAGCATGTTTTTGTTATTTGTGTGCAATTTAGTAATTTTTGATTAAAGGTACTATTTTTAATGAGGGATTTTTAATTAGGAAGTTGCCCGATTAAATAATTTTATTCCCTAATTGCTTCGAGGTAAATAGGGCATCATTTTTTGCTTCCAATCATTTTAAATGGTTGGTAATTATATCTAAAAGAAATTTTTTCTTCATTTTTATTGCTTTAGATAAAAAAAAGAATAATTTTGAGCGTAATGAGCATCCTAAGTCCAGCTATCAAACGATTTTTGAAACTACGCCTAAGTGCGGTAGATAATTTTGTGCTAAATCCTATTGATACGCAACAGCAGGTATTTAATAACCTTATCAGTACGGCTCAATTTACTGAGTTTGGTAAACAATATAGTTTTAGTTCATTAAATTCAATCAGTGAATTCAAAACCAATGTTCCGATTCATGATTACGATGCGTTGAAGCCTTACATTCAAAAAATCCTTAATGGCGAACAAAACATCTTATGGCCTGAACCTATAAATTGGTTTGCGAAAAGTAGCGGAACGACAAGTGATAAAAGTAAATTTATCCCTGTAAGCAAAGAAACGTTAGATGAAACACATTTTAAATCCGGAAAAGATTCCATCGCCTTATATTTAAGGCAGTTTCCTCAATCCAATATCGTAAGGGGAAAATGTCTCACAATTGGTGGCAGCCATCAGGTCAATCAATTAAATGCAGATTCCTTTTATGGGGATTTGTCAGCTGTAATGCTTCAAAACATGCCACTTGTGGGACAGGTGATGCGTGCACCGGAGCTTTCTGTGGCATTGATGGACGAATGGGAAGCAAAGTTAGAAGCTATTATATATAGTGTTTTTAATGAAAATATTACTTTTATTGCTGGCGTTCCAACCTGGACTTTAATATTGATCAAAAGAATTTTAGAAATAGCCGGTGAAACGGATTTACATAAAATATGGCCTAATCTTGAGTTATATATTCATGGTGGTGTAAGTTTTACACCTTATAGAAAGCAATTCGAAAATTTAATCACCTCTAAGCCTATGCATTATATGGAAACATATAATGCTTCTGAAGGTTTTTTTGCTGCGCAAGATGATTTAAGTGTTGAAGGCATGTTGTTGTTCTTAAATCATGGTATTTTTTACGAATTTATGCCGACTGAAGAGTATGGGAAAGAAAATCCCCAGACGCTTCAGTTGAAAGATATTGAAGTGGGTAAAAATTATGCTATTATAATATCTACCAATAGTGGACTTTGGCGCTATCTGGTTGGCGATACAATTCAATTTACTTCTACTTCTCCGTTCAGGATCAAAGTATCTGGCAGGTTAAAGCATTTCATGAATGCTTTTGGGGAAGAGGTAATTATTGATAACAGTGATTACGCTATTGCAGAAGCTTGTAAGATTACTGGTGCAATTGTAAATGATTATACTGCCGCCCCAGTTTATATGAGCGGATTGACCAATGGTGCTCATGAATGGATTATCGAATTTGAAGAACTGCCTGTTCCTCTAGCTATCTTTTCTCAAGAAATGGATCGCGTTCTCAAATCCATAAATAGTGATTATGAAGCCAAAAGATATAAGGATATAGCTTTGCGATTTCCGATTGTTCATCAAATGCCCCAAGGTGGCTTTAATGCATGGCTAAAAAGCAAAGGAAAATTAGGCGGGCAGCATAAAATTCCACGACTTAGTAATGAAAGAGTAATACTTGAAGATATTCTTCCATTTATAAACTTCGCTCAAGAAGAAGTGTAGCATGTCCTTTAGTAGTTATTGGCGTTTCAGCATAGCTACAATCATTTAGAAATAGTGGCTTTTTATTCATTATTTTTCTTACTTTTGCAATCTTAAATTTTAAAGCTCTTCGGTCTCATAGTTCAATGGATAGAATAGGAGTTTCCTAAACTCTAGATCCAGGTTCGATCCCTGGTGAGACCACTTTGTATTTTAACTAATCCAATGAAAAAAATACTGCTTGCTTCTCAATCGCCCCGACGAAAACAATTATTGGAACAGGCGGAAGTTTCTTTTGAAATTATTTCTACAGAGACAGATGAAGTCTTTCCAAAGGAAATGGCTGCGGAAGAAGTACCGCTTTACTTAGCAAAAGAAAAAGCAAATGCAGCTTGGTTCACCTTATCTGAACTACAGAAAAAAGATCATTTAATTATTGCCGCCGATACACTGGTTATTCTGAATCAGCGAATTATCGGAAAACCTAAAGATGCGCAAGATGCATCAGAAATATTGAAGGCACTTTCGGGAAATACGCATTTTGTAATTACTGGGGTAGTATTGAAATCAATAAAACAATCAATATACATTCAAGAAAAAACAGAAGTTATTTTCCGCGAATTATCCGAAACGCAAATTTCGCATTATATACAACAGTATCAACCGTTTGATAAAGCAGGTGCATATGCCATTCAGGAATGGATTGGTATAATTGGAATAGAGAAAATAAATGGTGACTTCTATAATGTCATGGGACTTCCTATCAATAAAGTTGTTGCTGCTTTAAAAGAAATGGATACTTAATTTAAGATACTTGTGCATTCCAAGATAAATAAAAGTTATTTCGACCAGAACTTAATACGATTTCTAAATAATTCAATTGTATTAATTCCAACATTGCCAAAAATGTAAAAATAGCATGAATCCTGTTTTCACAAGAAAGAAATACCTTTTCGAAAGAAACTTTCGTTTTTTCTTTTAAAGAAGTCATCAAAAACGCTCGTTGTGTTTCTAAGCTATAATTATATTTTACAATCACATGTTGCGGTTTGTTATTACGTTCATTGAGTTTTTTCATAAGCTTTTCAAAGGTATTCATCAACTTGAACAAGGAAATATGTTGTAATTCCGTCCCTTCTGAATATTCTTTACCTAATTCAATCAATTCATTTTGTGCATTTCCTCTTTTTTTTTGAAGCAATCGTTCAGCTTCTAACATCGAGAACGATTGAGCCGATTCTTTAAATTGCTTGTATTCCAGTAACTGGCCGATTAATTCAGTTCTTGGATCGATTTCATTTCCCGCAGCATCGATTTCTTTTCTTGGTATCAACATTTTTGATTTTATGCGCATTAATGTTGAAATAAACAAGATAAATTCGCTTGCCAGCTCTATGTTCAGTTTTTTTAAATCCTGAATATAACTCAAGAAGTCCTTAGTGATTTTATGAATCGGTATATTGTAAATATCCAATTCATCTCGCTCTATGAAAAACAAGAGCAGGTCAAAAGGGCCTTCGAACTGAGGTAATTTTATTTGGTAGGTTGCAGTATTCATGATTAGAATTTATAATTAAATCCTATACTCATCACTTGTTTGATTTGCCACCAACCTAAACCTGAGTACGGTTCCCCTTTAGAGACTTCGACACCAATCTCATTTTCATATGTTTTTTGGTAAGGTATGTCATTATCATAAATGGCAGTTATACCCAAATTGATGGAAAAGTATTTGTAAAATTTAAATGCAAGTAAATTGTCCCATAAAACATCAATATTTCCCGGATTGTCTTTTTTAATGATTACACCATTTTCCACTTGATTTTTGGCTAAATAATTACTGTATAAATCCAACCTTGTATTGAAGGTAATGTCTTTTGTAATATTGGCATGATACCTTCCTGAGAAATAAGCACCTAACTCCATGCGTATATTTTTTCCGTTATCCACACCATAGGCTCCTTCAGGAGAACTGTTTGTATAATATTTGTCCACAAATGTCATTCGACCGGCAAAAGGTGAAAAGAACAAGCTTAATTGGCTCCCTTTACGATATTCAATACCAGGAGCCAAGGTCAAATATAATGGAGAAATAAATCTTGAAGTGGAAGTGGTATCCCAACCAGGTACATCATAATCGTAAGCTTTTGTAAATTGCGTTTTTATATTATACAATCCTGTGATATACCAATTCCCTTTTTTCTCTAGCCTATAACCATACTTAGAAGTAAAATCAATCCGGTCATCCGTTTTTCTGGGTACAAAAGAATTGGAATAAGCATAAAATAATCCATATGCCAAATCCAAATTATTAGTCCAAATTTTCCTGTTGTTGTAACGAATCAAACTTCCATGGAATAAGCCATTTACTGTCAAAGACGCTATTTCACCTCCTGCTGCCCAATTATGCAAGATACCTTCATTCAATCCTAAAGTCAGATTCGCATTATGAACCCAAGCAACGGTGTCAATGTTGTTTATTTCGGCATTTTTAGATTTCAATTGATCAAAAGCGGATATTTCTTTTTGTGCTTGGCTTGAAAAAACGAAGCTGCAAGCAATTGATGCAAGTATAAGTTTCCGGAACATGAAAAGTATGCTTAAATTTGAATAATAAATAAAATAAATAATTATGGCTTATAATTTGCATTTGCTAATATTTTTTGCGCATCATTTTCCTTCAAAATCTCTTTCAACGGGAGCTTTGATTTTTTCGCAAATTCTTGAACCATCCGCAAGCCAATATAACTTCCTAAATTACCCGGACTATTTTCCGGAAATCCCGGAGTAGTGGGGCCATCTATAATGTAACGCATTATTTTTTGATGGCTTTTTTCGTAAAGCAAGTTATTTTGAAGAAAGAAGTTATAAATCGCCACTTCGTTTTCCTTAACCCATTTCATTTGGTTATCTCTAAAACCGAATTTTAAATTTTCGGATAGTTCTGGCAATGTTTTTTCAATGAAATATAGCTCTTTTCCCTTTTCTATCATCATTTCTAAAAGCGTTTTACCTTCGGTAGTAAAAGGGAATTTATCTTCATAAATTGCAGTTGCAACCCAAATGGGAATTTGTTCCTTAGTGAATTTTATTAAGGCGTACTCAGGAATTCCGATAGCATTGTATGGTTGGAATCCAGCTCCTAAAAACATATCCAGCCCTATACCCATGTTTGTTTCGTTTTGAATTACTGCCGTAAATTTATTTAATCCTGAAACAAAATAGTAAACATTTTTGGGAATGTAAAATGTACTGTCATAGTATTTTATAGACTTTAAAAGCACATCTAAATTTTGATCGAGCAAGTTGGTATTAGGGAAAACGAGATTCACGGTGTCGAATAGATTGCGATAATCTTTATATGTTAGAAAGCTAACCAAACCTTTATTTTCCATGGAATAATCCGAATTTATGTTCAAGCCCACTAAAGTATCCAAATAAAAATCGAGGAAATCAGGGTATTTCGCTTTTAATTGAATCAGCCCCTGTTTTAGATTTTGTGGATTTAATTTTGAAAAATCCTGATAAAAAGGATAATAGTGAGTTTCAACTTTGATATGCGAAAGGTCAATATTAGAATCGGTGTTTTTACAGGAAAGGAGGATATTGCAGATGAAAACTAAATTTACAAATAATAATTTTTTTTTCATACAACAATATAGCGTTTTTATTGTGGGCAAAATTAATTATTTAAGCCAGTATGGCAAAAGAAATATAAAAGGATTTTAAGTCAATTTTTTAGTTCAACTTAGACGGGGTAACTAAAGTAAATTCGGGAACAACCACTTCAAATAACCGTTTATTGTATTTGTTTTCCATTGTATAAATTCCGTGCATTTTGCCTAGTTCACTTTCTAAATCCACAGATGACATATATTGATAAGTTTCGTTAGGCATTAATGTGGGTTGAATGCCTACTACGCCTTCTCCTGTAACTTCACGATTAATACCAGTTGAATCTTGTATTAACCAATGGCGATTAAGCAATTGAACCGGGAAAGTGGATAAATTCTCAATAGTTATTTTATAAGCAAAAATAAAATGATTGCCCGTTGGATTGCTCATGTCATCTTTATAAATCACATCCACTTTTATATTTATGCCTTCTGTTATTTTCTGAACCATAATGTGCTGTTTTCCGCTTATAATGTTTTTAATCTTTCATAAATAAGTTGATTCTCAAATCCCTTCTGAAGAAGGTAATTGAGAATTTTTTTCTTCTTTATCCATATATTCTTTTCGGATGATAGTTCTTTTTCCTTTTTTTCGAATGCCTGTCTGAAGATGATTTTATATTGCTCTTCATTTATCTCTGACAAACCCTTTCTGATACAGTATTCAGATACGCCTTTTATTTTCAAGTTATGAATAATTTTGTTCCTTCCCCATTGCTTCATATTGAACTTTCCTCGAACATACGATCTGGCATACCGCTCTTCATTTAAAAAATCTTCAGCAATCATTTGACTGATCACTTCTTCCAAATCATGGCCATAAATGGACAATTCAATTAATTTGGACTTAACTTCAGTGTGACATCTTTCTTGATAAGCACAATAATTTCTTATTTTATCCAAATAGTCGGGCATCTCTTCTAATTCTAAATTAAAGATAGGTTTTATTTTAGAATTAAATGGAGATATTCATAAAAAAATAAGACACTTGAAACTCAAATGTCTTATTTATAGTAAATTATTAAAAAGGTCATCTTAACCTATCCAAAGATTTGAGCAGTTTCTCGTCTTTTTTAATGCCGCCTTTTGCCAAAAATAAAAGAACAATAACAATCAAGGGAATAAATGTGCCAATCCAAAAATAGCCCAGCAGATTTACATTTTCAGGTAAGCCGCGGTATTTGTCAATCTCAAAAATCAACCACGCTTGCAAACCTATGCAAACCAAAATATTCAGCCAAGTGAGCGCAATCTGATTTTTTCTTTTCTTGAAGTTAAAAAGTGCAATTAAACTCAGCAACACACTAACAACCAACATTATAATTGCCAAAAAATCATTTCCTATTTGCAAAGGGTTAGCATTTGATTTGAACTTATAAATGGGAAAGTAAAATAAAGTCAACATTACTAAGGCTGCTAAAAAAAGCCAAACGGATTGAATTCTTTGTATCATAATAATAAATTTATTTAGGGTTAACTGATTATTCTATCCATATATTTCCAAAGCGCTTCTGGCAAATGAATACCATCATTTTGTTGGTTATTTTCCAGCAAACAGGCAACAATCCGCGGAAGCGCAAGGGAACTGCCATTTAAAGAGTGCAGCAAGGTCATTTTTCCATCCTCGTCTTTAAAACGGATTTTCATTCGATTAGTTTGGAAATTTTCAAAATTTGAAACAGAGCTGACCTCCAACCAACGCTTTTGTGCTGCACTGAATACTTCAAAATCATAAGTTAATGCAGAAGTAAAGCTCATGTCTCCCCCACAAAGTCTTAGGATCCTGTAAGGCAACTCCAGGTTTATCAATAACTGCTCTACATGTTTTACCATCCCTTCCAAAGCTTCGTAGGAATCTTCAGGTCGGGTAAATTGCACAATTTCCACTTTGTCGAATTGATGCAATCGATTCAGGCCCCGAACGTCTTTTCCGTAAGAACCAGCTTCACGCCTGAAACAAGGGGTATATGCCGTCATTTGAACAGGCAAGGATTCGGTTTTAATTATTTCATTCCTATAAATATTGGTCAAGGGAACTTCCGCCGTAGGGATCATATAAAACCCATCAGTTGGCATTGCATACATTTGTCCCTCTTTGTCAGGCAATTGTCCTGTACCATATGCGGAATCCGCATTCACCATATATGGTGGATAGTATTCCTTATATCCGGCTGCTGTATTGTAATCCAAAAAGTAAGCAATCAAGGCGCGTTGGAATCGGGCACCCTTATTGATATATACAGGGAATCCACTTCCTGTAATCTTGTTACCTAACTCAAAATCAATGAGTTCGTATTTTTTCGCTAGTTCCCAGTGAGGTAGCGCATCTTCATTTAATTGGGGAATCACATCCACTACTTTCACAACTTCATTCTCTTCAGGCGTTTTTCCGAGGGGAACAGAATTGTGTGGTAAGTTTGGTAATTTGATAATAAGATTTTGTAATTGCTCTTCGAGTTCAACCAGTTTTTGATTGATTTCTTTAGATTGCTCTTTATATAATGCTACCTTTTCTTTTTCTGCTGCCGCTTCTGATTTCTTTCCTGTGGCCATTAATACTCCTATATTCTTGGAGGCTATATTTATTGAAGCTGCAAAATCTTCACTTTGATGTTGAATCATCCTCTTTTCTTCATCTAATGCTATGATTTGATCCACTAATTCTATTTCCCTGAAATTTTTCTTCTCTAATCCTTGTAAAATCCGTTCTTTATCCTGACGGAATAACTGAATAGGTAACATATATTTATTTCTGATTTTATTGTAACTGCAAAACTAATGAATGGCGGTCATTCTACCATAAAGAAATCATTAATTCCCAATTATACTTTTGAATTATCGTGGGGAAATTTTGGTTTTTGACTGCCTTTAAAAGCATAGCCGATAAAATGTATAATGGCAAAACCTAGGGAAAAATAATACAATCCAAAATCCGGTTCTTCCGCGGTGTAGTGATGAATAATGGCCAAGGCAGTTAATAATAGGGTAGTAATGAAACCAACGATGATTACTGTCCTATAGCTATCTCTTTTAAAATTATCCTTATTTAAAATACTGTTTTTCATACCATACCACATATAAACATCCAAACCAAGTATCATCCAAACCAATAGTCTGATCCATGTGTCAAAAGGTAGAAATACCATCATTCCCAAACAAGTCAATACACCTAAAATAGGGATTAAGGGCACTAATGGAACCCTGAATGCCCGTGGCGCATCCTTCATTCTGGAACGCATGACCAACACGCCGATACAAACCAAAATAAATGCAAATAAAGTACCGATACTGGTCATTTCACCCACAATCCGGCCAGGAACGAAAGCCGCAAAAATGCTCACGAAGACCAAAAAGAAAAGGTTGGATTTATATGGCGTTCTATGTTTACTGTGGATTTTGGAAAATACAGGCGGCATTAAGCCATCTTTACTCATGGAATAAAAAACACGGCTTTGCCCTAAAAGCATAACCAAAATCACTGAGGAGTAGCCGAGTAAAATAGCAATGATGATGGAAGTATTCAGCCAAGGGTATTTCGGGACAATTATACCATCCGCACCCATTGTGCCCATATGCTCGATTGCAATGGCAACGGGAGCTAAATGGCTACTCCCGTCCGAGGAAGCAAATTCTTTATAATTGACAACACCAGTCATGACATAAGCAAACAGTATATATAAAACCGTGCAAATGATCAATGAGCCTAAAATGCCGATGGGCATGGATTTTTTGGGATTTTTAGTTTCCTGGGCTGCAGTTGAGACTGCGTCAAAACCAATATATGCGAAGAAAACCACCGCAGCTGCCCTAATGATCCCTGACCAACCAAATTCACCAAAATGACCTTTGTTTTCAGGAATTAAGGGTTTTAAATTTTCCGGATTGATAAATTGAAATCCAATTACGATAAATATGATGACAATGGCCACTTTTAAGAAGACGATGATGGAATTTACCCAAGCAGATTCGCTTGTGCCCCTAATTAAAACCAACGACATTATGGTCACAATAAAAACAGCAGGCAGGTTCATAAAACCATGCACAAGCGTGCCATCCGTTAATTGGGCCGTGTCAAAAGGTGTCATCATCAATTCTCGCGGTAAGGCAACACCGAATGATTCAAAAAGCTTACTTAAATAACCCGACCAGCTTGAAGCGACAGTTGCTGCACCCACCGCATATTCTAATACTAAATCCCATCCGATAATCCAGGCCAAAAATTCGCCCATTGTTGCAAATGAATAAGTATAGGCACTCCCGGCAACCGGAATCATGGAGGAAAACTCAGCATAACAAAGTCCGGCAAAACCACAACCCAATGCTGCGATAATAAAGGATATCATGATGCCTGGACCTGCATAATTCGCAGCAGCAAGCCCAGTGATGGAAAATAAACCTGCACCGATGATTGCCCCAATACCCAATGCGATTAGCGAACCCGAACTCAAGGTTTTCTTTAATCCTTTTTCTGAATCGGCGGATTCTTCTAAAAGCAGGTGTAATGGTTTTCTCGTAAATAAACTCATAGGTTAAAATTAAGTATTGGATATTTTGCAGCCTCAAACCTAATGTTTATTTCTTAAATTATCAAGCTATTTATTTATTAACCTGGAAAAAGAAAGGCAAATGTGTCCAAACATTTGTTATTTTCTTTCTGAGTTTCCATTTGACTCATGATGGTTTTAGGATTTCAAATTAAAACACTTATTTTTACACCATCATTTAAAAGAAATCTTTTTAATTATTATGAACAAGAAAATTTTAATGCTCGCAGGAGTTATTTTAATGTGTTATTCCTCTTTTGGGCAAAAAGCGAAACTGAGGGAAGCAAACAAGGAATTTGATAAATATACGGAAGCGAATTTGTTGAATAAGACAGGGGATAAAACCGCAGCAATTCAAAAGGCAAAAACCGCCATTGACGAAGCAAGCAATGATCCCACAACTTCCACTGATGCTAAAACCTGGTTGAGCAAGGCAAATATTTATTTTGCCATGCAGGAAATTGAAAGCCTTGCTACCACTAATCCCTATATTGAAGGTGTTGCTGCATTAAAAAAAGCAATTGAATTAAATCCTAAATTGGAAAATGACAATGATGTAACGAAATTATTGTTTCAGGGAGCTATATCTGCATTTAATAATGGTATCAATGCGTACAACACTTCTGATTTTCAAGGGTCTTACACAAGTTTCGCCACTACGATTGATTTGTTAGGACCTGAAAAAAATAAAAAATTCAGTAGTTATCCTACTGCCGACACCGTGCGCTCACAAGCAAAAATGCTGCAAGCCTATGACGCATATTACCTTGACCATTTAGACGAGGCCATCACATTGCTGCAAGCAGTTAGCAATGATGTGTATTTGGCAAACCAGCCTAATATTTTCTTATTGTTGGCACAAGCTTATGAGAAGAAGTCAAACGGCAAAGATCAAATCGCTACGATTGAAAATGGGTTGAAAAAATATCCCACTGACCAGAATTTGAAAAATGCCAAGTTTAATTATTTGGTGACAAGTGGTGATTACAAAACCTTGGAAGACGCAGTTGCCAAGGATCCCAATAATATTGATTTAATTTTTAACTTAGGTATTATCTATCAGGAATTGGCGATGCCCAAAGACAAATCTATTCCCGAAAACAGTAAGATGTTGATGGAAAAAGCAGAAACTAATTATAAAAAAACATTGGCTTCCAATGAAAACAATGGCATTTATAATTTCCAGTTAGGTGCATTTTATTATAACCAAGCTGCAAATATTACTCAAGAAATGAATAATCTACCCATTTCGGAAAATAAAAAATATGAGCTTGCAAAAAAAGACAGGGATATTCTTTTTGAAAAAGCATTACCTCTAATAGAAAAAAGCCGCTCTATATTTGCTACTTCCTCCAAATTAACTCCAGAAGAAAAGAATTTCCAAAGGCAATCACTTCAAGCATTAATTAGCATTTATACTAATCAGGATGAACTAAATAAAGCTGCCAATTTGAAGAAAGAATTGGAGGATTTATAAGACACACAACTTCAATAAAAAACGGCGAAAATTTTCGCCGTTTTTTATTGAAGTAAAATGATATTTTAATAAACCATATTGCTTTTTAATGTTTCAAAATCTTTGGCTAAGCCACTTGGAAGCTTGATTACTCCATTTTCTTTATACATTTTAACTTCTTTTCCAAAATGATAAACATTGATATTGTCATTTTTCAAATCAATTTGCATCACAAATTGATTTGCGCCACAATTATGCTCTTCGCAACCAGAAGTTGATAATATGCTATCTTCAATAATGATTGGAGTTTCTACATTCCAGAATTTACGAAAATCACGATAATCAATTCCCAGTAAAGTTTCCAATCTATTTTTAATCGAAGGGTTATCTAATAAATTAACCTCTATTGGATATTGTCCATCTAATGTCGCTAATGCTTTAACACCTTGGTTTTCAGTTATAGGTGACTGGGGAGTACTGACACTGGAATCCTGCATAGTAACAATTTCATTTTGATCCTTGCTATTATTATTACAAGAAGAAATCAAAAGCAAAGCGACAGCTGAGGTCATAACCGTAATTTTTTTCATGGATTTTTAATTTTTATATTGAGAAACAAATGCCGTGCCAATGTGTAAGGAGAAATCTTTTTAGCGTTTTTTACCCCGAGTTTGTTTTTTTCCGTATTTCTGCATCATTTTATCAACATGACTTATTTTCCTATTTACTTTTGAATTTTTTGCGGATTTTTGATGAAATGCCGGACCGGCCTCTTCTCGTTTAGGCAATTTTGTCAAATAGGTCTTCATCTGCACCTTCGGTTTCTCATCCTCTGTGAGTTCCAAAGAAATCTCCAGATCTTCAGGTAAGGGCAAAATAGGAATGGAAAACTGCATCAATTCTTCAATCTCATCTTGATATATTTTTTCCTTTTCCGTTATAAAGGTTATCGAAATCCCTTTTTTATCCGCTCTTCCGGTTCTGCCAATGCGGTGAATATAATTTTCCGCAACATCAGGTGTGTCAAAATTAATGACATGAGTAACCTCATGGATATCCAATCCGCGGGCTATGATATCCGTTGCGATCAAGAAATTAAATTTCCCTTCATGGAATTGGTTTACGGTAAGAAAACGGTGTTTTTGTTCTTTATTGGAATGAATGACACCAACTCTTTCTGGAAATTGAAGTTCTAATTGGTCGTATAAATCGTTGGCTAATTTTTTTGTCCCGACAAAAACCAAAACCTTGGTCATTTCTTCATTTGTGTGAAGTAAAAGCTTTAATAAATTAACTTTTGTGTTGAAATTAGGCACTTCATAAGCTGTTTGATCAATATTTTCCAATGGCGTTCCCGTAGGTGCTGCTTCTATCCTGATTGGATTGTTGAAATATTCATCCATTAATAACTCTACTTCTTCCGTAATTGTTGCCGAGAACAAAAGATTTTGCCTTTTTTGTGGCAGCAAATCCAGTAAATCATCTATTTGTCTCCTAAATCCCAAGTTGAGCATTTCATCGACTTCGTCAATGACTAATTTATTAATGCCTTTTGTTTTCAAATATCCATTATAAATCAAATCCATCAATCTTCCGGGAGTGGCTACAATAATATCCGCGCCATTTTGAACCGCACTCACTTGTGGTTTCATGTTTACGCCACCAAAGACACCAACAACTCGGACTTGCATATAAGTGGTCAATTGCTTCACCGTTTCCACAACTTGAACCACTAATTCCCTAGTGGGAACAATAATCAATACTTCTGGTAATCTATCTTTTGTATACTTTACCTGACGCAAAATCGGCAATAAATAAGCCAAAGTTTTTCCTGTCCCGGTTTGTGCAATCCCGCAAACATCCTTTCCTGACATCACTACAGAAAATGCCTTTTCCTGAATGGTCGTTGCGTTTTTGAATCCTAAATCGTCTAAGGCATTTAATAATGGCGTATTTAAGTTTAATTCATCAAAAGTCATAAAAGTACAGTGTAATTATATGCAAAGTTAATGCTATTTTGACAGAGCGCTTGAATTGGAAGCAAATTTGTGATTTCCTGATTTATAGGAACATGTATTTTATACTTAGTCCCCATACAGCTTTTGCCTTCCCTTCATCAATTGCTTTTTGGCTTATTTTCCAATTGGTCATCATATCTAAGCTTAAAGTTAAGTTACTTGAAAGCGGGAAACTTAAATACATTCTCGTCATATTAGATAGGTTATATTTATTGTTTGTTGCCCCAAAATTGGCAACAAAATACCCAATTCCAATTGCAGATTTATTATTCAGGAAGCCAGTTGTGGTGTTGGCAATGCCAAATTCCATATTAAATGAGTAATATATCGAAGATTCCTTATAATCCATTTGGGGGAATGTGTAGGTGTTAATATTTAAACCCAGAAAGCCGCTTTCCTTTTGATACTTATCCCAAACATAAAACCAGCCTAAATCAATTGTTGTAGCAAGTTTTCCATTAAATAGTTCTATTCCAAATCCATAATTAGGCGTCAAGTTTTTTAAAAAGCTACTTTTATTTTCCACTTTTGTGGAGCTGTCTATCCGAATCGCCAAACTCTTATCCACGGTTTCAGGGTAAGTCCATTTTTTTAGGTATTTATTTTTGACTGAATCTACTTGATTGCCGATATGCTCAATTGCTTCACTCGACTTTAATTCATAGATATGGTTAAGGTCTTTTAATACAAATATGTATTCAATTTGTCTTTTATAATCGCTACTATCTTCACCTTTTCTAATTTTATCGGTTATTTCTAAATCCTTGATAACCCGTAAAGTGTCATAGGTCGATTTTAGCGAAAAATATTCGCCGTTTTTATAAATCATTTGGTGTGCCGAATCTTTTTTTTCTTGATATTGGATTGCCATAAGTTCCTCATTTACAGGAAGTTTCAGGAATAAATCTTTTTGAGCAAGTGGAAGTTTAAAAGAATCCTGTAAATTTTGATATTGCTCAATTGCCATTCGCGTAATTCTTTGTAGTTCTTCTTTACTTTTCCAGTCTGTAATACGCTTAAAATGAACCATTAAAGTTCCCTCATTAGGTAATTTTGCTATAATGGAGAATTTTTGACTTTGTTCATCAAGCTTAAAGGATGGGGTAGCGGATTGAGCAAAACTGTTACTATAAGTGGTTAACAATATAGTTGTGGCAAGAAATGAAATTTTAAGATTATGATTCCGCATGATTGTGGGAGTTTTAATTGTTTTGAATTGATTTTACAAAAGCATTGATAGGTAAAAAACCGTGGGTATTCCTGAAAGTTTCAGATTCTTGTGTTTTACCATTTACTAATGCCATAATAATTTTTGTTTTTTCTTCACTTTCCACATGCTGATAGTTTTTTTGAACATCAGACCAATGTATGATTTTTTTAATTTTTGTTGGTAATGAGTTTTGCTCTTCAACATTGAAAGTCATGGTAATATCCGGATCTACCTCACTTAAAATATTGATGTTGGGAGATTTTGGATTGGGAGGAATTATAATTGCTTGATTCTTTGGAATAATGTGTTTATTTATTGAATTTTTGTTCCGGACTATGTTTTTCTCAACTGGTTTTTCAATAAGAACCGTGTCAATTTTTACTAGATTTTCCTTTTTGTAGGAGTAGATGTTACTAAAATTAACGTGTTGGTTATTATAATGGTATGTTTTGTACTTAAAGATAAAAAGACATGTAATTCCCGAAAAAATAATACCAATTATCAATGCAGCCGCATGAGTCATTATTTGTCTGAATTTTATCTTTCTAAAATGTTTGGGGGTATCTTTATTTTGAATGTTGACCCAAATTTTTTCTTTATTGGCATCCAATCCACTTTTTTCAAAAGGAAAGCCCTTTAATTTCTCCCTTATCTTATTTTCAAAATGATTTTTCATTATGGTTAATTTTGTTTTGTAAAAATAATTTTGCTTTCATGAGTTGTGTTTTGGAAGTGCTTTCCGATATGTTTAATTGCCGAGCAATTTCTTTATGTGTATGGCCTTCCATAATAAACAGATTAAAAACAGTCCGGTATCCCGGGGGCAATGCACTGATTTCTTTTAAAAGTTCGGCTGCACTCATTGCATCAATAGCATTTGGATTTTCCCTATAATCTTTAATGTCAACTTCCTCAAATGAAAATAAAATCAATTTCTTTTTTCTTAAAAAGGCTAAGCATTCATTCACTACGATTTTTGAAAGCCAAGCTTGAAAAGAACCTTCCCCCCGATATTCGAATTGATGAATTTGTTTAAAACTTTTATAAAAAGCATCTGAAATAATTTCTTCGGCATCCATCTGGTTGGGAATATATCTAATGCAAATAAAATATACGTGTTGGAAATACTGTTCAAACAATATCTTTTGGGCCGAGGATTTTTTATCCTTGGCTTCTTGTATGATCAGGCTTTCATTCATAAGGTTTTTGGGCAGCTCTTTCGACATTGGAGGCTCAATATAGTAAATGACGAACGAAAGAAAAAGGTTGCTTCTGGAAAGGGTGCATCCCAAATTGTCGTTTAAAAAATATGTTTAATTTATGAAACTAAAATCAAGCTCATGGCTAAAGAAGAATATGTCGCTATAGCGCCCCCAAAAGTACGACGAATTGTACGCACCCCACAAGTTTGACAACTTCTATAATATGAAAAAGAGTTCGATAAGATTTCAAAGAATTTGGCCGAACGGTTCTGGAAAAACCAATTAAGTGATTTATCCGCTAATAGGCGTAAAAACACTCAAATTTGGAGACATAGAAATTAAACAATATGCATCCATTCCGCAGGAGCTAATTGTATATCGGGCAGCTGGAATGCTACGAAAGATACCTTGAGGTCAGAGAAAACGATCCGTGTAGAGATCGGTCATTCGCAAACCCAGCGGTTACGGACACTTATGGCGAAGAACTCGCAGGTATGACCCCACCAAGACTACTGCCCCTTTAAAAGCTGATGAAGTGTTACATGTGGAGGTTGATGGTTCAATGATCTTTACGCGGGACGAGGATTGAAAGGAGGTAAAAGTAGAGTTCGGATTGCATTGACCTTAATGGAAATCAAGCTGGATAAGACATTCCAGTATCTTGCCTATTTGAGCGACAGCCAATTCTTCACAGCCAAAATGAATGATTTAATAGAATCGTATGGGGGGATAGGGGAAACGTTTGGTATTCATTTCCGATGGTACAATCTGGACAAGGAACTGGATTGAGTATGCGTTTGCGGAAGCTGTGTGGATACAGGATTATTTTCATGTCATTGAACATTTGCATGCTTTTTAGACGTCCATTTCAAGAATGGAAGTAGGGTAAAATGAGCGCAAAAACAAAAGAAGCTGCTGCTTAAAAGCAAAGCAGGTAAACAATAATATAAAAGAAACAGGTTCAAAAAGTCCAGTAGCCAAAAAGCTGATCGCTTATTATGAGACCAAAATTAATCGGATGGATTATACAATGTAAAAAAAATCGGATGTGGGATAATCGGTTCGGGAGCAATAGAATCGACTCAGGGGACTGTAATCCAGAAAAGGATGAAACAATCAGGACAAAGATGGAGTAGCCAAGGCGCACAAAATATGCTTAATCTTAGGGCAACCTACAAATGCCCTGAACTTAAATAAGCAGGAGGAGTGCGACAATTTGGGATGTCCTCATCTGACTGTTGACAACTATTTATGAGAAATATTGTTATCCGTTTTTCAGACCTAAAATCAAAAGTCTAACAAGCGATATTTTAGCTTTATAAGCAAGTAAATATTAATTCATGAACAAGTAAACAAACGGCAGTTAAAAAAATCAAATGGTTCATGGCAGCAAAGGAATTTAAAACTGTAACTTTGTGCCATAATTTATAATATAGCGCATAAATGGCAATAGTATTTTCAGGAACAGGTAGTTACATACCCGAATTAATTATTGATGAAAAAGAATTTTTAAACCATACTTTTTATGATGAAAAGGGGAATTTGATTAAGGAAAGCAATGAAAAAATAATCAGTAAGTTCAATAGCATAACCGGCATCAAACAAAGAAGGTATGCATCAGAAAATCAAGTCTCATCTGATCTTGGAACCATTGCTGCGCAAAAGGCCATTCAGGATGCAGGAATTGATCCTGAAAGTTTGAACGGTATTATTTATACACATAATTACGGGAATATCCCCTTAGGTTCAAAACAATCTGACACTGTTCCGGGACTTGGTGCCCGTGTAAAGCATAATTTGGATATAAAAAACCCCAATTGCGTGGTTTTTGATGTGATGGGTGGTTGTCCCGGTTGGATTCAATCCGTAATCATTGCAAAACAATTCCTGGAAAATAACCATGATCATAAATATCTTGTCATAGGATCTGAAACATTATCCAGAATTACCGATCCACATGATCGCGACTCCATGATTTACGCAGATGGCGCCGGTGCGGTGATTATGGAATATGTCGATTCCGATTCGGGGATTTTATCTTTCGGGAGTAAATCATTCACAAAGGACGAGGCTTACTACCTCAATTTTGACAAATCCTATAAAGACGATTTTGAGCCAAGCAATAAGTTCATAAAAATGAAAGGTCGTAAGATTTATGAGTTTGCTTTAACCAATGTCCCTATCGCAATGAAAGAATGCCTGGATGCATCGGGATATGGGATTGAGGATGTTTCAAAAATATTGTTGCATCAGGCAAATGAAAAAATGGATGAAGCCATATTAAAAAGATTTTTTGAACTTTATGACAAAAAAGAAATTCCCGCTGATATAATGCCAATGAGTATTATGTTATTGGGAAATAGTTCGGTAGCGACTGTCCCCACCTTATTGGACTTGATCAGAAAAGGCGAAATGGGCGGTCATGAATTGAATAAAGGAGAGGTGATTTTGATGGCTTCGGTAGGTGCAGGCATGAATATCAACGCTTTGGTTTACAAGATTTAAAGAATTTAATTTATGGCATATTATGATGGTAAAACTTACTTTATTACGGGTGCAAGCCGGGGCATTGGCAAAGCTATAGGGTTGAAGTTGGCCGAACACGGTGCGAATATTGTCATTGTTGCCAAATCTACAGTAGAAAATCCCAAATTAAGTGGTACTATTTATTCTGCAGCTGAAGAAATGGAACAAGCCGGCGGCAAGGCCTTGGCTGTTCAATGCGATATACGGGATGAAGAAATGGTTAAAAAAGCCGTTGAATCAGCAATTGGAAGGTTTGGTAAAATTGATGGTTTGATTAACAATGCTTCCGCAATTTCATTGACCAATACCGGTGCAACGGAAAGTAAACGCTACGATTTGATGATGGACATAAATGTGCGCGGTGCTTTTATGGCAACAAAATATTGTTTGCCCTATTTGAAATTATCAGAAAATCCACATATACTTAATTTATCCCCACCGCTTAATTTTAACCCAAAATGGATGGGCGACCACATTGCTTATACTATCAGTAAATTTAATATGACGATGCTTGGAATGGGTTGGGCAGAAGAGTTCAAGGAATTCGGGATTGCTGCCAACTCCTTATGGCCAATGACAACAATCGGAACCGCCGCCGTTCAGAACTTATTGGGTGGTTCTTATTTGGTGGATAGAAGTAGAAAACCCGAAATACTTGCGGATACGGTTTTTCATATTTTACAACAAGATGCAAAAAAATATTCAGGTCAGCAATTGTTAGACGAAACAGTTTTGAAAGAAGCAGGAATTAGTAATTTTGAAAATTATTCGATAATGCCAGATATGCCTTTGCAAAAGGACTTATTTTTGGATTAGTTTATTGGAGAAAAAATCCTTTTAATTTTAAATAAATATTTTATGTCCGTTCATAAGGAAGTGAAAAGAGTAACAACGCATACCTTACAAAAGATGAAGGAAAAGGGCGAAAAAATATCCATGCTTACCGCCTATGATTATTCTTTTGCAAAGATCTTTGACGAAGCAGGTATCGATATTTTACTCATTGGAGACTCAGCGGCAAATGTGATTGTTGGTTATGAAACCACATTGCCGATGACTTTGGACCAAATGATTTTTATGGCAGGAAGCGTTGTTCGTGCTGCGAAACGATGCTTTGTGATTTGCGATCTTCCTTTTGGAACTTATCAGGGGAATAGTAAAGAAGCGCTCAATTCCTCCATTAGGATTATGAAAGAAAGTGGGGCACATGCCGTAAAGTTGGAAGGTGGAAAAGAAGTAAAGGATTCTATCGAACGCATCATTTCGGCCGGTATTCCGGTAATGGCACATTTAGGATTGACACCACAATCCATCTATAAATTTGGGACTTATGCTGTAAGGGCAAAGGAGGAAGCGGAAGCGGAGGAATTGATTAAAAACGCCAAAATCGTTCAGGAAGCAGGGGCTTTTGCATTGGTCTTGGAAAAGATACCCGCCGAATTAGGCAAGCGCGTAGCTGAAGAGCTTACTATTCCTGTAATTGGGATTGGTGCAGGTGGTGGTGTTGACGGTCAAGTTTTGGTGATGCATGATATGTTGGGCATTACGCAGGATTTTACACCAAGGTTTCTTAGGAGGTATTTAGAACTTGATGCAGAGATCAAAAAAGCCGTGGGTCAATATATTCAGGATGTTAAATCCCAAGACTTCCCCAATGAATCCGAGCAATATTAAAAAGTAACTATAAACCCCTATAAGCCGGATTTTGTTTTCTTAAAAAAAGAAATTTTGTCATTTATCTAGTTTTTACCTCACGATAAAAATCAATCTGCCTACCCGCAAACTTCAGGCGAGCCGCCTTCGAGCGTTTGCCTATTGGGCATTTCAGCATGCAAGGTTTACCCGTTTTAAATGTTACCATCAAAAACCGTACGCTCTTACCGTACATTTTCACCCTTACTAAATATAAATACCTAGCGGTTATTTTCTGTGGCACTTTCTGTCTTTGGTTTCCACCAAATCCCACCCGTTAGGTGGTGCATTGCCCTATGCTGTCCGGACTTTCCTCTCCAATAAAGGAGCGACAAAACAAGGTTTATAGTTACCGTACAAAGTTAGAATAAATAATTTTGGGTGGAGGAAATAAAATAGGATTATATAAAAATACCTTTGTTTATTTAAATTAGCAAGGCTCACCAGAAAAATATTGTAATTTAAATTAATTCCTGTTTCTAGGAGTACAATAAACTACCTCATGCGTTAATTTTCAAAATCGTAAGTTTGCAACGAATTTTATTTCAACCTTATACTGAATAATATAAGGTTGAAATTCTTAAAATAAATCAAACTCTTTTTTTGAAAAAAATGAAAAGAATATCCTTATTTTTATTATTGGTAAGCATTTCCAATTTAAGCATTGCACAACAGATACGCCCAAAATCCTCAACCGAAATTTATCAAAAGCTAAAGCAACTGAATACGCTTGGAACCGTTATGTACCTTGCTGCGCATCCTGATGATGAAAATACCAGATTGATTTCTTATCTCGTTCATCATGATAACATAAGGACGGTTTATTTTTCATTGACCCGTGGCGATGGCGGCCAGAATATATTAGGGACGGAACAAGGCGCAGCATTGGGATTAATCAGGACACATGAATTGATGGAAGCCCGGAAAATTGATGGTGCCGAGCAGGCATTTTCGCCCGTAATTGATTTCGGCTTTACAAAATCGCCGGAAGAAACTTTTCAATTTTGGGATAAGGAAAAATTAGTTCAAAATGTCGTTGATGCAATTCAAAAATATCGGCCCGATGTCTTGATTTGCAGGTTTCCCACAACGGGGGAAGGTGGCCATGGGCAACATACCGCTTCTGCAATTGTTGCAGGTGATGCTTACCGGTATATTGAAAACTACAACAAGGAAAATAAAAACCAATTGTTCCTGCCCAAAAGATTATTGTTCAACGCATTCAAATTTGGAAGCGCAAGTACCATTAAACCGGGGCAATTTCAAATAGAGATTAATCAATACGACCCGCTTTTAGGAGAAGGCTATGGGGAGATGGCGGGGAAAAGTAGAAGCATCCATAAAAGCCAAGGCGCCGGAACGCCGCAATCTGTAGGTATTTCCACTGAAAATTTTGAATTACTGGCTGGTGAAAAAATGTCAAAATCACTTTATGACGGCGTAGATTTAAGTTGGAATAGAGTAGGGAATAAGAGCCTGGAAACAAAAATTAATAAAGTGATTCAGGCATTTAATTTTGCAAACCCTTCATCAAGTATTGCTGAATTAATCAAGATAAAAGAAGAAGTAAATTTGGTAAGAGATGATTTTTGGCGTAACCAAAAAATAAAAGAGATTGATGAGCTAATTTTGTCTTGTGCAGGTATCATGGTTGAGGTGTTAGCCCAAAAGCCGCAAGCCACCCTAGGTGAAAAACTGGATTTATCCATTCATTTAATTGGTAGAGGGAATGTGCCCATTGAGTTATTTAATTTTGGTAAAATAAAACTTCAACCTGATTCTTTATATGAATTTCCAGCTACTTATACGCCAACAAATACAATCAATCATCAAATAAGATACACGCAACCTTATTGGCTAATGGAACCGGCAAAGCATTCCACTTATCAATATGATGCTGCGTATGCAGGCCTTCCAGAGCAAGAAAATGACATTACCTATTATTTGCAATTCAATATTTTGGGTCAGGAATTTAAAATAAATGCACCTGTTTCCTATAAATATTTAAGTCCGACAAGAGGAGATATGATTCAAAGGTTAAGAATTGTTCCAGCAGTTTCCGTAGCGCCTCAGGGTGATTTAATTATTTTCGATAAAGGGAAAACGAATACGATTAAAGTAAAAATAAAAGCAAATGAGGATATTCCTGAGTTTGAAGTTTTTTATTCCATCAACAATAATAGGCAAACAATGGTGGACATGCCGGCGATGAAAGAAGGGCAGGAACAAACAGCAGTATTTGAAATACCATATAAAGAAAACCGCTTTGATCAGGAAGAAAATTCCATTCAGGTGGGGGCATCAGTAAAGGGAAAAACTTATGATAAAACACAACATTTAATTCAATATGAACATCTTCCTGAATTACAATATTTCACTGGCGCTTCAGTAAAAGTCATTGAAAAAGATTGGGAATGCACTGCCAAAAAGATTGGATATATCCAAGGTGTGGGCGATTATGTGGATGATATTTTGAAATTGAGCGGATTGGATATCAATACAATTCCAGAAAATGAAGTTTATGATCAAGGATTATTGAAGCAATACGATGCTATTGTCATAGGCATAAGAGCTTTGAATACAAAACCTTACTTGGCAACTGCCATGAAGTATTTGTTGAAATATGCAGAAGATGGCGGAACGCTGATTATACAATATAATACGAATACAGGTTTGATTACAAATGATTTTGCGCCTTATCCCATAACACTTTCGCGCGATCGGGTAACAGAAGAAAATGCGACAGTTTCGATTACGGATTCCAATTCAAGATTGTTGAATTATCCCAACAAAATCACGCAAGCTGATTTTGAAAATTGGGTTCAGGAACGCGGCTTATATTTTCCATCCAAATGGGATAAAAATTACAAAACCTTACTTTCAATGCACGATAAAAATGAAAATCCATTGGAAAGTGCGATTTTATATACAGACTATGGCAAGGGGAAATTCATTTATACTTCTTTAGCTTTTTTTCGCCAACTTCCGGATGGTAATAGAGGTGCTATCAGGTTGATGATGAACTTGCTTTCGGCGAATAAATAATCATTTTAAACTAAGCCTGGTTATTGATTTCCAGAAATCAATAACCAGGCTTTTTACCAACGATAATAAATTCTTCATCTTTAAAGCCATATTTTTCGGTTTCTTCAGGATGATCCGATTTAGAGAAGGTCCGCACCTCCACATCAAATCCCACATTTGCCAATCGGCTTTTTAATGCTTCGACCGAATAAATCCGAACGTGATCTTCCTGATGAAAATGGATCAACCGCTCTTCCGGTGAAGTGATGCTGAAATCCTCATAAATTTCGCCCTCCTTGAAAGGTGTTTGTATAATACATTTTCCATTTGGTTTCAAAACCCTAAGCAGTTCTTTCATGGCTTTGGAGTCATCGGAAATGTGTTCCAAAACATGGTAACAAATAATCCAATCGAATTTATTGGCGGGCAGGTCAATTTTCGTTATGTCTAAATGGTAATCGGCAATATCTTTTTGGTCATAACTTGAACTGAAGTAATGATTTCCCCATTGTTTCTTTGCATAATAAGAAAAACCATTGTTCGGTGAAAAGTCCAAGATGTTTGCTCCATTTTTAACTTCCGATTTCAAAAGGCGAAACAACCTTCTGTGCCTTTTCCCTGACCCGCAAGCCGGGCAGAGCTTTTCATGCTTTTGAATGTCCAAAAAATGATTCAGGCTTTGATTGCAAATCGTACATTGGCAATCCCCTTTTGCGACAAAAAGATTGCTGTATAATTTCCGGAATTTGATTTCATTTTTTATAACCCATTTTTTAGGAATGCCTTTCTTTAAAAACCTGAATATCCGATACATTTATTGCCGTTATTTATGTGAAATTAATTATTGCTTTGATTAGAATTGCTCATTTAAAAACGCTACAAGTCCCTTCATTGCTTTAGCTCTGTGACTGATCTTATTTTTTTCTTCCAAAGAAAATTCTGCAAAAGTCTTATCAAACCCCTGTGGGATAAAGAGTGGATCATAACCAAAGCCTCCAGATCCAGTTGGATTTAAGGTTATCTTGCCTGCACATTTACCTTCAAAATAATAGATTTCATTCCCTAAAATCAAACAAATTACGGCTTGGTAATAAGCATGTTTATCTTCAATTTCCTCAATATTTTTCAAGAGCTTATTGTTGTTGCTTTCATCATTTGAGGGCTCGCCTGCATACCTTGCGCTAAAAACCCCAGGTTCATTATTTAATGCCGGCACAACTAATCCACTATCTTCTGCGAAGCAGGATCTCCCTGTTTTTTTGAAAACATAATCCGCTTTTGCCCAAGCGTTTTCTTTGAATGTAAAAAAAGGCTCCGGAATATTTTCCGTAATCCCAGCACCCATCAGCGTTTGGATTTTTATTTTTTCAGGAACCATTTTTTGAATTTCAAAAAGTTTATTTTTATTATTGGATGCGAAAGTCAGCTCCATGAGTACGAGAAGTTAGGCGGGTAAGAAATAGGGTTTTAACGCATTGAGCCAAAGCTCATTTTTTAGATTTTTTTGTTTGTTCAATTCATTCAGGCTATCAGTTTTTATCCAAAATTTATCATCAAATTTCATGGGCCAATTTTTGGGAAGTTGAATGTCAATTCCTAAATCCAATTCTGAAATGCCGAATAAAATGACTTCTTTGATTTCCAAATCCCTAAAGATATGCCAAGGTTGAATTTCTGAAATCACCTCATATTTCCCTTCCAACTTACAAGTTTTCATGATGTTTTCAAGTAGAGCCTTCAATGCTACCTCTGGTAAGGGCAAGGTAAAAATAAGCGTTCGTATATTAGTATTTAAATCAAGGTTTATGGCAGGAAAATCGTTTTTTGAAAGGATGATTTTATTATCCAAAAACAAGGAATCATAAAAATTTGGCTCAGGCATTTGGTCTCGTTGAAGCTTGGGGAAAGAAATATAAATGCAATAATAAGCAAATTTTTCGTTTCTTTGCAGGACAAAATTCTACAGGAAGGTTACGAGTAAACTGGATTTTTTCATTAAAAACTTATTTAGATTATGGTTACTTTACCCGAGATTAAAATTCGGAAAACAGAAAATAGCAGAATCCATCCCTTAAAAAAAGAAAACATCGTTTTCGGATCAGAACAGTCAGACCACATGCTAATATGTGATTATAAAGATGGGAAATGGCAAACTCCTGAGATTGTCCCTTATGAAAATTTCAGTATAAGCCCGGCTACATCTTTTATACATTACGGACAGGCGATTTTTGAAGGTGTAAAAGCCTATCGTCAAAAAGACGGCACCGTAGCAATTTTTCGTCCGGACGCCAATGGTCGCCGTTTGAATGTTTCTGCACAAAGAATGGACATGCCCGAAGTCCCTGAAGAGATCTTCATGGAAGGGATGCGCCAATTGATTAAACTAGACCAAGCCTGGGTTCCAGGAGAAGATGAAACTTCATTATATATCCGCCCTTTTATGATGGGGATGGATGCATTCATCGGTGTTCGTACTTCTAATACTTACCGCTTTGCAATCATCAGTAGCCCAGCAGGACCTTATTACAATAAACCTGTTCGGATTTATGTTCAAAACAAATATGTCCGTGCTGCAAAAGGTGGAATTGGTTTTACCAAAGCCGCCGGTAACTATGGGGCTAGTATGTTACCTTCTCATGAAGTGAAAAAAATGGGTTACGACCAAATCTTATGGACGGATGCCGTTGAACATAAATATGTACAGGAAATAGGGACGATGAATGTCTTTTTCGTAATTGACGGAAAAGCAGTCACTCCGGATCTGAACGGTGGTACTATTTTAGCGGGAATTACGCGTGATTCCATTATTACGCTTCTAAAGGAAAATAATATACCGGTTGAAGAAAGACAAATAAGTGTGGATGAATTGGCCCAGGCACATAAAGAAGGGAAACTTCAGGAAGCGTTTGGTAGTGGAACAGCTGCTTCGATGTCTTTCATCAGTGATTTGACTTATAATGATGAGACCCTTCACCTTCCGGAAATCGATACATGGAAAATAGCACCTTTGATTAAAAAACAATTGGACGATATCCGTTATGGCCGTGTTGAAGATAAGCATGGTTGGATATTTAAAGTAAATTAAGAAAGGATATGTTTCCTTAAATAAAACGAGCCAATTTTGACAATTGGCTCGTTTTATTTTTTTCATGTGATGATTTCAAAAACAACTTCATTATACCTAATATTTTCGCTTGTGACTATGCGGAATATCCTGAAGTTCAATTATTTTTTGGAAACACACTGAAATATTTAGATTACTGCTTTAAATCTATTATTTTTACCCTTTTAAAATTATATACAAATGAATATTGAGTTTAATAAGAATGAAGATGAGATGAAAATGTTGTTGAGCCAAATGAAACATCGCCTGTCTACAATAGAATTGGGGGGTGGTAAAAAAGCAATTGACAAAGCCAGGCAAAGAAACAAAATGCTACCCCGCGAGCGAATCCAGTACTTGATCGATAAAGACAGTGTTTTTTCTGAAATTGGTGGGTTTGCGGCTTATGAAATGTATGAGGAAGAAGGTGGTTGTCCCGCTGCCGGAACTGTTGGTGGTTTGGGTTATGTGAAGGGCAGGCAATGTATGATTATTGCAAATGACTTTACAGTAAAAGCTGGTGCTTGGTTCCCCATGACGGGCAAGAAAAATTTGCGTTTGCAAGAAATAGCGATGGAAAATAAATTACCGGTAATTTATTTGGTGGACAGTGCTGGTGTTTATTTGCCGATGCAAGATGAAATTTTTCCTGATAAAGAACATTTTGGCCGGATTTTCCGCAACAATGCACAAATGAGTGCAATGGGGATTACTCAAATTGCGGCAGTAATGGGAAGTTGTGTTGCTGGCGGTGCTTATCTTCCAATAATGAGTGATGAAACTTTGATGGTAACGGGAAATGCTTCTATTTTCCTTGCAGGCCCTTATTTGGTAAAAGCCGCAATAGGGGAAGATGCAGATGCGGAAACTTTAGGTGGTGCTAAAACACATACTGAAATAAGCGGGATAGCAGATTATAAATTTGATACGGAAAAAGAATGTTTGGATCAGGTGCGTCGGATAATTGATAAATTAGGCGCTACCGAAAATGCAGGTTTTGATCGAATTGAAGCACAATTGCCAACTAAAAATCCAGAAGATATTTATGGAATGGTCTCCATCGAAAATTCCAAACCTTATGATATGGTGGAAGTGATTGAGCGGTTAGTGGATAATTCGGAGTTTGACCAATTCAAAAAAGATTATGGCAAGACAATCATTTGCGGATATGGCAGAGTGGATGGCTGGGCAGTCGGCATCGTTGCCAATCAAAGGAAAATAGTAAAAAGTGCAAAGAATGAAATGCAGATCGGAGGGGTTATTTATAATGATTCGGCTGATAAAGCTGCGCGATTTATCCAGAATTGCAATCAAAAGAAAATTCCGTTAGTTTTTCTTCAGGATGTTACAGGATTTATGGTGGGTAGCAGGAGCGAACATTCGGGGATTACCAAAGATGGTGCAAAAATGGTAAACGCAGTTGCCAATTCTGTTGTTCCCAAAATTACGATTATCTTGGGAAATAGTTATGGTGCAGGAAATTATGCCATGAGCGGAAAAGCTTATGACCCACGATTTATTTATGCCTGGCCCAATGCGAAAATTGCCGTTATGGGTGGAGAACAAGCTGCAAAGACCTTACTACAAATTCAAGTAGCATCTTTAAAATCCAAAGGAGAGATTATTGATCCCGAAAAAGAAAAGGAATTATTGAAAAAAATTACTGACCGTTATTTAAAGCAAACGACTTCTTATTATGCCGCTGCAAGATTATGGGTGGATGAAATCATTGATCCATTAAGTACGCGGACAAGAATTTCAGAAGCTATAAAAGCTGCGAATCATGCGCCGATTGAAAAAGAATGGAAAGCAGGCGTTTTTCAAGTGTAAATAAATAAATTATTGCCCCTTTATAGGGATAAGTGTTTAAACCCCGGAGTTATTTCTGGGGTTTGCTTTTTTTGTGTAATGGATTGACAATAAAGATTGGCTACCGAATTAAAGTTACATTTCCTGTATATTTTTCCTGCCTCCCATTTTTTAAATTGACTTCTATTTGATAGACATACACTCCCATAGGTTGTTCTTTATCATTGAATTTTCCGTCCCAACCTCTTCCATTTGGCCTATCAGTTACAAATACCTTTTGACCCCAGCGATTGTAAATGATCATCTGAAAATTTACAATACCTTCTGACAATAATTGACGCGGTAAGAAATAATCATTTTGTCCATCCTCGTTTGGTGTGAAGGAATTAGGGATATCCAAATAACAATCCTTGCTCACAATAACTTCGTCTTTTGCAGAACAGCCAGCTACAGTAACTTTAGCATAATAAATGCCTTCGTGCTTAATGGTCAGAAAAGAGGTAGTGTCCCCTGTATTCCAATTCCAGCTTGCATCGGGATTATTGCGATTAATTTTATCCACCAGTTGAAATGGCATTCCATTCAAGCATATCATGGTGTCAGGTCCTAAATTTATTGTGGGTAAATTATTGACTTGAACATTTATTTGCGCAGTTGTTTCAGGGCAAACACGATAGGTCGCTTTTAGCTTTACAACATAATTCCCAGCTGTTTCATAAGCATGTTGAATTGGGTTTTCATTGTAAATCCAATCTCCTGAATCGCCAAAATTCCAGCTTAGACTATCTAAACCATTTAAAGTGTTTAATGCGTTCAGTGATATTTTGTCACCTTTGCAGAAAACGGAATCGGAGCTTGTGAAAGACAAAGTGGGCATGGTATCTACGATTATTGTGCTTGAAAAAGTATCATAACAAGGGATTCCATTTTGGGCAATTAACAATACCTGATAAATTCCCGGAGTGTTGAAAGTATAGCTTTGGTCTTGAGCTGAGGATACGACGGTATCTTCACCGAAAACCCAAGTATAAACCGGGTCAATCCCATTAATCGGGGTGGCGGTAGAATTATTATTGAAATCAATTTGTGTACCTTGGCAGATAGTATCTTTTGTGGCGGTGAAATTTGCACTTAAAGGATGCCCGACGCTGATCGTATGTGCAATTATATCGGTACAAAACCCTGAACTTGCAGTCAGTAGCACGCCATAACTTCCTTGTGTAAATACATGATTCGGGTTTGCCGACATGGAAGTGTTCCCATCGCTAAAATCCCATTGATAGCTGGTAGCAAATTGGCTATTGTTTTGAAAGAACAGAGTATCTGCCCCGTTACAATTATAACCAAGCGTATAAGAAAATTCAGGGACAGGTTTTTTATGTATGACAATTTCAATTTCTTTCCGGTCGCTTTCACATGCATTAGAATCTGTTTGGGTAATAAAATAAGTAAATGTATCCGGGATCGAAGTGTCGAATGTAGGTTGTGTAGTAGTCCCTGTGCCGCTAGTTGATTCTGTGTACCATTGGAGATTTTCTCCTGAAACAACTGTAATCGGTATTTGTGTAGCACCTTCACAATAAACAGGAATATCAACTACGGGCATTGTTGGTTTAGGGTGAACTACGACTGTAATGGGTGATCGAGCACTTTCAATATCGCAACCAGGAATTTCCGAGCTGACATACCACGTGAAATTTCCTGGTACAGTTGTATTTGGTGTTGGTGCTGCGCCTAAAGCCGTTCCACCTGTTGCATTTGCATACCATAATAGATTGGTAGCCTGTGCAGTTAAGGGAATTGCTGTTTCGTTTTGACAATAAAACACAGTATCTGTAAGAGGTGGGTTTGGTTCTGCGGCTCCCATAATTGATACATTTTTGATGGAATGTTTTGCATAAGAACCACCAGTGGAAGCACTGAATCCAAAATAGCCATTCAAGCTCAATGTCGTTGTGCCGGTTAAAAGCGGCGCATTGTTATCAAAGCTTACGGTAACGGTTCCAAATGAATAAACAATTTTGCAATTATGCCAATTGCCGTCCGTTATGAAACTCTGACTGGTTGCATCCGGTGTTAATTGACCTGTTGTTGAGCCTTCCACATAATTGCCGACACCAGTAAACCTTCTTAAAGAAACCAGCGGATTGTCTGGTGTGCTATTATTATCATAAGTATCTAAAAGTGTGACTAAGCCATTAGGGTTATTAGGTAAACCAATCCCTTCTCCAGTGAGGAAACCACTTGGTGGATTGGAGATATAGAAAAAAGTAATCCCATCAGCCGTTGGAATAGAACTATTGGTAATCCTAAAGTCAAAAGAAACGGAAAATTGCGAACAATTCGCAAGATCCTGTGGGGTACTATAATAAATGTACCCTGCTTGGTCATTAATGTTATTGGTTAATTGTATTTCATCACTTTGGACAGAACTTTGGTTAGACATGGTCCAACCTGTCGTATTTACAGGGTTTCCACTAAGTGAAAAGTTGAATGTTTGTGCAGATGATGCTAAATAAAAAGCCATAGCAAAGCCAAATGTAAAAAATAGTTTCATGACGGATATTCGTTTAATTTGGAATACGCCTTAAATGTAATGAAAAGAATTTACCTTTTACAATTTTCAAGAAAAAAATTATTTGAACGACATGTATATGTGGCTATATCTCACATCCCAATTGTCGTTTATCTTGAATAAAAGGGGGGGACTAATAATTGCTTTTTTAAATAGGGGAATAAATAGCTACTTACCTCCCCCAGCTAAAGCAAGAGACAATTCAAGTCTTTATTAGAAGGAGGAATATTGAGAAAAATAAAGATGCAATAGGTGTATCAATAGTTTATGTCTTTAAAATCCAAAGTTTTTTTTATTATTTTAATTTATCCTTGAATACCTTTTTGAATTTGTCAATTTTTGGCTTTACCACTAATTTGCAATATCCTTGTTCCGGATTATTTAGATAATAATCCTTGTGGTAGTTTTCTGCTTTGTAAAAATGCGTATAGGGCTCTATTTGAGTAACAATGGGATTATCATAAGCTTTTTCATCATTTAAAGCTTTAATGTAATATTCCGCCTTTTCTTTTTGTTCCGCATTGTGATAAAAAATGACGGAACGGTATTGTGTTCCAATATCATTTCCTTGACGATTTAATTGAGTGGGGTCGTGTGCGACAAAAAAAGCCGCTAATAGTTCATCATAAGAAATTACGGATGGATCGAATATGATGTCGCAAGCTTCTGCATGTCCCGTCGTTCCGGTACAAACTTCCTTGTAGGTCGGATTAATGGTATGTCCGCCTATAAATCCGGAAATTATTTCATGGACGCCCTTTAATTGTTGAAACTGGCCTTCCACGCACCAGAAGCAGCCAGCAGCGAAAGTTGCAGTATCTGATTTTTTATTTGTCATAATAGGTTGTTGTGAAATCATTTGATTCAATATCTTAGAGTTTGAAGTTGGGTCTTTTTGTCCACAGGCCTGAAAATTCAGGAGGGCTGTGGCAAAGATGGAAATTAAGATGAAATTATTGAAGCGCATATATTATCATTGAATACAAAGTTACAGCAAAATAGTTGCTGTTTTTATTTAAGAACCAAGAATTTTGGCTTCCGAACGTATATGAAAAATAAATTTCCATAACTTTTTAAAATTTATTTTGAAAAGTGATCAGATTGCTTTTATTTTGCCCCCGGAGAGATGGCAGAGTGGTCGAATGCGGCGGTCTTGAAAACCGTTGATCTTTACGGATCCGGGGGTTCGAATCCCTCTCTCTCCGCTTGGGGGGATGATTGAAAAATCATCCCCCCTTTTTTCATAAATAAGCACTCCCTTTTCCTTCATTTTCAGCGAATTATGCGACAAGGCATCCAACATTGTCGGGGTTCGATAGACCCCATCTTTATAGTATAAGTTGCTGTCGAACACTAATGAAACGAGTTGTCTCTTTTGTAGAGTGTCGGATACTTCATAAACATGTTTCAAGTCTCCTAGCTTTCCAATATTAACTTCTAAAATGTCAAAAATATGTCCTTGATTTTTGTTTAGTCGTTCAATAGCACATTCCAATTCTATTATGGTCATTGAATAAGAACTATACCAACGCTCGTAAGTTTCTTTGGCAATTTCATTATTGATCCATTTCTCCTCCACATTGAAGAGTTTTTCCTTAATACTTTCTAACTCCTTGCGCTTTTCGGCAACCTTTTTTTTGTTAGTTTCACACTCGATACTTAATGATTTTTTACAATCATCCTTTAATGAATTCAATTCAAATTTACCCAAGCTCATCAACTCCAATGCATCTAGCAATTGAATGTGAGACTTTTTAGCACTGACATTTAAATGTTTTGAATGCTTACACTTATAGTAATAGAAGTAATTCCCCCATCTTCCTTTTGATGCAGCTCCAGAAATCGGTTGTCCGCAGTGACATTTAAGGATGCCCCTTAATGGTATTTCAGGATCAATAATGGTTCTCGCAACTACAGGTTTTTTTATTTTCGCCTGAACCATGCGCCATGTAAGGACATCAATAATAGGTTCGTGATTGCCGTGGAATAATCCACCAGGATAATCTTTAAATGCCTTAACATTCAGTAAGCCAGCATAAGTTGGGTTGTTTAGTAATTTTTCTACTGCGCAGTTTCCTTTCGTTGTGAAACCCATCTCGGACGCTTTTTCCTTTATGATGTATAAAGGCATGTTGCTCAGGTAGCATTCATATATGTATTGGACAATTTTAGCCTCACTTTCTTCAACGACAAGTATTCGGTTTTTCCCAATTCCTTCTTTTCGGTAACCGAAAGGGGCATTTTTGAAAATGAACCGGCCTTCCTTCGCTTTTGCAGTATAAATTCCTCCTCTTACTTTTATGCTCCTATTAATGTTATCGTCTTCGGCTAGGAGTAACGATAGGCCCGTCCTGAAGTAGTTCCCTGGCGTATCGTAATCAAAAATGATACCTTCTGTAACACTTACAATCTGAATGTCGTATTGTTTTTGAAGTTTCTTAACTAAAGTTAATGCTTCCCCGGCTTCCCTACTAAAGCGATCCAATTGATCAACGACTAAATAATCAACCACTTTATGGTATTTTACTATAAACTCCTTTAGTTTAATAAAATCGGGTCGATCAAAAGTCTTTGCACTTTTACCCCGATCGATAAAAGTATCCACCAAATTTACTTTATTCGTTTTTAGCCATGAATCTGTATATAGTTCCTGTCTTTCAATGGAACCGTTGCTTTGCCCAATACTACTAAACCTTAGATACCTAATCGCTTTCTTCATAATATTCTTTTAGTGTTGCCGAAACAATAATTTCAGTTAATAGTTTAATAAGTTTTTTTTCCTTTTCAATTTGGCTTTCTTTTCTCGATTTTTCAATCAAATCGTCAATTTTTGAATTCTCCGTTTCTTCCATTTCCATCTCACAATTCCATTTAAAATTTACGAATTCATGTTTTTTTTAACCATAATGCAGCGAATGCTCCAATCGAAACCTTCGACAAATACGAGATTAAAAGGAATACCTATGTTTTTCCGGAAAAAAGAGGTAAGGTTATCCTTCAAATCAGGTTAGTTAGAAAAATATAATGCTGAATATGCTAAAATCAAATGGCGAAGAAATAGGTTGCAATTGATTTGGCAGAAAACTGAATGAGCTAAAGCCAACACTTTAAAAAAAAGGAGTTGACTTGGCGGTTCAAATAAATTATCTATTTGTAATTTTTTTCTAAAATTATTTTTTGATATTTCATATTATCTGAACTTTCAAAGATACAAAATAATATTTAGAGAATAATATGCCCATAAATTTTAAAGGGGTAAAAGGCTAAACCAAAAATCTGGGTTAACAATCGCTTAAATTTAAAAATCGTAAGATTGTGGAATAAGCTAAATAGCATCATTTTTAGTTTTAAAAGCTTTGTCATTCGACCGAAAACAATTAATCATTCAATCTTCCTTAATGATATTGATTAATAACTACATTCATTGATATTCGATCCGATTTTTGCTTAAAAGCCTAGAACCTCCATTACCCGAATTGTCTCGGATAATGGAGGTTTTTTATTTGGTTAAGAAGGAAGAAAGAAAGAATATTTTCTTTTTTCACACCGACTACGCTAAAGCGAAAGTCTCCAATTTAACAAGGTTCCTGTTTCACCGACTTTAATAAAACCATTCTTTTCTAGCACCTTGAAAGAAGCTGTATTGGTCTTTTCAGTAGTTGCAATGATGGACTTTATGTTGGGTTGGGTCACAATCCATTTTATCATGCCACTTACCATTTCAGTCATAAAGCCTTTATTCTGAAATTCATCATAAATTCCATAACCAATTTCCACCTCGCCAGCTTCATTCGGCTCACCGTATAGGCATATATCGCCAACCATTTTGTTATCTAGTTTTGAAATTCCTGTCCAGATAGTTGAATACAGATAGTTCTTCGTTTTGTCGGCCACATTTGGAAAGATTGATTGTTCAAATGCTTCTTTCAAATCAGTTCCGATTACTCTCGAAGATCTATTGAGATTTAATTCTGCTTCCAATGAATTGTTGCATTGAACATACTTGACCATCTGCTCGTATATTAAGGGTTTTAATATCAATCTTTTGGTTTCAACGATTAAACCCGTAGTGACATTTGGAGACAGGATATTGAATTCTGGCGCGTATTCGAGTGTTCCGGAAACACTTTGCAAAGAACCTGAAATTAATTCCAATGCCATGAAGTTTTGTGCTGGAACATCCACCCATGCACAGGTGTACCCTATGGCAACTATAGCTTATATCATTTCTTGAAAGAAGCATTATTTAAAGTTTTGAATTTAGATGAAAATCAAAACCATCCAAATCGGGATTTGGCAATTGCCGGTCTAATGCAACATTATGGTTTTGACACTTCCTTTCTGGATTTTACAAGTGAACTAAGTATCGCTGCTGCTTTCGCTGCCACAGGTTCAATTGGTGATACCGGTCAGATAATGGTACTGAAAACCGAAGTTGTAGAAGATAAATATTTTGACCTAACTCAAATAGCAGGAAACAGGCCAAAAATTCAAAGTGCTTTTGCATTATGGGGCAACTCGAATCTTGACTTAAAAAGCGATGATTTAAAAAAAAGTTATGAGTCGCATTGGTTAAAATTTACATTAACTGAGCAAGATAAACGAACATTCGATGATCCTGATATTTTAAGTATTAAAGAAGATGAAGTTGCGACTCATATTTTTGATTGGTATGAAACCCATGTATTAACGAAGGAAGATATTAATCAAAATATCGCCGAGTATTTTGCTGATAAGATTGATGCTTTAAAAAAACATCTTTAAATCTAACCTTATTTGATTTTAGTCGAGTAATAAATTTTTGTAATTAATTGAAATTATTTGCTATGGGTCAAAATGCAAAACGGTAACGCCTAGAGCCGAATATTGTAAAACTAAGACCGTAATTGCCTAATGATAGATAGGTTTAGGAATTGTAAATGTACTCGATTATTTCATACCTCTTTCCTTTTGTATTCCCTTTAATCGGACCATTAAGCATACTAAAAGGGTTGTTTTAGACAAAATTGGTGGTGTTAAATATACTTTGATTTAGGTTACTACGATTGTCTTTAATACTGCTTGACTCGGGACTTTTTAATTGTTGGTCAGAATTAATGGATTGACAACACAAAAAATATGAGTAAATTTGTAATTTACTCATATTGTAATAATGCTCAAGACTAGAAATATTTATATAGATACACAAGCATTTGTGTCCAACAACTATTTTCAGAATGAAAACCTAAAGAGATTGGCCGAAATGGGTCAACAAGGGATTGTACAATTATACATTTCAGAAATTACTATAGAAGAAATAAAAAGTAATCTAAAGGAAGAATTACATAATGCGACTATAGAAATTAATAAGTTTATGAAGAGCATGTCGTCAAAAGCGAAAATAGTTAAGAATCTTGATAGTTTTCGTCCATATCTCATGTTACCAAAATTGGATTTGGATATGGACTTCTTAAAATTATCGGGCGAATTAGATAATTTCATTAAAGCAGGAAATGTAAAGATAATACCTTTGGAAGGAGCAAATTTAAGGGAAGTCGTTGACAAATATTTTAAAGGAGATAAACCTTTTGGAAAAGGGAAGAAGAAACATGAATTCCCAGATGCTATTGTGTTATCTGCTTTGGAAAATTGGTGTAAGCCAAATAATACTATCTATCTTTTATCGGGTGATAAGGATTTTTACGATGATTTACATGTAAATATCTTTCCAGTAGAATCATTAAAAACCATTTTGGGTTGGATTAATGAGGATTTTTCGGAACGAACAGAACGGACGGAATGGATAACTAATATTTATAAATCGCGCGTAAAAGAAATAGAGGAAAAGATTAAGGAATCCTTCATACATAAGTTAAAAGATGAAATAGGTTTTGATATAATAATTGAAAACCTTCAAATCCTGCAGATAAACTTGCTTGATTTTTCTATTGTGGAGGAAAGTCTTATGGATAGCGATACCACATTTCAAATAGATTACACCATTTCCTTTAAGGGCGATGTAACTTATGACGACTATTCATTATCTATTTATGACAAAGAAGATGACCGATATTACGGTTATGATCAAACTAATGTGGAACTTGAATTTTCCTCTATGCAAGTTGCAGAAATTACTATCGAAGCATACATAGAGGACGGTTATTCGCCCGAAGAAGCCGACGCTATAATAAATTGCATCGATACTAGTGTTCCAAGTGAGGATGACATAACAGAAAAATTGGAAGGTTATATTTTCACAGGTTAAACCAGTACTTTCATAAACTATTAATCAACAATGACCAGAGAATGAAATTAGGAATCACTTCTTAATTATCAACCCTTCCAATTCCGGGTCATTCATCATCCTTTGCAATTCTGAAAATACAATTTCTTGCACTTCTTCTTTGATTTGAAGGTAGTTTCTTTGCACCATTGCGTTATCTACTTTACGGATTATAGGTATTGGGAGATAGGCATCTTCTTCTTTTTTGAGGGCTTCATGGTCGTTGATTATTTCACAATGGAAAGATTTTAAGGCTATTTTTTCAGTTGGATCATCAGCAACCATTCCGACAAATTCACCACTTGAAAGATTGGAAATTTTGGACGCCGGAACGGCTGCTTCAAGCTGCTTACTCTTACTAATTGAGGTGTCTCCAGAGTTGATAGATAGACTTTGTCTGTCTTGCATTATCCTTCCGATTCGGTCGGATAATTGCTTAGCTGTATCTCCTGTAACTTGTCCGGATACAATATTCCCAACAATTCCCATGATTACATCCGCTTGTTCCCGGCCATAATCTTTGCGCAATTGGGTTAAGTCCTGAACTCCCAAACAAGTCGCCACCTTATTGCTTCTTGCCGTTGCAATCAAACTATCAATCCCATTTAAATATATCGTGGGGAATTCATCAAAGACTAAGCTGCTTTTTAATTTCCCTTTTTGGTTGACTAACTTAACCAGACGGTTCACAAACAAAGAAAGAACCGCTCCATAAATCTGTATTTTCATCGGATTGTTTCCGCAGCAAAGGATTTTAGGCTCGTCTGGATTATTGATATCCAATGTGAAATCTGAACCCGATAAAACATAATACAATTGCGGGGAAGAAAGCCTTGCCATTGCCACTTTTGCTGAGGCGATTTGTCCTTCCAGTTGCTCCATCACATCGTGTAAATACGCATTTACAAATGGGTTTATCAATACCTCGACTTCTTTTTCTAACCTTAATATTGAGAAAAGTGATTCATAATCCAGTTGCATAAACTCCAAAACATGAGGAAGCGTACAGTATTCACCGTCTTGATATTTTCGCAAAAACCAAATGATGGCAGTGAGGAAATTGATCGGGGATTCAACAAAGAAATCTCCTTGTTTCTTGATCCATTCGCGGTTCAATCCCATTAGGATTGTCCTTGCCGACTCGGCAGCATCGGTAATATCGGCCATGCCCAATGGGTCGAGAGGATTACAACGGTGGCTTCGAGTTAAGTCATCAAAATTGATAAAATAGCAAGCTGAATTCTCTTTGTATTTATGTTTGTTTTTAAGCCATGTATTATAGGCAATCACCGATAAATCCGGGAACTTAAAGTCGTACACAAACATAGAAAACCCTTTTTGAATATGCTGGGTAATCACATGCCGAATCACAAAGTAACTTTTCCCTGCCCCGGGTGTTCCTAGTACGAGTAGTGACCGGAAAGGATTAATAATATTCACCCAACTCTTCCTTTTCTTGCTTTTAAGCTGATAAATGGAAGGTAAATTGACGCTGAATTCATTCTCAATCAATCGTTCTTCTTGAGGAAAAGTCTCATTTTCAGAATTGAAAATATCATCCCTTAAACTATCCTTAATGATACGGCTTAAGAGCGTTCCGCCAGTCATAACCAGTAAGAAACCCAATGCCGCAATGCTCATGTAAAGCAAGCTTTTCGCTTGAATTGGGAAGTTACCTAATAGGGCTAAATAACTAGAAAAATAAAGTAGTAAACCGCAAACCAAATAGGCAATGGCCGTCTTGAAATTCAACTTTTCATCCAATTTCCCTTTAGCACCAACTAAGGAAACCAATAATAAGGCTAAAGCCAAGAATTTAGAATGGTGGAATGAAATAAACAAACCAGTGCCGACTATATTGCGTAATATCCCATCAGAAAAACTACTTACCCAATGCCATTCCGCAAACGCGGAATAACAATAATAATAAAAGTGGAAGACTAAAACGACGATTCCCATCATTCGTGTCATGTCCAAAATCTTTCTCAGTGCCTGCGCATTCTCTCCCGTATCCCTCGACATATTCTAATTGAATTTTTAAAATGAATCCCTTCTTTTTCTTCGCTTCTTGCGTTTTTTCCATTCAAAAGGCAATTGATTTGAGGCATATTCGTATTGCGTCAGCAAATCGAATAATGACTTTTCATGTGAAGCTGCTCCTCCATCATTCGAATTCTCTTGATCATGCATCTCGGAAACTTTTGGATTAACTCCGTTTTCTTCCGGATTTCTTCCTGTTTGTTTATCAGGAACATGCGAATTTCCGTTCGGTATTTCCCTTTCTTGAACCATTCTTTTGACAGCGGGGAATTGGTCCATCCGCTCCAAAATTTGTTTTGCGCTGTAATTTTTGCCTAAGGCACTGCCATTAAAAATGGTTTTGGATTTAAAATCCACATAGGTCAATCCATATACAGAGCCTTCTTTATTTCTTCTAATCACCAACTTAATTCCATCCTTAATCAAAATCCTTTCTAAATCTTGAACTGAATTTATTTTGGACTTTTTAAAAGCAAAATCAATCGTTGATTTGATTTTTGCTTTATGCTCCTGCCGTGCCACTTCATTCTTTAAAAAGCGTTTTTCAAGCGATTTTAAAATGGGTTTATTATAGAATAAACTTGCCTTAATCGGCATACCGATTGGATTGCCGTCCTCATTTAATACTTGATAAATCAATCCACCATGTTTATGGATCCGGGAGTTTTCTTCGCCTCGAGAAACAGCCACATTGTATAAATTAAGGACCGCATTCAGCTCCGGAAGAGAAGTATATTTGTACGTTTCCAATACTCCATCGAGTACGGTGGCAATTGCCCTTTTCGTTACCGTTTTGCCATATGCCACCTTTCCAAAATCAATTGGTTTCAGTTGAAAAACTGATTGTTTTTGGTCTTCCGCTTTTACCAATCCATACTTTATTTCGATTGCTTTTCGAGCAGTTTCCGACAGGGTTTTACCTATGTTTTGGGTTTCAATTCGCTTGCCATCCAGGCCCACTTTAACCGTCGCAATATGAATATGCGGGTGCGCTGCATCCATGTGTTTATAAACGAGAAACGGCTGTCCGCCAAAGCCAATTTCATCCATATATTCCTGTGCAATGGCTTGCAATTGCTCATTGGAAAGCTGTTCTTCAGGGGAAAAATTCAAGGTAATATGAACGCTATTCGCTTTTACATTTGTATTGGATTCCGCTGTTTTTAAGAGCATGTTCAATCGTTGGTGTTCATTCATCAGCTCCAAATCCATTGGGTAGTTGGAAGCCATGATTAACTCTGCAACTCCTTCCTTTACCTTGTTTTCATTGTAATGAAATGTTCGTCGGATGGAACTTCCTACTCTGATTACTGTAACCATAACTTCGCTGTTTCAGTAATAAAAGACTTTATGGAATTCACACTTTCGAACAACACTTTCTTTTCCAATTCATATTGAATCAGCCAGGCTTTGACTTCCGATTTACTGTCCGTCATGTGCAGCTTGTGCAGCATTTGGTTATAGTTGTTTCCAATGCCGTTCAGGTCTTTCTGTAAAGCATTTAACGCAATAATGATGTCATGCAAGGACTCGTCCCGTGTCCGGCCAATCATTGGTTTGCCCAATAAAATCTTGCGTGCATACTTGCTTAAATGCGGTTCTGTTGTCTTCTTAAATTGCGAAATCATTAATTTATATTCCGCTTCGTCCAGCCTCAAATGAAGCCATTTATTCTTAATGTTTATGTTTCCTTCCATCACAAAATCGTTTACACTTTCAACATCAATTAAAAAATTACTGCTCACGAGTTCCGAGTGAAGGCAGTTTTAAAGATAGCCGTGAAGGGTAACCGAAAAGTTTACCTGAGTTCCGGGGCGTACCCGAAGGGCAAAATAATCAAAAAATACGCCTTGCCACCTTGGCTGGCCGATCATGCCGATGACGCTTACCCTTTGATGCAATGGGCAGAGGGGAATACCCTTTGGCTGGCGATGCCGGTTAAGGGGGTGGTGCAGGCGGAACGGTATAACGTCAACGGTGGTTTAGTGCAGAGGGAAAAGTTGTACGGGGTTGAGGGGCTGAATTCCTTCGTCCCGCTCAAAGAGGGCAAGCTATTGCTTTCTGCATACCGAAAAGGGAAAAGCGACATCGTCGTTTACGAGCCGAGGCGGTTAAGGTACACCGCATTGACCGATGACCCGGCGGATGATCTGGAGCTTGCGGTTTCGGAAAGCGGTCAACGGCCCAAGGTCGTTTACCGTTCGGGTTATCCCGCGGACAGCCTGGCCCATAAGGACAGCGCTTCAAAACGGTACGGGCTTTATTACAAAAATTATACCGAGGGCAAATTTGGAAAGGGACTTGAGGAAACCATGCTGATGCCCGATTCGGGGAACCTGGTTTGGCACGAGCCGTTTTTGTTGGCGGATGGGCAAATCGTAATACGGAACTCGAATGGCGGCCGGATAAGCCGGGACACCTTCAGGTTTTCGGATGGCGGCACCGTGCCATTAAGTCTGGCCGCTAATACGCCAAGCCCCTGGCTCAGGGAACGGCTGGCATTGCAAAGGGAAGCGGACAGCGTCGCCTTGATCGAGCAAGGCTCAAAAGACGGGGAGCCTTCTTTTTTGTCCAGGGTACTGATACCGGAAGGGGCGGCTGCGGCATCCAAAAAGCAAGGGGACAGTTTGCGGAAAGCCCTCCGCTATGACCGGAAAAAGACGAAACCTTACCTCCTGCAATTGCATGCGGCTTACTTTTCC
>Ga0160467_100050_pt1 | contig 178644 bp, 159 predicted proteins | sample HID1972I_E11MG_FD_108221 | JGI IMG/M metagenome (GOLD analysis project Ga0160467, IMG submission 108221) | Enriched pill bug-associated microbial communities from UW Madison campus, WI, USA - HID1972I_E11 MG | ecosystem: Host-associated > Arthropoda: Insects > Digestive system > Unclassified ... | reverse complement strand
GCGCTTCGGCATGGCCGTGCCGTCGCGTACCCTGTCCACGTGGCTGGCCGAATACCGCGATCTGAACACCTACGCACGCCTGCGTGCGCAGCGCGCCGCCTTGTATCGCCCGAACCGTCTCATCCGTTCCGTTCGACTGCACCACCAGCAGGTCTACGAGTACCGCGTTCATCAGGGTAAGCTGGACGCGATTCTCGCCACTCGGGAGCACGAGCGATTCCAGTCTCTCAAGGGTTTTCCCACCGAGATGGCGGACTCCTGTCCGCACGCGCTCTTTCAGGCAGAGGCTCGCGCCTCGCAAGGCAAGGCCCCCTTCGACCTCGACCATGTGGAGATCAAATCGAAGCGTAACCACGCCTGTCGCATGGCTGACCTCGTGCTGCAATCCGTCACCCGCAACAGGCGCCGCCACGATGAGATTCAGCGCTTCATGCTGGCAACCGACCGGGGAGTCTATCGGTATGCGCTGGCGAGGCTTCCAGCGATAGCTGGTCGCTGGCGATTCAGCGGTATCCCAAGGGAGTGCTTTGCTTGCTGTCAGCGCTGATGGTCCATCGGGTTACGACGCAGGCGCCGTCTGTAGTGTGGCTCGCACTGCCGAAGGGGGCGCGGCAACCAGCGCGCGGCTATCAAAAAATCAAGGCAGGTTATCTTTCGGGCGCTTCGTGTTCCGAAAGGGTGGAACGGCATCAGCGGTGCGAGGGCGATGTCCGCGTGTACTCGGTGGCGAAAACTGTGGTCGACTGCTTCAAGTTCCGCAATCGCATCGGACTGGATGTCGTGCTCGAGGCACTGCGCGAAGGTTGGCGCGAGCGGCAGGAAGATTTCCAGCTGCTGCTGGTCCGCTTTGCGCTGGAGCGGCCGCTGTATCGCCTGAGCGTTTCCGAATACGCAGACCAGTTCATCTTGAAAGGGGCGCTGCTGTTCCAGCTTTGGTTCGACATGCCGCAGCGGCCCACGCGCGACGCAGATTTTCCGGGCTTTGGCGAGGCGGAGCCGCGAAGGCTGGTAGAGATCTGTCGTGTACTGACGGAACTGGCTACGCCGGAGTCGACCGAAGACGGTGTGGACTACCTGCCTGAGAGTGTGTGCGCGGAGCCGATCCGCGAAGCAGACGGTTACCCCGGTGTACGGGTCGGTCTGACAGCACAACTGGCGGGTGCGCGTATTCCGGCCCAGTGTGACATCGGTTTCGGCGATGTGGTCGCGCCTGCGGCAGAACGCGCGGCGTTCTCGGCGCTGTTGCGGCTGCCGGCATCGATGCGGCGGGAGACCCGTACCGTCGCTTACGAGTTGGACGTCATAACAGACGGGCAAATGCCGCTTTCATTGAATCCCCCGCGGGAATACTCCGCTACACGCGGCCCGCTTCCATAGGAGGTCGTGCGAATGAACCTGAATCACCATGTCAATCCGCGACGAATCTTCTTCCGCGGAGTGTTTGCGCTCGCGCTGCTATGCATGGTCGCGGTGGCGCTCGGGCAGGAAGCATTGGAGGATCTTGTCACACGGAAATGGTTCGACGTGGACACTGACGAGAAGATTGCCACCATCAGTGCGGGTCTGAACGCAACGAAAAGTGAAACCAGAGCACTTGCCCTGACCGGCATCGCACGGCTCGTGGCAGAGGATCGCGCCACCGCCCAAGATCGCTTTCCGGCAAGAACCATTCTTCCCTATCTGCAAGATGCAGACGCTGATGTAGCGAAGACAGCAACCCGAGCGTACATGGCGCTGGTGGGGGACGATGTAAAGGCGGAGACCGATGTCGTCAACGTGGCGCGCCGCGGAGGGGGTCCATTGGGAACCCTCGACTACGTACGCGTACTGCGTATCGATGGTATCTCCAGTGAAGCCGCGAAAGATTGGCTGATTTCTCTGGCGCAGCGGCCCGTCTCGGTTGAAAAGCACACTGCTGTCGAAACCCTCGTCTTTGGGATGGCGTCTCCCCCTGTTTCGGTGTTGCCGCACGTCATGGACTTGATTCGCAGTCCCGAGTACTTCTGCGACACGATTCTTGTGACCTATCTGCCGAAGTTTGGCGCCGACGCCGCAACCTATCTGGCGGAGCTTGTTTCCCTGCGGGCGAGGCTACAGAGCGAGCTGAATGCTCCACTCCAGGATCGAGCGGTGACCATTAAGGTGGAGCCACATATCGCATTGTCCGCGATGGATGAAACCATTGCGGTGTTGAGGGCGAGAGCGCTGTGAGCGGCGAGTGTTGCCGAGGCCGCCAGCGGCTCAACCAGCCCTCACGCGACGACCAGGCGCCCGTCGTTTGAGCGGTCCCCACCGGTGACGTTTTATCGAGGCTGAGCGCGCCCGGTGCAGGACAGGCCACCGCGCTGCACGGCCGGATCGGGCGCGAGTGCCAGTGTCCGACCCCGACACTCCCCCTGCAGCCGGCGCGCGGCGGCGAGCGGTGCCAGCAATACGGCGGCGTCCCAGGTGAAATCGGGCCAGCGGCGCTGTTGCCAGATCCGTCGCGCGCGGTGTTTGGCAGCCATAACCGCCTCATTTCATGAGGCGATTACGGGCCACAATGGCATGGCAACGCTTCGAAGCATCAATGGTGAGGACAAATTCAAGGGGCTGTCGAAAGACATCGAAGCGGCAGGGTTCTCTGATCCGCAGCCGCCGGAAGGGCCGACCGTGTATCGATCACGGTGAGCTCGTCATGGGCGAGCCGTCGCTCTCGGGGCGCCTCCCGCCCCGGCGCAACGCGAACCCCGCGTCCGCCGCAAGCCACGCCGCCAGACTGAAGGACGAGCACGCCGCTGCGGCGATTGCGGAGCTCCACGCCCTGACACGCGGCGACTCCATCACCTTGGGCGACACGCGCACGCTCGCCCAGCCGTGAGGACGGTTGATCACGATTCATCCATATGCCCCTTCCCTCTGCGATTTCGCACGGACTTGCGACAGGCTCTCAGGTGGACCGAGGTTGCAATTCAGGGCTGGCGCGCGCTCAATCCCTCTCCCACCCGGCCCACAGCCCCCTGGCATGGTGGTCCGTCATGGTCGAGAACCGGTTCGTGACCCGTTCTTCCCCGCTGCTGCAGCCGCCGCTCGAGGCTCGAGCGGCGGAGGCCGGCCGGCGCGCGAAGCCCGCGTCGAGATCACTCGGGCTCGAGCGGTCCGACATCGAGGCCCTCATCGGGCGGGAGTACCATGGCCTGCGCCTGCTGCTCACCCGTCGCGTCGGCAATGCGCACGTCGCCGCCGATCTGCTGAACGACGCCATCTGCACCACCTGGGAGAAGTGGCAGGCCGGTCGCATCGAGCGGCCGGAGCAGATCGTGGGCTATATCTTCCAGGTCGCCCTGAACCTGCTGCGAAATCACCGGCGAGCGGCGGCAGAGCGCCCGGAACGGCGCGCCAGCCCGAAGGTGCTCGAAGACCTGGCGCAGGAGCCGCCGGACGAAGGCGTGCAGGAACACATTGCCGCGCGCGTCAGGCGGTTGCTGCTCGACCTCAGCTCCCCGCGCGACCGCGTCCTTCTGGTGCGCTTCTATCTGAACGAGGAAGAAGGGGAAGCCATCTGCCGTGACATGAACCTGACCCCGCAGCAGTTCGCGCGCGTGCTGCATCGGGCGCGCGGGCGGTTGCGCGCGCTCGTGGAGGCGCACGGAATCAGCCGCTCCGACCTGTTCTCGATCCTCGCGATCATGTGAGCCGGGGAAGGATCGCGCATGTCCATCATCCGGTTCGATCGGGACGATCCCTCGGCCGCGGGCCGCTACCTCGCCGGCCATCTCACCGACGAGGAATGCGAGGCTTTCGAGGCAGAGCTGCTGCGCAACCCCGAGAAAGTGCGCGAGCTCGAGGCCACCGCGCGCCTGAAGGTGGGGCTGGAGACGCTGCGCGAGTCTGGCGAGCTCACGGAGGCACTTCGTCCGCGGCAGGTGAATCCGCGTCCGGTCGCGCTTGCTGTCGCCGCGGCGCTGGTGCTCTTCGTGCTGGGCGTCGTGCTCTTCCAGCGCACCTTCGTGCGCAACCCGCCACCGCTCCTTGCATCGACGAGCGCGCTGCTGGTGGATGCGCAGGGTAGCGCGCTTCCGGTCAGCGGCCCTGTGGCCGTGTTCCGCAAGCGGGCGAGTGCATATGACGCGGTGATCGAGCTGCCTCCGACTCGGCAGGCGATTGCGCTTCGCGTGTTGCCGCAGCCCACGGGTGATGCGCCAAGCAGCGTTGCCTCTGGCTATACTGTGTCGATCGCACGCCTGAAAGAGGACCACCCGGGCGAGCCGGCGGAAACCGTGCCGTCCGTGAAAGCGGACCCGGATGGGTTCCTCACGGTGTATGTGAATGCCGCGCGGCTGGCGCCGGGGCGATATCGTCTCGTCGTGTCCGGGGAGGCTCGCGGCAGCACACCTGCCGAGGACACCTTCCGGCTGAACGTGGTCCCGATCAAGACCGTTGAATAGCTGAGCGCCGACAACCGAATCGATGAGCCGGCCACGTAGAGCCGGCGTCTGGACGAACACCGCGTGTTCACGAGAATGTCATTCCGTGTGCCGACGATCGTCACACCGCTCCTGCTCGGCGGGTGGATGGCGTCGCTGTCGCCGGCGGCCTCCGCTGACGCGGGATGTGACGCCATGATGAATGATGCGCGCGCACTTCACGAATCGGTCGTCACGCTGCGCGGGCGGGAGAGCGCCACGCAGGATGTCGTTCTGCCCTTGCGCTCCGACGTGCTGATCTTTGCGCAAGAGACGAGTCTCGACGTCGTGCTCGAGGTGCGCACTGCCGGCAAGCTCGTGGGCCAGGCGGATAGCCCCATTCGCCGTGCTGCCGTTCAGCGAGTGAGCCTGAACACCGGCAGTGTCGCGAGTTATTCGATCACCCTCAGCGGCAAGGAACACCCCGGCGCGCGTGGCGATGTGAGCCTGCGCGTGGTCGCGCTGCCGCGCTCGGCGGCGGCTGCCCAGTGCTTCAGCGTGCAGAGGACGGTCGCTGCGGCCGAAGTCGCCTATGCATCCGGCAGCCGCCCGGAAAGCACGCAGGGCGGGGCGTCGAATGCAGCCACAGCGTACAACGCCGCGGCGAACGCCTACTCGAACGCCGTCGGCAGGCTGCAGGCCCTGGGGGCTTCACAACTGCTGGCGCAGGTTCGCCACGCGCAGGCTTCCCTCTTCTATGAGGACGTGCGTGACTGGGCGCAGGCGAACGAACATGCGAGCAAGGCCTCCGCCGCATACGCGGCCATCGGCGATGCCTACGGCCAGTCGCGCGCGGATTCACTTGGAGCGGAGGCGCGCATCGAGATCGCGTCTGCTCTGCGCCCGGCAGCAAGCGGGGTGGACGCCGCCCGCGCCTCGCACGAGGCATTCGAAGAAGTGCGACAAACGCTCACCCGCATCGCCTCCTTCCATTCGGCGCGCGGTGAGCGATACGAGCAGGCGCTGGCGCTGAACAACATCGGTGTCAGCTATCACCTCGAAAGCCTGTACGACGACGCGATTCGCGCGTACCGGAGTGCGCTTCCGGTGTATTCGCAGCTCGGCGAGCGTCCGCGTGAAGCGCAGGTTCTCCAGAACATGGCGCTCGTGGAGTACGAGCTCGGGCGGCTCTCGGAGGCGATCCGGCATTACGCGCAGATCCTGAGCCTCAGCCAGGAAGAGGACGACGCCCGCCTCTACGTCACCATTCTCAGCAACAGCGCGCTCGCCAACTGGGCGAGCGGCAATGCAGACGCCGCACTGAGGCAGTTCGGGGAAGCCTTGTCGATTTTGCGGCGTGTTCCCGATACCTATCTTCAGGGCGTGGCGCTTCACAACATCGGCTGCGTGTATGACACGCTGGGGGATCAGGAGCGCGCGCTGGACTTCTACCGTCAGGCGCTGGCACTGCGAACCCCGGAGCTGGACGCTCGGGGCCGCATGGCGACGCTGAACACGATCGGCAACGTGCTTCGCGAGCAGGGCAATGTGACCGAGGCGCTGAAGATGCACGAGGAAGCGCTGTCGCTCGCGGTCGCGAAGCCGGCGCGCGCTCGCATCGATGTGCAGATCGCGAAGGATCTGGCCGCGCTCGGTCGCTTCGCCGAAGCCTCGCAGCGGCTGGAACGCGTGCTCGGTGAGTCAGACGTGGGCGGTGAGGTCGTGCGTGCGCGTGCGCTCGTCGAACGGGGCCAGCAGCGGGCGGCACGAGGTGAAGTCGTGCCCGCGGAGGCGGACCTGCGTCTCGCGGTGAAGACTTTCCAGAATTTCGAAGCGCCGGTGGATGAGTTCGAGGCGTGGGTGGCTCTCGCACGCACCCTGCGGGGCCGCGGCGCTTCCGACAGCGCGATGGAGGCGATCGACAAGGCTCTCGCGCTCGCAGAGGAGGTTCGCGTGCAGAGCGCGAACCCCGAGCTGCGCGCGACTCTGCTGCAGCCCCTGCGGCCCGCCTTCGATCTCAAGATCGCCATGCTCGCGGAGCGCTATTTTTCCGCTTCGGCGAACGCTGCGCGGCGCGAGCAGCTCGCGCTGAGCGCGCTGCAGACCGCGGAGCAGGCGCGCGCCCGGGCACTCGCGGACTTTCAGCACCTCGATCTCGGGGCGCCCGGCGTCGCGCCGGAGCTGGTCACGCAGCGCCGGGACATCTACCGTGAGCTTGCGGCGAGGCGCTTTCGTCTTGCGGCGATCGTCGATCGCGCGGGCACCGAAGACCCGCGCGTGGGTGTCATCCGCGAGGACATCGCCACGCTCCGTCGCCAGCTGGATGAAATCGACGCACGCATCGGCGCTGCATCGAGTGGCACGGCTTCCGCACGTTCTGCGCCGAAGCGAAATGCGTCGACCATGGCGGCGAGTCCGGTCGCCCTGGATGTCCGTGCGCTGCCGGCCGATGTCGCGGTGGTCGAGTACTGGCTCGGCGGCGAGGGCGCTTATGCCTGGACGGCGACGCGCGAAGGCCTGTTGATGGCTCGCCTCGGAGCGAGCGCTGTTCTTTCGGACGCGGCGAGGCAATTTCACACGGCCCTGCGCGGGTTCGGAACGACGCCGGCAGCGGAACGCCTGCGACTCGGCGCGCAGTTGTACGACCTCGTCGTGCGGCCGCTCGGGCCGCTCGTGCCTGCGCAACGAAAGCTCGTGTTCGCGCCGGATGGCGCGCTCCACTACGTGCCGTTCGCCACGTTGCGCCAGAACGGGCCGGGCGGCACGAAGTTTCTCATCGAGCGCCACGACGTCGCGGTGACTCCGTCGCTGAGTCTGTTCCTCGGCACGGGCTCGAAGTCGCGTGGTGAGCCACCCTCCAGGGAAATGCTGCTCGTCGCGGACCCGGTCTACGAGCTTTCGGATGCGCGCCTGGCCGTGCTCTCCGGCGCGACGTCTGCGAAGAGTGAGCCAGCCAGCTCGATCTGGCCGCTGTCACTCTTCCGCAGCGGTGATGACGGGGAGATGCCGCGCCTTCCCGGCTCCGCGCGCGAAGCGGCGGCGATCGCGAAGCTCATGCCCGCCGGCAGCGTCGATCTGCTCGAGGGCTTCGAAGCGACGCGCGAGCGCTTCCTCGAAGCAGAGCTGGGGCGGTATCGGTTCATCCACATCGCCTCGCACGCGGTGAACGACGCGGAGATTCCTCAGGCCTCGGCGCTCGTGCTGAGCACGGTCGACAGGCAATCCAGCCCGATCGACGGCCGTGTGCTCGCGGCCGACTTCGTTGGCCTGCAGCTCAACGCGGACACGGTCGTGCTCAGCGCGTGCGACACCGCGATGGGCAAGAACGTGGCGGGCGAGGGGCTCATCGGGCTCAACTACGTGATGCTGGCCCGTGGCGCCGGCTCCGTCGTGTCATCGCTCTGGCCCGTGGCGGACTATCCCGCCGGGCAGCTGATGGCCCGGTTCTACGAGGAGCGCCTGAACGAAGGCGCGCCGGTTGCCGCGGCGCTGAGCCGCGCGATGCGCTCCATGCTCACCGGCCGCTTCAGCGACCCGGCCGTGTGGGGCACTTTCACGTTGACGGTGAGCCGCATGGGCGGCGTGTAGAACCCTGTCTGTCCAGACCAACGAACCTCGGGAGGACTCATGGCTGCGAACTGGGACAACAAAACGTGGGTGCTGGATCCGGCATCCCCGCCCTTTCAGAACGATCTGGACCCGCCCACGGGCGGCGAGAACAAGTTCAAGCTCACGCCCCTGCGGGAAGGCGCGAAGATCTACATGTACAAGATCACGCCGCTCGCGGGCAGCGGCGCCATGAAGCCGTTCTGGTGCGGCTGCAAGCTGCTGCCGCAGAAAGGCCGGCCGCTCAAGATGAGCTTCCGCAAGTTGCCGCCCCACGAGCCCGGCGACGCGGTGGACATGAAAGCGCGCAAGCACCGGCTCGACCAGGCCATCCGCAAGATCCGCAAGAACCCGGAACGTTACGAGCGACTGGTCGGCTTCACTTCCATCAACGGGCAGGACAACCCGGTCAGCCTCTATCAGATCACGCGCGGTCACACGGACGGGCGCCGCCCCTTCCTGGTGGTGGACCTGAAGATCGTCGGGGCGAATCCGAGCGGCAGCGTCTCGGGCAACGGCTTCTGAGGGCTTCGGTGTCGAAGTCGAACGGGGGTGGCGCTCGCTACGCGATTCTCTTTTCGGGGCTTGCGGACTGGCGCCACCTCAACGATCTCGAGCTCTCCTGTCGCACGCTGACGGAGCGTTGCGGCTTCGAGCGTGATCGCGTGTTCGTGCTCATCGACAGCGGCAGGCCACAGCCGCGCCGCGGGCCCTTCGCAAGCGGGGACGGCACGATTCGCGAGTGGCCGAGCGATGGCTCGCCGTTCACCCTGCCGCTGACGGGCCCGGGAACACGCGCGGCTTTTCGTGCGACGCTCGCGAAGCTGAAACGCAGGCTCGCGCACGATGACCTCCTGTTCATCCACACGGACGGCCACGGTGGCTTCGACACCGGCCCCAGGGGCGGCCCTTACCTTTCCACTTTTTCCAGAAGCAGCCCGGAGGGTGGCCGCTACTTCGCATGGCAGTTCGAGCACGATCTGCGCGCCCTGAACGTAAGGTACCGCGCATTGCTCGTGATGATGGGGCAGTGCTGCAGCGGTGGCTTCGGCGCGCCGGTGCTGGCGGGCAGCACGGCCGCGGCAACTTCAGTCGCGTGCGCAGCGAGCGCTGAGGGCTACTCGTACTGGTCCGAAGACCAGAAGTGGAACAACTTCGTCTTCGACTGGATGGAAGCGCATCGGCGCGCGGCGGCGGGCACCGTCGTCACTTCCCTGGAGGCCTTCCAGTACGCCCTCGCCAAAGTGAATGTCTTCGACACGCCCAACTACCACAGCCATCCCGCGCCCGCCGCAGACGAGATCTCGCTGAGCAGCCCGCTGCACGCCGCGGCTTAGGGTCGTTCCAGGTTCCTTGCCTGATTCAAGAGCGCCACCGCGCATCAGCGCAGCCGTGATCAGCAGGCTCGTGTGGGGGACGTGGCCGTGCTGGGATTGCACGGCCACGAGCCTCTGAGGGACCAGTCTTCCGGGCGGTCCCCCACACGAGCCTGCTGATCGCGGCTGCGCCTCCGCAAGCCCAAACCGCTCTTGAATCAGGCAAGGAACCTCTGTGGGACAACAGACAGACTAGACCGGCGCGAAGCCCCCGGGCTCCTCACTCCGCGCAACCCACTCCGCATCGCCAATCAGATCGAAGGCCGCATTGACAGGCGCTGCGGGCGCCGCCGCCTTCGAAGCAGAACCCGTGTTGCGGACCACGTAGTCCCCCATCGGTGTGAGGCCGTTGCACAACCGGTTCGCCGCCGCGTCGATCGCGACGCGCGAGGCGTCGATGCCGATCCACCTGCGCCCGAGATCGTTCGCGGCATGCAGCGTGGTGCCGGAACCGCAGAACGGGTCGATGACGAGATCTCCGGCATCGCTCGCCGCGCGAACGATGGTTCGCAGCATCTCCAGGTTCTTTTCCGTCGGGTAGCCGGTGATGGGGATGCTTTGATGATGAGCGTCCCGGAAATCTGCCCAGTAGTCCGTGAGCGCAATACCCTTGTTTTCGGCGAGGTAGACCTTCCTGCGCGGGTTGCCGGTGCGCGACCAATGGATCTCGCCGTTGCGGTCGAGCTCGTCGAGCTTCTCGGGCGTGTACTGCCAGTGCTTGCCGGGCGGCGGCATCACGCCGCGCCAGGGCTGGCCGCTCGCGCCATTGCGCACGCCCGGCGCGTGCACTGGAACGAGCTTGTAGTGCCCCTTCGCGTCGGACTTCGGATACTCCTTCGCGAGCCACCCGGCAGTGGGTGTCTGCGTGGGGCGGTTCCACTTGTAGTCGTCCGACTTCGAGTAGAACAGGATGTAGTCGTGCAGGTTCGGGTACTGCCGCCGCGTGTAGTTCTTGCTGCTGCACTTGCGGCGCACGACCATGTTTCGAAAGTTTCCGGGCCCGAACACTTCGTCGAGCACCACCTTCAGGTGAAACACCATCTGGTGCCCGATGTGCAGGTAGAGCGAGCCGTGGGCCGCCAGCAGCTCGCGCAGCAGGATCAGCCGGCGCCGCATGAGCTCCAGGTAGGCTACCGGCGAGAGCTGGTCCCTGTACGCATGGGCGAGCGCGCGCGAGTGGAACTCGAACCCCGTGCAATACGGCGGGTCGAGATAGACGAGATCGACCTTGCCGGCGTGGGTGTCGAGGAGCCGGTTCAGGACATGGAAGTTGTCGCCCCACACGAGCGCGTTCGGCTCGATCGCGCCCGCGCCGGTGCCCGCGCCTGAATCGGAATCGAGGCGCCCCATGCGAAGAAACCTGCGGTGACGGGGCTCGAGGATCTCCCGTTCGGTGGCTTTCCCGGGGTAGTGCATCGATGCTTTCGCATCGTCACCCGGCAACGGCAGGGGTTCGGCCTGAGGGGCGCAGGAGGTTTCCGGATCGGTGTTGTCCAGACTCGCCCGACGCAGGACGCCAGTAGCCATTGCCGACTTTCGAAGAGAAGACGAGAGCTCGCGCCGATTATAGACATGGCCGCGCGAGAGGCAGGCACGGAACATCCTGTTCACGTACGAGAAACGGGTGTGGGTGCCGGCTCATCGCCGACACCCACCCCCCTCAGGGTTTCTTCTGCTTCTTCTTTCTCTACTTCTTCTTGGTCTGGTCGCGTCGCCACGCGAAGTACCTGGCCTCTTCGCGATGTCAGCGTGCACTCGTCTACAGGAGCGCTGCCCGATCCGCAAGTGCAGCGCGATACTTCTCACAGCGAATGGGTGCGAAGCAGAGACCCTGGCTGTTGCGCGCCGCGCACAGACGAGGCCGTGCCGTGTCCTGCTGCGCGGACGGGAAAGTCGCCCGGCGCGGAAGGCGCGCGCATAATCGCGCCCCATGAACGTCATGCCTCGGGTCGCATGGCTGGTCGTCGCGCTGCTCGTGGCGCATCCAGCCAGTGCGGTCAACGTTCCGCCCCAGCCGGTGTCCGAGGAAGAACCGCTCTTCGCCTTGCCCACGCAGACCGATCGCGTCGGCCGGATCCTCGCCCCGGTGATGATCAATGGCCTGGGTCCGTTCCGTTTCCTTCTCGATACGGGCGCCAACCACTCGACCATCACGCCGGAGCTGGCGGAGGCCCTGGGCCTTCTCACCTCGGCGGATCGTACCCGGATGGTCCATGGCGTGACGGGCAGCGCGCGCGTGCCCACGGTCCACATCGATCACATGCGCGCCGGCGAGCTGGTCCTGAGCGGCCGCGACATCCCGGTGATTGGCACCACGACCCTCGCCGGCGCGGATGGCATTCTCGGCGTGGCCGGGCTCGAGCGCGCCCGCATTCACGTGGATTTCCGGCGTGATCGCGTCACGATCACGCGGGCGCGCGCGCGCGAGAACACAGGCGCCTATCTCGTCATCGACGCGGAGCGCATGCCGGACGGCATCCTTTTCATGGAAGCGCGCGTGCGCGGTGTGCGAGTGAAAGCCATCCTGGATACGGGCGCCGAGCGCACGCTGGGAAACATGGCCTTGCTGGAAGCGTTGCGCGCCCGCAGCAGGGGCTCGAATCGCGCCCGCATGACGAACGTCTACGGCGCGACGCCCGACATCGCCGAAGGCGAGTCGGAGCTGGCCCGCACTCTGTGGTTCGGTGAGGTGAACATAAGGCACGTGGACATCACGTACGGTGACTTCCACATCTTCCGGATGTGGAAGCTCGAGGATGAGCCGGCCTTGTTGTTGGGAATGGATGTCATCGGCACGGTGGCCAATCTCGTGATCGACTTCCCGCGCTCGGAGATTCTCGTCGCCAACTGATCGCGACGCCCCTGCACCAAATCTGGCTCACCCCGCCTGCCCAGCCGCCTGGGAGTGGGTTACACTCCTGCACGTCGAGCCGGAACAGAGACTCTGCATGAACAGAGCAAAGATACTCGGCAAGCTCAGTCGGAACATGAGCCAGATCGAGACGCGTTTCTCGGTCAAGTCTCTGGCGGTGTTCGGGCCTGCGGCACGGGACGAGATGCGCAAGGGGGGCGACATCGATGTTCTGGTCGAGTTTGCGTGTACCCCCACGTTCGATATCTACATGGACCTCAAGTTCTATCTCGAGGGCCTGTTCGATGCGCCCGTCGATCTCGTGACGACGGATGCCGTGAAGCCGCGCATGCGTGCCCTCATCGATGCGAATCGCATCAATGTCGCGTGACTGGACGCACTGTCTCGAAGAGATCGTCGAATCCGGTCAACGCATTGCCAGCTATACGCACGAGATGTCGCTGGAGGAATTCCGCAGCAACCAGCTCGTGTTCGACGCGGTGGTGCGCAATCTCGAGATCATCGGCGAAGCCGCGCGTCACCTGCCTGCGGAGCTCGACGCGGCCATGCCCGATGCCGCGTGGTCCCGCGCCGCGGCCTTCCGTGACGTGATCGCGCGGCAGTACTTCGGGCTCGACATCCAGATCGTGTGGGATCTGGCCCACAAGAAGGTGCCGCAGCTCGTGCGTTCCGCCAGCGCCACGCTGAATGAGCGGCGCCGGGGACGCAACACGTCCATCAGTTGACGCTCAGCCTCGTGCAGCGGGGCATCACCAGGTTGGCGGCTCGGGCACCGCGGCGCCATCGCCACGAGGCGAAGACGCGCCGTATTTCATCTTCGTGCGGCTGTCCCAGAGCACGACCTGGCCCACGCCCATCAGCGGGTCGAAGTCCCGGGTGAGCTTGATCTCGTGCCCCTTCGCCTGGAGCGCATCGCGCACCGTCTGCGGCACGCGCCCTTCGAGATAGATGCCGCATCCGCGGGCCAGGTCGAAGTGGGGCGCCTCGAGCGCCGCCTGGAGGTTCATGCCGTAGTCGACCACGTTCGAGATGAACTGCAGCTGCGCGATCGGTTGCGTCGGGCCGCCGACGAAGCCGAAGGCGATGTGCGCGTCATCCTTTTCCATCAGGGCTGGAATGATGGTGTGGGATGAGCGCTTGCGCGGCGCCAGCGCATTGGGCTCGGTCGGGTCGAGGCTGAAGTACGCGCCACGGTTCTGCATCAGGAAGCCCATTCCGTCCACGAGCACGCCGGATTCACCTGTGGCGAGGCTCTGGATGAGGGAGACCATGTTCCCCGCACGGTCCACGACGGCGATGAACGTTGTGTCCGAACGGGGGAGCAGAGGCTTGCCGGGCTTATCGATGCACTGCGCGCGCTGCTCGTCGATGAGCTGGGCCCGTTCGCTCGTGTAGTCCGGGGAGAGCAGAGCGTGCCCGTCCGCGGCGTTCGTGCGCGGGTCGGCGATGAGCGCCACGTCCGCGTCCGCGAGACGCATGGTCTCGATGCGCAGGTGAAAAGCGTCCGCGCCCGCGGGCGGCACGGCCTTCGTGCCGAACAGGTTGAGCGCTTCGAGCACGGCGATGCCGCGCGAGTTGGGCGGCAGCTGGTACACGGCCCAGCCGCGATACGTGGTGGAGATCGGCTTGACCCATTCCACTTCGTACTCGCTCAGATCCGCAGCCGCGAGTGTGCCGCCGAGCCGCGCCGAGGTGGCGAGGATGGCGCTTGCGACAGAGCCCTTGTAGAGCTCCGCTGGTCCCTTGTCCGCGATGAGCTGCAGAGCGCGCGCCATGCCAGGGTTGCGGAAGATCGTGCCGAATGCCGGCGCCGTGCCTCCCGGCAGCAACACGCTGCGGCAGGATTCATCCCTGCACGAGGGCTCCAGCGCATCCTTCCAGTCGACCGAGATCAGCTCCGATACGGCGAATCCGTCGGTGGCGATGCGGATCGCGGGCGCGAAGAGCGCCTTCCATGGAAGCTTGCCGAAGCGCGCATGCAACTGAGCCCACCCCGCCACGGCACCCGGCACGGTCACGGCGTCGATGCCCTGCCGCGGCATCTCGCTCAGTCCTTTCTTCTTCAGGACCTCGATGTCGAGGCCGGCCGGTGACCAGCCGCTGGCATTGAGGCCCGTGATTTCGCCGGAAGCGGCATCCCGGTGCAGAGCGAAGAGATCCCCTCCCGGGCCGCTCATCATCGGCTCGACCACGCCGAGCACGAGATTCGCCGCGATGGCGGCATCCGCGGCCGAGCCGCCGCGCGCCAGGATCTCCGCGCCGACCTGTGATGCGATGACCTGGCTCGTTGCGACGATTCCCTGCTGGGACGCCACGACGGAGCGCGCATGGTTGCGACCGAGCTCCGTCGCGCCCTGCGCGAACGCGCCGCTCACGACGAACATCATCAGTGTGCCGAGCAGGCGATGGAGCGAACGGCAATCGGAATGTCGCGACATGCGCGACGCGGGAATGCAAGGTGTCATGTTCTGGTGAATCGCGAAGCGCAGTTGTGCGCGATTGGCGACAACACTGCCACGTGTGTCGACGAAAGTCTCGTCGAAACAGACTCCATGGTGCGACAGCCGCACGTGCACGCGACCAATGGCCGATGTTCCCGAGGTCGCAAGACAGCTACACATGGTTGCGTGTGCTCGCTTGCGACATGATCGACTTCGGACGCAGTCAAAAACGATTCTTCACAGTTCCGTCGAATGACCCAACCGATTCTGGATGTGGCGATTCTCGGCGCCGGCCCCGGCGGGCTGAGCGCCGCAGCGCGCGCCGCTCAGCGCAGCATGTCTCACGTGGTGCTCGAAGCTTCCGACAAGCATGCGAACACCATTCAACGCTATCAGCGACTGAAGCACGTGATGTCGGAGCCCGGTGTGCTGCCGTTGCGCAGCGATATCGGGTTCTCCGCCGGCCGGCGCGAAGAAGTCCTGGAGACGTGGCGCAAGGGAATCAGCGAGAAAGGCGTGCGCATCCAGTTCGGCTCGGAAGTCACGGGCGTGACGGGCCAGAGCGGTGATTTCCGCGTGCGCCTCAAGGGCGGCGAGATGGTGCGTGCGCGCAGCATCATCCTCGCGCTCGGCGTGCAGGGCAACCCACGTCGGCTCGGCGCGCCGGGCGAAGATCTGCCCTTCGTCACCAACACGCTCGAAAGCGCGGACGACCATCGCAACCAGACCATCGTCGTCGTGGGGGCCGGTGATGCCGCCATCGAAGACGCAGTCGCCCTCGCGCGCCAGAACCGTGTCGTGCTCATCAATCGAGGCACCGGGTTCGCGCGCGCGAAGGAAGCCAATGCGGCGCAGATTCTGCGCGCCATCCAGAACGGCGTCGTCGAGTGCCTCTACCAGAGCTCGATCCAGCGCATCGAGGCCGGTGCTCCGGGCGGCGCGCCGGGGCGGATCACGGTGGCCACGCCCACGGGCACCATCCGGGTCATCTGCCACAAGGTGATCACGCGGCTCGGCGCCATTGCCTCGCGCCAGTTCGTCGAGTCCATCGGCGTGCGGTTCGTGTCGCCGGAAACGGATGCCCTGCCGGATCTTTCGCCGCGCTACGAGTCGAACGTGCCCGGCGTGTTCGTCATCGGCGCGCTGGCGGGGTACCCGCTCATCAAGCAGGCGATGAACCAGGGCTACGAGGTCATCGAGCACCTGCTCGGCCATGCCGTGGAGCCTGCGGATCATTCGATCCTGCAGCAGAAACTCGGCGGGCTGCGCTTTGCAGGCGGCCGCGTCAGCGTGGACCAGGCTCTTGCGGCGATTCAGCAGCGCGTTGCCGTGTTCCGCGAGGTGAAGCCACTGGCATTGCGCGAGCTCGCCATCGTGAGCCGCGTGGTCGGGCCCAAGGCGGGCACGGTGCTCTTCAATCGCGGCGACTACTCCACGGCCGTGTTCAACGTGCTGGACGGGGAGGTGCATCTCTACTCCGACGACGTGCGCCGCATGACCCTGCGGCGGGGCCAGGTCTTCGGTGAGATGAGCCTGATCTCCGGCCGGCCGCACGACGTGACGGCCATCGCCGGGGATCGTTGCGTGCTCCTCGAAAGCCCGCAGAGCGCGATGCGAAAGCTCATGCGCCTCGAGGCCTCGGTCCGGGAATACCTGGACCGCACGTACATCCTGCGTGCCCTGCGCCTCTTCCTGCTGTCACACGCCGCTCCGGAAACCGTGCACAAGCTCGCACAGACTGCCCGGGTGCATCGTGTGGAGTCCGGCGGAACGTTGTTCAGCGAGGGTGACCCTGTCGACCGTCTCTACCTCCTGCGCAGCGGCTCGATGACACTCTCGCGCTCCGCGAACGAGCGTGAAGTGATCGTCTCCTGCTGCGCGGCGGGCAAGTTCGTCGACCTCGTCGGGCAGCAGTCCGGCATTCTCGCCCGCACGGTCACGGCGAAAGCCACCGTCGCCTCGGAGGCGATCAGCATCGACTACGTGAGCTTCTGCGACCTGCAGGCGGAGGACCCGCAACTCGAGCAGCAGGTGCAGAACGAGGCGAAGCAGCAGCTGTCGCAGTACACGCAGATGCAGGCCGCCCCGGAAGCCTCGCAGCTTCTCTCGTTCCTCTTCAAGCACGGCCTGGGCGAGGCCACGAACGTGCTCGTCATCGATGAATCGCTGTGTGTCGGCTGCGACCAGTGCGAGACGGCGTGCGCCGCGACGCATGACGGTGTTTCGCGCCTCGATCGCAAGGCCGGCCCTTCCTTCTATTCCCTGCACCTGCCCACTTCGTGCCGCCACTGCGAGCATCCCCACTGCATGCGGGATTGCCCGCCGAATGCGATTCATCGCAAGCCGAACGGCGAAGTGTTCATCGACGATACCTGCATCGGCTGCGGCAACTGCGAAGCGAACTGCCCCTACGGCGTCATCCAGATGGCGGAAGTCGACGCGCAGCCCACTCTCCTGCAGAAGCTCCTGCGACGGGCGCCCGCGCAGGCGGCCAAGACCGCCGTGAAGTGCGACATGTGCAAGGACCTGAAGTCCGGGCCCGCCTGCGTGCGGGCGTGCCCCACGGGGGCAGCAATCCGCATTCACGCGGAGGACGTTCCGGCTCTCGCACAGAGACGGGCGGCCAAGGTGCAGTAGCTCGAGCCTGCACGGCCCGCACCGGTCGCCACCATGCATCAATCCTTCTTCAACTACCGGCGGTATCGCTATGCCGTCCGGGCCGGGGCGCTCGCCGTCGTGGCGATCCTCGGGTACGTGTTCTGTTCGCTCAGGCAGCCTCCGAGCGGTGGCACGTGGCTCGGCTACACCCTCGGAACGATCGGCGCGCTGCTGATCGTGTATCTGGCGTGGTATGGCGTCCGCCGGCGCACGTTCGGCTCCGGCGGCAGCGCCACGGGGTGGCTGTCGGCGCACGTTTATTTCGGGCTCGTGCTGCTCCTCATCGCCACGCTTCACAGCGGCTTCCAGTTCGGGTGGAACGTCCACACGGCCACCTACGTGCTGCTCGCGCTCGTCGTGCTGAGCGGCTGCTGGGGAACGTACGCGTATGCCAGGTACCCGAGCCTCATCATCAAGACTCGCGGGGGCCTGAGCCGCGCGGAGCTGATCGAGGAGATCTATCAGCTCGACAACCGCGCGCTGCGGGTGGCCGCAGTGTTGCCGCCGGATGTTCACGATCTCGTGGCCGATACCATCCGGCGCACGCAGGTTGGCGGCAGCATATGGTCCCTGCTTCGCGGGCAGGATGAGTCGACCATGCTGATCCCCGCCGGCGCAGGCGCGCCGTCACGAGTGGTGCCGAACCAGGGGCAGAAGGCGCTCATCGAGTCCCTGGCCGGCAGGCTCGCCGCGCAGGCCGACAGCTCCGAGATCACGAAGATGCACGCGCTGCTGGAGATCGTCGCGCGCAAGGCCGGGCTGCTCGGCAGGTTGCAGAAGGACGTCCAGCTCCAGGGGCTCATCCAGTTCTGGCTGTACCTGCACCTGCCGCTGTGCTTCGCACTGCTCGTTGCGCTGGTGACGCACATCCTGGCCGTGTTCTTCTACTGGTAGGGAACGATGCGGTTTCGCATTCTGCGCTGGATTCGCACGCATTCAGCCACGGGCAACAGGCAGTACCGGGAAGTGGTCATCCAGGCGCGCCGGCTCACGCTCGGGCGCGCGAGCGATCAGCACCTGCAGATTGCGGACCCGGCGGTGTTTCCGAACCACGCCGTCATCCGTCCCGGCCGCGGGCGGGAAGGGCGCGTCGTGGTGGAGGCGCTGATGCCGGGCGGCGTGCGGGTGAACGAGCGCGTCCACATCGTGAAGACGCTCGAGCCCGGGGACCAGATCGAGCTCGGTCCGGCGATCATCACCGTCGAGCCCTCACCGAACGGCGCACCGTTCACGCTGCGCTTCCGCATGGAGGAGGACGGCGGCCGTCTCGACCGGCTGCACGTCATGTCGCTCAACGATTCGGGGCTCAGCAAGCGGTTCTGGTCGCTGGTGCTCGCCTCGGGCGTGGCCGCGATCTTCCTCATCGTGCCCATGGCCGCGGCGCTGTATCAGCCGCTGCGCCCGCTGTTGCGTGCGAGCCCTCTCGTGCCGAACGACGGGCTCTGGTCGCCCGGCCCGCTGCACGCCTCGCACCAGTTCATCGGTGGGGATTGCAACGCGTGCCACACCTCCCCGTTCACGGCCATCGAGAACGTTCAGTGCACGAGTTGTCACACGAGCGTGCAGCACCATGTGCAGGTGACCTCTGCGGACGTGGGCCTCTTCGAGCAGCAACGCTGCGGCGAGTGCCACGTGGAACACAGCGAGCACAACGATTTCGTCTCTCGCGATCAGCGCCTTTGCACGGATTGCCATTCCAGGCTCGACACGATGAAACCGCGCACGCGCCTTCTCAACGTGGCGGACTTCGGCAGGGACCATCCGGATTTCCGCGTCAACCTGCTGCAGGCCCGCGATGGCGCGAACGGCGTGGAATGGGCAAACGTTCGGCTGGAGGTGCTCCCGGGCGTGAAGCCCACCGAGCGCTCGCGCCTGTCGTTCTCACACGCGCAGCACCTTGCGCGTGGAGGCATCAAGGGGCCGGAGGGTGACGAGGTGCTCGAGTGCAAGAGCTGTCACCAGCCGGAATCGAGTGGCCGCGTCATGCAGCCCATTCGCATGGAGCAGCACTGCAGCCGCTGTCACAGCCTGCGTTTCGACGAAACCGATCCGGCGACCACCGTGCCGCACGGAAATGTCGAGGGGGTCTACCGGACGCTGCTGGCGCATTTCAGCCGACAGTATCTGCAAGGCACTGCCGGGTCGCCCCGCGACCGGCTGCAAGCCCGGCGCCCGGGCAGTGCCGCGCAAGCCATGTCGCGCGACGAGCAGCGCCGCGCGCGGGACTGGGCGGAACGGCAGGCCTTTCTCGCGGCACGTGATCTCTTCGAGAAGCGCGTCTGCGTGGATTGCCACGAGGTGACGCAAACCCCCGAGGCGCTCGGCCCGGCGCGATGGCACGTGGAGCCCGTGCGACTGACGCAGTCGTGGATGCCAAGGGCTCACTTCGACCACGCGAGCCACAGGACGTCCCAGTGCACCGCGTGTCACCTGGGCGCGGACAAATCCAGACAGAGCAGTGACGTGCTGATGCCGGGGATTGCGGAATGCCGCACGTGCCACACCGGCGCGAACGACAAGGGGAAGCTCTCATCGGATTGCCTCATGTGTCACCAGTTCCACCTGCCCGATCGGGGGCTGTTCGATCAGCCCTCGCCGACAACCCCGACGCCGTCGGCCCCCACCCCGACGCCGTCGACAACCGTGGCCAGCCCCGGTCCCACAGCCGTCGCCGGGCCCGCGGCTGCAAGCCCACGGTCCGCCGCGAGCAAGGTATCGCGCCCATGAGCGGGTTGCGTTTCGCCTGCGCCACCCTCGTGCGCGTCATGCTCTTCGCAGTGATCCCGGCGCTGCCGGGTCCCGCCGCATTCGCGAACGAGACCGCCGGCACGAAGCTCCCGTATCAGGCCGCCAACAGGCATCTCGGCGTGGCGACGTGCTCATCTTCCGTGTGCCACGGCAACGTGAAGTCGAGCAGCAGCTACAACGTCCAGCTCAACGAGTATGTGACCTGGTCCCACGATGACGCTCACTCGAAGGCCTACTCCGTTCTGCTGAACGCGCGCTCGCGCTCGATCGCGGCCAAGCTCGGCCTGCCGGATGCGCACACGGCGAAGATCTGCCTGGACTGCCACGCCGATAACGTTCCGGAGGCGCAGCGAGGCAAGGGGTTCAACATCTCCGATGGGGTGGGGTGCGAAGCCTGCCATGGCGGCGCCGAACGCTGGATCGAAGCACACACCATGAAGAAGACGACGTACGCGGACAATCTCGCGCGCGGCATGTATCCGACCGCCACGTTGTCCGCGCGCGCGCCGCTTTGCCTGTCCTGCCACATGGGCAATGCAGACAAGTACGCCACACATCGCATCATGGGCGCCGGCCATCCGCGGCTGAGCTTCGAGCTCGACACGTTTCAGGCCCTGCAGCCCGCGCATCATCAGGTGGACCAGGACTACGCCGAACGCAAACCGACCTATACCCGCACGGCGACCTGGGCGTATGGCCAGCTCGAAGCCGCGCGTATGCAGATTCAACTCGTGCAGCGCCACTTCACGCGAGAGGGCAGCACGTTCCCGGAGCTGGCGCTCTTCAACTGCCATGCGTGCCATCAGAGCTCGATGCGCAACCTGGACTGGAGCCGCGGGGTCACCACGCCCGGCACCCAGCCGGGCAGCGTTCCGCTGAATGACGGACACCTGCGCATGTCCCTGCTCATCGCGCGCCAGATTTCACCAGGCGCCGCGCGGGATCTGCTGGCGCTCGCGCAAGGCATTCAGGAAGCGAGCGGAGTGAGCCGCGAACGGGTGTCGCAGCTCAGCGGCCGCATCGAAGCGACGCTGCGGCAGCTCGAGGACGTTGCGGCCCGGCACCGGTGGACGGCAGCCGAGCATGCCGGTCTTCTGGCAGGCATCTTCGAGCTCGGTACGCGACGCGAGTTTCGTGACTACATCGCTGCGGAGCAGGCGGTGATGGCGCTGGAGCTCGTGCTCCTGGACACGGGCGTCGCCGAGCGGCATCGCGCAAGGCTCGATACGCTGTTCCGCCTCGTCGACAACGACGAGGCCTATCGCCCCCAGGAGTTTGCCGCCAGCCTGGATCAGCTCCGCGCGGCGCTCGGCATCGCCCCCGCCGCGCGGCCGGCGTCCCGCCCGTAGCCACCGCAGGGCCAGTGGTTCGCCCACGGCCCGCCGGCATTCGCGGGTGGCTGCCGACAAGCTGATCGGGCCCTGGAGTGCCACGCCGCGGACACGGAGCGCAGTGCGGCCCGGGGTACGGGCGAGACGAGAACTGCGTCTCCCATTGTCCGGCGCTTCCGTGACCTGTGCCGCACCCGGGCGTGGGGTCGCCCCCTAGCATCGGCATTCATGCCTTGTTGAGGGGCCTCCATGCCGCGCCAATCACCCGCGACCTCCCGGTCGCGGGGTCCTGCCGATCGACCGGCCTGGCGGCGCGTGGGAATCATCTTGCTCGTGGTCGGCGTCTCCGCGGCGCTCCTCGGCCTTCAGAATGCGGCCGGACGGAAGGTGCTCCTCGACAGCTTCCTGCAGCTCGAGCGCGAAGCCGCCGGCCGCAGCCTCGAGCAGGTGCTGAAAGCCTTCCAGGCGGATCTCGACCAGCTCGCCATCAGCGTGCGTGACTACGCAACGTGGGACGACGCGTATGCCTACGTGCTCGATCGGAACGAGCGCTTCCTTGCGTCCAACTTCGCGCCGCAAACGCTCGCCAACATGGGCGTCGACGTGGTGTGGATGCTGGACGAGCAGGATCGCGGCATCGTGGCCCTCACGCACCAGGGGAGCTTCCCGCAATCCGTCTCGGGTTCGACGCCGCAGCTGCAGAAGGTTCTGCGAGACCACCTCACCGGGATCAGGCAGTCGATGACGCGCACTGCGCCCCTGGAGCGCCTGGTGCAGACCCCGGAAGGCCTCATGGCTTTCGCGGCCCATTCCATCGTGCCGACCGGTGGCACGGGCGGCGAGCGCGGCATCCTGCTGTTCGGGCGTTTCATCGAAGAGGCGGAGCTGGCGCGCGTGCGCGAGACGAGCCAGCTTCCAGTCGTCATCCATCGCACCGAGGGCGGCGTGAATGCATTGCCGGAGACGGCACGCAGACTCTGGACACCCGCTGGCGCTGCCGCGGCCGATCGCGTCCTCAACGTTCCGGACGACCAGACGATCGAGGCGTATGCCGTGCTGCGCGATGTGGACGGGACGCCCGCGGCCATCATTTCCACCCAGATCGATCGAAAGCTGCTCGCCTTCGGGAAGAGCACGCAGCGCCACCTGATGCTTCTGATGGCGGCTGTCATCGCCGTATTCGCGATCGTGATGACGGGGCTGGTGCTGTGGCTGGACAAAGTGTGGCGCGCGCGGGCGGCCAGCGAGCGCCGCTACCGGGCCGTGATCACGCAAGCGCAGGATACGATGCTGCTCGCCGACGCCTCGAGCCGGAAGATCCTGGAAGCGAACCCGGCGGCCGCCACGACGCTCGGCTACCCGGAGCCCGACATGCTCGCCAGGACCATCGACGAGCTCTTCGTCATCAACGACGCCGGCACCGTGCGGCCAGTGCAGCCGGAGCTGTACTCCGCGACGCAGGCGGACCTGCCGCTGCAGGTGCGCTGTCACGACGGGCGCCTCCTCGATGTCGAGGTGTCCTCGAGCCCGCTCGTGGTCGACGGCCGGGAAGTGATCAGCTTCGTCCTGCGCGACGTTTCGGCCCGCAAGCAGGCCGAACGCGAGCTCGTGGACAAGCAGGACCGCATCTCGCACATCGCCCAGCATGACGCGCTGACCGGCCTCCTGAACCGCTCTGGCCTGCAGGCGCGCCTCCGCGACGTGATCGAGCAGGCCCAGCGCACGAAGCGTTCAGCGGCGTTCCTTTACATCGACATCGATCACTTCAAGAAGGTGAACGATCTGCACGGCCACGCGTGCGGCGATCGCCTTCTGCAAGGGGTGGCGGAGCGGTTGCGGGCGGCCGTCTCGTCCAGCGACCTCGTCGCGCGCATGGGCGGGGACGAGTTCGTGGTCGTGGCCTCTGGTGTGCGGGACACCCAGTCTGCTGGCGGAATCGCTGCCCGGATACGTGAGAGGCTCTCCCAGCCATTCGAGCTGGAGGGCACCGAGCTCGCCATCACCTCCAGTGTGGGGGTGAGCGTGTTCCCGGAGCACGGCGCGGAGTACGAGCTGCTGCTGAAGAACGCGGATATCGCCCTGTACGAAGCGAAGGATGGCGGGCGCGACGCGCACAAGCTCTTCGCGCGCGGCATGAATACGCGTGTGAGCGAGCGTCTGACCATCGAGCATGCGCTTCGCGCGGGCCTGCGCGAAGGGCAGTTCTATGTGGATTATCAGCCCATCGTCGATCTCCGCAGCAACAAGCTCGAATGCCTGGAAGCCCTCCTGCGCTGGCGCCATCCGGTGCGCGGGCTCGTGCCGCCGGCCGTGTTCATCGACGTGGCGGAGAAGGCGGGGCTCATCGCGGAGCTGGGCGAGCTCGTCATCCACAAGGTTTGCGCGCAGCTGCGCCAGTGGAAGGACATGGGTGTGGAGCCCGTGCCCGTCGCGGTGAACGTGTCCTCGCGGCAGTTCGAGAAGCACGACATTCGCTCGCTGCTCTCGCAAGCCGCGGCGCAGGCAGGCATCGACGTGCGCATGATTCACGTGGAGCTCACGGAGAGCGCCATCGTGGAGGGCAACGAACGTCACCTCGGCGTGCTGCGCGGGCTGCGGGCGCTGGGCGTGCCGGTTTCCATCGATGACTTCGGCACCGGCTATTCGAGCCTCGCCTACCTCAAGAACCTGCCGATCGATTGCCTGAAGATCGATCGCGCCTTCGTGCGGGACATGATCACGAGCGTCAACGGCGACGCGATCGTGACCGCGATCATCAACATGGCCCGGAGCCTCGGCCTGCGAACGGTGGCCGAGGGCGTGGAGACGCTCGAGCAGCTGAAGCGCCTTCGTGAGCTCGGTGCGACGCAGGGCCAGGGCTTCTACTTCAGCCCGCCGCTCTCCGTCGAGGCCGCCGAGCGCCTGCAGAAGGAAGCGTCACGCCGCGAGAAGCTGACGGAGACCCTGCGCCTGCGCACGCTCTCCGCCGTCGCTCGCTGACGTTCCCTCCGAACCGGTATGCTGTGCGCATGCTGGTTGTCCATCATCTGAACGACTCCCGCTCGCAGCGCATTCTCTGGCTGCTCGAGGAGCTGGGCGTCGAATATGACCTGAAGCGCTACGAGCGCGATCCGGCGACCCTGCTGGCGCCTCCTTCGCTCGAGGCGGTGCACCCTCTCGGCAAGTCGCCGGTGGTCACGGACGGCGAGCAGGTGCTTGCGGAATCCGGCGCCATCGTCGAACACCTTGCGGACCGCTATGGCGACGGCAGGCTCGCCCGCCTACCTGGCTCCGACGCGCGGTTCCGGTACACGTACTGGCTGCACTACGCGGAAGGCTCGGCGATGCCTCCGCTGATGTTGAAGCTCGTCTTCGACCGCATCGCCGCCGCGCCGATGCCGTTCTTCGCGAAGCCCGTCGTGCGCCGCATCCGCCAGAGCGTGATGGACGCATTCATCGGCCCACAGCTGAAGCGCCACCTCGATTACATGGAGGCGGAGCTGGCCCGCAATGCCTGGTTCGTGGACGACGAGTTCTCGGCGGCAGACATCCAGATGAGCTTCCCCGTCGAAATCGCCGTGAGCCGCGCCGGGCTCGATGCAACGCGCCCGCGCCTCATGGACTACCTCCGCCGCATCCATGAGCGCCCGGCGTATCGGCGCGCGCTGGAGCGAGGCGGGTCCTACGCGTACGCGTGAGCTCTCCTACGCCGCTCGGGTTTGGCGTATCTTTGCGCCGCTGGCCGCACGAGGCCGTGGAGTGGAGAGAAGCGTATGAGCAAGGGTATGGAGCGCAAGAAGGAAACCAAGAAGAAGCCGGCGAAGACGCTCGAGGAGAAGCGGGCCGCCAAGCGCGAGAAGAAGGCCGCTCGCGGGTAGTCGAGCCCCCATGCAGATCTGGGTAGACGCTGACGCCTGCCCGGGAGTCATCAAGGACATTCTGTTTCGGGCTGCGGACCGCGCGCGCGTTCGGGTTACGCTGGTGGCCAACCAGCCGATACGCCGCGCGGTCTCCCCGTACATCGACTTCATCCAGGTGCCCGCCGGCTTCAACGTCGCCGACGCACGCATCGTCGAGCTGATGCAGGCCGGAGACCTCGTCGTCACCGCGGACGTTCCGCTGGCTGCCTCCGTCATCGAGAAGGGCGGCGTCGCCCTCGACCCCCGCGGCACCCTTTACACCGCCGAGAACGTGCGGGAACGCCTGAGTCTCCGGAACTTCATGGATGAGCTCCGGGGCAGCGGCGTCAACACCGGCGGCCCCGCGGCGCTCAGCCAGCGGGAGCGTCAGCTGTTCGCCAACCAGCTCGATCGCTGGCTCGCCCGCTCACATCCGCCTACACGCTGATCAGCCGGCAGGCGTCGCCATTCGGCTACGAGTCGGGTCTGACAGGAATAGCGATTGCGGCCCTCGGGGTACGACACGTGACCCGAAAATCGCATTCAGAAAGAGGTGGTTCCATGAACACGTTACGCACGCTAGGCATGGCCACGGCGCTGGCACTTGCCGCTGTGGGCTTTGCGCAGGCTGAGCCTGCACGAGGGGCCGGGGACCCGGGCGCCAGGAGCGGCCAGGGCATGGATCAGGGCATGAAGACGCTCGCCGACGGCACGAAGAAGGACGAGCTCGTCGGACTGCCGGTCGAATCCTCGGGCGGCGAGCAGCTCGGCTCGGTCGTCGACGTGGTGCGCGACGCATCCGCCGTGCCGGCGTATGTGATCGTGGCCATCGACAATGACACCACGGCGGTGCCGTACGACACCGCCAGATCGATGGTCCGCGGCGACAAGGTCGTCATGAACCCGACGCGGCTCACGAACTCGCCGAAGGTGAAGCAGACGCAGTGGCAGAACACGTCGGATGAATCGTGGCGCACGCAAGCGGACCGGTACTGGGGCAGCACTCGTACCGCGACCCCCGGCGACGTGCCGCCGCCCAGGGAGCGCTGAGCGGTCGCGGAAGGCGGGGTGCGCCCCGCCTTCGACGCGGAAGGTGATGGCGCGCTGGAAGCGCGTGGGCGAGCCGCGTGCGCAGAGCCGCTGCACGGAGCCGGCGCGATCAGGCTTCGATGAGCCCGTGCCGGATCGCGATCAGGGTGAGCTCGGACTGGTTCACCACGCCCAGTTTCTGCTTGATGTTGTAGAGGTGCGTGCCGACGGTGGATGCGGAGAGCTTCAGATCGTCTGCGATGCGCTGGACGGTGGCGCCGGAGGCGAGGCGGATGAAGACTTCGAACTCGCGCTCGGAGAGCCGCTCGATAGGGCTCTTCGCGGCGCCCTCGATCTCCGCGAGCGCCAGTTTCTGCGCGAGGTTCACATCGAGATAGCGGCGGCCGGCCGCCACCGTCGTGACTGCTTCGATCAGCGCTTCCGGCGCGCTGCGCTTGGACAGAAACCCTAGAGCCCCTTCCTGCAGCGCGCGTCGCGCGTGCATCGGGTCGTCGTGCGCCGAAAGGGCGAGCACGCGCGCTTGCGGATGCCGCGCCCGGATGCGCTTCAGCGCTTCGAGACCCCCCATTCCGGGCATCGCCAGGTCCATCACCACGACGTCGGGCGTGATCTCCGCATATCGCTGGGTGGCCGCCTCGCCCGATTCCGCCTCGGCCACCACGGACACTTCCGCAACGGACTGCAGCAGCAGCCGGAACCCGGTACGCACGACGGCGTGGTCATCGACGAGCATCACGCGGATCATGCCGCCACCCTCAGCGGGATTTCCGCTTTCAGTCGCACGCCCCGGTCCGGGCAGTTGCTCACCCTGAAGGACCCGCCCAGGCGCTCGACCCGTTCGGCGAGGCCACGCAGCCCGAAATGGCCGGGGCGCGACCAGTCCGCGGGGAGGCCCACGCCATCATCGGTGATGGTGACGACGATCTGGCTCGCGTCCGACTGCACGACCGTGTCCACCTTCGAGGGCTGCGCGTGCCGCAGGGCATTGATCAGCCCCTCCTGCACGACGCGATAGATGGCGAGCGCGACGCTCGGCCCGAGGTCCACCGAAATATCCTGCCGGAGGGAGAGTGCGATGGCGGGGTAGCGTCGCTGCCAATCCCGCACGAGATTCTCGAGCGTGGCGGCGAGGCCCAGCGTGTCGAGCGAAAGGGGCGTCAGGCGCGGGATGAGGCCGTGCATGTTGTCGTAGAGGCGCGCGGCTTCATCAGAGATGAGGCGCGCGGCTTCGCCGGTGGCGGGGTCGCGCGTGCCGCCCTGAGTGGCGATCGCCTGCGCGAGGCTGCGAATGGCCGTCACGGACTGGCCGAATTCGTCGTGCAGCTCGTGGGCGATCAGGCGCCGCTCTTCCTCCACTTTCTGTTCGACGACGCGCGCCATCTCCTGGCGCTCCTCGAGGCGCGTCTCCGTTTCGCGCACCTTGCGTTCGGCCTGCACCTTGTCCTGCACGGCCTGCGCCATGCGGTTGAACGCCGCGCCGATGGCACTTGCCTCGAAGCCCGAGAGCGAGGGCAGCCTGAAGCCCAGGTCGCCGCCTTCCAGGCGCTGCAGCCCGTCGACGATCACGGGGAACGGCGCGAGGGCGCGCTGAACGAGCCAGAACGCCATGCCGTTCACGACCACGAGCATGATGACCGCGAACCACAGGAGCCGCATGAGGCCGTCCCACGCATCCAGGATCGCGCGCGATGCATCCGCTTCCACGACGAGCTGCGAGCCGCCCGGAAGCGGGAAGATGTGACGCGCTGTGGCTGGCATGAAGAGGTCGCTGAACCACCTGGGCGCGGTTCGCCCGGGTTTGTACGTGGAGGGCGGAGAGCGATACAGCAACGCGCCCGTGGCAGACCTGAGCGTAATGTCGTTGGCACGCACACGCCCGAGCTGCTGCAGGAAGGAGAGCACGACATCCGTGCCGCCTTCACGTGAGTAGATGGAAGCAAGGCGCCCCAGCAGGGTTCCCGCCACACGGTTGGCGGCTTCGATCTCTTCCCGCACCGACGCACGAGTGCCCTGGATCTCGGCCGAGAGCAGAACGATGACAAACGTGGCCGTGAGACCGGCGACCACGAGGTGCAGGCGAGTGCGAAGCTTCACGGCCGCGATGGTAGCAGCGTGGCCGCGCCTGCGGCCCTGCCGCGCTCCCGCTGGCATGTTGCGCTCATGAAAATCTGGAGCCGTGATTCATGATGATGCCGTTACGGCGGGCGGGACATGAGAGGAGTATGGCCCTCGGCGGAGCACTCAGTCCGCCGGACCACCGACCGACGAAAAGGATCTGAATCATGAAATGGGAAACCCCAGAAGCCGTGGATTTCCGCTTCGGCATGGAAATCACGATGTACATTTCGAACCGCTGATCGCAAGCGGGGCGTTGGCCCGCGCGAGCGGGCCCTCGCTCTCTCCCGGGCGGCTCCGTGAAAATCCGTGTGCTCGGTTCGGCCGCCGGTGGCGGCTTTCCCCAGTGGAACTGCAATTGCCCGAACTGTGCGGGCTTCCGCCGGGGCACGTTGCGGGCACGGGCACGCACCCAGTCTTCCATAGCAGTCTCGAGCGGTAGCGACACATCCTGGGCGCTGGTGAATGCGTCGCCGGATATCCTTGCGCAGCTGCAGGCCCACCCGGTGCTGCAGCCCGGCCGTTCGATTCGCGACACCGCCATCACCAGCATCGTGCTGGTTGATGGGCAAGTGGACCACACCACCGGGCTCTACATGTTGCGCGAGGCGTCCCGCCCGTGGCCGCTCTGGTGCACGAGCAGCACGTACACGGACCTGACGCGCGGCAACCCGGTGCTCGATGTGCTCTCGCACTATTGCGGCATCGACTGGCATCAGATGGAGCTCGGAGGCGACGGGTTCGTCATCGAGTCCCTGCCGGGGCTGCACTGGCGCACGATCCCGGTCGCGAGCAAGCCGGCGCCGTACTCGCCGAACCGTGAGTCGCCGGTGCCGGGTGACAACGTGGCACTCGTCATCACTGACGAGGTGAGCGGCGAATCCGCGTTCTATGCGCCCGGGCTCGGCGCCGTGGACGACATCGCCTGGCGCTACATGCAGGCCGCGTCGTGCGTGCTGGTGGATGGCACCTTCTGGACGGACGACGAAATGGTCCAGCTCGGCGTGTCGCGCAAGCGCGCACGCGAAATCGGGCATCTTCCGCAGAGCGGGGCCGGCGGGATGCTGGAGCACTTCGAGCGTCTGCCGCCTCACACGCGCAAGGTGCTCATCCACATCAACAACACGAACCCCATCCTCGATGAGGATTCACCGGAGCACGCGGAGCTCACGCGTCGCGGTGTCGAGGTGGCGTTCGACGGAATGGTGATCGCGCTGTGAGCGCGGGCGGGGGCACGCAATGACGAACGAGTTGAAACAGGCCACGGAAACGCCCTGGCCCCGCGAGGAATTCGAGGCGCGGCTGCAGGCGCAGGGCAGCGCCTATCACATTCATCACCCCTTCAACGTCATGTTGAACACCGGCAAGGCGAGCCCGGAGCAGATCCGCGGCTGGGTGGCGAACCGGTTCTATTACCAGATCAGCATCCCGATCAAGGATGCGGCCATCCTCTCGAACTGCCCGGACCGCGCGGTGCGGCGCAGCTGGGTGCAGCGCATCCTCGACCATGATGGCTATGGGGATGATCCGGGCGGCATCGATTCCTGGTTGCGGCTCGCAGAGGCCGTGGGGTTGTCGCGTGAGCGCACCGAAAGCCTCGTGGATGTGCTTCCGGGTGTGCGCTTCGCGGTAGACGCCTACGTCAACTTTGCCCGGCGGGCGCCCTGGCAGGAGGCGGTGTGCTCCTCGCTCACCGAGCTCTTTGCGCCGGCGATTCACAAGCAGCGGCTCGCGAGCTGGCCGGAGCACTATCCGTGGATCGACCCGGCCGGGCTGCACTACTTCCAGAGCCGCGTGAGCATCGCGCGGCGCGACGTGGAGTTCGGGCTGGACTTCACGCTCAACCACTTCCGCACCCGGGCGCAGCAGGAGCGCGCGGTGGAGATCCTGAAATTCAAGCTGGACGTGCTCTGGCAGATGAACGACGCGATGGCCCTGCGTTACGGGACGCAGCTATGAGCGAGCTCATCGCCACATCCCGACCGGTCATCGGTCGCGGCTTCCGCCTGCAATGGGAGGCGGCGCAGAGCTCGCACGTGCTCCTGTATCCGGAAGGCATGGTGAAGCTCAACGGCAGCGCGGGCGAAATCCTGAAACGATGCGACGGCAACCGGACCGTGAACGACATCGTGCAGGACCTGGAAACCACCTTCGCCACCGCGGGCCTGGCCGGGGACGTCACGGCCTTCGTGAGCTACGCCCTCGAGAAGCGATGGCTGGAGCTGCGCACGTGAGCCCGCTCGACGGCATTGCCAATAGCACGGCCACCGCTTCGAGCCCCGGCGCGGCGAGCGCGGCGGGCCCGGGCGCGACGCGGCCTGTGGGCCCGCCTTTGTGGCTGCTGCTCGAGCTCACTTACACCTGCCCGCTCCATTGCGTCTTCTGCTACAACCCCACGGACTTCGCGCGCACGTCGCAGGAGCTTTCCACGGAAGACTGGATTCGGGTGCTCCGCGAGGCCCGCGCGATGGGTGCGGTCCAGCTGGGCCTGTCCGGCGGCGAGCCTCTGACCCGCGACGATCTCGAGACCCTCGTTGCCGAAGCTCACAGCCTGGGCTTCTACACGAACCTCGTGACCTCGGGTGTCGGGCTGAACGAGGCGCGCATCCAGGCGCTGAAGGCGGCGGGGCTCGATCACATCCAGCTGTCCTTCCAGGACAGCACGAAGGAGATGAACGACTTCCTGAGCAGCACGCGCACGTTCGACCTGAAGGCGAAGGTCGCCGCGCTCATCAAGAAGCACGACTACCCCATGGTGCTGAACGTGGTGCTGCACCGGATGAACATCGACCACGTCGAGCAGATTCTCGACATGGCCGAGCGGATGGGGGCGGACTACGTGGAGCTCGCGAACACCCAGTACTACGGCTGGGCCTGGCACAACCGCGATCGCCTGTTGCCGAGCCGGGAGCAGGTGAGGCGCGCGGAAGAGGCGACCGCCCGTTTCCGCGAGCGGGTGGGTGATCGCATCCGGGTGTACTTCGTGGTGCCGGACTACTTCGAGCGCCGCCCGAAGCCCTGCATGAACGGGCTCGGGTCGGTGTTTCTCACGATCACTCCGGATGGCACCGCGCTTCCGTGCCACGCCGCCCGCATGCTGCCGGGGCTCGATTTTCCGAACGTTCGCACGTCCAGCATCGAATCGATCTGGCGCGACTCCGAGGCGTTCAACCATTTCCGCGGCGACTCGTGGATGAAGGAGCCCTGCCGCAGCTGCCCCGAAAAGACGCGGGATTTCGGCGGCTGCCGCTGCCAGGCCTATCTCATGACGGGCGACGCCGCGAACGCCGACCCGGTCTGCGACAAGTCGCCTTACCATCACCTCGTCACCGAGGCGGTTGCCCGTGCGGATCGTCCGTACGTGGAGGAGAAGCCGCTGGTCTTCCGTGACAGGCGCAATTCGCGCACCATTTCCGGATGCAGTGGCTGACACCTCTCTTCGTCGTGGCCGTGGTCGCCGAAGCGATCACGCGGCTCTGGCTCTCCACCCGTCAGATTGCTGCGGTTCGCGCACACCGTAACCGGGTGCCGGAGCAGTTCAGCGCGCAGATCGAGCTTGCGGATCAGCAGAAGGCCGCGGACTACACGGTCGCGAGGGCGCAGCTCGGGCGCGTCGCCACGGTGTTCGAAGCCGTGGTGCGGCTGGTGTTTACGCTCGGCGGGGGCATCGCGTGGGTCGACGGGCTTTGGGCGCGTGCGGGCCTCGGGCAGCCGTGGCACGGCGCGCTGGTCGTAGGCACGGTGCTGCTCGTGCTGATGCTGCTGGGCCTGCCGTTCTCGTTGTGGCGCACGTTCCGGCTCGAGGCGCGTTTCGGCTTCAACCGGGTGTCGCCCGCGCTATTCGTCGCGGACCTCGCGAAATCGCTGGTGCTGGGCGTCGTGCTCGGCGGTCCGATCGTCATCGGGGCCTTGTTGCTCATGGAGCGGGGCGGACGGTGGTGGTGGGTCTACGCGTGGCTCGGCTGGTCCGCGTTCTCACTTGCGCTCACCTGGGCGTTCCCTCGCTTCATCGCCCCGCTGTTCAACCGGTTCTCGCCGCTCACGGACGAAGCGCTCAGGACGCGTGTGGAAACACTGCTGGCGCGCTGCGGGTTCGCTTCGAAGGGCGTGTTCGTGATGGATGGCTCGCGCCGCTCCTCTCACGGAAACGCATACTTCACGGGCGTGGGGCGGAACAAGCGCATCGTGTTCTTCGATACGCTGCTCGATCGGCTGGGCGTGGCCGAGGTGGAGGCCGTGCTCGCGCACGAGCTCGGGCATTTCCGCCTGAAGCACGTGCGCCAGAGGCTGATCCTGTCGCTGCTCCTCTCGTTCGTGGGGCTCGCGCTGCTGGCGTGGCTCGTGCAGGAGCCCGGGTTCTTCCACGCGCTGGGTGTGCCCGCTGCTTCATCGCATGCCGCATTGTTGCTCGCGATGCTGGTGGCGCCTGCGTTCACGTACTTCATCACCCCCATCGGGGCATGGTGGTCGCGGAAGCATGAGTTCGAGGCCGATGACTTCGCCGCCCATCACGCTGATGCACGCGCGTTGGCGGATGCGCTGGTGAAGCTGTATCGCGCGAACGCGTCCACGCTCACGCCGGATCGCATTCACTCGGCGTTCTACGATTCCCACCCGCCGGCGGTGGTGCGCATCGCGAGGCTGCAGGCGCTCGCTTGACGAAGAGCGAGCGCCTGCAGCTTGCTCAATGAGCTAGAACGAGAACGCCAGTCTGCCGTACACGAACCGCCCGGAGCGCCCGAACGGCGCGTAGTTCGAATAGGGCGTGTTGCCCGTCGTATTGCGCGAGGTCGGATAGGCGTCCGGGTACTCGTCGAAGAGATTCTCCGCGCCAACCGCGAGTCTCAGGTTGTCGAGGATGTCGAAGCGGCCTTCGAGGTCGACCAGTGTCTTCGCGCCCAGCACCGCGTCGAGCGCCGGGGCGTTGCCCGGATCAGGGTCCAGCGCCTCGCCATAGCGCGTCACGCGCACCGTGGCCGCATAGCGCATGAGGCGCCAGGCGGCGTTGACCCCGAGCTTGGTGCGAGGCGTGCCTTCCTCGAACGTGAGGACGTTGGAGCGCGCGAACAGCGGCGGCGGAGGGCTGAGCGCGCCGAGCGGCACCGTCTCGGGCACGCGCGTCACTTCCGTCTTGTTGTAGTTGCCGACGAGCTGGAAGTCGAAGCGGCCCGCGGCGCCCGTCACGAGCGGCACGGAGACGACGAGGTCCACGCCCGTGGTCTCCGTATCCACACCGTTGATGAAGAACCTGCCGCCGCCGATGCCGATGAAGCCCTGGCTCTGCAGGAAGTCCCGCACGTTCGCCTGCGTCAGGTTCTCGGAAAGAACGACGCGGTTGTCCACGTTGATGCGGTAGCCGTCGATCGTGACGCTCGTGCGCCCGAGCTGCCATACGGCACCCAGCGAGAAGTTCACCGATTTTTCGGCATCGAGCTGTTTTGACCCGAGCGCAAGCGCCACCGGGTCGGTCGCCGGGAAGGTGGTGATGTCGAAGGGCACGCCGTTGATGAAGTTCGTGGAGGTCGTGGCGAAGAACTGCTGCTGCAGCGACGGCGCGCGGAAGCCGTTCTGCACGGAGCCGCGCAGGGCGAAGGTTTCCGTGAAGTCGTAGCGCCCGGCGATCTTGCCGGAGACGTTGCTCCCGAAGTCGGAGTAGTCCTCCACCCTCAGTGCGACCGAGCCGAGGAATTTCTCGCTGAGATTGCCTTCGAGATCGAGATAGCCGCCCACCGCCGTGCGATGCTCATCCACCACGTTCGAAGGCCGGAAGCCCGGGAACACCTGCGCGCCCGACTGGGTCGGCGTGCCGTTCGGCAGCAGCACGCCACCGTTGATGTAGGAACCGGGCTCGCCCGCGAAGATCTCGTAGGCTTCCCGGCGCGCCTCGATGCCGGCGGCGACGTTCAGTGGGCCGTCGAGCCAGCCGACATCGACCGCGCGGACGCCCGAGAAGTTGAGCACGAGCTGGTCATACTTGAACCCGCCTGCGTCGAACTGCGTCGGGCTCGAGGGGCCGAGCGAGCGGTTCAGCGTGTTCTCGATGGTGAACTCCATCTCGTTGCTGCCGAACACCAGCGAGGAATCCATCTGCCACTCGCCGAGCTGCCAGGTGATGCCCCCGGCGGCGCTGTAGTCCGTCACGTCCGGCGCGATGATGGGCAGGAAGCCGTCCGGGTAGATCTCGAGGACGTTGCGGTCATCAAGTGCCCGGCGGAAGAAGCCGGCAGAGCGCGCGTCGCGTGACTGGTAGCTTGCCCAGCCGTAGAGCCGTGCGCCGTTGCCGATTTCGGTGCCCGCATTCACGAACGCGGTCCACTGCTCGTACTCGGGCTCTCCATACCACGCATTGAACCGGTCGATGGTGGCCTCACGCGGGTCGAAGGCCCCGTTCACGAGCGGGTATTGCTGGCGGAAGTCGAAGCCGTCACGCCGGGTGAGCTCCTGCTTCTTGAACTCACCGGTGAGTGTCACGAACCCGGCGGAGCCGAGGCCGAGGCCCTTCCAGGCCGAGATCGTGGTGGTCGAGCCATCCGAGCGGCTGCGTTCGATCTCGGTCGGCGCGGACCAGTTGGCGCCGGGCGGCGGCGGGGCGGAGGGCGCCTTGTACTTCGTCTCGTATTGCCCGTAGCTGCCGGTGACGTCGCCGCCGTCCCGCGCTTCCCTCAGGCGCAGGTTGATGACGCCCGCGATGGCGTCCGAACCGTACTGCGCGGAAGCGCCATCGCGCAGCACTTCGATGCTCTGCAGGGCGGCGGTCGGGATGGTGTTGAGATCCGCGGCGGCCGCGCCGCGGCCGATGGTCCCGTTGAGATTCACCAGCGACGCCGCGTGGCGCCGCTTCGAGTTGAGCAGCACGAGCGTCTGGTCGGGGGACATGCCGCGAAGCGTGGCCGGACGGATCGTGTCCGTGCCATCCGCGAGGCCCGGTCGCGGGAAGTTGAACGAGGGAAGCAGTGTCGAGAGCGCCTGGTTGACCTCGGTGACACCGATGTTGGTGAGCGATTCGCTCGTCACCACGTCCACCGGCACGGCGGTGTCTACTGCGGAGCGATTGGCGACGCGTGTGCCCGTCACCACTATCTGCGCGAGCTCCTGTACCTCGTCACGTCCTGATTCCTGCGCTGTGGCAAGTCCGGCGGAAGAGCCCGCCGCGAGCGCAGCGAGCATCGTGAAGCAATCCGATCGCGATCGATGACGCATGGTGTCTCCCTGGGTGAAGCGCGCCGTGAGTGGTACGCGTTCTGCGGCGATTTAACGACGACTTTTTCGCAAAGCTCAAGCGCAATTTCTTGGCTTTGTCGCGTGTCTGCAACGGCTCGCCGAAGTCTTTCGATGCGCTGCGAACCGCGCGCGAATGACCCGCCGCGTCGCGGACGCCGACCGGCGGGCGCTCACACCGGCTTGCGCCTTTTGGACTACAGTCGCCGTCCACCAATTGAGGGGGTTGGGGATGCGGAATGCCGCGGGTGCGGCAGGCCCGGCATCTTCTTCTCCGTCACCCAATGGGGGATGGCGACAGATGAGTGACGGGCAGATGGGCGGCTCCGCGGACGAGTTCGACTACCTCGTCATCGGCGCGGGCACCGGCGGGTGCGTCGTGGCAGGCCGGCTCTCCGAGCGACGCGAGCTGCGCATCGGCATCATCGAGGCCGGTCCGATGGACCGGCATCCGTTCATACACATTCCGGCGACGGTCGGCGCGGCGATCGCCACGCCGACGCTCAACTGGCGCTTCCTCACGACGCCGCAGGCAAACCTGGACGGGCGGCAGATTCCGGTTCCGCGCGGCCACGTGGTCGGCGGCTCCGGCTCCATCAACGGCATGGTGTACTTCCGCGGTCATCCGGGCGATTTCGATGACTGGGCGGCGGCGGGCAATGCCGGCTGGAGCTATCGCGAAGTGATGCCGTACTTCCTGCGCTCGGAGAACAACGAGTACTACGCGGGCTCGCCCTATCACGCCACCGGCGGGCCGATGAACGTCGTCCACATCAAGCGGCCGAACCCGATGACGCCGGCGTTCCTCGCGGCGATGAAGTCGCTCGGGTTCCGCCGCAACGACGATTTCAACGGCCCCACTTCCGAGGGCTACGGCCCTCGCCAGGGCACCATCCGCAATGGAAGGCGCGTTTCCACCGCAACCGCCTATCTGCAACCGGCAAGCAAGCGCGGCAACGTCACGCTCCTCACGAATACGCGCGTGGCGCGCGTGACTCTGGAGAACGGGCGCGCCACGGGCGTGGAAGTGCTCACGCCCACGGGCACGCGCCGCTTGACGGCGCGACGGGAAGTGATCGTCTCCGGCGGGACCATCCTGTCGCCGCAGATCCTGATGCTCTCGGGCATCGGTGATGCGGACCATCTGCGCTCACACGGCATCGAGGTGAAGCATCATCTGCCGGGTGTGGGCGCGAACTATCACGATCATCTCGCCGTCGCGCTGCTCAAGGAGATGAGGAATACCGAGTCCTACGGCATCTCGTGGCGTGCCGCGCCGCGTGGCGCGCTGAACCTGCTCGAGTACGCACTGTTTCGCACGGGCCCGCTCTCGAGCAATGTGTTCGAAGCCACGGCCTTCGTGCGCACGCAGGAAACGCTCGAGCGCCCGGACATCCAGGTCGTGTTCCAGGCCGCGCGCCGGAACACCAGCACCTTCCCGTTCCCGCTGGGGCACGGCTTCGCGATCAGCATCGTCGGCCTCTACCCGCGCAGTCGCGGGCGCATCCGGCTCGCGAGCCGCGATCCGCGGGCCGCACCGATCATCGATGCGAATCTCCTCGGGGACCCTGAGGACATCGCCCCGCTGCTGCGGGGGCTGAAGCTTGCGCGAAAGATCGTCGCCGCGCCGCCCTTCGCGCGCTACAACGCGACAGAAGCGCAGCCAGGCCCGGCCGCGCAGAGCGACGAGGCGCTGGTGGAGTACATCCGCCGCGCGTCCTCCACGGTGCATCACCCTGTGAGCTCGTGCCGCATGGGGCCGGACGACAAGTCAGTGGTGGATGACCAGCTTCGTGTGAAGGGTGTGGACGGCCTGCGCGTGGTGGACGCATCCGTGTTCCCGAGCGTCGTGGGCGGCAACACCAACGCTGCGGTCGTGATGATTGCGGAGAAGGCCGTGGACCTGATGCTGGGCATCCCAGCGCCGAAGCCTTTCGAGCTCCCCGCGGCGCGTTCGGCCTAGCGGCCCCGTTACAGGAGGACCAGACACATGGCCGTCGAGCACATCAGGCACTGGAAGATCGGCGACGTCGAGATTGCGCGCATCGTCGAGATCAACTCGTTCGAAGACAACATGTGGATGCTCTGGAAGGACGCCACCGAGGAGCTCGTCCAGCAGTACGGGTGGATGGTGCCGCACTTCACCACCCCCGCGGGCAAGATGCTCATCTCGTTCCAGGCATTCGTGCTGCGATCACGCGGCAAGAGCGTGATGATCGACACCTGCATCGGGGCGGACCGCAAGCGCGAGTACGACGTCTTCTGCAACCTGCAGACGACGTTCCTGGAAGATCTGACGGTGGCGGGGTTCCCGCCGGAGTCCATCGACGCGGTGCTCTGCACGCACCTGCACTTCGATCACGTGGGCTGGAATACGCGGCTCGTGGACGGCAAGTGGGTGCCGACATTCCCGCAGGCACGCTACCTCTTCGGCAAGAAGGAGTTCGATCACTGGGTGCACCTGCGGAACACCGGCGGCTATCACGACTTCGAGCACATGCACGATTCGATCGACCCGGTGCTCGAAGCGGGGCTCGTGCAGCTCATCGGCCCCGAGCACCAGGTGACGGACGAGGTGTCGCTGATCCCGACGCCCGGGCACACGCCCGGCCACGTGAGCGTGTACATCCGTTCGCGCGGCGAGGAAGCCGTCATCACCGGGGACATGATGCATCACCCCATCCAGCTCACGGATCCGGAGCGGCACGGCAACTTCGACATGGAGAAAGAGGTCGGCGGGCGCACGCGCCGCGAGTTCGTGGAGCGCTTCTCGAACACGAAGACGCTCATCATCGGCAGTCACTTCCCCGACCCGACATCCGGCTGGATCGTGCCGGAGGGCAATGCCTGGAAACTGAAGATCGAGTGACGGCGCCTCCGCACTCATCCGCGGCTGCCCTGCACAGACGGAGAGATTCGATGTCCACCGAACCTTTCGTGAGCCAAGAGGACCTGTTCAGCGCGGAGTCCGTGCGCAACGCGCGTGCCGTGGACGATCGCCTGCGCGAATCCGCCCCGGTGGTGAAGCTCGCGCGCGAGAACATCACCATGCTGGCGCGGTATGAGCACGTCTCCGCAGGGCTGCGGGACTGGAAGACGTTCTCGTCCACGTCGCGCCCCTGGCACGACCCGAAGTCCGTCCGGCCGGAGCTGCTGCTCACCGACGATCCGCCGAAGCACACGGGCGTGCGTGCGGTCGTTTCCAACGCGCTCTCGCCCGGAGCGCTCTCGAAGATGGCGGAAGCATTCCGCCGGGATGCCCACGACCTCGTGTCGAAGCTGAAGGATCGCAGCGGCACGACCATCGATGCCGTCTCCGACATCACGCAGCCGTTCGTCTACAAGGTTCTGCCGGATCTGCTCGGGCTGCCGCTCGAAGGGCGCGAGCACATGAGCGCCTTCGGCCACATGGTGTGGGCCACCATGGGGCCCATGAACGAGCTGTTCCACGAGGCCATGCAGGACAAGGGGGCGGTCATCGAATGGGCCGACAAGTGCTGCAACCGGGAGAACCTGCACCCCGACGGGCTCGGCATGCAGATGTTCCTGGCCGCGGATCGCGGGCAGGTGACCCAGGATGAGGCGAAGCTGCTGGTCGGCATTCTGCTCTCCGCGGCGGCGGACACCACGGTCATGACCATGGCCACGGCCATCAGGGCATTCTGCGAATTCCCGGATCAGTACCAGCTGCTGAGGTCCGATCCCTCACTGGTTCGCAACGCGTTCGAGGAAAGCCTGCGCTGGGACTCGCCATCGCGCATGGCCGGGCGCATCGCGATGCGTGACGTGGAGATCGACGGCGTCGTCATTCCGGAAGGGGAACGCTGCGGGCTCATGTTCGCGGCGGCAAACCGCGACCCGCGCAAGTGGGAGGCTCCGGATCGTTTCGACGTGAAGCGCAATCATCGGGGCGGGCATCTCGGGTGGGGATACGGCGTGCACTCCTGCGTCGGCCGCGTGCTCGCCGGCCTGGAAGCGGATGCGCTGCTGGGCGCCATCGTGCAGCACATCGAGAGCTTCGAGGCGGCCGGTCCGCCGGAGCCGTGGATGACGACGATCGGTCACGGCCCCGCGAAACTGCCGGTGCGTTTCCGCGCGGCCGCGCGCTGACGGGGTCATCAGAAGAGCGAGGCGGTGGCGCTGCCCGCCACGCCGCGCGCGCCTTCGTGAGCCAGCAGCCATCGCTTGCGATCCAGCCCGCCGCCGTAGCCGGTGAGTGAGCCATCCGCGCCGATGACGCGATGGCAGGGCAGGACGATGCTCACCGGGTTCGCGCCGTTCGCAAGCCCCACGGCCCGTACGGCGCCTGGCCGGCGGATGCGCTCGGCGAGCTTCGCGTAGCTCAGCGTCTGGCCGACGGGAATCGTGCGCAGCGCCCACCACACTTCCTGCTGGAACTCCGTGCCATGCGTTGCGCACTCGATCCGATCGAGAGCGCCCATATCCCCCGCGAAGTAATCGTCGAGTGAGCGGCGGATCACGGTCGGCATCAGCCCTTCCTTGAACGAAACTCGCGGGCCGTACTGCTGCTGCAGCTGGCGCATGCCGCGGGCTTCGTGATCGGTCCACGCGAGGGCGCGCAGGGCGCCTCGTTCGTCGCTGACGGCGTACATCCTGCCCAGCGGCGTGTCGAACCGGTCCACCGTGAGGGTGTCAGGCAGCTCGACGATCATCGGATCTTCCTCCGGGTTGTTCAGAGAGCGCGGCGTTCGCATTTGCTACGGTGGCCCACAGGTGCACGGCCGCGTAGGCCCGCCACGGGCTCCAGCGCTTCGAGCGCTCCTGCATCTGCCTGGGTGTCGGGCGCGTGCCATCCATCACGTGCAATGCTTTCAGCAAAGCGACGTCACCTGTGGGGAAGGCATCCGACTCGCGAAGCTGCCGCATGGCGATGTACTGGGCGGTCCACTCGCCGATTCCGTGCAACGTGCGCAAGTGTGCGATCGCCTCATCGAGGCTGCGATGGACGCTGAAGAGCTGCGGATCTTCGATGAGCGCACGCGCCAGCGATTGAAGCGCGTGCCCGCGCGCGCGAGGCATCGGCATGTGCGCGAGGTCCGACGCGGCAATCGACGCCGCATCTGGAAACACGCGCTCCAGGCCGAGCGCGTCGGCGCGTTCGCTCACCAACGGATTGCCGTGCTTGCTGGCGAGGCGGGCGGCAAGGTTCCGGGCCGCTGACACGGTGATCTGCTGGCCGAGAATGGCGCGAACGCCCAGCTCGAATCCATCCCAGGCACCGGGCACGCGCAGGCCCGGCCGCGCAGCCACCAGCGGAGCGAGCTGTGGGTCTTCCGCCAGATGCGCGCCGATGACCGACGGGTCTGCCGCGAGATCGAACACGCGGCGGATGCGCGCGATGATGGCCGGCAGAGCAGCCAGTTTCGGGAAGCAGATGGACGCCTCGAGGAAATGCCCGGCACCTGGTGCAACGCTGATGAACCCTGATGCTTCGCCAAGCCTCACCGTGCGCGAGTACGTGCCGCCGCGCACGGATTCCACGCCGGGAATCGCGCGATGCGCGAGGAACGCGAGAATCGCCGGCCAGTCATACGGCGGCCGATAGGGCAGGCGCAGCGTGAGCTCGCCGGCCGCCGCGGCGGAGACTGCGGCGTGGAGCGTTCGACGCAGCTTCCCCGGAGGCCGGGCGTAGAGCGCCTGGAACGTTTCGTTGAACCGGCGCACGCTCCCGAAGCCGGCCGCCAGAGCGATCTCCGCCATGGGCAGGCGCGTGTCGTGGATGAGTTGCCTGGCGAGCAGCACACGGCGCGTCTGTGCAACGGCGATGGGCGAAGCGCCGAGATGCTCCTTGAACAGACGGCGAAGCTGGCGCTCCCCGACGCCGAGGCGCTCGGCGAGCGCGTCGACGGTGCCGTCGTCCAGCACCCCACTTTCGATCAGCCTCAGCGCTCGCGACACGGTGTTCGAGGTGCCGTGCCACGCGCCCAGGTCGGGCGACGTTTCGGGGCGGCAGCGAAGGCACGGGCGGAAGCCCGCCTCCTGTGCGGCTGCTGCCGAACTGAAGAAACGCACGTTTGCGCGCTTGGGTGTGCGCGCAGGGCAAACGGGCCGGCAATAGATGCCGGTGGTCTTGACCGCGACGAAGAGCCTTCCGTCGAAGCGGCGATCGCGGGTGGCGATGGCGCGGTAGCAGGCGTTGTCATTCAGGTCCATGGGGTGATGATTGCGCGCGTCATCGCTCTTGTCTCGCGGTTTTCGGACGTCGCCGTCTGCGGCGCTGCCGGCAATTCTCGACGTTCGCGCGAGATTTGCGCGTGGGTCCGCGGCGCTGTCTGCGGCACTCTGTGCGCCGCCGACGGACCGCGCCCGGCCGTAAACCCCCCCGACCTGTCTCCGACGGTTTCCGGGACGCGGTCTCGTCGGCCGCGCGGCCATCGGGCCGTGCAGACCACGCATGGGAGGGCGAATGGCTCAGACTCTGAATCCGAAAGGCACCGCAAAGTTGTTTACGGCAGTGATTCATCGCTGCCCGGAAACGCAGCTCTATCTCGCGTATGTTCCGGGCTTCCCGGGCGCACACACGCAGGCAGAGTCACTCGATGTGCTCTGCTCGAACCTGCGCGACGTGATCACCCTGCTGCTGGAAAATGGCGGTGTTCGAATGAGCTCCGAATTCGTCGGCGTGCAGACTTTGTCCGTCTCCTGAGGGGGCTTCATGGCCAGGCGAGCGAAACAGACGCGGATCAGGAAGGTAGCCTTGCAGTCGCGCGTGCAGCCGGGCGCCGCGTACAGGCGAGTGTGCGAGATCGCGCTGAAGCTTCCCGGCGTGGAGGAATCCACATCGTACGGCACACCTTCCTTGAAGGTGAAAGGCAAGATCATGTCCCGCCTGCGCACCGAGGCAGAGGGCGCACTGGCGTTGCGTTGTGATTTCGTGGATAGGCAGATCCTTCTGCAGGCCGATCCGGACGCGTTCTTCCTGACGGACCACTACGTCAACTATCCGATGATCCTCGTTCGCTTGAACAAGGTTCGGCGCTCGGCGCTGCCGGATCTGATAGAGCGCGCATGGCGACTGGCGGCGCCGCCCAGGCTCGTGGAAGAGCGCGACAGCGCGCGCAGGAAGTAGCTTGAATCCGACGGGAAGCTAAGGCGCAGCGGTCCGGATGTAGGTGCCGCTGATGCAGACCCGGTTGATGGGAGGCGTGAACTTGGCCCAGTCCTCGAGCGTCAGCATTCCGACCCAGATCTCGTTGCTCCACGCCGGAGCGCCGTTCTCGCTGTTCACGGCGACCCAGCGCGGCGCTTCGGCGCAGAAGCCGCTCGTTCCGGTGTTCGCTTTGAAGAAGGCGTCGGAGTTCTTCACGCGATAGATGGAAGCGCCGGCCAGGTCCTCACCTGCCGTGTCGGGCATGATGCCGACGTAGTCGAGTTTCATCTGGCCTTTCAGGGCCGTGAGCTGAAGATCCCTGTTTCCCAGGAGCAGCTCGCCGAGCGGTTGCATCGACTGCGTGATGGGCACGTACCGCTGCGGGGAATCCGTGCGGCCCGATGTGCATGCGACGACGAGGAGGCTCACGATCGCGATGCCAAGGTTCTGCGGGTGTGACTTCATGGCCACGCGATTGTAGGCCAGCGCCTCCCGATCGCGGTACAGCGGGTGCGCGCCGCTTGACCGCGGCGGGTATCCGTGGGAGTTAAGGCGCCCGATGCAGCGCTACTTCCTTGCTCCTCACGTCTACTCCTGCGTCACCGATGACCACGTCGTCCTGCTCGATTTGCAGCGGGACAAGTATGTGGGCGTAGGCCGTGACCAGATGGGCCCGCTCGCCGCACGCGTGAGCGGGTGGCCCTCCGCCGCGGAGCCCGACTCGCGCCCGAATGCGCGCACCGATGCGGTGCTGGCGAAGATGCTCGACGCCGGCATGCTGACCACGGACCCGGCCATCGGCAAGGAAGCCCGGCCCATTCAGGTGCCGAGGCCGGATCAGCCCCTCGCGCAGCCCGACCTCGAATCGCGCCCGGTCGTCACTCCGCTCCACGTGCTGCGCTTTCTGCTGGCTTCTGCGGTCACGGCGCTGGCCCTGCGCCTGCGTGGCATCGATTCGGTCATCGCAAAAGTGCGCTCACGGAAAGCGCGCCGCGCTTCCAGTTCGGTGGACCTCGACGCGGCACGCGCCGCCACTGAAGCTTATATCCGGCTGCGGCCCCTGCTGTTCGGTGCCCAAGATGCGTGCCTGTACGACTCGCTCGCGCTGGTGCGCTTTCTTTCGTACTACGACTTGTTTCCGACTTGCGTGATCGGTGTGCAGACCGGCCCGTTCTGTGCCCACTGCTGGGTGCAGGAAGGCGCTGTCGTCTTCAACGACGTACCGGAGTACGTGCGGCGTTTCACGCCGATTCTCGCCGTCTGACGCGGGGCCTTCGGTTCAGTGTTTCGATACGTCGCGTTCGTCTGGAATGACTCAGACGCTGGCGCCTCCAATGGCGCCGCGCGTCTCTCCGCGCGTTTGCGTGCGAGCTCGGCGGACTGGGTGTGCGTGCTCCGGCGTGCGGGGCTCGAAGTCTTCTGCGCCGATGTGCTCGCGGGGGCCAGCGAGCCGCACCTGCTTCATGAGGATGGCGGCGTCGTGCTCGGCAGGCTCTTCGTACGCGGCCAGGGCGAAGAGAGATCCGTCAGCGCTCCGCTGATGTTCGATGCTGCGGAGTCCTCAAGCATTCTGGCGAGTGGCGGGCGGCGGCTGGTCGAGCGCTACTGGGGCCGGTACGTGGCCTTCCTGCAGGGGACAGGGGCTGATGCACGCAAGACGTGGATACTGCGGGACCCCACCGCCGCCCTGCCGTGCTTCTCCGCGCGCCTGATGGGAGTCGACGTCTATTTCGCGAACATGGAAGACTTCGCACGGCTCGACAGTCACGTCTTCTCCGTCAACTGGCCGTACGTCGTGGCCATGCTGTGCCACGCCCGTCTGCAGGTGCACCGGACCGGCCTCAACGAGGTCTCGCAGGTTCTGGGCGGGGAGTGTGTCGAATCGTGTCAGGGCCGCGTCACGCGCCGGTTCTACTGGAACGCCCTGCACATCGCGACTTCGCAGGTGTTCGAGAGCGCCGCTGAGGCAACCGCGTCCCTTCGCGCCACGACGCGCGACTGCGTCCACGCCTGGGCGTCTTCTTATCGGAGCATCGTGCACCTGCTGTCCGGCGGGCTCGATTCGTCGATCGTGTTCGCCTGCCTGAAAGACGCGCCGCTGCGCCCCCAGGTGGCCTGCCTCAATTACCACTCACCGGGCAGCAACACGGACGAGCGCGATTACGCCCGCCTCGCCGCCGGCGGCTCGGAGGTGATCGAGCGGCAACGTGATTCGGCGCTCGGTCTCGAGCCGATGCTCCGGATCCGCAAATCGCCCATTCCAACGGACTACTTCTTCTATCTGGATGGCGGACGCGCCGAGGCGGAGGTGGCCGCCGAACGGCAGGCCCGGGCGGTGTTCTCGGGCTATGGCGGGGACCAGCTGTTCTACCAGGCCCGTGCCCGCTTCGCGGCGGGGGACTATCTGGCGCGGCATGGCGTGGGACGGCAGCTGTTTCTCGTCGCGCTGGACGCTGCGCGCGTGGACCGCATTTCCGTGTGGAACGTGCTGGGGGAGGCGGCTACCAGAGGGCTGCTGCGGCGCCCGTGGAGCCTGCAGACCGAGGCCACCTGCCCGACTGCGCTGATCCGCGACGAGGCCATTCAGGACATAAGGCGGGACCCGGACCTCGTACACCCCTGGTTGCGCGAGCCGGGCGCGACGCCGAGCGGCAAGCTCTGGCATGCCTACCAGCTGCTGTTTCCCATGGATTTCTACAACCCCCTCGGCCGGCAGACCGATCCGGAAGTCGTTACCCCCTTGTTTTCACAGCCGCTTCTGGAGGTGGCGCTGCGCATCCCGACATGGCTGCTCACGCTCGGCGGCTGGGACAGGGCGATGGCGCGCCGCGCCTTCCAGCACGACGTGCCACGTGCCATCGTCACGCGGCGAACCAAGGGGGGCCAGGAAGAGCACGCCAAGGCGATCCTGACGCGCAACCTCGGGTTCGCGCGTGAGCTGCTGCTGGATGGGCACCTGGTGCGCGAGCGAATTCTGGAGAAGGGGCGTGTGGAGGCCGCGCTGTCGGGCCGGCCCACGCGAGTGGCCAGCGGAAACGCCGAGCTATACGCCTGTCTGAGTGCCGAAGCGTGGGTGCGCCAGTGGCGAACGTTTTGATTTCAGACGGTCAAGTACGTGATTCCCGTTATCGCGGGCCACGACAAATTTTCCTGTCTTTGGCCCCCTTGCACGGTCGCGGACATGGCAGACTCCGCGACGTCTCTCCAGTCAAAAGGGAAGCGACCAACCAGGGGGGTTGAGCGGAACGCATGGACTACGGAAATCCGCGGTGGCCTCGACAGGGACGCGTATCAAGCGCTCTCCTGCTTCTGCTGCTCACGACGGGCCTGTGTGGTCCGGCGGCGTGGGCGGCCGGCCCCACTGCGCGCTTCAGCATTCCCGAAGGGGATGCGGAGAGCACCCTGCGTGACTTCACTCTGCAGTCTCAGCTCCAGATTCTCTACATCACCGAGAAGGTGCGCGGCGTGCGCACGAATGCCGTCTCGGGCGACCTCGACGTTTCCGCCGCCATCGCAATGATGCTGAAGGGCACGGTGCTCGAGTACGAATTCCAGAGCGACTATTCGTTCGTGGCCGTGCGGCCGCAGGAGAGCGTGGGGTCGGCGGAGCCGCTGGAGATGGGGAGGGCGGCATCGGCAGCCATCAATGCTTCAGAGCATGCGCGCCGCAATCCGCTCGACGCGCTGGCACACGCCTTCAGCGAAAAGGATCTTGAAGAGGTCGTGGTGACCGGAACGCTCATTCGCGGCGTGCTGGACATCATGTCGCCACTGGTGTTCGTCACCGGCAAGGAGATGAAGAAGACCGGTTACGCAACCGTGCAGGATGCGCTCCAGGCGTTGCCTGTGAACTTTGGTGGTGGGCCCAGCGAGGACTTCTCACCAGGCGGCAACTTCAGTCGCGGCGTGTCTGTGAATCTGCGCGGGCTCGGCGCTGGAGCCACGCTCGTTCTCGTCGATGGGCGTCGTCAGCCGTACTCCGGTGTCGAAGGGGACTTCGTCGATATCTCCAACATTCCGTGGAGTGCGGTCGAGCGTATCGAAGTCCTTCCCGACGGTGCTTCCGCCTTGTACGGGTCGGATGCCATTGCCGGCGTCGTCAACATCATCATGCGCAAGGACCTCCGTGGCGCGGAGACCCAGGTCCGGTATGGATCCGGCAAGGGCGGTGCCGGCGAGAGGGTCTTCTCGCAGCTCTTCGGCAGCGGGTGGGAGACTGGCAACGCGTTGCTCTCGTATCAGTACTCGGAGCGGACGGCGTTGTCGGCGGCAGATCGCGCGTATGCCGCCAATGAGGACAAGAGGTCCTTCGGCGGCAGGGACCATCGCAGCTATCTCAGCAACCCGGGAAATGTGGTCGATCCGCGCTCGCTGACGCCGCTCTTCGGTGTTCCGGCCGGGCAGGATGGCCGATCCCTCGATGAGGCGGACCTGCTGCCTGGCGAGATCAATCTCCTGAATCGCTACGCGACCGTCGAGTTGCTGCCTGATCGTCGGATGCACAACGTTTTCCTGAGTGCGTCCCAGGAGCTGGGCGAACGTTTCGAGCTGTTCGGTGATGGCCGCTTCAGCCGGCGGGACATCAGCCAGACGTACTTCGCCTCGGATCAGTTGCTGATGGTCCCGGCGAGCAATCCGTTCTTCGTGAACCCGTTTCCCGGTGCGCCGTTCGGGGTGGTGGCCTACAGCTTTGTAGATGACCTGGGCCCGCTCGCGATTTCCGCGGACGTGCAGTCCTATTCGGCGGCCCTTGGGGTCAAGGCGGACCTGACTGACACATGGCGTCTGACGGTGTCGGGTACCCACGGCAGGGAACGCATGAGCTACGTCGGTGACAATCAGCCAAACGCGGAGATGTTGGCCGCCGCGCTTGCGGATCCAGATCCTGAAACGGCATTCAATCCATATGGAGACGGCGCCGGGACCAATCCGGCAACGCTGGCGGCGATCCGCACGGCCCGGCTCGAGCACGCACGCTCAGGCATCGCCGCGGTGAGCTTCATCGCAGACGGAACGGTGGCCGAGATTTCCCAGGGTGCGGTGAGGCTTGCGGTCGGTGGTGAGTCGCGGCGAGAGGAGCTCGAGCGTGGTACGAACGTCACGCCGGCCATGCTCTTCGATCGCAGCGTGCAGTCCGCTTTCGCGGAGCTCTCCGTGCCGCTCATCGGCGTGGCCGGTGATCCGCTGGCGGCGCCGCGACTCGAGCTGTCCCTGGCCGGACGCTACGAGCGATATAGCGATTTCGGCAGCACATCCAATCCGAAGGTCGGATTGCGATGGGCTCCGAACGATTCGTTGAAACTCCGGGCCAGCTGGGGGACGTCATTCAAGGCACCGAAGCTCGTGGATATCTACGATTCGTCCCGAAATCTGGCTGGTCTTGCGGTGCTCGAAGACCCGGTGTCCGAGCTCGGCTCCTCTGTCGTCCTCGTGAACCAGGGCAACAACCCGAATCTGAAGGAAGAAACGGCGACCACGTGGACCGCCGGGATCGACCTTGCGCCAAGACAGGTGCCCGGCCTCGGCGTTTCCCTGACGCTCTATTCCATCGAGTACAAAGACAGGATCGTGCTGCCCGGGCCGAACTCGCCGTTCGACATCCTGCTGCATGAGGACAGGTGGCAGGAGATCATCTCGCGGGCTCCTCGACAGTCAGAGATCGAGTCACTCTGCGACAGTGCCGCCTATTCCGGCTCCGTGTCTCAGTGCAAGAGCGCTCCCATCGCGGCGATCGTCGATTTCAGGGTGCGGAACCTGGCCTCGACGCGAGTACGGGGGCTCGATTTGAAGCTCGACCATTCGCTCGATACCCGATACGGCAACTTTGGTTTCGGGCTCAGCGGGAGCTACGTGCTCAGCTTCGAGGAAGCTGTATCCGATACCTCTCCGATGGATGACGTCGTCAACACGGTGGGAAATCCGCTGGCGCTACGGCTTCGCGGGAGCGCGGAATGGTATCAACGAAGCTGGGACATGCCTGGCTTCGGGGTCAGCATGGCCGTCGATCATTTCGGCGCCTATGACGATCCCGACACGCTCTCGGGGCTCAGGGTCGATTCCCTGACGACGCTCGATTTGAGGCTGAGCTATCGAACGCAGCGCGGCGATGGGCTGCTGGATGATCTGGAGCTCGCGCTCAACGCCATGAACGTGTTCGATGCCGCCCCGCCGTTCGTCGATCGGGACGCCGGCTACGACATGATCAATGCGGAGCCCTTTGGGCGAGTCGTGAGTTTCGGCATCCAGAAACGATGGTGAGCATCGAAGCGTGCGCAGCGCGCTGAGGCGCTGCGCACTGGCGACCTTCAGCCGCCCCACCTGCCAAGTCCGCCGTCGTACCAGTTGCCGAGGACGACTCCCTTCGTCTCTTCCGAGACTTTCCCCAGCTCGACGACATCGTTCGCTTCCGTGCTTTCTACTACTTCCTTTTCAGTAGCGACTATCGCGTCGTTCATGTCTTTGTCTCCATCACTGATCAGATCTATCGAACGTCATCGGAAATAGCAGTTGTTGTATCTATCCGTCAATTGAAAAACAGCGCAACGACGCAACGTGGATGAGGCCGCACCGTTCCTCGTCGACGTGGGCAATCTGATGACACGCGTCGCACGTCGTGAGTGCGGACAATTCGGAAGTAATCCGAAGCAACGGGAGGGAACCGATGCGCTCGAGAGGAGTTGTCCCCCGCTACGGTTTGGTTACGTCGCGTCTACGCCGTGAGCCGAGTTCCTGGAAGACATCAGTTGAGGCCCTCGAGTGCGCAAGCCGATCCTGCGGCTCGTGACGGCGATCGTTGCCGCGCGCGGCGCTCGAGCCATTCGCGGGGCGGCGAGTATGGGCGTCGCCGGCGCTGCGGCGTATACGCACATTGCGACGGGCCGCGGCTACCAATGAGTGTTCTCGCCTGGGCTCGCAACACACGAAACGCCGGTGTGCCGTCCCAGCGCGCCTCCAGCCCCCATCGCCACCTGGCCCCGGGCGAACCGCCGGCGCCTGTCCAAGGGGTGGTCATCTGCAGACAGCACTCAAGGGGAGTTTCCGCGGGCGCTGGTCTTACGTCAGGAGGACAGACGACAGAGCCATGGGAACCGTCACTTACGTCATGCAGACGCGCGGCAGCACGACCGAGTTCGTGAGCCGCCTCTCGCGCCTGCACGGCGCGCAGCTGCAGCGGTTCCTCGAACGGATGCTCGGACGAAAAGACCTGGCGGAAGACGTCGCCCAGGAGGCCTATCTCAAGCTGTATCGCCTGAGCCGGCCCGACGAAGTGACCTGTCCGCGTGCGCTCCTGTTCGATGTCGCGACCAAGCTCGCCATCGACAGGCTGCGCCGGACGCGGGCCGAAGCCGCAATGGCGGGTGCCCAGGCGGAGATGAACGAAGTGCCCGATGAAGCTCCCCGGCCCGATCGCCGGGCGGTCCTGGACGAAGCCATGCAGCGTCTCACGCGAATCATCGAAGAGCTTCAACCCAGCCTGCGGCAGGTGTTCGTGATGCGCTTCGTGACCCAGATGCCGCGCCAGGAGATCGCCGATCAGCTGCACATTTCGGTCGGTGCCGTGGAACAGCGTTTGACCCGCGCCCTCACGCATTGCCGCGAGCGCCTGGCGGCGCACGGCATCGATTGGGCCGGCGAATGAGGTACTGGAGGTCTCGCATGTCGACCGACGACTCTGGCATGAGAGAGCAGGCCATCCGTTGGGCCCAGCGCATGCGCGACGGTGACGCGATGAGCGATGCCGAGCGCGATGCGTTCCAGGCCTGGGTGGTGGTCCCGAAGCACGAAGAGGAATATCGCTTCGCTCTCCTCATCATGAACGCGCCGGCGGATCTGCCTCAGCACGTGCAGTCCCGTCTGGTCTCGCTGTCGCCCGAAGGCACTTCCGCCGTTTCAGGCGGCAGCCGGCGTCAGCTGTTCAAGATGATGGCCATCGCCGCGTCGGCGCTGTTCGCGCTCGTCGCGGGCGGTGTCGTGATGGAGAGCCGCGGCTGGTTCGGCGAAACGTATTCGACGCGCGTCGGCCAGACGGACACCGTGAGGTTCAAGGAAGGCAGCGTCGCCTATCTCAACACGCGCACCGAGCTGCGCTGGCTCGGCTCCGGCTCTCATCGTCGCGTCGAGTTGACGCAGGGTGAGGCGCTGTTCGACGTCGTGCACGACGAATCCCGTCCGTTCATCGTGGTGATGGACGGCAGTGAGATCCGTGTGCTCGGCACGCGTTTCAACGTGTATCGAAAAGCGAGCGGCGACGTCACGGTGACCGTGCTGGAAGGCACGGTCGAAGTGCGCGGTTTCGGGCAGGGCGGCCAGGCGGAATGGGTGCGCAAGCTCGAGGCGAACCAGCAGATCGAGTATCGCCCGATCGGCCTGGTGCGCGAGCCGCATCTGGCGAACGCGCAGAACGCCGTGCAGTGGCGCTCGGGTTTCATCCTGATCAACGACGAGCCGCTCGAGAAGCTGATCGACGAGTTCACGCGCTACACGAATACGCCCATTCTCATCCGCGATCCGCGCCTGGCCGATCTTCGCGTCAGCGGCGCATACAGCGCGCGCGACGTGCCGGCCGCCCTGCAAGGGCTGCAGGCCGCCGAACCCAAGATCGAGGTGCGTGAGAGCGACGGCGTCTTCACGCTGGATTATCGGGCCCCGGCCGGGAAATAGGATCTGACATGCCGATCATCCCGAGCCATGGAAATACACAGGTCGTCATCCGCATTCCGCCCTCAAAGGCATGCAGGAGCGCACACCTGGTCGACACATACGTCTGGGAATGCATGGAACCCCAGGGCAGAGATTCGTTCGAGCTTCATCTGATGGAGTGCACGTCGTGCCTGCGCTCCGTGGAGCTCGAGCGGCTGTTGAGACGAGCGATTCGAGACTACAAAACAAGTTGTGGCATTCCCTGCGCCACACGTCTACGGAGGATACGATAGATGCTCATTCTGACCAGGCGCACAGGCGAGACCGTGATGATCGGCAACGAAGTCACGTTGACCGTGCTGGGCGTGAAAGGAAACCAGGTGCGTATCGGCATCAACGCACCGAAGAGCGTTCCCGTGCATCGCGAAGAGATCTACGAGCGCATCAAGCGCGAGATGCAGGGTGGTGAGGTGAACGGCAACGTTCAGGAAGACCCCGTCAAGAAGACGACGGAGCTCGCGCGCTGAGCTGATCCGGCCGAACCGAAGCGCGCGCTCGTCATTCCCCGAGCTTCCGGGGCGCGCGCCGGTTCGAATCCCATGGATTTCCACGCTGCCGGCCGGCCATCGAGCCTGGCGGCAGCACGAAGTCGAAGGCGCGAAACACGGCGTGCCGTGTGCGCATGCTGTGAAGGGCCCACGGGCGGCGTGCGGCCCGCAGGCAGCAACTCATCGCTCATCACGGGACGCGGTCATGCCCGGATCGCGTTCGCGCGATATTGCCCGGCCGCGGCCCAGGCGCAGTACGACCTTCAACCGGTGCGTGATCGAGCGGAAGGGGTACGATCCGCTCTCCTCACGATGATGCCGGCGGTGTGACGCATGGCCGAGAACGACGACCGAATCGAGCTGCGCGAGGGCCGGCCGGTCGATATGAGCGCGCTCGAGGGCAATCCGTTCGAACGCCGGCGCGGTTTCGGCGGCACGCTTCGGGCGGCGGGCACTCGCGGCTGGGCGATCGGCGCTTTGGCCATCGCGGTGCTGTATCTCGGGTGGCACCTCACGCCCAAAGGGCCGCAAGCTCCCGTCACCACGACATCTGCCGCTGTCACGCGACTCCAGGCCACCGATCCACCGGCGCTCATGCAGAAGATCGTCGATGATCTGCGCGCGGTTGGCGTCGAGGCTTCGGGATATGAGCAGCTCGGCATCAGTGGAGTTGATGCGGACCTCGCGTTGCCCGTGTCGCCGGAAGTGCGCAGCACGCTCGAACGGCATCACATTCCAGTGCCGGCGAACGGCCAGCTGCGCGTGCAGATCGCCCCTCTCACCCGCTGACTCATCTTCGTCAGCGAAATCGAAACCACCACGCCGCCGCCTTTCGCGTTGCCCGCAGTGATGACGCGGCTGCCGTGAAGGCTGCTGTCGTCGTGCTTTCTCTCGACGCACGCGCTGTGATGCCGCGCGCGTGTGCAAAGTGATGACACAGCAAGTGTGAGGCACAGCCCACTGATTCCACGGTTATGTTGGTTGAGAGAAGGTCATGTGTTTCGTGACCAACGATCGTTTGTCGCTGTCATGTGCGAGCTCTAACGTACCAGCTAGGCAATCACGCGCTGGAGATGAAAAACATGATCGGCAGGATGCTCGTTCGCGGCATCGTTATCTCGCTCACATTGGGTGTCGTCGCGTGTGCAAGCGCGCCGCACTCGGAGCTCTCGATCTTCGAAGCCATGGAGGCGCAGCAACGGATGGCACCCGCATCGTGTGCGGCGGTGAACGCGGCGACGATGTGCGTCGGATCATCGCGGTTCGATCGCCAGTGCACGTGCGTCGATCGATCGCAGCTGCGAGCGCAGCAACCCGTGCTCTCCTGGTGATCCACGCGCCAGGCTGCGCTGCCCGATAGCACGCGGGCGGCGCTTGGCTCTTGCGAGAGCCACCGGGCGGCACAGCCCGCTGCATTAAGAAAAATCGAGTTCCTGACGAGCGGCCATCAGCCGACCTCGGCCAGCACAACCGCAAGCGAATCCCGAGGCTCTGCGACGCCCGTCAGGCGGGCATCGGCTGAGGCGCTCGCAACTGAGCGACGGGGATGCGCAGGCTCGAGACCGGGCACAGCATGGCTTCGCTGCCCGCCGCAGTAACCGGCATGGCCGATCCGCACCACCTGCAAAATGACCGTCGCGTGCCTTCCGCGGAATCGTAGCTCGTCAGCCATTCCTCGCCGGCCACCCAGCGGAACGCCACCAGCGGTGCGACAAGGACGGCAATGGCTTCGGCCTCGCCGTGTGAAGACCTGCCCGGGTCGCTATACTGCGACAGTGTCTCGAGTGGCCGGTCAACTGCATAATGCACCGTACCGCAGAGACACGCTCCCATTGCGACGGATGAGCCGCTCGAATAGCGGCGATGTTCGTTCGCAGGTTCGCGTGACTCCGGCGTGTAGTGAGAGCGCGCGTTCATAGATGAAGTCTCCTTGCAGCGAATAAAGCAACGCGCGTGCCAAGGCGAGGAGCGTGTTTTCCGGGGTCTGGCAGCGGCGAACGCCGCTTTCGCGTATCGCGCCTGGTGCATGGGGCGTCCGCGTGCACGCGGCGTGAGCATCAGGCGGGGAGCGTTGGCTCCGGCGCGCGTCGCCGTCGACGATTGCGTGGCATATGGGTTGCAGCACACGGATGAAGGATTCTTCGCATTCGGCGGCAGGAGCGATGCGTTCCATGGGCGTGCACGGCGTGCCTGACGAGCAGTTTTCTGAAGTGTTTTGGTGCGTGCAACGGCCTCGACGCGGCGTTGTCTTACACGTGCTTCAGACTTTTTGTCTGCGGCACCATGACAAACTGCCCGCCGTCCCGTTCCCGGAGAGTTGAGTGCAACCGCGGCGATACATCCAGTGCCTCGCTGTGATTGCGGCTGTGCTGCTGACCGACGCCACCGGCGGTCCGGCGGATGTGCAGCCCGCCCCCGTCGCAGTTCAGTTCACGTTCGCCAACGTCGACAAGATCGCTCGCGATCGTGCCGCCCGTCCTTATGTCGACACCTCGCCCAGGTTGCCGGAGAACATCGCGAATCTCGGCTACGACCAGTACCGGGACATCCGCTATCGCGCGGCCGATGCCATCTGGCGCGGGCAGTCGATGTTCGAAGTGCAGATGTTCCACCGCGGGTTCAACTTCGCCCGGCGCGTGAACCTCAACGAGGTCAGCGAGGCGGGCGTGCGCCCCATCCTCTACAGCCCGTCGATGTTCGACTTCGGCAAGAACGCCGACATCGGGCAGCTGCCGCCGGAGACGGGGTTCGCCGGCTTCCGGGTGCACTTCCCGCTGCATACCCCGGCGTACAAGGATGAAGTGCTCGTCTTCCTGGGCGCCTCCTATTTCAGGACGCTGGGCCGCAACCAGGGTTACGGCCTCTCGGCCCGCGGCCTCGCTATCGATACCGCCACCGAGCGCGGCGAGGAGTTTCCGTACTTCACCGATTTCTGGCTCATGCGGCCGAAGCCGACCGACCGCACGCTGACCCTCTACGCCGTCCTCGACAGCAAGAGCATCACCGGGGCCTATCGCTTCGAGCTGCGTCCCGGTGCCGACACGCAGGTCGAAGTGACGAGCCGTCTCTACCCACGCCGCGCCATCGACAAGCTGGGCATCGCTCCGCTGACCTCCATGTTCCTGTACGGCGAGAACCCCTCCGGCCAGCGCTTCGACGACTTTCGCCCGGAAGTGCACGACAGTGACGGCCTCATGGTCCAGAACGGCGCCGGCGAGTGGCTGTGGCGGCCGCTCGAGAATCCCCGGAACATCCTCATCTCGCAGTTCGTGGACGAGAACCCCCGTGGCTTCGGCCTCGCGCAGCGCGACCGGGACTTCCGGAACTACCAGGACAACGAATCCCGCTTCGAACGCCGCCCGAGCTATTGGGTGGAGCCGCTCGGGGCCTGGGGCAAAGGTGCGGTCGAGCTCGTGGAGCTGCCGACCCGCGAAGAGATCCACGACAACGTCGTCACCTACTGGGTGCCGGCTGGCCGCGCTGAAGCTCGCAAGCCGCTCAACTACTCGTACCTGCTGCATTCGTACTCCACATCCTCCCGCTGGCCACCTGGCGGCAAGGTGATTGCTACGAGGGTTGGCAATGCCGGTGTCGGCACCTATGAAGATGCGTCGAGCCGCAACCGGCGGGTCCTCATCGATTTCGCGGGCGGCGATCTGGAGGGTCTGAACGCGGCGCAGCCCGTCAGGGCCGAGGTGAAGGCGAACGGGGGGGATGTCGATGCGGTCACTGTTGAGCAGCTTCCCGGAACCGGAATCTGGCGCGTGGCGTTCCGCCTCGTTCCAAAGGCCAACGCTCCGGTCGACCTGCGCTGCTATCTCACCCTCTATGGCGAGGCGCTGACGGAAACATGGACTTACCTGTGGAGCCCGCAAACCTGAGGGCAACCTATCCGAAGCTGCAGCGGACGGCCTTTCGCCGTCGCGCCATCTTCTTCGGCCTCACGTTCGCGAGCGCGCTGCTCGCGAGCCTGCTGATGCGAGACATCCTGAACGCGAACGGGCTCACCATTCCCGAGCGCGTGGCGCTGCTGCTCTTCTTCGTGCTGTTCACGTGGATCGCCGGCGCCTTCTGGACGGCGATCGCCGGTTTCATCATCCGGCTGACCGGCCGTCCGCGGGCGGTCCTGCATCCCGACGACGTCGCCGGCCGGCCCATCACGACCCGGACGGCGCTCATCATGTGCGTCTACAACGAGGACCCGAAGCACTTCGCGGCCGGCGTCGACGCCATCTGGACCTCGCTCAAGGCCCAGCCGGAGCAGGCGCAGTTCGACTTCTTCATCCTGTCCGACACCCGCAAGCCCGACATCGCGGTGGAGGAAGAAGCTGCGTGGAAGGCGCTGGTGAGACGCCACGACGCGCGCGGGCGCATCTTCTACCGTCGCCGCGAGAAGAACACGAGTCGCAAGGCAGGCAACGTCGCCGATTTCGTGCGCGCCTGGGGCGGCAACTACGATCACATGCTCGTGCTCGATGCGGACAGCATCATGAGCGGGAAAACGGTGGTCTCGCTGGCGCGGCTGCTGGATGCCAATCCGCGCGTCGGGCTCATCCAGACCCTGCCGATGCCGGCAGGCCGGGAGACGCTGTTCGCCCGACTGCAGCAATTCGCGGCGCGGCTCAACTCTCCCATGCTCTCGAGCGGTCTTGCCTGGTGGCAGCTGAGTGAGAGCAACTACTGGGGCCACAACGCCATCATGCGGGTGCAGCCCTTCGCGAATTACTGCGCGCTGCCACGCCTGCCGGGCTCCGAGCCGTTCGGCGGCGAGATCCTGAGCCACGATTTCGTCGAAGCCGCGCTGCTGCGCCGCGCCGGCTATGAAGTCTGGATGGTGCCGGACCTCGATGGAACCTGGGAGCAGGTGCCCTCGAACCTCATCGACTTTGCAGCGCGGGATCGTCGCTGGGCGCAGGGCAACCTGCAGCATCTTGGCGTCATGCCCCTGAGAGGGCTGCACTGGGTGAGCCGCATCCACATGCTCACGGGTGTGATGGCATACGCCACCTCTCCCATCTGGTTCGCCGTGCTGCTGCTCAGCTCGTACGTCACCTGCAAGGAGGCGATGGAGGGATACGAGTATTTTGCGCCCGGCACCTACTCCCTGTTCCCGAACTGGCCGGAGTACCGCACGGGCGAGATCACGCTGCTGCTGACCATCACCATCGTGGTCCTGCTGCTGCCGAAGGTTCTGGGCGCCACGCTCGTGCTGCTGGACCGCACTCAGCGGCGTGCATTCGGCGGCCTGCGAAACATTCTGAAGAGCCTGCTTGCGGAGCAGATCTTCAGCATGCTCCTCGCTCCGGCGATGATGGTCTTCCACTCGAGCTTCGTGTTTCAGACGCTGATCGGCCACGTCGTGCGGTGGGATGCGCAGGCGCGCGATGATCGCGGCATCAGCGTGAAGGAAGCGTTCGCGCGCATGAAATGGCACATCGCGCTCGGGCTCGTCTGGGGCGCTGTGATCCTGACGCTCGCGCCGGCCTTCATCTGGTGGATGGCGCCGGTGCTCGCGGGGTTGCTCGCAGGCGTGCCGCTCACCGTCGTGACGAGCCGGGCGGATCTGGGGCACAAGGCACGCGAGCGCGGCTACTTCCTCACCCCGGAAGAGACGAGCGTCCCGGTCGAGCTCGTCGGTATCGAAGCCGTGAACACACCCGAGTATCACGACACACCGGATGTGCTGCATCTGCCTGTTCCGGCCACGGCGCCGCTGCGAATGGAAGCGGGTCCGCTGGACCGCTACAGCTTGCGCGACGCGGTCATACGCCGGCCTCGTGTCGGCAGTCGCGAGGCGGCGCGCGTCCGCGTTCACTGACCTCCGCGGCGCTGCGGATCTTCAGCGGCGCATCGCCGCCTTCACGAGCGAGCCGTTCTTGCGGACCCTTCAGCGCTTGCGCGCCAGGTAGGCTGCAAGCGCGTCCAGCTCTGCGTCGCTGATCTCCGTCTTGCGGAAGAACGGCATGACCGAGACCCCCTTGCGCACGAAGTGCTTCGTCACATCCGGCGTGAGATCGCTTCTTTCCTCGAGTGCTGCGGGCTTCGCGCCCTTGTAGAGCGCGGCGAGCGCGGTGGTCCCCGGGTTGCCGGGGCCGTTCGAGTGGCAGGGCGCGCACCACTTCACGAACACTTCCTTCCCCTGCGTGATCTGGGCGGAGTCGGCGGCTTGCGCCAGCGCCGGGCACGCAGCGAAAAGCGTCAGGAACGAAAGCGCAGCTGTCTCACGGGCGATCATGTGCGCTCTCCTCGCAGGTGCTTCGGCCAGATCCCATAGCGGCCAGGCGAGAGGATGCCGTTCGGGTCCACGGCATCCTTCAACCGCTCGTGGAATCTGAGCAGCGCGTCGTTGTTGAACGAATACGTGCTCATGATGAGGTCCTGGTATGCAGGCGCGGTGCGATATTCACCCCAGCCGTGCTCCGCGGCGATCTTCACCAGCTGCGTGAAGCCTGCGCGGGACTTTCTGTTCTGCTCCACATCGTGCGTCACGGGAAAGCCGAACAGGAAGAGGAACGAGCGCTCCCAGAAACAGAACGGAATGGAAAACGGCGGCACCGGCAGCCCGAGCTCCCGCCCGGCCTGCGCGAAGACCTTGTTCGCCTCGAACACTTCTTCCCCGCTCCGCGGAATGATGGGCGAGAACCACTGGTGGCCCGCCGTAGGATTCGGGTTGTTCTCGTTGCGCGCGCCCATCGCGAAGATGGCGAGGTTCGGGATGCCGAACTCCACGAGGTGCGCGGTCTTCTTCTGCTCTTCGGTGAGCGGCATCCGCAGCAGCGCGCCGTCGGCGAATGTCACACCCGGGATCGTGCCGAACTTCTCCTTCGCGTAGTCCCATTGAGCCTGGATGGCCTTCGCGGGCCCATAGAACTTCAGCGTGCAGCTCCAGTACGGCAGGCCGTTGCGTGCGGCGTACTCCTCCATGCCTGCCGGGCTGCCGGCCACCGCGCTCGAGATGAGCCCGGCAAGCTCTGCGGACAGGGGCGGCCCGTCGTTCGGGGCGGGCATCCCCATGGCGGGGCTCAGCAGCTCGGAGATGCCCTGGCATACGCGGCTGCTCTCGAGGTAATTCAGCGTGTCGACGAGAGGGATGAGATCGTAGTGCCGGGGCGCCTGGACCGTGCCGGTGAGATACGCATCGGGCTGCGGCAGCAGCCAGAAGCCCATCTTGGTGACGATGCCGAAGTTCGACTGGGAGAAGAGGCCGTCGATCCAGGGCCCGAAGCCGGTCTTGTACTGCTGCCACGTCTTCGCGCCCGGCATGGCTCCCATCCCGGTGCGCAGAATCTCACCATCGGCCAGAACCACTTCGAGCCCGCAGTGCGCATCGAAGTGGTTGCGGTATTCGTGCGTCGTGTAGCCGCCGCCGCGATCGAGCGCGTTGCCCATCGGACTGCCCCAGCCGGGGTCGGGCACGTCGATCCACACCTTGAGGCCCTTCTCCTGGATGTACCGGTAGAGGTCGAAGTAGCTGACGCCAGGCTCGACCAGCGCGAACGCGTTGCGCTCGTTCACCTCCAGCACACGGTTCATGCGCTTGAGATCCAGCACGACCGTGCCGGTGGCGTTCGGCGCGGAGCCGCCATAGCCCAGGTTGCGACCCGTGGAGATCGGGTAGAGCGGCACCTTGTAGCGGTTCGCGATGCGTGCGATGGCCTGCACCTGCTCCACTGAATTCGGCGCGAGCGCTGCAGAGGGGATGCGCTCTTCCGCTTCGCCCCAGAACGGCGAGTACGCATCGCGGTACAGGTCGACATCGGCGTCGGCCGTGAAGACCCAGCTCTTGCCGATCGCCGCTTCGAGCTCGCGCAGCGCGGCGCCGAAGTCGCTCTCGCTGACTCCAGGAGGTGTTCTCATCGTGAAGCCCTCGGCTTATGCGCGCCGCACGGGCGCGATGATCCAGGAGTAGAGCGGCTCGTGCCCCTCGTGCTTTTCTTCGGCTCGATGAACGACACGCATCCGGACGTCCCACGCGAGGCGTTCGAGGCAGAAGAGGGCGCCGTGCGCGGTGAGGCCCGCAATGGCAGCGGGGCCGCGCTGCCAGCGCGGATGCAGGTCGTGATACCAGACGTTCGTGATGTCGCCGTCGAAGCCCTGGATGGCGTGGCCGCGCCACGCGGCATCGCGCCCGAACGTGCGCGCTGCGGCGAACCGCCGATCGAAGAGGACCTTGTAGAGGGAAGGATGCGCCAGCGCACGTGCGTGCGCAGCCGGAAGCAGTGACCCTGAAACGCCGGCGACCAGCGGAACCGATGCGGCGGCGAGGCCACCCTGCAGGATCTTCCTTCGAGTGATCATGCATTCCCCCTCAATCGCGACGCTGCGTTCCCTGCGTTTGCGGGAGTCTCGTGGTGGGCTCGCCCGGGCGTCAAGATCGGCCTCGCGGCTGACCAACGCTCGGCTCGCCGCGACGACTTTGTTCCGCGTACGCTATCGGAACAAAAGCTGTGCTGTAGTGCTTCTATTTTCGTAAGGAGCGGCGATCCGGCCGTCGCCGGTGCGGGCCGCTTCACGGTCTTTTCACCCCGGCGCGTGGGATGTTCCGGCAAACCGGGGGAGGCGATCATTCGTGCGAGGGTCCATTGCAAGGTGCTGGTTTGCGCTGCTGCCCTGTGTGACGGGCGCTGCATGGAGTCAGGGCGCGGGTCCGGATCCGACACAGATGCAGTCCGTGCCCTTGCCTACGCCGGACCCTGGTGAACGCCCCAACATCCCCGAGACCGATGAGGAGTGGCTGGACCGCACGCAGAAAGGCCTGCACGAGCTCGCCTGGCGCTCCGCCATGCGCATCGATCGAATGTTCGGCTCTCAAGAAGATGTGCGCGCGTATCAGATCGCCTCGGGAAGCGTTGCTCCCGCAGTGCTCTGGGATGAATTCGACGGCTTCCAGCCGAAGCTGCGTTTCCGGGTGGATCTGCCCCTGCCCCGCCTCAACGAGCGCTTCAACGCGTTCATAGGTCGTGTGGATCGCGACGAGTACGTTTCGGAGCGAAACCCGCAGTCCGGCGCGTTCCAGCGCCAGTACGGGCCGGCGAGCTCCGAACAGACGCTGGCCGGCATCGTTTACCGTACACCCCTCAAACAGGGCAGTCGCTTCGACGCTGGCGTGGGTGTTCGTGTGCGGCTGCCGCTCGATCCATACGTCAAGGCGGCCTATGTGTACGAGCGCGGGCATTCCGAGGCCGGCATCTTCAGTTTTCGCCAGACCGTGTTCTGGCAGAACAGCCAGCGTGCCGGCACGACGAGCCGCATCGATCTCGAGCGCGTCTTCGGGCAGACCTGGCTCGTGCGCTGGACGAACTCCGCCTCGATCTCGCAGGAGTCCTCGGGCGTGTATGGCTACAGCGCGATCACGGGCCTGAAGGGCCTGCCGAACCGCCGCGCGATCGCGATCGAGCTCGGGATGGACGGAGAGACGGGCAACGAAGTCCCGATGCACGAGTACGGCGTCAAGGTGGCCTATCGGCAGAGCGTGATGCGCGACTGGCTCGTGCTGGAGCTGCGCTCGAGCCTTACGTGGCCGAAGGAAGAGGCAGGGCAGGCACGCCGGCCCAGCTGGGGTGTGGGTGTGGGATTCGAGATGTTCTTCGGCACCAACGAATTCCTGGCGCGGCCGGTGACGTTCTAGCGAGACGCTGACGCGATGCGGCTCACGCGCGCCGTCGTGTCCGCGCTGACGCCGACTTGCTCGCCGCGTGGCGCTTGGCTCGGGTAGCGCCACGCGGAGCGCGCGGCTTCCGGCCACCACCCGTTCCCGTGGAACCAGCGCGTGCGCCGGCGCCGCCGCCCTGCTTCAGGCTCTTGCGCAGAACCTCCATGAGATCGATCACTTCTGCTTTCTGGCGCGACTCACGGGGTTTCTCGTCCGGTGTGAGCTTGTGGGTCTCGTGGTTCCTGATCTTCTGCTTGATGCGCGCCATGAGATCTTCGCGGTACGTATCGTGCAGCGCCGCGGGGTCCCATTTCCCCGACATCTCCTCGATGAGCTTCCCGGCCATCGCGAGCTCCTTCGGGGCGAGCCCGGCCGCCTTCTCCGCAGCGGCGGGCAGGTCCAGATCATCCGGTGACTTCACCTCTTCGGCGAATCGCAGCGTGTTCAGGACGAGGGCCCTGCCGCCCGGGTGCACCATCGCCAGGTGTTGCCGCCCGCGCATCACGAATGTGGCGATGGCCACCTTGCCGGCGCGCTTCAGCGCCTCGCGCAGCAACGCGTACACCTTTTCTCCGCCCTTCACCGGGGCGAGGTAGTACGGCGTCTCGAAGAGCTCCGGCGGGACGCTCGTGGCATCCGTGAACTGCATGATGTCGATGGTCTGCGTGGCCTGCACGTTGGCCTGGCGGAAGTCCTCGTCGCTCAGGGCGACGTACTCGCCTTTTTCGTACTGGTAGCCCTTCACGATGTCCGCCCACTCCACGACCTTCCCCGTCCGCTTGTTCACGCGCTGATAGCCGACGGGGGAGAAATCCCTGCGGTCGAGAAAATCCAGGTCGAGCGTGTTGCTGCGCGAGGCCGAGTGCATCTGCACGGGAATGTAGACGAGCCCGAACGAGATCGCGCCTTTCCAGATTGCCCGGGGCATGCCGCCACCTCACGAAACGACGTGTGTCTTTCAACACGTGGCATGCCCGCGGGTTCCTGCGGCAGGCCCCCGGTCGGCGCTTTCCGGCGACAGGGGAGCGGCCCGTTTTGTGTGATGGCCTGCTCACGACCGTGGCCCCGCAAACGACCGCATTGTGATGGGGGTCACACGCTCCGCAGGCCCCTGTGGAACCTGCCGAATCCTCTAGTAGCGTTCGCGCTTCTGCCGCATGTGCAGGCGTTCGTGAACGAGGAGGATTCGATGTCCAGGCTTGCGTTGCTTCGTAGTGGCGTGCTCGTGGCGGCTCTGACCGCATTCATGTCGGGCTGCATGACGACCAATGCCTATACGGGCGAAAAACAGGTCAGCAAGACCACCAAGGGCGCCGGCATCGGCGCGCTGGCCGGTGCTGCCGTCGGCGCGCTGACCGGTGACAACTCGAAGGAACGCGGCGAGCGCGCCCTCATCGGCGCGGGCGTCGGCGCCCTGGCAGGCGGTGCTGCCGGCCAGTACATGGATCGCCAGGAAGCCAAGCTGCGCGCGCAGCTGGAAGGCACCGGCGTCTCCGTGACCCGCTCGGGGGAGAACATCGTGCTCAACATGCCGGGCAACATCACGTTCGCCACCGGCAGCTCGGACCTCAACGCGCAGTTCTTCGGCGTGCTCGATTCCGTCGCGCTCGTCCTGAAGGAGTACGACAAGACGATCATCGATGTCGCCGGCCACACCGACAGCGTCGGCTCGGACCAGGTGAACCAGACGCTCTCCGAGCGTCGTGCGGGCACGGTCGGCCAGTATCTGCGCGGCAAGGGCGTGCAGGACCAGCGCATCGCGACAGTGGGCTACGGCAAGTCGCATCCGGTCGCGTCGAACGACACGCCGGATGGCCGCCAGCAGAACCGTCGCGTGGAGCTCACCCTGACCCCGATCACGGGAAGCTGATCCGGCGAGGCTCGATCGTATCGACGCCGGCGCGGACCGCACCGCGCCGGCGTTTTCTTTTCCATTGCGTGCGCGCGCCGCTTTGCGGATTTTCCTTTCCGCAGCACCCGCCGTAGCATGCCGCTCCCTGCGCACATTCGAATCACACGACAGAGGAGCGGCCATGATTACCGTGAACGTGCTCTACCCGAACAAGGACGGCGCCCGGTTCGACCTGAACTACTACCTGACCTCGCACATTCCCATGGTGAAGCGGGTGCTCGGCGGCGCGCTGAAAGGCTGCGTCGTGGAGCAGGGCATCGGCGGCGGTGCACCCGGCACCAAGGCGGAGTTCTCCGCCCTGTGTCATCTGCGGTTCGATTCCGTGGAGGCGTTTCAGGCCGCATTCGCGCCCCACGCCGCCGACATCCAGGGCGACATTGCCAAGTACTCGAGCGTGCAGCCGATCATCCAGATCAGCGATGTGAAGCTCGACTGATACCCGGCGCCCGGCGCGGGTTGCGGCCCGCAGCCGGGTGGACGGGCCACGGTCGCACCGGCTACCTCGCGCGCGCCGGCATGCGCCGGCCGATCCATCCACCACACCGCCACAGTTCACGCCGCATGGCTCGTGTGTGGCCACTTCGTGCGAGCGGAGAATCATGGTTCGTTGCAGAACCGCGGAGCCCGGCCACGTCGTGGGCACGCGGCGGGAAGTTCTCCAGTGACGATGTCTCGGCGCGAGCACTATGCTGAGCTTTGCATTCCCCCTGCCATGGACGTCCTGATCGAGGCACTCATGAATTTCGCTAGCAACTCTCATCGTCCGTCGGCTCCGTCGCTCGTGCTCTGGGCGGCCTGCCTGCTTTGCGCTCCGCTCGCCGCCCACGCGGGCCGGGCCTATGTGTCGAACGAGGACGGGCACACCGTTACCGTAATCGATACGGACAAGAACGAAGTCATCGCCACGGTGCCCGTCGGCAAGCGGCCGCGTGGCATCGCGCTGAGCCACGATGAGTCACAGCTGTACATCGCGCTCAGCGGCCTGCCGAAGTGCCCGCCCACCGTGCCGGATGCGGAATGCGAGAAGCTCGGTCGCGATCTGAAGGCCGACGGCGTCGCGGCGCTCGACACCAGGACGTTCAAGGTGACGAAGGTCTTCGATGCGGGCTCCGACCCGGAACAGTTCGATCTCGGGCCGGATGGCAGGCTCTACGTCGCCAATGAAGATGTCGCCACCGCCACCGTGCTCGACACCAGGACCGGCGCCATCATCGCGCGCGTGAAAGTCGGTGAAGAGCCGGAAGGCGTGCGTGTGTCGCCGGACGGGCGTCACGTGCTCGTCACGAACGAATCGGACAACTCCGTCTCCGTCATCGATACGGGCACGCTGAAGGAAGTGAATCACATCGTCGTCGGCAAGCGTCCGCGTGACGCCGTGTTCACGCCGGACAGCAGGATCGCCTATGTCTCCGGCGAGTTCGACAGCTCGGTCAACCGCATCCGCGTGCCCGAAGGCTCGCCCGAGCGCGTGGTTCAGCTCGGCAAGGACGCGAAGCCGATGGCCCTGAAGATGGACTGGGAGCGCAAGCGCCTGTACGTGAGCACGGGTCGCGGCGGCACCGTCGCGGTGATCGACATTTCCGGCACGCCGAAGCTCATCCAGGAAATCCCGGTGGGGCAGCGTCCGTGGGGTATCGCGCTCTCGACGGACGGCACGCGTCTCTACACCGCCAACGGCCCTTCGAATGATGTCTCCGTCATCGACACCACGACGCTCAAAGTCATCAAGAAGATTCCCGTCGACAAGTCGCCCTGGGGCGTCGTCATCACCCGCTGAGCTTCATCTCGCCCTGGGCGTCTCGGCCGCGGGCTTCGCTGCGGCCGAGGCGGCTTCCTTCTTCTGCCCGTCCTCGTCCGCATCCCCCGCCGGCGATTCCTTCTTCGTAGCCTGCTGAGTCGGCAGGTTGCAGGCCTGGAACGCCTTGCCTTCGACACTACGGAAGAGCTTCGCCTTCTCCTTGGCGTCGTCGGTGTCGCGAAATAGTCCTCCTCCTTCACCGGGCAGCGTCGAATACCTCGCATACGTCGAGGCTTCGACAAATTCGTCGTAACTCAATGCGTCAGCGATGCGGTCCACCGCGCACGAGCATTGATACATGAGTCCCTGCTTGCCGCCGTTGCGATTGACGCACTCTTGCACGTACTCGACACGCGCGAGCGTCGGGAAGTCGTTCGCCGGAACATCCGCGTGTGCCGCGCCTGCGGCAAAGAGAACACCAAGTGCTGCTCCATACGCGGGACAGAGTGTGTCATTTCTGACGCTATGTTTTCCCGGCATTTGCGCACTCCAGAGTCTCGCCGTGAGATTTCTCGAGCATCGTACGCCCGCATTCGGTGCTCTTCCAAATCGTGTTGCGTGGGCTATCTCGGCGGGTGTACACATACGTTCGTCAGGGCGCGCAACACGGGGATTCGTGTATCGCGCGGCAGAGGGGGTTCTCGCTTCTGACTACTCGTCTTCTGAAGAAGAGCAGGGAGGCGGTCGCGTATTTCCAGCAGAAACACAATGCCCGGAGGAGATATGAGATACGAGTACCGTTACTTGATGGTCAGCGCGGCGGCGCTGGCAGCAACGGTGACGACCGTTCCTGTCAATGCCGACCCGGACCTGCAGCGCCGAATAGCCGACCCATCGCAGTGGGCGGCACAAGCCGGCGACTACGCGAATCACCGCTACAGCGAGCTCAACCAGATCAATGCGAGCAACGTCGGCAAGCTGCAGGTGGCGTGGACCCTTTCAACCGGTGTGCTGCGTGGGCATGAAGGGTCGCCGCTCGTCATCGGCGACACCATGTATGTCCACACGCCATTCCCCAACAACGTTTTCGCCGTCAACCTGAAAGACCAGACATTCAAGTGGAAGTACGAGCCCAAGCAGGACGTGAACGTCGTTCCCGTCATGTGTTGCGACACCGTCAATCGCGGTCTCGCGTATGGCGACGGCAAGATCTTCCTGCAACAGGCGGACACCACTCTCGTCGCTCTCGACGCGAACACCGGCAAGGTCGTGTGGACCGCGAAGAATGGCGATCCGAAGATCGGTGAGACCAACACCAACGCGCCGCACGTGTTCAAGGACAAGGTGCTGACCGGCATCTCGGGCGGCGAGTTCGGCGTGCGCGGACGCGTGATCGCGTACGACATCAAGACGGGCAAGAAGGCCTGGACCGGCTGGAGCGTCGGGCCGGACAGCGATCTCATCGTCGATCCCAACAAGACGATGACGTGGACGAACGGCAAGATGGCGCCGATCGGCAAGGATTCCTCGCTGAAGACCTGGGAAGGCGAGCAGTGGAAGCTCGGTGGCGGCACCACGTGGGGTTGGTATTCGTACGACCCCAAGCTGAACCTCGTGTACTACGGCAGCGGCAATCCCGGCACGTGGAACCCGTCGCAGCGGCCCGGCGACAACAAGTGGTCCATGACGATCTTCGCGCGTGATCTCGACACCGGCATGGCGAAGTGGGTCTACCAGATGACCCCGCACGACGAGTGGGATTTCGACGGCGTGAACGAAACGCCGCTCGTGGACATCGACGTGAAGGGCAAGAAGGTACCGGCGCTCGTGCACTTCGACCGCAACGGCTTCGCCTACACGCTGAACCGTGAGACGGGCGAGCTGCTCGTGGCCCAGAAGTACGATCCGAAGGTCAACTGGTCGACTGGTGTCGACATGAAGACGGGCCGTCCGGTGGTCGACAAGCGGTTCTCGCCCGCGACGACCGGCCCCGATGTCAACGTGAAGGACATCTGCCCGGCAGCGCTCGGCACGAAGGATCAGCAGCCGGTGAGCTTCGACCGCAAGTCGGGTCTCTTCATGGTGCCCACGAATCACGTCTGCATGACCTACGAGCCGTTCCAGGTGGAGTACACCGCGGGGCAGCCGTATGTCGGCGCGACGCTGACCATGTTCCCCGCGCCGGGCAGTCATGGCGGCATGGGTAACTTCATCGCCTGGGATGCGGGCACCGGCAAGATCGTGTGGTCGAAGCCGGAGCGCTTCTCCGTGTGGTCGGGCGCGCTCACCACCGCGGGCGACATCGTGTTCTACGGCACGCTCGAAGGCTACATCAAGGCCGTGAGCCCGAAGGATGGCAAGGAGCTGTGGAAGTTCAAGACGCCCTCCGGAATCATCGGCAACGTGTTCACGTACCAGTACGGTGGCAAGCAGTACGTGGGCGTGTACTCGGGCATCGGTGGCTGGGCCGGAATCGGCATGGCAGCCGGCCTCACCGAGTCCACCGAAGGCCTTGGCGCAGTGGGTGGCTACAAGGACCTTGCGAAGTACACGACACTTGGTGGATCGCTCTTCGTGTTCGCGCTGCCTGACAGTGGTGGAACGCCGACAGCGATGAACTAGAACGGGCACGCGACCGCCCGGCGAAAGCAGTGTGCCGCTCGAGAGAGCGGCACACTGCACCCTCCCGGAACATTCGCATCACTGGGGCGTCACATTTCAGTAACGATGCCCCATTGGGAAACCTGTTTGATGAAAATCTGGAACACGCTGGTTCTTTGCGTTCTCTGCTCGGGTGCGATATCGATTGCAGCGGCTCAGCAGGCCACCACGACCCAAGCTTCGGCGACACCTTCGGCGCCTGCCGCCTCCCCGAAACCCGATGCGAAGAAGATCGCCGCGGCTTCGTCTTCCGGCGCCGCGCCGTACACCGTGAAGGACGGCAACAAGGTGGACAAGGCAACGCTCATGGGCTGGCGCACGTGGCGTGCGCTCGCGTGCGAGCGCTGCCACGGCGCGGAACAGGAAGGCCTCGTCGGCCCGCCGCTCGTCGAGTCCATGAAGAAGCTTTCGAAGGAAGATTTCCACAGCACTGTCATCAATGGCCGGCCGGAGAAGGGCATGCCGCCGTTCGGCGCGAGCAAGATGGTGACCGAGAACTGGGAAGGGCTGTACGCCTATCTGAAGGGTCGCTCCGATGGAAAGATCAAGCCCGGGCACGTCTACGCGCTCGACGCGAAGCAGCAGTAGAGCAAAGCTCGCGGCACTCGGCTGCGGGCTCTTCTGCCTGGCCACCGCGCCTGCCGCCATGGCCCAGAGCCCGGGCCCCGCGCCGGCCGTGGCGAGTGCTCCGAATTCGGGGCAGGTCCTGAAGGTGTGTGCCGACCCCAACAACCTGCCCCAGTCGGATGAGGCCGGTGAGGGCTACGAGAACAAGCTCGCTGAGGCTCTCGCTCGCGACATGGGCCGGCAAGTGGAGTACACCTTTTTCCCACAGCGCATGGGGTTCGTGCGGCAGACGTTGCGCTCGCAGGACGACGTGACGAAGCAATTCAAGTGCGACGTGATCATCGGCGTGCCGAAAGGCTACGAGCTCACGGCCACCACTCAGCCCTACATGCGTTCGACCTACGCGCTGGTGCTTCCGGCGCGCGCGGATTTCAAGCGCCTCTCCTCGGCGGAGGATCTGCTCTCCCTGCCGAAGCCCACGCTCGAGAAGCTGCGCATCGGCATCTTCGCGCAGACACCCGCCACGGACTGGCTCCTCAGGAACGGCCTCATCGATCGCGCGCGCGTCTACGCCGTGCAGAGCGGGGATCCGGGCGAACACCCTGCGAACGTGATCGAGCGTGACCTCGAAGCCGGGAACATCGATCTGGCCATCGTGTGGGGCCCGGTGGCGGGCTTCCTCGCCGGGCGGCACAAGTCGGGCGCGGACACGTGGACCGCCGTGCCGTTCAAGCCCGACCCGACCATCAAGTTCGACTACGAAATCGCGATGGGCGTGCGTTTCGGCGAGAACGACTGGAAGGCCACCCTCGACAAGTGGATCTCCACGCACCAGCAGGACATCGACAAGATTCTCACGAGCTACGGCATTCCCTTGCTGGAGCCCACGCCGCCCGCTCCCGACAGGTTGTGAGTCGCCGCCCGGCACGCGAGTGCCGGTTCACCTGCCGACTAGCCGTTCGCGATCGCCTGCACGTCGAGCGGCAGCCTCACGACGAAGCGCGAGCCCTTGCTGGCCCCTTCGCTGTACGCGCTGACGACGCCGCCATGCAACTCCACCAGCGCTTTGACGAGCGCGAGCCCAAGCCCCAGGCCGCTGTTCGTGCGTGAGAAGCCATTGGCGCCCTGCCTGAAGGGCTGGAACAACAAGGGCAGCAGCGCGCCGTCCATGCCGATGCCGGTATCCAGCACTTCGAGCACGGCCTGCCGGGCGTTCCCATCCTCGCGCAACGTCACTCTCACGCTGCCACCGTCGTCGGTGAACTTGATGGCATTGCTGAGGAGGTTGCCGACCACCTGGCACAGGCGGGTGTAGTCCCCGCGCACCGGGATGATGTTGTCCGGCAGATCCTGCAGCAGGGTGAGGCCGGCCTGACCGACTGCCCCGCTTTGATCCTCGAGGCAGGCGCGCACCGTCGCCACGAGATCGAGCGGTTCACTCTGTACCCGGATCTTGCCCTGGGAGATGCGAGTGATGTCGAGCAGATCGTCGATGAGCCGGATCATGTGACGCGTCTGGCGCTCGATGACGGCCCGCGCGCGCAACGCCGCCTCGGACGCGGCGTCGACGCGCTTCAGGATGAAGATGCTGTTGCTGATCGGGGCCAGGGGATTCCGCAGCTCGTGCGCCAGCACGCCGAGGAAGTGGTTCTTGCGCTCGTTGGCTTCGATCAGCTCATCGGTGCGCACGCGCAACTCGTGGCTCTGTTGCGTCAGCTCTTCGTTCTGGGCGTGCAGCTCTTCGCCCTGCGACTGCAGTTCCTCGGCCTGCGTCTGGAGCTCTTCCGCCTGGCTCTGGATCTCTTCGTTCTGCGCCTGCAGCTCCTCGTTCTGCGCCTGGATGCGGTCGTTTCTTTCGCGCAGCTCGCGTTCGCGCTGCTCGAGGGATGCAGCCGCCGAGCCGATGGCGCGAGCAAGGATGCGCATCTCGCTGCGCAGGGGCGCTGTGTCGCCGGATGACGGGGCGAGCTCGAGCGCCGGCTTCCAGTCACCGGCCTCCAGCGCCTCGGCGACGCGGACCAGGCCCCTGGTAGGGCGGCGAATGGATTGCGTCGTGAGATAGGCGATGGCGACGCAGAGAATGGCACCGAGTGCCGTCAGCAGAAAGAGTCCATCGGAGATCTTGTCGCGCGCGTTGGCCATCTCGGCGAGTGCGTCCTGGGTCCTGGCGACTTGCGTCTCCAGCAGCTCGTGCAGGGCTTCCAGGGCACGTTCGCGCAGCTCCACGAGGGCAACCTCGTCTGCCGGCGTCGCCGGCCCCTGCGGGCGCAATGAAGCCAGCCGCTCGGCAGCTTCCACATACGTGCGTGTAGCGGCGCTGATCTCGGTGAACTCCGCGTCGCCATCCGCTTCCTTGGGCGTTGCGGCAAGCGCACCCAGCGCCTGTTCGGCGCGCTCGGTGCTTCGCTGGAATGCCGTGAGATGCCTTGCCTCCGGCACGAGAAGGTACGAGCGCAGGGTGAGCCCGACATAGAGTGTTGCGCGTTCGAGCTCGTCGGCCCGCTCACGAAGCGGAGCGATGCGCTCGGTGTACTCCCGCTGCGCGGCTGCGCTCCGGGAGTGCCAGTGGACGGTGAGTCCGGTGAAGACAGCCAGCACGGTCAGCAGCAGCCCGAAGCCGATGCCGAGTCTCTGGCCGAGGCTCAGGTCCAGCTCGCGGTTCACGGGCTCGAAAGCAACGGGTTCGGTGGCAGCCCGGTGCGTGTTCATGTGCCTGCCTGAAAGAGCTGCGGACGCGGGGGAGTCCAGCGTTCGGAAGCTTCGGCCCTGCGCACGCGGAACAGTCTCGTCCTGTGGGCGAAAGGGTCCAGGCGCGTCGCGATGTCCGGGAGGGGCCACTCCGCTTCCCCGAGGCACAGCACGCCCCCGGGGCGGATCATGTCCACGAGGCGTCGGGTTGCCGCCGTCTGGGCGGCGCGTTGCAGATAGATCAATACGTTCCGGCAGCTCACGAGATCGAAGTGCGACGGGGAGGCCTCGGCGGAGGGTGAGGTGATGTCGCGCCGCGCGAATCTCAAGCGCTCGCGCAGGACAGAGTGCACGCGATAGCCCGGCCGGCCGCGCGTGACGACGGGTTCGAGATATCGTGCCGCGAGCTCGGGCGGCAGCTCCGCGATCGATCCGAGCGGATAGATGCCGACCCGCGCGTCTTCGAGCGCGGATGCGTCGATGTCGATCGCCTCGATGGTTCCCGGGATGTTCGCCTCATCCAGCAGCATCGCGAGCGTGTAGGCCTCCTCGCCGGCGCCGCACCCCACGCTGCGCAGTTTCACCGGCGCACCTTCGCTGGCAAGCTCCGGAAGCACGTGCGTGCGAAGATGATCGAACGTGGCCGCGTGACGATAGAAGCGGCTCACCTTGATGGTGATGCGCTCGAGCAGCCGTTGCGGCTCGCTTTCCGATGTCCTGAGGAGGCAGAGGTAACGCTCCGCGCTGCTGATTCCGACAGAAAGCATGCGGTTGCCGATGCGCCGCGCGACCGTGGGCAGCCGATAGCAGGAGAAGTCCAGCCCCGTGCGCACGAGCATGACATCGAGCACGGCACGCACGAATTCAGTGTCGGTGCGCGTGATGTCGGCGGGATTCGAGATGGAACTGGTTTCGGTGGCGTGCAACCGGATCCCCACAAAGCCCCGGCGGCTACGCTGGCGATACCGGGGCGAACGAGCGGCGAAGCGTACCTCAAGCGCGCGCGGGCTCATACAGCTCGTTCGCCATGGCGAAGCTGTGTCGCGCGGAATTTTTCGACTTTCGCCCGGTAATCACTAAGCTAGCGCAATGGATCTGCTCTCTTCGTTTCATCCCGCCGTCGCGGCGTGGTTCCGTCGCGCTTTCGAAGCACCCACGCCCGCTCAGCGGGACGCGTGGCCGGCCATCCGTGCCGGGCGCAACGTCCTCATCGCGGCGCCTACGGGGTCCGGCAAGACCTTCGCCGCGTTTCTGGCCGCAATCGATCAGCTCGTGCGTGACGGCCTCCAGGGCAAGCTGGAGGACCAGACGCGCATCGTCTACGTGTCGCCGCTCAAGGCGCTCTCGAACGACATCAACCGCAATCTTGCTGCTCCGCTTGCCGGCATCAGCGAAGAGCTGCGTGCGCTCGGGCTGCCGGACGTGGCCATCCGCACCTTCGTGCGCACCGGCGACACGCCGCAAGGCGAGCGCACCCGAATGGCGAAGCAGCCACCGCACATCGTGGTCACGACGCCGGAGTCGCTCTACATCCTGCTCGGCTCGGAGTCGGGCCGCAGGATGCTCGGCACGACGCGCACGGTCATCGTCGATGAGATCCACGCCATCGCCGGCACGAAGCGCGGCTCGCATCTGGCCCTGTCGCTCGAGCGGCTCGATGCGCTCGCAGGGCGGCGGCTGACGAGAGTCGGGCTTTCGGCCACCCAGAAGCCGATCGAGGAAGTGGCGCGCTTCCTGTGCGGCGCTCCGGCTTCGGCCGGCGCCGAAGCGGACTGCGCCATCGTCGACAGCGGCCACGTGCGTGCGCGCGATCTCGCGCTCGAGGTGCCGCCTTCGCCGCTCGAAGCGGTGATGTCGAACGAGGTGTGGTCGCAGGTGTACGACCGGCTCGCGGAGCTCGTGTCGGAGCATCGCACGACGCTCGTGTTCGTCAACACGCGGCGCCTCGCGGAACGTGTGGCGCGCCACCTCTCCGAGCGCATCGGGAAGGAGCTCGTCACCGCCCATCACGGCAGCCTCGCGAAGGAGCTCCGGCTCGACGCGGAGATGCGACTGAAGCGCGGTGAGCTGAAAGCGCTCGTCGCCACGGCGTCGCTGGAGCTCGGCATCGACATCGGTGATGTCGATCTCGTGTGCCAGCTGAGCTCGCCGCGCTCGATCAATGCGTTCCTCCAGCGCGTGGGGCGATCGGGTCATGCGGTGGGCGGCACGCCGAAGGGTCGGCTCTTTCCGCTGTCGCGCGACGATCTCGTCGAATCCGCCGCGCTGCTCGATGCGGTGAGGCGGAAGGAGCTCGATCGCCTCCGGGTGCCGGAAAATTCCCTGGACGTGCTCGCCCAGCAAGTGGTGGCGGAAGTCGCCGCCAGCGAAGAATGGAGCGAGCAGGCACTGTTCGAGGTCTTCACGCGCGCGTATCCATATCGGAACCTCGCGCGAAAGGAATTCGACGAAGTCGTGCACATGCTGGCGGAGGGCTTCAGCACCCGTCGCGGCCGCACGGGCTCGCTCGTTCATCGGGACGCGGTGAATCGCGTGCTGCGCCCTCGCCGCGGCGCGCGCCTCACGGCAATCACTTCTGGCGGCGCCATTCCGGATACCGCGGACTACAAGGTGCTGCTCGAGCCAGCCGGCCACATCGTCGGCACGGTGCATGAGGATTTCGCCGTCGAGAGCATGGCGGGTGACGTCTTCCAGCTCGGCAACACGTCGTATCAGATCCTGCGCGTCGAGCGCGGCACGATGCGTGTGCAGGATGCGCAAGGCCAGGCGCCGTCGATCCCGTTCTGGCTCGGTGAGGCGCCGGGTCGTACGGATGAGCTGTCCCAGGCCGTCTCGCGCCTGCGGAGCGATGTGGCGTCGCTGCTCGAGCGCGGGAAAGATGCGGCGCTCGAGTGGGTGTCCGGGGACGTGGGCGTGCGCGGCGCCGCTGCGGATCAGCTCATCGACTACCTTGCTGCCGCGCGCGCCGTTCTCGGCACGCTGCCGAGTTTCGAGACGGTCGTGTTCGAGCGCTTCTTCGATGAGGCCGGTGGCATGCAGCTGGTGGTGCATGCTCCATTCGGCAGTCGCGTGAATCGCGCGTGGGGGCTGGCGCTGCGCAAGCGCTTCTGCCGCAAGTTCAACTTCGAGCTGCAGGCCGCGGCCACGGAAGATTGCCTCATCCTGTCCCTCACCACCGCGCACAGCTTCGAGCTGGAGGACGTGGCGCGCTACCTGCACTCGAACAGCGCCCGGGACGTGCTCATCCAGGCGCTGTGCGCCGCGCCGATGTTCGGTGTGCGCTGGCGCTGGGACGCCTCCATCTCGCTCGCGCTGCCGCGCTTTCGGGGCGGCAAGAAGATTCCGCCGCAGATCGCGCGCATGAACGCGGAGGATCTGCTGGCATCCGTGTTCCCGGACCAGGTGGCCTGCGCAGAGAACCTGCCGGGCGAGATCGAAGTGCCCGACCACCCGCTCGTGCGCCAGACCATCCGGGATTGCCTGGAGGACGCGATGGACATCGACGGCTTCGAGCGGGTGCTGCGTGCTCTGGAGGCGGGCGAGATCCGCGTCGTTGCCCGGGACCTGTCGGAGCCGTCGCCGCTCGCGCTCGAAGTGCTCTCGGCCCGGCCCTATGCGTACCTCGACGACGCGCCGCTCGAAGAGCGCCGCACGCAGGCCGTGATGAGCCGCCGCTGGCTCGATCCGGAATCCGCCGCCGACATCGGCAAGCTCGACGCCGACGCCGTGCAGCGCGTGCGCAACGAAGCATGGCCGGATGCGGCCACGGCGGATGAGCTGCACGACGCGCTTCTGTGGTTGGGGTTCCTCACCGAACCCGAAGTGCTCGCAAGCGCCGCATGGTCACCTCTCATGCGCGAGTTGGCCGCGCAGGGCAGGGTGACGCGCGCGGCGCTCCGCACACCAGGCGGTGAGCACACTGCCCTGTGGCTTGCCGCGGAGCGCAAGCCGCTTCTCGACGCGGTGTTCCCGGATGCCGCATACGACCCGCAGGTCGTCACACCACCGGAATACGCAAAGCCGTACTCGCGTGAGGAGGCGCTCGTCGAGCTCGTTCGCGGGCGGCTCGAAGGGCTCGGGCCCGTCACGTCGCGCGCGCTGGCAGCGTCGATGGGAGTGCCCGTCGCAAACGTCGATGCGGCGCTCGCCATGCTGCAGGCCGAGGGTTTTGCGATGCGCGGCCAGTTCACGCCCGGTGTCGGTGAAGCGGAGTGGTGCGAGCGCAGGCTGCTGGCCCGCATCCATCGCTATACGGTGAAGCGCCTGCGCGCGGAGATCGAACCCGTGCTCGCGCGGGATTTTCTCCGCTTCCTGTTCGAGTGGCAGCGGGTCACGCCGGAAGCTCGCATGCAAGGCCCGGATGCGCTCGCCGCGGTGCTCACGCAGCTGGAAGGGTTCGAGGCCCCGGCCGGCGCGTGGGAAACGGAAATTCTCCCCGCGCGCATCAATGAGTACGAGCCTGCCTGGCTCGACGAACACTGCCTGTCAGGCCGGTTCGTGTGGACCCGGCTTGCGCGCCGTGCCGCAAATTCCGAGCGCGGCGCGGCGCCGGTGCGCGCCACGCCCATCACGCTCCTGCCCAGGCGCAACGTGCGGCTCTGGTCCGCATTCGCGGATGCGCCGGACGCCGCGCACCTCACCGCGAAGGCACGAGATGTCGCGGAGCTCATCCAGCAGAACGGCGCTTCGTTCTTCGATGAGATCGTCGAAGGCGCGCACCTGCTGCCGTCGCAGGCCGAAGAAGCACTCGCCGAGCTCGTGGCGCATGGGCTCGTGAACTCCGACAGTTTCGGTGGCCTGCGCGCGCTGCTCGTGCCTTCGGACAAGCGGCGTCCCGTGTCGAGCGGGCGTCGCCGGAGGCGCATTGCGCTCTTCGGCATGGCCGACTCGGGACGCTGGGCACTCGTGCGACGGCCCGCCACGGTATCGGGCGAGGCTGCGCCGCCTGCAACAGTTCACGGCGCGCCGGGCAGGCCGGCGTCCGGCCCGGCGCTGCAGCGAGCGACGGACGAAGCCATCGAGAACGTGGTGCGCTCACTACTGCGCCGCTGGGGCGTCGTGTTCTGGAAGCTGATCGCGCAGGAGGCGCCGTGGCTGCCGTCCTGGCGGGACATCCTCATGTGTTGCCGGCGCCTCGAAGCGCGTGGCGAGATTCGTGGCGGGCGCTTCGTCGCGGGCCTGACGGGCGAGCAGTTCGCAACGCCCGAAGCCGTGGGGCTGTTGCGGGACATCCGAAGAAAACCGCACAAGGGACAGCTCGTGGCACTGTCCGGGGCAGACCCGCTGAACCTCGTCGGCGTGCTCACGCCCGAGCCGCGGCTGCCCGCGCTCACCGGGAATCGCGTGCTCTATCGGGATGGCCTGCCCGTCGCGGTCTACAGCGCCGGCGAAGTGCGTTTCCTCGCTCCGATGGAGCCGCAGGAGAAGTGGGAGGCTCAGAACGCAATCCTGCGTCGTCACGTGCCGGCGGTGCTTGCGGACCTCGCATAGCCTGACCGGGCTGACGCACGAGCTGCAGCCAGCCATTGTCGATAGCGCGCGTCGTTTTGGCCGCGTGCGGGCAGTGTTTACAAAGTCGAAGGGGAATGCCGGGTCGCGTTGCGCGCCCTGCGTGGCAATAAGAAAACCGTACGCCTCAGTAGCAGGACGGGCGCAGGATCAAGCCCGGCGTACGCATGAGCCGGTCCAGCTCGGCCGCCGCAGCGACCCGCTCGGTGTGCTGGCACCAGTGCTCGCCCCCACACTGCGGTCCGCGAACGAACTCGACGCAATCGCAGCTCCAGGTGGAGTGGCCGACGGTGTCGCGCTGATGAACGACGCGGTGACCGCCGACGAAGTAGGTTCTGGGTAACGGTGCACTCCAGGCAGCGTCTTCCGCGACACTGGCGCGCTCGGTTGTAGGCATGTCTTCTCGCCTCCCGCAGGAATTGGGCAGCGTGGATCGATCGATCGCGGAATTCGAGCAAGTTCGATGCCAGTGGAGGCAGGGCGCTCGCTTCGTCGCAAGTAGCTGTTTCCCGGTCATCGGGTTGCTACCATGCCGCCCGCGCGCGCACTGTCATCGCACAGTCATGTGCGCCCGGAACCAAAATCGCGCAATGAACGGTACTCGCCCCATGAGCTTCGCGCACAACGTTTGCAGATCGATGACGGTTTTGTCGTCTGCCGCGTTCGCCACGGTGGCGCTCGCGCAGAGTCTCCCGCTAGACAACTCCGCGGCCCCGGCCATCCCACCGGTGGTGGAGCAGGTGGCGAAGCAACAGATCACGCAGAGCACGCTGCAAGCGCCGATCCGCTTTCTCGCCGATGACGCGCTCGAAGGCCGCGGCCCCGCCACGCGGGGTGATGCGCTCGCGAGACTCTATCTCGCCACGGAGCTCCGCAGCTTCGGCTACCAGCCCGCCGGGCCGAACGGCAGCTGGGAGCAGCCCATGGATGTCGTCGGCGTGACCGCCAGGCTGCCGGAGAAATGGACCTTCACGGGTGGCAAGGGCGGTCCCGTGGACCTGAAGCTCTCCGAGGACTACGTCGCCGGCAGCGGCGTGCAGACGGAGAAGGCGGCCATCAGCGATGCGGAAGTCGTTTTCGTCGGCTACGGCATCGAGGCGCCCGAGTACAGGTGGGACGACTTCAAGGGCACCGACGTGAAGGGCAAGGTGCTCGTGATGCTGAACAACGATCCGGACTGGGACCCGAAGCTGTTCGCCGGCCCGACGCGCCTCTACTACGGCCGCTGGACCTACAAGTACGAGAGCGCGGCCCGTCATGGCGCGGCGGGCGTCATCATCGTGCACACGACGCCTTCCGCGGGCTACCCGTGGCAGGTCGTGCAGTCTTCCTGGGGTGGCGAGCAGTTCGAGCTGCCGGCGGAAGGCGAGCCACGCCTCCAGGTGAAAGGCTGGGCGACCGAGGCGGCGGCGAAGCGCCTGGCCAGCGCCGGCGGCAAGGATCTCGACAAGCTCATCGCCGCGGCGAAGAGCCGCAACTTCAAGCCCGTCTCCCTGGGCCTGCGCACCTCCATCGAGCTCGAGAACGAGGTGTCGCGCGTGACCACGGCCAACGTGGCGGGAATCCTTCCCGGCAGCGATCCCAAGCTGAAGGACGAGGTGGTGGTCTTCACAGCGCACCACGACCACCTGGGCCTCGGCGCCCCGGATTCCACCGGCGACCGCATCTATAACGGTGCCGTGGACAACGCGGCGGGCTGCGCGCAGGTGCTGGCGATCGCGCGCGCCATGGCGGCGCTTCCCGAGCGGCCGCGCCGGTCGGTGCTGGTGCTGTTCGTCGCGGCCGAGGAGCAGGGCCTCCTGGGCTCGCTGTACTACTCGCTGCATCCCACCATCGCGCCTGGCCGGATCGCGGCGAACATCAACTACGACGGCGGAAACTTCCGCGGCCGCACGCGGGACGTCACGCTCATCGGCTTCGGGAAGTCATCCCTCGATGCCGTCGCGCAAGCCATCGTGCAGCGCCAGGGCCGCACCCTGGTCCCGGACCAGTTTCCGGACCGGGGTTTCTACTACCGCTCGGACCAGTTCTCCTTCGCCAAGATCGGCGTCCCCGCGCTGTACTTCAAGCGCGGGACCGACTACATCGGCAAGCCTCCCGGCTGGGGTAAGGAGCAGGAGGAGCTGTGGGAAGCGCACACCTATCACCAGCCGAGCGACGAGATCGACGACACCTGGCAGTTCGACGGCATGATCGACGACGCGCAGCTCGGCTTCTATTCCGGCTGGCTCGTGGCGCAGGCGGATGCGATGCCGACGTGGAATCCCGGCGACGAGTTCGAAGCGGCGCGCAGGAAGGCGCTGGAGGCCGTCGGCAGCCCCTGAGCTGCGGGGACCTGCTTGCTACTGCGGATTGATTGCGGCGACCGGAGGAAGCATGGCACCGGTTGCCGCGGCAGCCAGCGGCCCTGGCACCTCGGCCGACGCGGGCGCGCTTGCGGCGGTGGCCGGCAAGTCGGTCTTCAGAGCTTCGTGCTCGGCCTGCCGCGTCAGCACCACGATGCTGATGCGGCGGTTCACCGGGTTCCTCGGGTTCTCCCTGTCGAACAGCACCGAAGACGACAAACCCACCACGCGTGAGACGCGGTCCGTGGCGAGCCCGCCGCTTTCGAGCGCGCGGCGCGCGGCGTTCGCGCGGTCCGTCGAAAGATCCCAGTTGGTGTAGCCCGTCAGGCCCGAATACGGTGTCGTGTCCGTGTGGCCCGTCAGGCTGATGCGATTCGGCACCGAGTTGAGATAGGGCGTGAGCTCTTTCAGGATCGAATTGGTGTAGGGCTTGAGGCGCGAGCTGCCGAGATCGAACATCGGGCGGTTCTGCGCATCGACGATCTGGATGCGCAGGCCCTCCGGCGTGATGTCGAGCAGCAGCTGATCCTTGAACGGCTCCAGCGCCTGGCTCTTGCTCACCGCCTCGCGCAGGTCCGCCATCAGCGCGTCGAGCTGTTTCTTTTCCAGCTCACGCTGTGCCTTCTCCAGCGCGGCGGCCTCGGCGTCCAGGCGTTCCTGCTCGGTCTGCCTCGGCTTTTCTGCGGGGGGAATTCCGGCCATCACCGGCGTTCCGATGCCGGTTGTGTCGCTCCGCGTGGTGCGCGGCGAATCGAGGCCGCCACGCAGGTTGATCGGGCTCGTGCTCGCGCCGCCCGGCCCCATCTGGCCCGGCGCCGGTTTCACGCTCCTGCCCGGCTCCATGCTCGGGTTCTTGAAGTAGTCGAAGATCGCGGCGCGCTCGTCCTTCGACACGGCGGTGACGAGCCACATCACGAGAAAGAACGCCATCATCGCGGTGACGAAGTCGGCATAGGCGACTTTCCACGCGCCGCCGTGATGCCCCTTGTCGCTGCGCTTGTAGCGCTTGACGATGATGATGGGGCGGGAGATGTCTCGCGACGACATGAGCTCGCCGCCTCAGGCTCTCTTGCCCTTGAGGTGTGCCTCGAGGTCGGCGAACGTCGGCCGCACCTCGCTGAACAGCAGCTTGCGCGCGAACTCGACGGCGACCGGCGGCGCGTAGCCCCGCACGCTCGCGACCAGGGCCATCTTCACCACCTCGAAGGCCTTGCCCTCTTCGCCCGCGCGATGCTCCATGGCCGTGGAGATGGGGCCGACGAAGCCGTAGGCCACGAGAATGCCGAGGAAGGTGCCGACCAGCGCCGCGCCGACCTTGTGGCCGATGGTGGCGGTGTCCGCGCCATCGATGGCGGCCATCGTGTTCACGATGCCGAGCACCGCGGCCACGATGCCGAAGCCGGGCAGCGCGTCCGCCACTTTCTGCACGGCGTGCGCGGGCTCGTGCGCTTCCTTGTGATGGGTTTCGAGCTCGTACTCCAGCAGGCTCTCGAGCTCGTGCGGGTCGAGATTGCCGCCGACGATGAGACGCAGGCAGTCCGTGATGAACTCCAGCATGTGATGGTCGGCGACGATCTTGGGATATTTCTGGAAGAGGGGGCTCTTGTCCGGTTTCTCGAGGTCGGCCTCGATCGCCATCACGCCCTCTTTCCTGATCTTCATCAGGATGTCGTAGAGCAGCTTGAGAAGTGTGACGTAGTCGTCACGCCCGTAGCGCGGCCCCTTCGGCAGGCTGAGGGCGCCCTGGAATGCCGCCTTCACCACCTTGGGCGGGTTGCTGGTGAGGAACGCTCCCAGCGCCGCCCCGATGATGATCAGGACCTCACTGGGGTGCCAGAGAGACAGGATGTGCCCGCCGCCCCACACGAAGCCGCCGAGCACGCAGCCGAGCACGACGACGGAGCCGATGATCTGGATCATTTTCGAGTTAGCGTCAGACAGGGACCGGGTGTGTGCGACCAGGGGCGTGGCGGGCACCCGTATCCGCCACGATGCCTCTATCTTGGTCCAAGGGGGGCGGGGGCCGACCGCGAGCGCGTCACGCTCTGACTATGTAAATGTACTTATCCAGGAGCTCAGGGCGCGGCGCCCACGGCGCGATGAAAGTGGCCCGCCTGTTGTGCCGCCTGCCGAGAGGGAGCCGATGCATTGAAATCGTGCATCCAGGCGGCGCAGTCGCCAGGCGGCAACGCCTTGCTGTACCAGTAGCCCTGCGCGTAGTCGCAGCCGATTTCCGCGAGGAACTGTGCGTCCCATTCGGTCTCCACGCCCTCGGCGACCACCTCGAGTTTCAGCGCACGCGCCATCTGCACCGTCGATTCGACGATGATGCGGTCGCCTGCGCGCTCCCGCATGTTCATCACGAATGACTTGTCCAGCTTCAGCGCGTGGATCGGCAGATCGCGAAGGTATCCGAGCGACGAGTAGCCGGTGCCGTAGTCGTCCACGGCCACTCGCACTCCGAGCTCGTGTACTTCATTCAGGACACGCAGCGCGCGTGCGGGGTCCACCATCATGGCGCTCTCGGTGATCTCGATTTCCAGGCTCCCGGGCCGTGCTTCGCTTCGCTCGAAGAGGGCGCGCAGGCGCGCGGGGAGCGTCGTGTCCTGCAGCATGCGGGCCGAGAGATTCACGGCGATCTGCGTGTCGAGGCCCTGGCGCTGCCAGCGCACGATCTGCTCGAGAGCCTCGTGCAGCGTCCACCCGGTGAGCGGGACGATCAGGTCCGTGGCCTCCGCTGCGACGACGAGCTCGGCGGGGCTCACGCCACCGAACTTCACATGCTGCCAGCGCAGAAGCGCTTCCACGCTGTCGGCGCGGCCCGAGTGGAGATGGACCTTGGGCTGGTAATGCAGGCTCACGCTCGGCGTGCCGATGGCGCCGCGAAGCTCGCTCACCAGGGTGAGCCTTCTCAGGCTGTGCTGGTCGTGGGCCGAGTCGTAGCACTCGTATGCGGAGCGGCTTCGCTTCGACATGTACATCGCGACATCCGCGTGCTTCAGGAGCGTGTTCGCATCCAGTGCGTCGAGCGGGTAGAGCGCCACACCGATGCTCAGGCCGACCTCGATGGCTATGCCATCCATTTCGATCGGAGCACTCAGGCTCTTCTGCAACCGCTCGGCCGTGTCGCGCAGCATGGTCGGGCGGTCGACGCCATCCATCACGACCGTGAACTCGTCACCGCCGATGCGCGCGATGAAGCCTTCACCGCCAAGCGTTTCCCGGAAGCGATCGGCCACGTCACACAGCACGCGGTCGCCGGCGTTGTGCCCGAGGGTGTCGTTCACTTCCTTGAAGCGACAGAGGTCGAGCATGAACAGCGCGACGGGCTTCGCGTCGTTCGCGCGAGAGAGCACCTGCTCCAGATGAGCAGCGAGCGCCACCCGGTTGGGCAGCTCAGTGAGCGGGTCGTGAGTGGCCTGGTACTCGAGCGCCTGCTGCCGCCTGCGGCGCTCGCTGATGTCCCGCACGATGACCGTGTACAGCAGCTCTTCGGTCAGTCGTACGCGGCTGATGGAGAGCTCCACGGGGAAGGTTGTGCCCGCGTCGCTCGTAGCCTCCCATTCGGAGAGCGACGCCGTGAGCGGCTCGAACGGATGCTCGCCCGCAGTGCTGGATGTGAGGGGAAGGCCCGGGATGTGATGCCGGATGGATCGGCCCAGGAGCGACCCGATTTCCCGCCCGAAGAGCTTTGCGGCGGCGGGATTGGCGGTCTGGATCCGGCCCTGGTCGTCCACGCAGACGATGCAGTCCATCGAGGAATCGACCACGCTGTTCAGCAGTGCGTTACGCCGGCGCAGGCCGAGCGCGTATGCGATGGCGCGCAGCGTCTGCGGCCACCTGGGCCGCCGCGAGTTCTGCATTACGGACGCCTGAGCAGGCCTCTCACGCTAGCGGGCGGACCGTCAACCGCGACACCGCCGGGCGTCGTAGTGGTTGCAACGGGTGTCGTGATGGAAGCGCCCACGTTCACCGCCTGCGCCGAGGAAATACGAGTGCCACCGAACGGGCGGTTGTCGTCCGCTTCATTTGCCCTTTCATCCCCTTTCGAAACGGCGCGTATCGTACGCAGCGCAACCACGCGCCAGTGTGAGCGCGCTCTCAACATTCCCATGCGCAAAAGCAGAATGCGCGCCCGGGGGAAAGCGGCGCGCCATGTTTCATAATCGATTCATGAGCAGCGGTATTGTCATAATCGCCGGCATTCGATCCGGCGCGCGCCGCTGCGGGAAGAGCGCGTGGGCGCGCTCGATTTCCTCGTCACCACGCACGCAGCTCGATACGCATCAGGACGTCGAATGCGCTCGCAATGCGAGCGCATTCTGGCGGCTCTGGCCGGCGCCGCGGAGCAGCGCTGCTGCATCGACTCGACGCCTCTGCATCGCGCCCGTGGGTGCACACGCCAAGTGCACCCTGGCTGCCGGGTGCACCAGTCCCGTCCCTGTCACGGGCGTGAGGCGCTGGGAAATATGTTCAGAAACGGACAGTTGCGCATTGGCACAGCGGTTGCTTCGCCCCCCGGCGAGGAGGTGGCCATGGCCGCTGTCATCAAACTGCATCCCTCGCCCGCCCATGCCATGCATGGGAGATGCCTCTGCGGCGAAGTGCGCTACGAGATCGAGGGCCCGTTCGGCGCCCTGTCTCACTGCCACTGCTCCATGTGCCGCAAGCATCACGGCACGCCGTTTGCTTCGATCGTCTCCGTGCCGCTCTCGGGCTTTCACTGGATCTCCGGCGAGCAGTCCGTTTCCATCTATCGCTCGTCGCCCTATGGGCAGCGCGCGTTCTGCCGCAAGTGCGGATCGGTCGCGCCCGTGCTCGATCACGAAATGGGGCTTGCGCTGTGCCCCGCCGGCAATCTCGAAGGCAAGCCGGAGCTCAAGGCGCGAGGCCACATCTTCGTCGGCTCCAAGGCGGTGTGGCACACGATCACCGACAGCCTTCCCCAGCACAACGAGTTCTAAATTCATGCGCCTCATGCCAGAACCTTCCGCTCCAGAGTCGATCGGCGACCGTCTTCCGAGCCGGGCGCCCGTTGCGCGTGTCGTCCATGGCAGCTGCCTGTGTGGTGACGTGGGCTTTCGCATCTCGGGCTCGCCCCTACGCATGGTCAACTGTCACTGCGAGAAGTGTCGCCGGGCGCGCAGCGCGGCGTACGCGTCGAATCTCTTCGTGCCGGCCCGGCAGTTCCGCTGGACGCGGGGCGAGAGCCAGGTGGTGAGCTATCGATTGCCCGGCACGTCCGCCGGCGCGTCGTTCTCCACCGCATTCTGCCGACGCTGCGGCAGCGACCTGCCTCGTGCCACGCGCGGCGACGCTGTGGTGGTGATCCCCGCGGGCTCGCTGGATGGTGATCCGGGCATCCGGCCGCAGGCTCACGTCTTCGTCGACGAAAAGGCGAGCTGGTTCGAGATCACGGACGATCTGCCGCAGTACCGGGAGCTGCCGCCGCTCGTCTGAGCAGGCTTTCAGGGGAGCAGCCGCGCCGCCGGCCGGCGGCACATCGCCGGGCGCCCGGGGCCGGGCGGCGTGGGGTACGCGCGCCCCGCGGGCGCTCATCCGGATGGGCTAGACTTGCACGCTCGCAAGCCCAGCCCACTTCCGGAGACCCCGATGTTCGAACGCCTCGAGCGGATGCCCCCCGATCCCATTCTCGGACTCATGGCCGCGTTTCGCGCGGATCCGGACGCCCGGAAAGTGGACCTCGGTGTGGGTGTCTACCGGGACGATCGGGGCGACACACCAGTGCTGGATGCCGTTCGCCGTGCCGAAAGCGCCATGCTCGGCCGGCAGACCTCGAAAACTTACGTCGCCCCCGCCGGCAACGCGGGCTACAACCAGTCCATGGAGCGCCTGGTGTTCGGCGACGATCACCCGACGCTGCAGGCGGACCGCATTCGCACGATCCAGGCTCCCGGCGGCTGCGGCGCGCTGCGCGTGGGCGCAGAGCTCATCAAGCTCGCCTACCCGGAGGCCATCGTGCACGTGAGCACGCCCACCTGGGCAAACCATGTGCCGCTGCTCACAGGCTCGGGCATCAAGCTCGAGCGTTACCCGTACTACGACGGCGCCACGGGTGGCGTGAATTTCGGCGCGATGATCGAAACGCTGGAGAAGCTCCCGTCGCGTTCCGTTCTGCTGCTGCATGCCTCGTGTCACAACCCGACCGGCGCGGACCTTTCGGAAGCCCAGTGGCGTGAGGTGCTGGCGCTGGTTCAGCGGCGCGGGCTCATTCCGTATATCGACATGGCCTACCAGGGGCTCGGTACCGGCATCGCCCCGGATGCATTCGGCCCGCGCCTGTTCGCGAAGGAGCTGCCCGAAGTGCTCGTGGCCGTGTCGTGCTCGAAGAACTTCGGGCTCTACCGCGAGCGGACCGGCGTGCTTCACGTGGTGAGCCAGAGCGTGGATGCGTCTGATACCGTGCTCACGCAGCTCGTGCGCATCGCGCGCACCATCTATTCGATGCCGCCGGATCATGGCGCGGCCATCGTGCACGAGATCCTCTCGAACGACGCGCTGCGCCAGTCGTGGCTCGATGAAGTGGGCAGCATGCGTACGCGCATCACGAATCTGCGGCGCGATCTCGTTGCGCGCCTCGCGAAGTCCTGCCCGCTGCGGGATTTCTCGTTCATCGAGCGGCAGCGGGGAATGTTCTCGTTTCTCGGCGTGAACAAGGACCAGGTGACGGCGCTCCGCGAGCGGCATCACATCTACATGACGGATGACAGCCGCATCAACATCGCGGGGCTGCGGATCGACAACATCGGGTACTTCGCGGATTCGGTCGCGCAGGTGCTGGCTGCCTCGAAGTGAGCTCCGGGTCGACGTCGGTGCGGGCGGAGATGTTCCTCCGTTCCCTCTACGGGCAGGTGCTGATCGCCATCGTCGCCGGCGTGCTGCTCGGCTACTTCCTGCCGGACACGGGCGCCTTGATGAAGCCGCTGGGCGATGGCTTCATCAAGCTCATCAAGATGCTGATCGCGCCGATCATCTTCTGCACCGTCGTGCTGGGTATCGCCGGCATGGAGGACATGAAGAAAGTCGGCAGGACCGGTGGGCTCGCGCTGCTGTACTTCGAAGTCGTCAGCACGCTCGCGCTCATCGTCGGCCTGGTGGTGGTGAACGTGGTGCGGCCCGGCGAGGGCATGAACGTGGACCCGGCGACGCTCGACGCGGAGGCGGTGAAGCAATACACCGCGGCGGGCAGCATGCAGAGCGTCACGGACTTCGTGCTGAACATCATTCCCACGAGCGTCGTCGACGCCTTCGCGAAGGGCGACATCCTGCAGGTGCTGCTCTTTTCGGTGCTCTTCGGCTTCGCGCTGCACGCCTTCGGCCGCAAGAGCGTGCTGTTCGAGGTCATCGAGCGGTTCTCGCACGTGCTGTTCAACATCGTGTCCATGGTGATGCGGCTCGCGCCCATCGGCGCCTTCGGCGCCATGGCGTTCACCATCGGCAGGTACGGCATCGGCACGCTCGTGTCGCTCGGCAAGCTGATGGCGTGCTTCTATGCCACGTGCCTGCTCTTCATCTTCGGCGTGCTCGGCGTCATCACGTGGCTGCATGGCTTTCGCATCACGCGCTTCATCCGCTACATCAAGGAAGAGCTCTTCATCGTGCTCGGCACGTCGTCTTCCGAATCCGTGCTGCCGCGGATGATCTCGAAGCTCGAAGCGCTCGGCGTGGAAAAGTCCGTGGTCGGTCTCGTGATTCCCACCGGCTATTCCTTCAATCTCGATGGCACGTCGATCTATCTCACGATGGCCGCAGTGTTCATCGCGCAGGCCACGAACACGCAGCTCGATCTGTTGCACCAGATCACGCTATTGCTCGTGCTGCTGCTGACGTCGAAAGGCGCCGCGGGTGTGACCGGCAGCGGCTTTATCGTGCTGGCCGCCACTTTGTCCGCCGTAGGTCATGTCCCGGTTGCCGGGCTGGCGCTCATCCTCGGAATCGACCGGTTCATGTCGGAAGCCCGGGCGTTGACCAACCTCGTGGGCAATGGCGTGGCCACAGTTGTCGTCGGCAAGTGGTGCAGAAGTGTCGACGAAACGAAAATGCGCGCGCATCTCGGCCCACCTTCAGTGGAACTGAAGCACGCTTCACCACACTGAAACTCAAACCATCCGCGGCCTGCGAACATCCCAGCCTCCACACGATGCCTACCAGGAGACTGAACATGAGCCGCACTCTTCGAATCCTTTCCCCGGCGCTCGCAACTGCGCTTTTCACGCTGGGCTTCAGCGGCGTGCTGCATGCGGATACGACAGAGAGAGACGAGCAGTCGGTGCGCGTCTCGTATGCCGATCTCAACGTGAACAGTGACGTTGGCGCCAAGCAGCTGTATGGCCGGATTCAGCGCGCTGCCGGTCAGGTCTGCGGCGTGCAAACGGGGCCGTCCGCCCTCGGGCAGCAGGCGCGCCGCAACTGCATGAGCGAAGCGATCGGCAACGCGGTCAACAGCGTGAGGTTTCCCGCCCTGACGGCCGTGTACGAGGCCAACGGCAGCGGCCGCACCGTTGTTGCGTCCAGCCGTTAGCTCCGCGCGACGGTGCGCGGGCTGCGGATCGAACTTGACCCGCCGCAGATTCCTCAATCACACCCGTGCGATACGTTCGCACGGGTGGTTTTTTCGGCCTCTCCCGGGCCCCCCGAGAGGGCGATTGTTCTCACCCGTGCGTCGTGACAGCATCTCGCGCCACACGGGTGTCTCGATGTCAGCTCCCAAGCGAACCGCCAGAAATCCCGGGCCGAAGATGAACGGAGCCTTCCGGCGCCTGCCGTTGTCCAGCCTGCGCGTGTTCGTTGCAGTGGCGGAGCAGCTCTCGTTCACGCGCGCCGCTCACGGCCTCGGCATTACCGCCGGCGCAGTCAGCATGCAGGTGCGTTCGCTGGAGGAATACCTTCAGTCACCGCTGTTCTATCGAAGCGGGCGCGTGGTGCAGCTCACGGCTGAGGGCGCGCGGCTCCTGCCTCGTGTGCGCAAGGGGCTGGAAGAGCTCGAACGCGCCATCGACGAGGCGCGCTCGGACCGGCGCAGTGGCCCGCTCATGATCAGCATGCTCTCGTCGTTCCTGCAGCAGTGGCTGCTGCCGCGCCTCCAGTCGTTTCACGATCGCTACCCGGAAATCGACCTGCGCGTGCACACCTCGCCGCAGCTCGTGGATTTCCTGCACTCGGACGTCCAGGCGGCCGTGCGTTTCGGCGTCGGCGGCTGGCCGCAGCTCCATGCCGAGAAGATCCTGGACGAGTGGCTCGTGCCCGTGTGCACCCGGGCGCTCCTGGAGCGGCACGGCCCCATCCGCACCCGCGACGATCTGCGCCGCCTGCCGTTGCTGCATTCCGTCAGCGAGCCGTGGGCGGTGTGGCCGGACAATCGCCTGCCCATGGAAGAGTGGGCGGCGCGAGGAACGTCGTTCGATGACTCGGTGACGGTGGTGCGAGCCGCGGAGGCAGGGCAGGGCTTCGCGCTGGCCCGCTGGAGTCTGGCCGCGCACGACATCGAGCACGGCAGGCTCGTCATCGCGAGCCCCATCATCGTGCCCGCGCCGCGGGCCTATTGGTTCGTTTGCCCGAGCGGCTACGTCACGCTCGAGAAAATCACGGCGTTTCGCGAGTGGCTGCGTGATCAGGCCGCCAGCTCGCCGCGCCCGGCGATGACGGAACGCTGGCGCAGCGCGAGCTGAAGATGCGGAACCGCTAACTCTGGCGGAGGTGTTCCGCGAGCGCGCCCAGCGAGTCGATCGGCGCGGAGCACGTGCTTCCCCTGCACACATAGGCCACCGCGGCACCCGCCGGCTTCTTGTCCGACAGCGCGGCAGGCAGGCCCGCCGCGTCCGCCGGAATGGCGAGCACGATGCGGTGGGGTGAGTAGACCTTCGCAAGTTGCCGCTGCCACTGCGTGATCTCCCGGCTTTCCCCGCGGAGGATCACGACGTCAGCCGGATTCAGGGTCTCCTCGAGCGCGTTGAGCAGGCTCACGTGCCCTTGTGGGTACTTCTCCAGCATGAGCCACGACGCGCGCAAGGTTTCCTCAGCGGCCTGCAGATAACGCGGCTCCGCGAGCAGATGGCCCATGCGTTGAAGCACGAACGCGGCCACGCCGTTGCCGGAAGGGATTGCGTCATCGCCGAATGCCTTGCTGCGGTGGATGAGCGCTTCGTGATCGTCCGAGGTGAAGAAGAAACCGCCCGCCGGGTCGCGGAAGTGAGTGATCACCACTGCGAGCAGCTGCTGCGCGAAGGCGAGCTCGTCGCTGCGGAAGCGCACCTGCTGGAGCTCGAGTATTGCGTCCGCGAGGTACACGTAGTCGTCGAGATACGCATTGAGATGGGCGCGACCATCCTTGTACGTGGCGAGCAGACGCCCGTCGCGCCACAGCGTGCTGCGAATGAAGTCGAGCGCACGGGTGGCGGATCCGGCCAGATCCTCCCTGTCGAGCAGGCGCGCCGCGATCGCCATGCCCCGGATCGCCATCGCGTTCCAGGACGTGAGGATTTTCTCGTCGCGCCCCGGCCAGATTCGCGCGTTGCGCACCTGCAGGAGTTTCGCGCGAGCGGAATCGATGAGCCTCGCGGCGGTCTCGACGTCCGTCTTGCCATCTCCCGCGGTCTGCTCGATGGAGCGGAACGTATGCAGGTGCCACTTGCCCTCGAAGTTGGCACCGCGATCGAGCCCGTACCGGGGAGCGAAGACCGTGTATTCCTGCGGCGTGAGTGCGGCGCGCACTTCTTCCTGCGTCCAGACGTAGAACTTGCCTTCGTGGCCTTCGGAGTCCGCGTCGAGGCTGGAGTAGTAGCCGCCCTCGGGCGACTGCATGTCCCGGATGATCCAGTCGGCCGTCTCTGAGGCGATGCGTTTGTACACGGCATCGCCCGTGGCGACCGCGGCTTCGGCGTACACCGGCAGGAGCGCAGCGTTGTCGTACAGCATCTTCTCGAAGTGCGGAATCATCCAGTGCGAATCCACCGAGTACCGGCAGAAGCCACCGCCCAGCTGGTCGTAGATGCCGCCGTCGCCCATCCTGCGCAGGGTGAGCGTGGCGATGTAGAGCGCCTGAAGATCCGGCTGCTCCCCTGCCGCGGTGGCGTGCCAATCCCGGAACAGTCTCTCGAGCGACTTCGGATGCGGAAACTTCGGCGCGCTGCCGAAACCACCGTAATTGCTGTCGAAGGTGCGCGTGAAATACGCGCGGCACGCGCTGATGGGCGCCACGCTCAGCTGCAGGTCCGCCGGCGGCGGGGGCGGGGTGAGCTCCGCGAATGCCTGCATGAAGCCTGCATTCTGGCTTCGCAGCTCGCCCTGGTGATCGCGGTAGTACTCGGCGACGCGCGTGAGAAGCTGGGAGAACGCCGGCATGCCGTAGCGCGGCTCGCGCGGAAAATAGGTGCCACCGAAGAACGGCCGCTGATCCTCGTGCGAGAGGAACATCGTGAGCGGCCAGCCGCCGGTCTTCTGCGTGATGAGCTGTTGCGCGATCTGGTAGATGCGGTCGATGTCGGGGCGCTCCTCGCGATCGACCTTGATGTTGACGAAGAGCTCGTTCATGAGTTTCGCGGTGGCTTCGTCCTCGAAGGACTCGTGCGCCATCACGTGACACCAGTGGCATGCGGAATAGCCCACGGAAAGCAGAATGGGCTTGCCTTCCCGCCGCGCGAGCTCGAGCGCTTCGGGCCCCCAGGGATACCAGTCCACCGGGTTGTTCGCGTGCTGCTGCAGGTAGGGGCTGGTTTCGTGCGCCAGCCGGTTCGGGGTGGTGCCCGTGGATGCCTGGGTCATGGGTCCGGATCGCTTTCGAGTAGAATGCGCGCCACTATAGCGGGCTGCGCCGTGCCGCGCCGCCGCTGCTCACACCGCTCAACGTTCACAACCGCCGCATGTCCACCGAAGTTCCCGTCCTCAAGCTGAAGCGCGGCGAAGATCGCCGCATCCGTGCCGGCCATCCCTGGGTCTTCAGCAACGAGGTCGATACTGCGGCAACGCCCCTGACGAAGATCGAGCCCGGGGCCGCCGCGCGCATCCATTCGGATCGCGACCAGTTTCTCGGCTACGCATATGTCAATCCGCATGCGCTCATCTGCGCGCGCATCGTCGGGCGCGATGTGGATCAGCCGCTCGACCGTGCGCTGATCGTGCATCGGCTGAACGTGGCGCTGGCGCTGCGCGAGCGCCTTTCCCGCGAGCCGTACTACCGCGTGGTGTTCGGCGAATCCGACGGCCTTCCGGGGCTCGTGCTCGATCGCTATGGCGATATCGTCGTGGGGCAGATCGCAACCCGCGGCATGGAGGCGCTGAAGGCGGACATCGAGCAGGCCGTGCGCTCCGTGCTCGCGCCGAGAGGGCTCTTCTGGAAGAACGATTCCGGCGCGCGGGATCTCGAGCAGCTGCCGCAGTCCGCCGAAGTGGCCTTCGGGGAGGTGCCGGAGGAGATCGAGATCATCGAGGCCGGCCTGAAATTCGTGGCGCCGCTCGCGGCCGGCCAGAAAACCGGCTGGTTCTATGATCAGACAGCCAACCGTGCGCGGCTCGCCCGCTATCTCTGGGCCGGCGCGCGCGTGCTCGACGTGTGCAGTTACGCGGGCGCATGGGCGATCACCGCATTGGGCCACGGGGCCCATTCCGCGGTATGCGTGGATTCCTCCGAGACCGCGCTCGGCTTCGTCCGGCGCAATGCGGCCGCCAACGATGCCAGGGTCGAGACGCTGCAGGCTGATGCGTTCGATGCGCTGAAGGCGCTGCAGGAACGCGGCGAGCGCTACGACGTCGTGATCCTCGATCCGCCGGCCTTCATCAAGCGCAAGAAGGACATCCCCCAGGGCACTGCCGCCTATCGCAAGCTGAACCAGCTCGCCCTGAACCTCATCGACCGGGACGGGCTCCTCGTCTCCTGCTCGTGCTCGTATCACCTCGCGCCCGAGCACCTGAGCGATGCCATCCAGGCCGCGGCCCGGCACACGGCCCGGTTCGTGCAGATTCTCGAGACGGGCGGCCAGTCGCCCGACCACCCGGTGCATCCCGCGGTGCCCGAAACGCGCTATCTGAAGGCGTTCTTCTGCCGGGTGACACGCGAATAGCCGCCGGCCCGGCGACTTTCGTTAAACTCCGCACCCCATGCTCCAGTATCCCGGCTTCAATCCCATCGCGTTCGAGGTTGGCCCGTTCCCGCTCTTCGGGCGGGAGCTCGGCCCCATCCAGGTGCACTGGTACGGGATCATGTACCTCATCGGCTTCGGCATCGCCTGGTGGCTCGCCCGCCGCCGCGCCGCCCAGCCGGGCAGCACGTGGAAGGCGAACGACGTGGATGACCTCGTCTTCTATTCGATGCTCGCCGTCATCCTCGGCGGCCGCATCGGGTACGTGCTGTTCTACGGCTGGCCCTTCTGGGCGAAGGACCCGCTCTATCCCCTGAAGATCTGGGAGGGCGGCATGTCCTTCCACGGCGCGCTCATCGGTGTGATCGCCGCGCTCGCGCTCTACGCGTGGCGCAACAATCGCGCCGTGGGCGATGTCTGGGACTTCACCGTGCCGCTGCCGGCGCTCGGGCTCTTCTTCGGCCGCATCGGCAACTTCATCAACGGCGAGCTCTGGGGCAAGCCCACGACCGTGCCGTGGGGCTTCAACGTGGATGGCACGGTGGTGCACCCATCGCAGCTCTACGAAGCCTTCTTCGAAGGCATCGTGCTGTTCGCCGTCATCTGGTGGTTCACGTCGAAACCGCGGCCGCGGTACGCCGCGGGCGGCCTCTTCATGCTGCTCTATGGTGTCATCCGCTTCTGCATCGAGCTCGTGCGGCTGCCCGACAAGCACATCGGCTATCTCTTCGGTGACTGGTTCACCACGGGCATGCTGCTCTCGCTGCCGATGATCGCCGTGGGCATCTGGCTGCTCGTGATGGCCTATCGGCGTCGAGTGCCTTCCGGCAATCTCGCCGTCGCGCAATGAAGGAATACCTCGAACTGTTGCGCCGGGTGCGCGACACCGGGGCACGCAAAGGCGACCGCACGGGCACCGGCACGCTCGCGCTCTTCGGGCAGCAGATGCGCTTCGACCTGGCGCAGGGCTTCCCGCTCGTCACCACGAAGAAGATTCACGTACGCTCCGTCATCTACGAGCTGCTGTGGTTCCTGCGCGGCGAAACGAACGTGAAGTGGCTGCAAGAGCACGGCGTCAGCATCTGGGACGAGTGGGCGCGCGAGGGGGGCGACCTCGGCCCGGTGTACGGCAAGCAGTGGCGCTCCTGGGCCGCGCCCGACGGCCGCAGCATCGATCAGATCCAGCAGGTCGTCGATCAGCTGCGTCGCAATCCGGAGTCACGCCGCATCATCGTGAGCGCCTGGAACGCCGGCGAGCTCGATCAGATGGCGCTCATGCCGTGCCACGCGTTCTTCCAGTTCCACGTCGCGAACGGCCGGCTGTCCTGCCAGCTCTACCAGCGCAGCGCGGACATGTTCCTGGGTGTGCCGTTCAACGTCGCAAGCTATGCGCTGCTCACGCACATGCTCGCGCAGCAGTGCGACCTCGAGCCCGGCGAGCTCGTGTGGACGGGCGGGGACTGCCACCTCTATCTCAACCATCTGGAGCAGGCGAACCTGCAGCTCCAGCGAGAGCCGTATCCGCTGCCGCACCTGGCCCTGCGCCGCCGGCCGCCTTCCATTTTCGAATACGAGTACGAGGACTTCGAGATCGTGAATTACCAGTTCCATCCGGCCATCAAGGCCCCCGTGGCGGTTTGATCATGGCAGCCCGATACCAAGTGTCCCCGCGCCCGTCGCGCACGGAAAAACACCCCGCCTACGTCGTGCGCCGTTCGAAGGTGCATGGCTACGGCGCGTTCGCCGCCAAGGACATCCGCAAGGGTGAAATCATCGACGAGTATCTTGGCGACCGAGTCACGCACGAGGAGGCGGACAAGCGCTACGAGGACCACGACGAGAACGACAACCACACGTTCCTCTTCATCGTCGACAAGAAGACGGTGATCGATGCCGGTGTGGGCGGCAACGACGCGCGCTTCATCAATCACAAGTGCGACCCGAACTGCGAGTCCGAGACCCGGAAGGGCCGCGTGTTCATCCTCGCCATCAAGAACATCAAGAAAGGCGAAGAGCTCGGCTACGACTACCAGATCGGCCGCGAGAAGGACGATCCGGAGAACGTCGACGAGATCTATGCCTGCCGCTGCGGCTCCCCCAAGTGCCGCGGCACGATGTTGTGGCCGCCGAAGCGTCCGAAGCCGCGCAAGCGCAAGAAGGTCGCGCGCAAGAGCGCGAAGACCGCCAGTGCCGCGGGGACGACGCGCACGCGCCGCTCGAAGCGCGGCAAGACCCGGTCGAAAGCGAAGAAAGCCAGGAAGAAATGAGCTCCCGCGACGCCTCACGTCGGCGTCGCGTCTCGTTGCGCAGGTTGGCCGTGCCGTGAAGAAAGGGCCTGTCGGGGTCTCCGCCGTCGTGGCGGCGACCGGTATCGTCTATGGCGATATCGGCACGAGCCCGCTGTACGCCTTCGAGAAGTCCGTCGATGCGGTGGGCTCCTATGACACCGCGAGCGTGCTCGGCCTGCTTTCGCTCGTCTTCTGGGCGCTCATGATCTCGGTGACGTTGAAGTACATCGTCATCATGATGCGCGCGGACAATGACGGCGAAGGCGGCATTCTCGCGCTGCTGGCGCTCGCGCTGCGGCGGCTGCCCGGCGGCGGCCGCTGGGCCCACTTCCTGATCGGCGCGGCGCTCGCGGGGACGGCGCTGTTCTTCTGCGACAGCATGATCACCCCCGCCATCTCCGTGCTGAGCGCCATCGAGGGGCTGGAGCTCGTCGAGCCGGATCTCGAGCATGCGGTGATTCCCACCACGCTCGCCGTGCTTGCCGTGCTGTTCATCGTGCAGCGGCGCGGGACGGGGCATGTCGCGAAGCTCTTCGGTCCCGTCATGATCCTGTGGTTCCTGGCGCTCGCCGCATCCGGGGTCATGTCGATCCTGCGGGCGCCGGAAGTGCTGGTCGCGGTCAATCCGTTGTATGGCCTGTCGCTCCTCGGCACGCATCCGCTCGTGGCGCTCGCAATCATCGGCGCCGTGTTTCTGACCCTGACGGGTGGCGAGGCGCTGTACGCGGACATGGGGCACTTCGGCAAGGCGCCGGTGCGCATCGCATGGTTTGCGCTGGTGCTGCCGTCACTGCTGCTCAACTACTACGGGCAGGGTGCGCTGCTCCTCGCCACCGCAACGGAAACGTCGCGACCCTTCTATTCGCTGTTTCCGGTTTCGGTGCTGCCGTTCATGGTCGTGCTTGCGACCGCCGCCACGGTGATTGCTTCGCAAGCGGTGATCTCCGGCGCCTTCTCGGTGGCCCGGCAGGCGGTGCAGCTCGACCTGCTGCCACGCCTTCGAGTGCTGCAGACCTCGGAGCACGAGCAGGGCCAGATCTATGTTCCCACGGTCAATCTCGTGCTCTTCGTGGCCGTCGTGGCGTTCGTGCTCGGCTTCAGAAGCTCGGACGCGCTCTCGAGCGCGTACGGTGCCGCCGTCGTCGGCACCATGGCGATGACCACGTTGCTCGGCTCATACGTGGCACTCACTCAGTGGAGCTGGCCGAAGTCGGTCGTCGTCGCGTTGTTCGGGCTCCTGCTGCTCGTGGACGTCACGTTCGTTGCCGGCAACCTCACCAAGGTGGAGGACGGCGGTTGGATTCCCCTTGCGCTGGCCGCCGCGCTGTTCACGGTGTTCTGGACCTGGCGGACCGGCCGCGCGAAGCTGAAGGGAGCGCTCGCCGAAATGGCCGTGCCCATCGCGAAAGTGAGCAAGTTGCTGCAAGGGGTGCAGCGCGTGCCCGGGACAGGCGTCTATCTTGCGAGCGATCCGGCAGTGGTGCCTTCCGCGCTCATCCGCAACATCGAGCACAACCATGTCGTGCACGAGCGGGTGCTGATACTGAACTTCAATATCTGCCGCACGCCTCGTCGCGACCCGTCACACCGCGTGGGCGTCGAACAGTTGCTGCCGGACGTGCACCGTGTCACCGCACATTTCGGGTTCATGGAAACGCCCGACGTCGGCGAGGCCCTGCGCGCGACCCGCGCGCGGGGGTTGAGAGTGTTCATGGAGGATTGCTCGTTCTTCGTCGGGCAGCACGTCGTGCGCGCCCGACCGCTGCCGGGTTGGCGTGGCCTGCAGTGGAAACTCTTCGCGAAGATGCAGAGGCGCAGTGCCCAGGCCGCGGAGTTCTTCCGGATGCCGGCGCGAGGTGTCGTCATTCTCACGACGGCGGTGGAGGTTTGATGCGCGTCTCGCTGGTGGTCGCCATGGAAGAGAACAATGTCATCGGGCGTGACAACGCCATGCCGTGGCATCTGCCGGATGATCTCAAACACTTCAAGGCTGTGACGATGGGCAAGCCGATGGTGATGGGACGCAAGACGTTCGATTCCATCGGGCGGCCGCTGCCGGGGCGCACGAGCATCGTGCTCACGCGCGACCCGCACTGGAAGGCGGATGGGGCGGTCGTCGCGCGGTCCGTGGATGAGGTGATGCGCAAGCTCGGAGAGGTGCCCGAGCTGTGCGTCGTCGGCGGCGCGGAGATTTTCCGGCTCTTCATGCCGCTCGCGGAGCGCATCCATCTGACACGGATTCACGCGAGCATTCCGGGGGACACGATCTTCCCGTCCCTCGATCCCGCCCAGTGGCGCGAAGTGGATCGCCTCGAGCACGCCGCAGACGCGCGGCACGCTTTCCCGATGACCTTCATCACGCTGGAGCGACGGTGACGCTCGACCGAGCGCGGCTGCTTCAATCCTTCATCAGCTGATCTTTACGGGCTTTCGAAAGCTCAGTAGCACGCGCCCGGTGTGCTGTCGATGAGTCAGCCTGACGCACAAGCGCATGTATGCGATTGCCAGGCCGACCGCAGTGATGCGAGGATTTCCGCCATCAACCGCTGTCACGAATTAAGTATCATCGCGGCCGCTCTTGAACGGTTCGGAACACCGATGCGATACCACTACGAGCGGGGTGAGCACCGCCGCAAGCACTGCTGGAAACGCGATCACGCCGATTTCGTGGTGCTGCATGGGCACCGCGTCGGCAAGTGTCCCAGCACGATCACGGATGCTGTTGCCGAAGCTGTCTTGAATCAGGCAGTTGCGGAGCCCGAGCCGTTCGTCGTGCCGGGGCGGCAGGCCGATACATGGCCGAAGCGCCTGTACGGCGTCTACAAGGGTGTGATCTACGAGGCGGTCCCGACTCAGCCGGGGAAGAGCTACCATGGCTACCCCTGGCGCGGCCGAGATGGAAGAGGTCCGCTGCCCACTGAGGTCATCGAGCGTCTGCGGGCGCTGGCGGAAGACGAGGGATACTTCGAAGCTTTCGAGAGTTGGTTGAACGAGCACAGTTAGCGGCAGCGCCATGATCCTGGGTCCAACAGACAAGTTGCACTTCGAGATGCAGCTCAGCGAGCAGGGCAAGCACCTGGGCGTTGGGTCGCTGCGTGTTGCGCTCGGCAAATCGCAGATCTGGTGCAACGAGGCTGGCCGGGGCATCCACTGGACGTGGATCGACCTTCTGGAGCAGCTCGCTCGCTCGTGGCCGTTTCTCGAGTACGAAGAGAGCGTGCCGCGGGGCACTTACGAGAGCACGCTGGCCCTGCTTCGCAGGGGACATCCGGCAACCCGGGATTTCGACTTCGAGCCGGTGACTGAAGTCTCACGAGAGACCTGTATCTTTCTTCGGCGGCACAACCTGTCGACGGGCGTCGAAGGTCTCTATCTCCCCAGTTTCTCGCTGTTGAGAGAGGGTAGGAAGATGTGGGTCGCTTCGTCGCATGTGGCGAAGCTCATGGATTTCCGGGAGACGCTAAGCGCACTGGCCACGCTGGGCGACGTGCTCGCAGAGAGCATCGGTTCCGCGGACCAGGACGATCGCTCGCGACTCGCCGTGGAGGCGTGGCGCACGCGTGAGCCCAGCGCCAGGGCCGCCGTGGAAATCAAAGTCGGCGCCAGTCAGTTCGCGCTGGTCCCGGAGGGCCAGACCGTCGCCTCATACTTTGAGGTGGCAAACGACGGCGACTACGAGTCGCCACTGTTGCTGGCTGCTCGCATGAGCGCAGCAGTACCGCTCGAACGTCGGCGCGAGATACTGGAGCTCGTTCGTGCCGTTCCCGGGATCGGCATATCAAAGCTTCTGGAAGAAACCTCGCGCGAAGCATCGAAGGAGTTGCCGACGTACGCCGAACCACCTCATCGGCAAGGTGAGATACTGGCGCGCTGGGCACGCAAGAAGTTCGAGCTCGCGCCCTACGCCAAGGCGGACCCCGAGAAGATGCTGAAAGAGCTCGGCGTAGAGATCCGGCAGCACCACTTCGGTGTCGAAATGATCGATGCCATTGGCTGCTGGAGCTTGAATCATGGCCCCGCTGTTCTGGTGAACCTCGATGGAAAACATGCGCACGCGGGTCCGGGGCGTCGCGCGACGCTCGCACACGAGCTGGCCCACGTGCTGGTCGATCGGCATGGCAGTCTTCCGGTGGCGGAAGTGCTCGGTGACGAAGCTCCGCGTTTTCCCGAGCAACGTGCAAGTGCATTCGCAGCCGAGCTTCTGTTACCCAAGAACGTTGCCGCGGAACGCATTCGAGCCGCAACGGATATCGAGTGGGTGATTGGCGCTCTGCGAAGAGAATTCGACGTCTCTCGTGAACTGGCCGCGTGGCAGGTGATCAACGGTCCTGCTCATCACACCCTGGACGATGTTCATCAGAAGCTGCTCAAGAGCTGGACCGCTGAGGCTCGTTACTCAGGGCCGTTCTGACCGGCACACCTGGCCCACGATACGCGCGCTGTCCTGAGTGAGCCCCGTCGCGGACCTGCTGCTTCAATCCTTCATCAGCAGTCTTGCCAGGTCCGGGTGCTGTTCGTAGCAGCGACAGCGCTGCATGGCCTTGCCGAGCGCCTCTCGCGCCTTCACCTGCTCATTCTTCAGCAGCCACGACTGCGCCACCCGCAGCATCGCGGTGGACTCGATGGCGGCGCCCGAGGCTTCCTCCAGGTCCCGCTCCAGGGATTGAAGGGCGCCGCGTGAGGCGCGTTCGGGCTGCAGGTTCAGCAGCTCGAGGTAGTAGTAGGCGCGTGCTGCTTTGTCGCCGATGGTGCCGTTGCCCATGAGGAAGTCGCGCTCGACGATTTCGAGCGCGCGCGTGTAGGCCACCACGGCCTTGTCCAGCGCGCCGGATTGCCGATAGGAGTCGGCGAGCGAGCCCCACATCTGGTGGATCTCTGCGCCGCCGGCGGCACGCGCCATGTCGATGGCGCTCTGCCTCAGGCGTGCGGATTCGACGAAGTCCTCGAGGTAGTAGTAGACGAGCCCGAGGAACTCCGTGCCTGCGTAGGAGCCCGGGGCGACGTCGCGCGCCTTCAGGTACAGGTCACGCGCATCGTCGAAATCCCCGCGGCAGAAGTACATGGTGCCGAGGTTCGTGACGACATATTCGTTCTGCGGATCGAGCTGGTGGGCGCGCTCCAGCGCCGCGATTGCGCCATCCGCCGTGCCGGCCCCGGATTCATAGATGCCGAGCCACATCCACGGCTTCCAGAACCCGGGCGCGATGCGGGTCGCCGCTCGTGCGTGCTCCAGCGACGCGGCGCGCGCGGCCGCGTCGTCCGTGCGGCGGAACTGGTCGAACTCCGCATTCGCGAGCGAGAGGGCGACCTCCACGTCATCCGGCTCGTCTGCGTACAGACGTTGCAGCAGCTCCATGGCTTCGCTGGCGCGGCCGGACCGGTTCAGGAAGTAGGCGTGGGCCCGAAGCACCTCGGGTGCCCGCGGGGCCAGTTGTATGGCGCGCACGCAGGCCTTCTCTGCATCCGCGAGCTGACGCTCCTCATTGATCCAGACGGCATCGAGCGACGTCTCGCAGAGCGCCGCGTGGGCGGCGGCGAAGTTGGCATCGTGGCGCAGGGCGGATTCGAAGTGGCCGGCCGCACGCCGGAGATTGATCTCGCTCGGCGCCTGGTCGAGGAACGAGCGCCCTTGCAGGTATTCGTCCTGCACGGGTGCGAGCGGAAAATGAGGCGGGTTGCGCGAGTCTCCCGCGAGCATCCCGAGCATGCGGTGGACGGCGGCGGCGATGTTGTCCGCCGCCTGCGGCAGCTTGCGCTCGCGCGCGGTGAGGGGAAGCGTTTCGCCCCAGATCTGCTCGCGGCGGCCGCGGGAATCGGCATACGCGAAGATCCTCAGGCCCAGGAGCTGGCCCACGCGCACGATCTCGCCATCCAGCACCACGTCGACCCGGAACCGTTTCGCCAGGGCGCCGCGATCCTCTTCACGCGTGATGAGCGGCAGGGCGGCGGACGTGACGCCCAGGGTGGTCTCGAGGCGCTCCCGCACCATCACGGCGAGCTCGCTGTCGGTGTCGCCGTCGAACCGGGTGATCGCCACCTTGAAGCGCCCGAATTTTGGTTGCAGCCCGGCTTCGGGGCCGCTTGCCGCGGCACCCCGCCCGTCGCGGCCCTGTATCCAGAACCAGCCACCCGCGAGGATCAAGGCGAGCCCGATGGCGAGGGCCGTCCACAACGCTGCGGGACGGGTCGCGCGACGAGGTGGGGGCGCCTCGGCAGTGGCCGGCAGCTGCGCGCCGTAGGAAACCGGCTCGTCTGCGGCTGTCGAGGAATGAAGGTCGGCCGCCTCGGCACTGCCCGCCGTCGCGTCCGGCGGTGGTGCGCCCGGGGGCGCCGCCACCGTGCCGGAGGGCAGGACGGCCTCTTCCGCGGTGAGGTAGAGCTTGTAGGCCTCGGTCTGCAGCGCGCGGGCCACGCGCTCGAGGGTGGTCGGGTCGACGGGCTGCTCGCGGAAGACGCGGCTGACGATGTCCTTGGGAGGCGCGTCGAGCCCTTCCAGGTCCGCCATGCGCTCGGCCAGGGCCGCCTGGGTCTTCAAGCCGGCCTCCGCCAGAGCGCGCGCCAGCTTGATTCGGGACGCGCGGACTCCGCGACGCCGTATGCGCGATTCCGGTTCGTTCATAAGCGGGAGCGGTCGAAACAGCGCGCGGCAGCGAAGAAATCGACGCGGAACATGGCGCCCGGATGATAACCAGCGCTAACTGCCGTTAACCAGCAGGTTCTGTCGACGCGTCTACAGCGTGCCGTGGCTAGCGTTCGCCCCCATGCGAACCCTGCTGCCGTGCTGCTCCAAGCTCCGTCGGGCCAGCCGACTCCGCCTCGGCGCCCTGACCCTGCTGGCGCCCGCCCTGCTCTGGGCTTGCGCCCCGCCGCTCGCGGGCGTGTACAGCGATGCCAGCGGCGCCACGCAGTACGAGTTCCGCCCGAACGGCACCGTGTACATCTCGGTGCTCGGTGCCACCGCCACCGCTCAGTACGAAGTGAGCTCGGACCGCGTCCTCATCAGCGGCCCGCAGGGCACGGTTGTGCTCATCCGCAAACAAGGCCGCCTGCAGGGCCCGATGGGGCTCGAGCTGGCGCCCCGCGAATCCATCTGAAGGAGAGATCCACGCACATGACCACCACGATCCTGAACAGCGCCGCCCGGCTGGCGGTGCTCCTCGCCGCCGGCGTCCTGGCGGCCTGCGGCTCGAAGGAGTCCGCTTCCCCCACCGCCGCCGCCGCGAACAAAGCGACGGCGAGCACCGCCAGAGTCAACCGCGGGGACGCCACGGCCGAGGAGGTGGCCCGGGAGGCGCGCGGGAAGGTGCGCTGTCCGCCAAAGCTGAGTACCGCGGCGCGCAAGAACGGCGCGCCTGTCGACGACGTGGTGGGGGTACGGCCTGGCCTCACTTACGAGGAGGCGGCGAACGTCGTCCTGTGCACGAACGAGCTGCTCGTGGTGGGCGAGGCGACCTCGCGCGGCTTTCAGATCCAGACGTATGGGCAGAAGCTGCGGCAGGGTTTCACCGCCGGCTTCGCGAAGCCGCGCGTGGACGTGCAGAAGACCGCCAGGGACTACCGCAAGGAGATGCAGGACAGGGCGATCGCGGTGGCCTCCAATCGCGCCCGGGCCGGTCTGCAGCCGGGTGAGGCGCGATGGTACGTGGCCACCATGGGTTTGCCGGGCCAGGAACGCGTGATCAGTGCGGCCCGCGAGGAGTGGTTCGAGGAGAACCGGCATCCGACGCGGGCGAGCGTGGAGCAGGCGCTCATCCAGAAATACGGCCAGCCGACGGAGGTCGCCGATTCCGGCGCGCGCCACCTGACGTGGGCGCACGACCCCTTCGGGCGCCTCATTACCGAGACATCACCGCTCTTCCGGCGCTGTCACGCACAGGCGAGCCCGGATGCCGGCACCAGCTTCTCGCCCGATTGCGGCATCGTCGTCGCCGCGGCCATCCATCCGCTGAGCGACAACCCGGAGTTGAGCCGCTATCTGCAGGTGAGCGTCGTCGATCAGAGCGGCGGTTACGAGGCGCTGCAGGCGACGGAGCAAGCGTTCGCGCAGATGGAAGCGGATCGCCGTGCGAAGCAGGTTGAAGCGGCCGGCAAGGATGCCGCGGCTCCCACGCTGTGAGGGCGTCTGCCATGAAAACTCTGTGGAGTGCGCTCGCATGTGCCGTGCTGATGAGTGCGTGCGGAAGCAATGGGTCCGATGAGGACGCCAGCGCGAATGCAGGCGCGGACGATGCTGCTGGAGCTGCAGACGCGCGTGCAGTTGCTGGAACTGTTCGGAGTAACCCCTCAGCGAGAGGCCAAGACGCGGTTGCGAGTACCCCGCAGGCCCGCGCGCCTGCGAACGCGCTGCCTGGCCGCACTGGCGAGCTGCTGAACCCTGAGAACAGCACGATGGTGCTGCTCTACTACGACCTCGCCGGCATCGCGCCGCCTTTCGACACCTGGATCGAGAGCGACAGCCGTGTGCAGATGGCGCGCCCGCCGGACAAAGCCGCGCAACGCGCGGCGGTTCGCGCGGAGCTCGAAGCAACCGCTGCAGCGGTGCGCAACGTCGGCTTCGTGCGGCTTTCGATGAATGCGGACCTCAGCGAGTACGACCCCACGTACGAGGAGTTCGTCGTGCGCGCGCTCGCGCCGAGCTCCATGGTGTCGTTCGACGCGCTCGGGCAGAAAGTGTCGATGAAGTTCGGCAACGGTCGCACGGCACAGATCTGGCGCGTGCCCGCGGGCGAGGCCCAGGCGGTCCGCGACAAGGTGCAGTTCAACAGCGTCTCGCTCGACCTGCGCGTCGCCGTCACCGGGGTGCAGCCCGCGCCTCGCGGCGGAACGCTCACCGCGGACGTCATCGAGTACGAGATGCGTGAAACCCGTGGCGGCACGCCCCTCGGCCGCTATCCCTCCGTTCATTGAGAAGAATCCCATGAATACCCTTCGCAGAATCCCGCTGCAGACCCTGCTGTCACTTGCGCTCGTTGCCTGCGCCTTCGCAGCCCCAGGGGCATTCGCCGCGGAAAGCTGTTCCGGCCGCAGCCATTGCTCCGAAGTGTCCACGTTCGTTGCCGCGGTGAGTGATTTCCGCACCAGCGCCGTGGGCTCGAGCCGGCTCGTCACCGCGGTCGTCAGCTTCCAGAACAAGACGGATCGGCCGCTCGTGCTCGGCTATGTGGACGGCTCCGGCGTGGTGCTGGACGAGCATGGCAACCAGTACAAGGTGAGCGGCAGCAACGGCGTGCGCGGCATCGGGGAGATCAAGCGCAACACGTTCGATCCGCGTTTCACGTTGCAGCCCGGCGAGCGCAGCGACGCGCGGTTCGAGCTGTCCTTCTATCCGGGCCAGGCCATCCTCGGCGTGCAGTTCCAGCTCGAAATGGCCATCCGCGAGATCGACTCCGTGACCGGGAACCAGCATCGGCTGGGTCGCGAGCACGCGCTGCGCTTCGCCGGGCTGCAGAACAATCTCGCTGCGGCTTCCGCCGCGCCTTCAGCGGCTCCGGCGGCCGTTCCCGCCTCGGCCGGTGTGCCTGCGGCGACCGTGAGCGAGGCAGCACCAGCAGACCCCTGTGCGGGAAAGGCACGCTGCTATGCCACCGGCCCGTTCATTGCGGAAGTGGTGCAGCTCGCGTCGGGTCAGAAGCAGGGAAGCAATCATGCCGTGCGCGTGGGCGTGCGCTTCCGGAACGTCACGAACCAGCCTCTCGTCCTGGCTTATCAGGAGAGCTCGGGGACGATGCTCGACAACTACGGACAGCAATACACCGTCGACTGGAGGAGCACGACGAATGTGAGCGGCATCGGCATCACCACGCGCAACAAGGCGGATGCCCAGTTCGTGCTGAGCCCCGGCGAGGCGCGCACGGCCACGTTCAACTACTCGCGCTACGTGGGTACGACCGCGCTCGGCACCGTCTTCAGTCCGGATCTCGTCGTCGAGCAGCTCGAAGTCCTGCCGAGCGGGCAGGTGCGCTCCGTGCGCGAGTACGCCGTGAACTTCGTGGGCCTGGCGCCCGGCGCGCTCGCGGGTGCCGAGGCCGTCAACGGTGTGGGTGAGGCGGCGCGCCAGATCGGCGAGGGGCTGCGCTCGATCTTCAAGAAGAAGTGAGCGGGCGGAGCGTCCGCGCCACGTCGCCCGCGGCGGCGCCGTGGCCGGGCGCTGTCTGCCTCAGCTGCCGAGGCGCTCGCGGATGAGCCGGGCCGCCAGCGCCTCGTCCAGAGTGCCACCGGCGCCGGCCTGCTCATCGAGCGTCGCCAGGATCTCGAGCTGGATGCGGCCGCGGCGCAAGGCCTCCGCGTAGGGGATCTCCGGGTGGAACATCACCATGGAGTAGCGGGGAATGAAGCGGTCCGGGAAGCGGCGCTCGAGCTCCACCGAAAACGTTCTGAAACGCTGGAAGCGCGGGTCGCGCACGGTGTCGCGCATCTCGATGTAGTTCTCGAGCGCCATCCGCGCGATGGCTTCGGTGTTGGGGCGGCGCACCCGGTCGAATTCTTCGAAGAGCGGCTGCCAGTCCTCGTGGCGATCCAGTAGCTCATCGAACGTCGTGCAGTCTTCGAATGCGGCGTTCATCCCCTGGCCGTGGAAGGGCACGATGGCGTGCGCGGCATCGCCCATCAGCAGCGCCTTGCCGCCCACGTGCCACGGCGCCGTGTGCACCGTGCCCAGCTGGCCCTGCGGGTTCGCGAAGAAGTCCGTGAGCAGGTCGGGGATGAGCGGCACTGCGTCCGGAAACTCCCGGAGGAAGAATGCCTGCACGGCGTCTGGTGTCTTCAGTGCGGCGAAGCTGTTCGCCGGCGAGCCGGAGTCTGCGTTGCCCCGCTCGAGGAACAGGGTGGCGGTGAAGCTGCCATCCGTGTTCGGAAGGGCGATGAGCATGAAGCCGCCGCGAGGCCACACGTGCAGCGCGTTCACGTCCAGCACGGGCCGGTCGCCGGCGGGCGGAAGTGTCAGTTCCTTGTAGTCGTGATCCAGCGGCTCTTCGCGTGTCTCGAGGAAGCCATCCGCCCCCAGGCTGTGGCGAAGCACCGAGCCGGCACCGTCCGTGCCGATGGTGGGAGTGAGCGCCACGTCGTAGGTGTCATCGGACGCCTCGTCGCGAAATCGGATGAGGTTCTCGGAAGCACTGGCGCCGAGACACGTCTGCCCGAAGTGCAGCGAGACGTTCCTGTGCCGCGCTGCCTCTTCGACGAGCAGGCGCGTGAGGGCCGCGCGGCCGACAGAGTGGATCACTTCGCCGGGCTTCCATCCGTATGGAAGGAGTGAGGTTTCACCCGAGAGGGCATGAATTCCCCGCCCACGCATTTCGATGAGGAGCGGGCGCACGGCATCCATCACGCCGGCGTGCTCCAGCGCGCGGATGCCGCGCGCCGCGAGTGCGAGGTTGATGGAGCGCCCGCGTTCCGCAGCGGCCAGCCGTGGGTCGGGCCGCCGGTCGTACAGCGAGACGCTGAAGCCGCGCCGGGCCAGCAGAACCGCCAGGAGCGATCCCGCCATTCCCGCGCCGACGATGGTGATGGCTTGCGCGCGCATTCGGGTCTATGACGCCTTCAGCGCCTGCGCGAGGCGCTCGCTGAACACCAGCACGTCTTCGAACCGGTTGTAGAGCGGGATGGGGGACGCGCGGATCACGTCGGGCTCGCGCCAGTCGCAGGCGACACCGTTTGCGGTGAGCCACTCGAACACCCTGGCGCCGCGGCCCGCTCCGCTGATTCGGAATGAAAGCTGGCACCCGCGTGCCGCGGGGTCCCGCGGGGAAATGATCTTCACGTCCGGCGCGAGACGGTCGAGCAGGAACTCGAGATAGCCCGTGAGCTCGATGGATTTCTCACGCAGGCGCTCGATGCGCGCTGCCTGGAAGATCTCCAGCGAGGCGATGAGCGGCGCCGCCGCGAGCACCGGCGGGTTGCTGATGGCCCAACCCGCGGCGCCGGGATGCGCGCGGAACTCCGGCTGCATTTCGAAGCGGGTCGCGGCATCGTGCCCCCACCAACCCGAGAGCCTGGGGCGAACATCGACGTGCCGCTCGTGCACGAACGCACCGCCGATCGCGCCGGGGCCGCCGTTGAGATACTTGTACCCGCACCACACGGCGAAATCGGCGTTGTCTTCATGAAGAGACAGCGGCACGTTGCCGATGGAGTGGGCGAGATCGAACCCGACGAGGCCACCGGCGCCGTGCGCGGCGCGTGCAATGCGCGCGAGGTCGAAAGACTGACCGGTCCTGAACTGCACGCCCGGCCACAGCACCAGCGCGACTTCCGGGCCCGCCGCCGCGAGGCACGCCTCGATGGCCGACTCGGGCACCAGGTCCTCCCCCGCGGCGGGAGCCAGCTCGATGAGGTTCTGTGCGGGGTCGAGCCCGTGCCACGCGATCTGTGATGTGACGGCGTGCCGGTCCGAAGAGAACGCGCCGGCTTCGATGAGTATCTTGCGTCGCGCGCCCTCCGGCCTGTAGAAGCTCGCCAGCATCACGTGGATGTTCACGGTGAGCGTGTTCATGGCGATGACTTCGCGCGGGCTCGCGCCGGTGAGGTGACATAACCCGGCCGTGAGGTGCTCGTGATAGGGAATCCACGGGCGCCGCGCTTCTTCGTGCCCGAACACGCCGAGCTGTGCCCAGTCCTCCAGCTCTTCGTTCACGCGCTCCCGCGCGGCGAGGGGCATGGGGCCGAGCGAATGCCCGGCGAAATACAGCACTCCGGGCGGCATCGCGAAGCGGCTGCGGAAGCCCTGCAGAGGGTCCGTCTCGTCCGCGCTGCGTGCGAAGTCGGGTGTGGCCTCGAATCTCACCGTGGCCGTTCCATCACCGCGCCGCAGTTCCTGCACGTGCGGTGGTCCTCGCTCGAGAAGAAGTGCTCGAAGATCACCGGCAGCTGCTTTTCGATATCCGTGAGGGGTGCGAATTCTTCGTAGAGCAGATGACTGCAGCGCTCGCAGTACCACTGGAAGCCGTCCTGCTCACCGGGCCGGCGCTCACGCTCGATGACGAGCCCCACCGTGTTCGCCACACGTTGCGGTGAATGCGGCACGTTCGGCGGCAGCAGGAGGATTTCGCCTTCGCGGATCGGCACATCGACAGCGCGGCCACCCTGGATCGTCTTCAGTACCATGTCGCCTTCGAGCTGGTAGAAGAACTCCTCACCGGGGTCGACGTGATAGTCCTTCCGCGAGTTCGGGCCGCCCACCACCATGATGATGAATTCACTGTCGCGGAACACACGCTTGTTGCCGACGGGCGGCTTCAGGAGGTGACGGTGCTCGTCGATCCAGCGGCGGAAATTGAAGGCATGGAGCGGTTGCATACGGTGTGTCCTCGACTCGATTCGCGTATGGTACGCACTAAATCTGTCCGGGGGAGATCTCGAAGATGATGACTTCCTGTTCGCGGGCCGCGCGTGTGGCGTTCGTCGCGCTCGGTCTGCTCGGCCTCGTTGCATGCGGCAGCATGCCCTGGAGCAAGAACGCAGCGGCCGCGCCCGAGGCCGTGAACGAGCTCGTCATCACGGGCGCCGACGGCGCGCCGTCGCCATCGCTCCCGCAGTACTGGAAGCGCAACACGCTCGTGGTCGACCTGCAAGGGGCCACCGGCAGCGGCACGGCGATCCTGAAGCCGCGGGAAGACGAGAAGTGGCCGGTGCGCATCGCGTTCCGCGTCATGCCCGGCACGTTGGGGTTGCTCGAAGTGCAGGCGGACCAGCGGCTGCTCATTCCCATCACGCGCGAGGGCGCGAAGGCAGTGGATCTCGAGCTGGTTCCTGGCGTGTATACCGCCAGCACCGCACAGATCTCCGTGAAGTGGGAGCCGACGAAGACCGCGGCACCTTGACGGCGGCCGCGCTCGCGGCTCGCCTGAATCGCCGGCAGGATTTGTGCCACTTCATAGCTGAAGGTCACAGCCACCGCGCTTGCTCGACATGGAGAGCCAAATCACTATGATGGTTTCCATCATGACGACTTCAGACCGCATCGTAATTGACCCTGCTATCGCGCACGGAAAGCCCGTGATTCGCGGTACCCGCATTCCCGCGACCTTGGTGGTCGGAAGCCTGGCTGGCGGAATGTCCTTCGAGGACGTGCAGCGAGAATACGATCTCACGCCTGAGGATATTCGAGCGGCGCTCAAGTTCGTGGGCGAGATCGCGGAGCAGGAATCCTTCCACCGATTGCCCGCCGCTTAGCCGCGCATGCGGTTTCTCCTCGATGCGAACATGCCGCGATCGGCGCTTGTCGTCTTCGCCAAATAGGGACATGAGGCCGAGTTCGCGAAAGACATCGGGCTCGGTTCCGCGTCAGACGACGACGTCGCGGCGCACGCGCGCTCGACGGGCTCCGTGTTGGTGACACGCGACGTCGACTTCGCGGACATCCGCAGTTATCCGCCTGACGAGTACAACGGAATCGTTGTGCTGCGTTTGCCAGATTCCACGTCGCGGGGGAGATCGTGCTGATCTTGCGACGTTTCCTGAACGAGCCGGCATTCGTGGATTCGCTTCCGGGGCGACTTGCGATCGTTGAGCTTGAGAGGGCGCGCTTCAGGCCGCCGCTGTGGCGTGCTCCTGACGCTTCGCGCAAGGCCTCTATTCGCACAGATTCATGAGCGCTCCAACTGCTCCGGCTAGCGCGGGACGCGACCACCTGCGGAGGGCCTGGGAGCTGCTCGCGGGGTGCCAGCCTGATGCCTTGCGCTATGCCGCGCTCGAACTTCGATTCTGCCTCGAAGCTATGACTTACGCGAAGCTGCATTCGTCTGCGCAGTACCTGCCGAAATCGATCCTCGAGCGAACCTGGCAGCCGCCACAGCTTCTTAGGGCGATGCTCCAACTGGACCCTTATGCGGATCAGGCCCTGCAGCTCCACATGGGTCCTATCGCCGTCGAGGGTGTCACGCCGCGCGACGATGAGTATCAGCTTGTCGGGGAGCACAAGCCTTTCGGGTTGGCTTGGCTGCGCAAGCACTACAACAAGCTGGGATCGTTCTTGCACCTTCAGCAGTCAGGCAAAGTCGACGAAGCCCAGTTACGTGAGTACCTGAAGACGGTCGCCAGCGAGATCGAAGAGGCGCAGAAAGCACTGATCCTCAGCATCTGGTTCGGCCAGACGATCAAGTTCACCTGCGATCTCTGCGGCGAGGAGTCCTCGGTCAGCGAGCACTACGCCCGCACAGAAGGAATCGCTCATTGTCTGAATCCAACATGCGAGCTGGAGTACGTGGTGAGCATTAGGGACCAGGGGATTTTCCTGATCCCGCGCATAGTCTCGCTCAAGTGTCACGCATGCGGCGAGGAGACACGGTTGCATCAGAGCACCCTGAAACGTCAAACGGACTTCGCATGCACCGCTTGCAAGCGCGTACACGTAATCCGCTGCAGGTGGGAGTACGGGGTAGTGAAGCTGCCGGAGTCGCAAGGATCGCAGGGCACTGGGTGAGCCGGCATCGACGCGCACTGAATCTCTCGGTATCTACGCTCCGGCCTTTCCCGCCGCGCGAGCAGTGGCCCTCTGCATCAAGCGATCCACCGCCTGCCCGAGAGCCCGATGGCAGGCTGACAGCTCACTGGAACCTTCACAGAGAAGCCTTTCTGACGGGCCCAGGAACCTATGGTAGCGGGGGCGTGATGTGGGCTGTCCCTGCGGTCCCCCAATCGGCGCGTTTGAAGTAGCCGGGTGACGCTTCACTTAGCCGGGTGGGTTCTTCCGCCGGCGCTCAATCTCGTCCACGAGTTCGTCGACCGTAGAACTACCCACAACGCGATCCCGCTCAGCTGTGTAGTCGCCCCGACCGGGATCGAACTGCTGGAGGAAGCGCGCCATGCCAACGGGTCCCAGGGCTCTCACCAGAGCCTCGATACCGGCACGCCGCAACTCAGGGAGCGTCGCCTTGCCGCCGTCAATGGTTTCCGCTGTGGCGTTCATGGTGCAATAACCTCTGGATACCATTTTGCAGGATTCTCGACCCGCAACGCCAGTTTGTCCTGCTGTCGGACTGCCTGTTTGCGGAAGCGGTCGTCGGTCGTCAGCAGAACCTCCGCCCCCGCGCTCTCCGCGCATGCAATATGCAAAGCATCGAAGGCCCCAAAACCGAGAGATTCCAGATAGCGGCCACGCTGGCGCTCCCTTGCGCCGGCCGTCACCTTCGACGTCGTCGCGCTCAAGAATGCCTCTACCTTTCGACGTCGATCCGCGTCCGGGTTCCGGCTCGATTCGAGGTCAAGAACCTCGCTGCCGATCAGCGTGAGTTCGCCGAGCCTGGCCAATTGCACTAGGCCAAGGACCGCCTCGGCTTCGAGTCGTACGCGTGGCTGGTGCTGGTCGTCGAACGGACGATTCAGGCAGCAGAGATCAAGGTAGATCGTTCGCATTTGCGGGAATTCTATCTCCGACTGCCCGCTGGCTTCCTCTACTACCACGTGTCAGGGCCAGTTTGCGTAGCACCTCTATTCAGGTAGATCGCTAGTCTTGCTGCCTTTCTTCTGAGAGCGTTTCTTAGGCCTTGACGCTGAAGTGTCGAAGAGGGCCGATTGGCTTGGGACACGCTCTTCGCCGGCGACAATTGCTTGCCTGAGGAGCGCTTGGCTCCTCGCAAGCGTCCGCTCGAGTTCATGCAGGGAAGCCATGAATTGAGGTGAAGGTGCGTAGCTGCGGACCTCTCGCGTCGGCGCTTGTTCCTTTGATTCTTCTACTCGCGGCGGACTTGGTCTAGGTGAATCGTCGCTAAGGCGAAGCTGGCACGTCGCGCCGGGAATTACCTCAACTGACAACAACCGCGGATAGAGCTTCGGGACGTGCTTTAAGAATTCGGAAGGCTTGGGAACCTCGCGCACGAAGTCATACTCGACCCATGACAGATCATATACAGGTGCCTCGGTCAGCTCGAAACGGTTCCGCAATATGCGCCCCATCGAGTTAATTGCTCGGTTCCATGACGGATCCCAGCCTCGCGGTCCCGCGATTGCTGCAAAAAGTCCGAACCACGCATAAGCGGCCGGAACGCGCTTACCAAAGTCTTCAAGGAGTGAGATATGAGACGTTCCATTTCCCACGCAAATCGCTGCAGCCGCGAGCAGCATAGCGTTTGTTCTGACGATCTCCGGTTGTCTCACTGCCTCCAGTGATTGTGCGAATGCCTGAAACGAACGAACCCGCGCTTCGGCGGTGCCTGTGCTCAGAGACCTGGCGTTGAACCCTACGGAGTTAAGCAATCCGTTGCCGTTCGCGGTGCCTTCGGCCAGTCGCCCGTTTACGGCGTCTTCTACGAGCTGCGACAGCTCTTGCTGCACGGAATGGACTCGCGTGCTGGCGCGAGTCCATTCCCAAATCGGCGCAAGCTCGTCGATCGAGATCGAGCGCCTGACAAATAGCCGATCACTCTCAAGTATTCGAAGACGCTTCTCGCAACGTTCTGCCAGCAGGGATTGTGCGCCATGCAGTTCGTCTGCGCGCGCCTGACTGAAGCTGAAGCAGGCGCTAGCGCGTGACAATGCCACGGCGTCGATGTTCGTGAGCTGGTCACCTTGCCCCAGAAGCTCTCCAAAAACAATGCACGGCCAGTAGCTCGACTCGATGGATGCTTTGTGGAGCTTTATCACTGAGGGCAAATAGGACTCGAGATCGTCCGTGGTCATCGTGCGCATTGATTGCGTGATTGGGAAGCTCGCTGGTGAGTAGGTAGCGAGCCAAGCCAATATTTCGCGTGCTACACGCTCATTTAACACGACAACCAACGGTCGCGACTCAAGGTCGCCGGCTGCAATCCCCGCGAACGCGTCTCGGCCGCTTGAAATCGGTCGGGACACTTCGCTGCTGTCAGGCGGCACTTCGCCTTCCGCGATAAGACCCGGCAGAGACTGCCTGCTCAATTCAACCCAGCGAAGCGTTTCGTTCATTGGAAGAGCTCGTCCAGTTTGGGCGTTGAAGGCTTCGCGAACGCACCTTCGACGTAAGGCAAGATTGTCCCTGTATGGTAAACGGCAAGGGAGGTCTTTGCGCGTGTAAAAGCGGTGAATGCCACGCGTCGACTCGCCACGTGCCCGCGCATGTCCTCTGTCCCTACGATATGAACAGCCCGAAACTCCGTTCCCTTTGCGGAGTGAATCGTCATTACGAAGACTTGCTTATCCTCAGGAAATTCGCGTGGACTCTCTGAGTCCGGGTCATGGTAGACGCACAATTCCGCCAGCGTAGAGGCCTCCAAGATCGCACGTACGCTGGGGAGCAGTTTTTTTCGTGGCACAAAGATTCCGATTGCTTCGCCCGGATATGCTTTGAGCTGGACGCGAATCTCCTTTATCGCAACTTCCATCTGTTTTTCTAGGCTTTCTGCGGGCACAAGCTTTCGACTTGAGGGCAGGGCCGCCTCGTCGTAGTTGCATGTTTGCGCCAGTGATTTCGCGCCGTTCAGCGGCGGCAACACCATATCGGCCGCTTCGCAGATCCGCCGGCCGATGCGGTAGTGAAACTCAAGCTCGATCGGCTTTAGCCCAAGTTCAAGCGCCGCTTCTAGGCCCTCTCCGCCGCCACCTTGAATTCGCTGCCGATCGTCGCCCGCGACCATAAGTCGCTTCGTCAGCAGTGCCACGGCACGAAGCTCAGCACGCGTAAGATCCTGTACCTCGTCAATAAGGATCGCGCTGTAAAGACCGGGAAGCTTTTTGTTTATTCGCTCGAGTTCCTTCGTGTATTTCTCTTGCTTTTCCTCATAGTCACCAGTAGGAGGGTTCTTCATAAACTGCGGCGAGTGCTCTGCTAGGTGCTTCATCGTCCACTTTCGGAGCGTCATTATCTGGTCTGTGGCGATAAGCCCTTTTGATCCGACACCGGTCGCAATGAACTCCTGAAGGGTTTTCCCGACTGTGAGGAACAAAACGTCCTTGAGCCCGGAGCCGCTGAGGAACATCCCGCGCAGAAGCAGAAGGTTTGTTTTTCCCGATCCCGGCGGCCCCGTTAGGACGTAACCGCCATCTTGAGGCAGCGTGATCACTTCCTGCTGCTTATCGTCCAGCTCCGCCTGTTTTTTCCACCAGCTTTTCCTCATGACGCGGTCCTCTCCAAGGAAACAGCCGCCGATAGTTCGCCACCGGTGACTTGTGCGACCTCGAGCGCCGAGCCTATTTGTTCAACGAAGCGAGAGAGCAGTACGTCCACCGCAGAATCGATTGTGTTGCCATCGACCGTGCAGGTGTCGTAACAAGCGAGTTCTGTCGAGCGCGGCATGCTGTCCGGACGGACCTGAGCCTGGGTAAAGACTGCTGCAGAATCCTCCTGCGCAATTTCCGACCACCGAAAGTCGACGACGTAGTCGACGCGCAGCGATGTGTTTGGTATGCGGAGGACGAGAACGCATGTGTTCTTGTCGGAAATGCGTTCCAGCTGGCACCCCTCGACTGTGCCACGAATCCTGGTGACCAACTGCTCGGTAACGGTGTCCATCAATTCCCCGCGTCGTATAGCGCGCGCATGCTGGCTTAGCCCGCTCTCGGTTGGCGCGATGCCTGTCGTCCTGACCTGCTGGAAACGCTGCACAGTCGTTGAAAGCAGGTTAGAGGGGTTCTGGAAGTCCTCCCACGACACCATTGCAAGGCGGCGATTCATGTCCTTCGTTAAGCACCTTGCGGCCAATGCGCGGAGCCATAGTGGGACATCGTCCGCGTGCGTCGACGGCATCTTTTGAAGAACTGCCATCGCGAGCGCGTATCGATTCTCCGTCGCAACTTCGTCGGCGAACAGAAGGCGTCCAGTAATCAAGTCATGTAGTACGGCGCCGACTTGGTAGATCGACAGGGCATGCCACAGGTCTTGGGATGGCGGGTGGAGCCAAAAGAGATATTCGGGAGAGCTGTACTGGGCGGTCGCTATGAACGGTTTTCTCGGGCCTTGAGCGGTGGCATCCGGTCCGGAGTCATGCTCAAATTTCCTTACCACGCCGAGATCCAATAGTTTCAGCGTTTTGAAATCGGCAGCGACCCGTATGTTGTGGGGCTTGATGTCGCGGTGGACAAGTCCAACGCCCTCGAGGTACCGAACCGCCGTCACAAGTTGATGGATCAGAGGCTGTATGGCTGCTCGCGGAATCTTGTCGAGCACTTGGTGAAGGTCGAAACCACCAACGTGCTCCATTTCCACAAAGCATGTCTGCTCAAAGGATGAAACACGGTGGAGCTGCACGAGGCTTGCGCAGCCGTGGCCTATCAGGGTCTCCTGGAGTTTCACTCGTCTCAGCTCAGCAGGGCCACCGTCGCTTTTGAAGAACTCGGGTGAGTAGACCTTGAGCGCTCGGGTCGTAGAGCCGTCCTTCAACTCGAAAACCGCGGCGGAAGCTCCTGCTCCCAAGGTCTCATTGAGTGTTGTTGAGCTGCTGTTAGTTTGGATGAATTTTTCTGCGAGCACACGAAGTGCTTCGATTTCCGTCTCGGTAAGTACGGCCATTGAGATTCTTCTTTTTCGATCCTTGGCATAGAGATATTAGCCGTGTCAGCTCCGCAAGGCTATTCGGGGGGCACGTTCGGGCTCCTATGCTATTGGCTGAGCGCTTTGATGCCCGGCGAACAGCGCATCCGGGATGCAGGCCCCCGATATGTCCTGTCCCTAGCATTCCGCGGTCGCGCTGCCTGAAGTAGCCTGAGCCGGTCGAAAAAGCGGCGCCGACCAGTGTTACGAGCACCGGCCGACGCCTACCACCACGAGCCTACTAGGAGGCCCGCAATGGATACCCGGGTGGAGCGGCGGCGTGTCCCGCTGGATGGGAACCGCCCCCGTACTCACCCGAAACATTCTGGCCACAAAGCCACCAAAGCCCGACCGCCGTCCGCCGAAGTCGATGGCTGTCGCAAGCGTGGCGATGTGCTCGACCGCCTGGCGCGTGCATTCGCCAGTGGGCACACGATCGACGCCCGAGTCGATGGGCGAGAGAAGCGGATCGGGGGTGCGCCGTGACCGAAAACCCATCCATGCAGCAATCCATCCCTCTGCTCCGGAGCAACGAGGAACAACTGGCGAAGATCAGACGACAGCTCGAAGGGATGTTCAGAGAGCTGCGGCTGATTCAAGACGTCATCATGGTCTGCGGTGGCGTCCGCGAGTCCATCAACTCTGATCTCGACGGTGAAGTCGAGCACGTCCTGCGCCGCTGTGGCTCCGACCGTTTGTGGAGTGTGTTGAAGACGCTAACTGAAATCGTGGAGCGCTTCGGCGGCAGGACGGAAATGTCTCAAGCGCGCGAAGAAGAAATGCCATGAGCGCCAGGAAGGCGAAGCGTCAGCGGCGAAAGCCCAGGGCGCGACATGCTGGACGCCGCCTGAGTAGCGAAAACGTCGAAACCGTCAGGCTGTCACTGCTCGGCGTCGTGGCGACATGCGAACTGGTGCGCTCGTCGTTCGCGGCCAGCCGCTGCACAGGCATCGTGTTGACTCGCGGCGCTCTGCAACCGCTCCGGGAGGTGTTGACGCTGCTCGGCGAGAGCGACCCCGAGTTCTCGATGGCTGAGTATCGGCGTCCTCACGTTAGCGGGGAGCGCGGCGCATGATCTCGATGACGCCCGGGTACTTGGCTGACGTGATGGCGACGATCTACCGAAGACGCGTGCGTGAAGAGCTTGCGTTCTCCCGTCAGGCTCGCGCATGGGGCCTGATGTACGCGGCCGGCTTCCATCTTCATCTGGCACTGTACTGGCGGATGCTGGCCGCAGACTGGCACCGCTTCGCTCGACAGCATCGATGACGTGGTCTGGTGTCACCGATAGGTGATGCCAGACCATTCTGCGCCAACACTCCTGTCGCGGGGCCGTTTGGGCTGCTGCAGATTCTTCTCCGACATCCGGCGGCCGTCACTGCACGCCGCAGTGACGGCCGCGAAAAGCTGCAGCAATTCTGAAGCTTGGCGCAGATTTCACGCAGGGCGGCTTGCGTGACGATGGGCGGCGAAGAGCGCGGCAACAATACGGGCTGGAGCGGTTTCCGATAGTCCGGAACCTGCGCGACGACAGCCTGTCAGACTGTCGTCCATCACGCCGCACTCATGCGGCAAGCCCAGAGCGCGAGGTCCTGTGAGCGCTCGTTCCCAAAGAGGGAAGGACCGACACGGACGCGCCTCGGTTCCCTCGCGCGCGTCGCCCCGATAGGGGTGGAACCCACTTCGTTATCGGCAGAGCCCTGCCACCCGCATTCGCTTCTGACCTTCTTCGTCTTCGTCCTCGCGAGAGCCGCAGTGGATCACTGCGGCTCTCCTCGTCGGCTCCCGCATCCCCAATCCTGTTTCCGGCCCTACGGAGAAATGATCATGAAGGACTCAAATTGGGGCGGTCTCGCCGAAGAGATCGCCCATGAATCCGCTCACTTCGCTGCAGCTCCCGCGGCGTTTTTCGATGCCTGGAAGAACGGCGTTGCCCTGGCGGGCACGCGCTTATTCGGAGGCGGCCTACGCGCAGACCTCGAACACGCGACCAGCGTGTGGGACCTGTGTCCCAAGGTCCAACTGATCGATGACGCCATCGGCGTCATGAGTTCTGGCGAGAAGCGATTTCTCGCTGCGCTCGTGAGCTTCTACAACGCCGAGGATGGCGGCCGACTTCTCGAGCGTGTCGGTGTCCGCGGCCTTGCCGACTTCGGTGGGCTGGATCTGAAGCGACGAACCGTCATCGCTGCATTGCTGCTCAACTACACAGGCTGGTAGCGACCACGCTACCCGCCGCAGCTTCATCTTCGTATCCGTCGATCGATCCCCGGCGCGTGGCAGGACCCTCCTGCCACGCGCTTTCTCATCCACTTCTGAAAGGAGGTATTCATCCCAAGCACTCCGCTCTTCTCGTCTCTCGCGATCACTCCCGCGCGGCCTCCCTACAGGGAGCAACGCGGGCGCCTCATTTGAGGCAACGGGTGTCCTGAGCGCCCGGCCCTTGTCCGCCTCGGCGGAATCTCGCTCTTGCGAGCGAGTTGGCACAAACACTCACCGATTTGGACTCAGGTGCTTGAGGACGAGAGGAGCTTTCGATGGATGATCTGACCTACACGCTGCGCGAGCTGTGCTTACGTAACCGCGACGGGAGCCATGCAACGCAGACGGACCGGCAGCGAATATTGACGCTCGCGAGTCGCCAATTGCGCGAGGCCGGATTCCGACAGATGCGCGCGACTTCGCTCAAGGGGCGGCACGTCGATGCGCTGATCTCGCGGTGGAAGGCCGAGAAGCTCTCGGCCGGCACGCTCAAGAATCGCATGGCGCACCTGCGCTGGTGGGCAGAGAAGGTGGGCCGGCCCGGCATCATCCCGACCGATAACGTGCAGCTCGCCATTCCTCGGCGCCAGTTCGTGACGAACGAGGACAAGGGTCGCACGCTCGACGGCAAGCTGGAGCGGGTTACTGATCCGCACGCCCGAATGAGTCTCGCGCTTCAGGCGGCGTTCGGTCTGCGACGCGAAGAGGCCATCAAGTTCCGGCCGAGCTACGCGGATCGCGGCCATCACATCGCGCTCAAGAGTTCGTGGACGAAAGGCGGCCGCCCGCGCGTGGTGCCGATCACGACGGCCGAGCAGCGAGCCGTGCTCGACCAAGCGAGCCAGCTCGCCGGCGGTGGCTCGTTGATCCCGCCGCACAAGACGTACATTCAGCAGCGCCACACCTACGACGGCCAGTGCAAGGCCGCGGGACTTAGCCGCATGCACGGGCTGCGACACCGTTACGCGCAGTCCCGATACGAGGCCCTGACGGGCTGGAAGTGTCCCGCTGCGGGCGGCCCGGTTGTGCGGGCACTCACGCCCGCGCAACGCACGCTCGACTTCATCGCTCGCCAAACGATCAGCCACGAACTGGGCCACGAGCGCTTGCAAATCACGGCCGTGTATCTCGGGCGATAAGACGGTCAGCAAGTGAGCTATCCGCCGCATCTGCTCGATGAGCTCGCGAGAGTTTTCGCGCGCGTCGCGCTGGATCGGTTGCTGCAAGAGTCAGCGGCGCGGCAGCCGCGCCCAGACGACGCGGGCGACGACCCGGGGCACGTCACACGGTCATCTGAGGGTGATAGGTTTGTCGACGGCGCTGATGAAAGCTAATATTAGCGAACCAATCAGCTTCAGAGTCGCCATGTCGCCGAAGCCAGTCAACGTGAAGCAAGTCCTGGTGTATCTGACTCACGAGCAGCACGCCGCGCTTCTGAAGCTGAAAGACAAGCTCGGCGTTGGCGTCAGCGAGCAAATTCGCCGCGTGATCGATCGATACTTGAAGCAAATGGAGTCGCGAAAGTGAAAGCTGCTCTCTACTCGCGATTCAGCACGGATCGGCAGAACGAGTCATCCATTGCGGACCAGGTGCGCATCTGCTCTGAGTACGTTGCGCGCCAGGGTGGGACGGTGGTCGAGCGCTTCGAAGATCAAGGCATCAGCGGTGCGGCCTTGGGAAACCGACCCGGCGTACTGATGCTGCAAGAGGGCGCGTTCGCTCAACGCTTCGATGCCATCGTTGTCACGGACCTGACGCGTCTTTCGCGCTCTCAAGGCGACTTGTCAAAAATGATCGACAGGCTCACTGCGCACGGTGTTCGCGTCATTGGCGTACAGGACGGCTACGACTCCGCTCGGCGCGGTCACAAGCTGCAGGCCGGCCTGTCGGGGATCATTGGCGAGGCGTTTCGCGAAATGGTGAAGGACCGCACCTACGCGGCACTCGAAAGCCGAGCGAAGGCGGGCCGCCCTACGGGCGGCCGCGCATACGGCTACCGTGACGGCAAGATCGATCGCGGCGAGGCGTTCATGGTGCTGGAAATCTTCGGCAGGTTCGCTGATGGAATGTCGCCGCGCGCAATTGCCGCTGACTTGAACGCGCGTCGTATTCCCTCGCCGGGCGCGAGCTGGAAGAGGACGGAGCGGCGTGCGTCTGGTTGGATGGGTTCGGCGATCCGCGTCATCGTCCGCAATGAGCGATATTGCGGCGTTGTTCACTGGAACACGAGCGAGTGGCGCAAAGACCCGGACACGGGTCGGCGCAAGCGAGTGATGCGCCCGCGTTCGGAGTGGGTCAGTCACGTAGACGAGTCGCTCCGCATCGTATCGGACGATTTGTGGGAACGTGCTCAACTTCGGGTCCGGCCCCCGAAAGACGGAAAGCGGTTCAAGACGGGTGGTAAGCCGAAGTTTCTGCTGTCCGGCCTTCTCGTGTGCGACGTCTGCGGTGCGCACTACACGATCACCGACCAACGAAGCTACGGCTGTTCCAGCTTTCACAACGGCCGTGCGTGCTCGAACTCGATTCGCGTTCGACGCGACCGGGCGGAAGCCGTGCTCATCGATCCGATCCGTAAAGAGTTGCTCTCGCCCGAGCGCGCCGAGCGCATGGCGAAGGAAATGCAAGCGGGGTACATCGAGCGCCTCCGCGCGATGCAGGCCCGAGCTGTCGAGCAGCCGCAGGAACTGCAGGAACTCACAGGCCGAATCGAGAGGCTACGGGAGCGGCTGAGACGCGGCGATCCGGACATGACCCCGGACGAGATTCAGGCCGCCATAGAGCGGGCCGAGGCAAAGGCCCAAGAGCTTCGGAGCCTAGAGTCCCGGACGCAGCCGGTTCTCAGAGCCTTCGCGATGCTTCCCCGTGCGGCCGAAGCGTACCGCCGCCAGATCGCCCTCGGCCTCGAAGGAAACCCGCGCGCAACGCTCAAGGCCCGGTCGATCGTCCGGGACCTCTTTGGCGGGGAAATCCGTCTGGTTCCAGAGCCCGATGGCGGGCTGACAGCTCACTGGAACCTTCACAGAGAGGCCCTTCTGAAGGGCCTAGGGACCTATGGTAGCGGGGGCGCGCTACTCGTTGGGTTCCTGGTACGCCGTGCACGGCGTGCTCACGGGGGCTGCGCCGGGCTCGTCGAGATTCACGGCAGTGAGGGCGCCGCCCCAGATGCAGCCCGTGTCGAGGCCCATCACGTTGTGTGAGCGCACGAAGCCGAGCGCGCTCCAATGGCCGAAGATCACGCGCACATCCTGACTGCGCCGGCCTTCATGCTCAAACCACGGGCGCCACGGCGGGCGGATGTCCTTCACCCCGCCTTTCATCTTGAGGTCGATGCGCCCGTCACTCGTGCACACCCGCAGCCGCGTGAGCACGTTGATGGCGAAGCGCAGCCGCTCCACGCCGTTCAGGGATTCGTTCCAGCGGTCCGGCTGGTCGCCATACATCTGGTCGAACAGCGAGCGCGGATTCTTCGCGAGCGCGGATTCCACTTCGTGCGCAAGCTCCATCGCCTTCGCCGCGCTCCACTGCGGAACGAGCCCCGCGTGAACGAGAAGGTCCCCGCGCCTGGCATCGAAGTGGGCCAGAGGGCGCTCGAGGAGCCACTCGAGCAGCGTGTCGCGGTCACGGGCCTCGAGCAGCTCATCCAGCGTGTCGCCGGATCTGGATTTGCGCTTCGTGGCGAACGCGAGTGCCAGCAGGTGCAGGTCGTGATTGCCCAGCACGGTGATCGCCGCATCGCCCAGCGAGCGCACGTAACGAACCACTTCGAGAGATTTCGGCCCGCGGTTGACGAGGTCACCGGTGAGCCAGAGCCGATCCCGGTCGGGCTTGAACCCTACCTGCGCCAGCAGGGCGCGAAGCTCGTCGTAACAACCCTGCACGTCACCGATGGCATATCGCGTCACTGCAGGATGCCCGGCATGGCGAGCCGGAAAGGTGGGATCGGTGCATCGAATTTCTCGCCATCGTCCGCCACCATCTGGTAGCTGCCCTGCATCGCGCCGACGGGCGTTTCGATGCCGACGCCGCTCGAGTAGCGGAAACCCTGGCCGGGCTTCAGATGCGGCTGCTCCCCCACGACGCCATCGCCGCGCACTTCCTGCACCTTGCCGTTCGCGTCGGTGATGATCCAGTGACGCGTGAGCAGCTTTGCGGGCACGAGCCCCTCGTTGCGCAGGGTGATCGTGTACGAGAAGACGAAGCGGCGCTCCTTCGGATCGGACTGCTCTTCGACGTAGCTCGTCTCGACGTCTACGCGGATCTTGTGATTGGTTTCCACGATGCTGGATTCTACCGAACGTTGCGAGGGTGTCCGAGCCGCAGCGATCGAAGCGAGGCGTCTCTCATGGCGCAGCTTGCGGCGATCGTGCACGGTCGAGGGAGCCTATTTGTGGGGTGGGCCGACTCGGACTGCAAGCACATCGCATGGCGCAGCGTGCAGCACGGTATCTTCGGTGAAGTTCACCAGGATCGACAGGCCATGCCGCTCGCGACTGCCAAGCACGATGAGATCCGCTTGGCGCTCGCGGGCCACGCGCACCACCTCGGATTTGACGTTGCCGGCTTCCACGTGACAGACGGCTTCGTCGAAGCCGAGCTCGCGTGCCAGAGCCTTGAGCCGTGTATCCGCACGCTGCAACAGCTCATCCTCGATCTGCACGGCGGGCATGATGGTTTCGCCCATGGGCTCGACGGGCACGAACTCCACAACGTGCAGAAGCTCCACTTCCGCGCCCGTCGCGGCCGCGATGGCCTGTGCCCGCCGGCCCACGGCGAGGCTGTCTTCGTTGAGATCGACGACGAGCAGAACGCGACGGTAGATCGACATGGCAGCGCTCCGGACTGGCCCCGCGGGCGAGCCTACCTCAGCCGAGCGTCAGCGCAAGCCTGTTGAATGCGTCGGGGGGCAGCGTTTCGGGGCGCGCGCCCGGGTCGACGTCACAGGCGACGATTTGATCCGCGCTCACGATTCCCTTCAGCGCATTCCTCAGGGTCTTGCGTCGATGGGAAAACGCCGCAGCCACCACGGCGCCGAAGTGCGCGCTCACGGGGAACGCGGGGGCCGGGCGCACCGTGAGCCGGACGACGGCAGACCAGACTCGGGGCGGCGGCTGGAATGCTCCGGGGCCCACGTCGAACAGCGATTCGGCGATGACCCATGGGGCGAGCATGATGGTGAGCCGCCCATAGTCGCTGGTGCCGGGCGTGGCAGCGATGCGGTCCACCACCTCCCGCTGGAGCATGACGTGCATGTCCTCGATGGCGGCGGCGTGCGTCAGCAGGTGGAAGAGCAGCGGCGTCGAAATGTTGTAGGGCAGGTTGCCGACCACGCGCAGGCGGCCGCCGCCACGGCTGCGCGCCAGCGCTGTGAAGTCGAAGTCGAGGGCATCCGCTTCGTGCACGGCGAAGCGGGGCTCGGCGCTGTATTCCTCGCGCAGCAGGGGCGCGAGATCGCGGTCGATCTCGATGACGTCGAGCGTTCCGCCCTCCAGGGTGTCGAGCAGCACCCGGGTGAGGGCGCCGCGGCCCGGGCCGATCTCCACGATGTGATCACCCGGGCGGGGGGAGACCGCGCTGACGATGCGGTCGAGCACGCCCGGGTCGTGAAGGAAATGCTGGCCGAAGCGCTTGCGGGCACGCATGGAGGGGCGCGCTAGCGGCGCCGGGCCGCGATACCGAGCGCGAGGCGCAGCGCGGCTGCGAGGCTGCGCGGGTCTGCCCGGCCGGTGCCGGCAAGATCCAGGGCGGTGCCGTGGTCGACGGACGTGCGCACGATGGGCAGGCCCAGGGTGACGTTCACCGCACGATCGAACCCGGCGTGCTTGATCACCGGCAGCCCCTGGTCATGAAACATGGCGAGCACGGCGTCGCACTCCGCGAGCTTTGCCGGCACGAACGCGGTGTCCGCCGGCAACGGCCCGGTCACTCTCAGCCCACGCTCACGCATCCGGGTGATGGCGGGCGCGATCACCCGGATCTCTTCATCCCCGAGGTGCCCGCTTTCGCCCGCATGAGGGTTCAGGCCGCAGACCGCGATGCGGGGCGCCGAGAACCCCCAGAAGCGCTTCAGGTCACGATCGACGATCTCGATGACCTGGCACAGGGACTCCACCGTGATCGCGGCGCTGACATCCCTGAGCGGCAGATGAGTGGTGGCGAGCGCCACTCGCAAGTCTTCAGTCGCCAGCATCATGACCGGCAGGGGGGCGTGCGTGCGCTCCGCAAGATATTCGGTGTGGCCCGTGAAGGGGATGCCCGCATCGTTGATGACGCTCTTCTGGACCGGCGCGGTGACGATGGCGTCGAACTCACCCGACACCGCGCCGTCGATTGCGCGATCGAGGAGCGACAGCACATACCGCCCGTTCGCGGCGTCGAGCTTCCCTGGCAGGCTCGGCGCTGCCAGCGGCACGTGCAACACGCTCACGCGCCCCGGCACGTGCCGGGTGCGCGAGTTGGCGTGATAGTTCTCGATCTGCACGGGCAGGTTGAGCAGCCTCGCGCGGCTGGCGAGGAGCGCCCGGTCCGCGAGCACGACGAGCTCGCAGTCCGCTGGCTCACGCGCAATAGCAAGGCAGAGGTCCGGCCCGACGCCGGCGGGCTCCCCTGAGGTCAACGCAACGCGCGGTACCACACGTCCCGGAGGGCTAGAGCTTGTACTCGACGTACGCCTCGTCGCGAAGCCGGCGCATCCAGAGCTCCGTCTCTTCGTCGGCGTGGCTCGCGCGAATGGCCTCGGCGGCGTGGCGTCGCTTGAGCTCGTCCGTGTTGTCGAACTGGCGACGGCCGAGCACCTGCACGATGTGCCAGCCGTACTGCGTGCGGAAGGGCTCGCTGATCTCGTTTTCCTGCGTGGCCGCGAGCGCGTCCTCGAACTCGGGCACGAAGGTGCCGGGGTCGGTCCACCCGAGATCGCCGCCTTCCGAGGCGGACGCGGGGTCTTCCGAGCTCGTCTGGGCGAGACCCGCGAAATCCTCCCCCTTGTCGAGGATTCGCTCACGGATCTGTTCCAGCTTCTGCTTCACGGTCGCATCATCCTGCAGCTCGTTCGGCTTCATCAGGATGTGGCGGGAGTGCACCTGCTCGACCACGGACTGCTGGCCGGCGCCGCGCGTCTCGTTGAGCTTGATGATGTGATAGCCCGTGGGCGTGCGCAGCGGCTCACTCACCTGGCCGGCTTTCAGGCGCGCGATCTGCTCCGTGAGGAAGGTCGGCAGCTCCGACCCCTTGCGCCAGCCGAGAGCGCCACCCTCGAGCGCCGTCTGGCTGTTCGAGTACTGCACGGCGAGCTCGCCGAAGTCCGCGCCGCCGGAGGCGCGCTCGTACACGTCCTTCGCGCGCTTGTCCGCCTCCTCCAGCTGCTCGGGCGTTGCGGCCTGGGGCACGGCGATGAGGATGTGCGAGACGTTGTATTCGCCCGATTGCTCCGGCGCGTTCTTCTGTTTCTCCAGGTACTGGTCCACTTCACGCGGCGTGACCGAGATGCGCTGGATGACGTCGCGCTGGCGCAGGAGCGTGAGCGTGAGCTCCTTGCGCATGGCGTCCCGATACGTGGCGTAGTCGATGCCCTGCTGGGCCAGCACTTCGGGCAGGCGCGACAGCGGGATGTTGTTGCGCTGGGCGATATCCTGCAGGGCGCCGTTGAGCGTCTCGTCCGGCACCTTGAGACCGGCACGGTCCGCGCGCTGCATCTGGATTTCCTGCAGCACGAGGCGCTCGAGCACCTGCTGGCGCAGAACGTTCTCCGGCGGCAGCTCCATTCGCTGCGCGCTCAGGCGCTCGGCGATCATGGCCACCTGCTCATCGAGCTCGCTCTGCAGGACGACGCCGTCGTTCACGACGGCCGCGACACGGTCCAGCAGCTCACCGGTGGTCGTGAGCTCACGGGTCTGGGAGTGGGCGACTCCCGCCAGGCAGAGGGCCGGCAGGAGCGCGAGGAGAAACCGCTGCATCGATCGGGTTCCTTTTAGGATTTTAACCTTGTCAATCAAGGGGTTATGTCCGGTCGCTCGTATCCGCGAATGGCGCCGGTGAGGAAAGCATCCGCCGCCGATCCGACACTGGCAAGCCCGGTGAGTTCCAGTTGCAGATAGATGCCGGTGTCCTGCTCGCCGGTGCGGCTGCTCACGAACTTCCGGCCCACGAGCCGCGCCCGCCAGCAGCAGTCCCGGTATTCGAAGCCCGCGAAACGCTCCAGGGCCTTGTCGTCCCGCATCGAATAGACGTAGCGCACGAAGGCGTTCCACTTCTTCCCGATCGGCCAGGCGCTCGACACTTCGGCCTGATCCAGCAGGTCGCGCTGGAAACGATACCCCACGTTGACGACCTGCTCGCCGGCCGGCCTGAACTGAAGGTTTGCCTGGAGGCGCTCGGCGTCCGAGGTTTCCGGGTTCCACTGGATGGCGAAATCCGCGTTCCAGTTCTTGTACGCGGTGAGCGACACTTCCGCCACGAAATCCGACGTGCCGCCTTCGCGCAGCGGCTCGGTGGGCAGGCGCACGCGGGGGTCGTGGAAGTAGTAGGTCTGGCCGACCGTCACCGCCAGGAACTGCGCGCCGCTCTCCGCATCGAAGAGCCGGCTCGTGACGCCGAGGCTCACCTGGTTCGCGTCGCTCATGCGGTCCGCGCCGACGTAGCGGTTGTTGCGGAACAGCTCGATCAGGTTGAGATCCGGCAGACCCGTGTCGAACAGCGGCAGGTCATCCTGCTGACGAAACGGCACATTGAGATAGAGCATCCGCGGCTCGAGCGTGACGCGTCGCTGGGAGCGCGAGCCCGAGTCGCGCTCGAAGATGAGGCCGGTGTCGAAGCTCGTCACCGGCATGCTGCGGGTGGGCGAGCGGCGCTGTCCGGGCTGGGTGTTGTCGAGCGAATACTGCGTGTAGCGCCACGCGAAGCCGGGGCGGATGAAAAAGCCGGGGCCGCCGAAGTCGTACGACACGGCCGGCTGCGCGTCGATGCGCCAGCCGGTGACGCCGGTGCGGCGGTCGAAATTCACGACCTCCGAATCGAAGCCGTAGCGCAGGCGCTCGCCGGGCCCCCAGCCGTAGTCCGCGCCGACGAGAACGCGCGGCAGGCGCGCGTACGGGCGCTCGGCAAGGTCGAGATCCTGGTCGATGGTCTGGAACTGCTGGACCTCCGCGGTCATGCGCCAGTTCTCGTCGCGATAACGAAAGCCCGCGATGCGCTCGACGAACGCGACGCTCGTGCCTTCGGGGCCCTGCGCGAAGTCCTCGAAATACCGCGAGTCGCTCACTGTTTCCGCGTCGATGAAGAACCGCACGTCGTGCGGCAGATGGCTCAGGTTCTCGATGCGGAAGCGGCTGCGATCGCGATCCGCGACGCTGTCGTTCGGCAGGTAGTTCATCCGGAACTTCGACTCCTGCCAGCTCGTCATGAAGCGAACCTCGCTCCCGAAGTCGACGCCGCGCCGCGTGTAGCCCGTCGGCTCGAACGTGAGATCGGCGTTCGGCGCGATGTTCCAGTAGTAGGGCACCGAGGCCTGCCCGCCGCTGCGCGTCGTGTGGCCGACGGTGGGAAAGAGAAAGCCGCTCTTGCGCTCGGTGCCGAGCGGGAACGACATCCACGGCAGGTAGAGAATCGGCACGCCTTTGAAATCCACCCGCGTGCCACGGCCCGTGCCCACGCGCGTGCGCGTGTCGAGCGTGATCTCGCGGCCGCTCAGCTGCCAGGAGTTGTCATCCCTCGGGCAGGTGGTGAAGCGCACGTTGTTGAGGTTGATGAGCCCTTCGGGAGTGAGCTCCATCTTCTCGGCGGCGCCGCGCGCGGGACGCTCGCGCAGCTCGAACTCCGCGTCCCGGAAGTTGGCGCCTTCCGTGGCCGAATAGTCGCCGCCGCCGCCCGTCGCGTGCACGACGGGGTCCGTGTATTCGACGTTGCCTTCCACCTCGAGGGCGTTGCCGTCCTCGGTGTACTGCACGTCGTTGGCGCGAATCTCGCGATCGCCCTGACGCACGACCACGTTGCCCTTGAGCCTGGCTGTGCCGTCGAGCTTCATCTCCACGTCGTCCGCGGAGACATCGATGGGCGCCCGGTTCTCCGCTTCCTCGGTGGAGCGGATCTCGCTCGATGCGGAGGGCCTCGCCGGCGCACCGGGCACCGGCGAGGCCTGCTCGTGACCCATGAGGCCGCGGGAAGCGAGGGTATCCGGGCACGCCTGCTCCTCGCCGTGCGCGGCGAGCGGGAGGCCCGCGAGACCGAAACAGATCCCCCAGATCGCCCGGGGTGGGAACACTCGAGACCCGCGCAACAATGACCCCGACCGCAGCATGAAGCCGCGCATTATAATGGCGTGCCGCTGCCGCGCGGCCCCAAATATCAGGTCTGCCTGCGCCCCTCATGCCGCCACACGACGCGCGCCTCGCGCTGATTCACGACTGGGTTTCCGCGGGGCTCGGGCTGCAACCACAGCGCATCGAGCCCGCATCGAGCGATGCGAGCTTCCGCCGCTATTTCCGCGTCTTCGCCGGGGGCGCAGGCGCACGCACGTTCATCGTGATGGACGCGCCACCGGGCAAGGAAGACGTGCGGCCTTACCTCAAGGTGTCCGGGCTTCTCGAATCAACCGGCGTCCATGTGCCTCACGTGCACGAAGCAGACATCGAGCGCGGCCTGCTGCTGCTCGAAGATCTCGGGTCGACACAGTACCTCGCGCGTCTCGATGCAGGCGACGATCCGGAGCCGCTGTACGGGGACGCGCTCGGTGCGCTCGCGGATATCCAGTTGAAAGGCCGCGAGGCTGCTGCCGAGCTTCCGCCCTACGACCGCGAAGCGCTCCTGCGCGAGATGCAGCTCATGCCCGAATGGTTCAGCTCACGGCACCTGGGGTTGCGACTTTCCGCGGAGGAGCAGTCCATCGTCGCGGCGGCTTTCGACTTCCTGGTCACGGAAGCGCTGGCACAGCCGGTCGTGTTCGTTCATCGTGACTACCATTCGCGCAATCTCATGATCACGCGCGAGCGCAACCCGGGCATCATCGATTTTCAGGACGCGCTCGCGGGCCCCATCGGGTATGACCTCGTATCCCTGCTGAAGGACTGCTACATCTGCTGGCCGCGTGAGCGGGTGGAGCGATGGCTGCAGAGCTATCGCGATTCCCTCATCGCGCGTGGCGGGCCGGGCGGGAAGAGCGCCCAGGAATTCCTGCGCTGGTTCGACCTCGTCGGCGTGCAGAGACACATCAAGGTGCTCGGCATCTTCGCGCGGCTCTGGTATCGCGACAGCAAGCCAGGCTATCTGCGCGACTTGCCGCTGACGCTCGACTACGTGCGCGACACGTGCAGGCGCTATCCCGAGCTTTCGGATCTGTCTCGCGTCGTCGAAGCGCACTTCGTGCCCGGCCTGCCAAAGGCGAATGCGCTCGTCGCTGCGCAGGCGGGCCTCGCGTGAGCGCGCCTCTCAGGGCCATGATTCTCGCGGCCGGGCGCGGGGAGCGCATGCGACCCATCACGGACACCATTCCGAAGCCCCTGGTGCCGGTGGCGGGCAAGCCGCTCGTCGCGTATCACCTCGAAGCGCTGGCGCGCGCAGGCGTGCGGGACGTGGTGATCAACCTCTCGTACCTCGGCTCGCAGATCCGCGATGCGCTCGGTGATGGCAGCCGCTTCGGCGTTCGCATCGCGTACAGCGAGGAAGGCCCCGTGGCGCTCGAAACCGGCGGCGGCATCTTCGAGGCGCTGCCTCTGCTCGGTCCGGAGCCGTTCCTGGTCGTGAACGGAGATGTGTGGACGGACTTCGATTTCACCCGCCTCTCCCTGGATGAAGGCGCGCATGCGCGGCTGGTGCTGGTGCCGAACCCGGCGCATCTCCTCCGCGGCGATTTCGGCCTCGATGGCGACTACATCATCGAAAGTGATGGCGAGCGATACACGTACTCCGGCCTCGGCATCTATTCCGCCGCATTCTTCGCCGGCTGCGAGCCCGGCAAGTTCCCGTTGCTGCCGCTGCTGAGGCGCGCCATCGCTGCGCGCCGCCTTCGGGGCCAGGTCCATCGTGGCGACTGGTCCGATATCGGGACGCCGGAGCGGCTGGCTGAGCTCGAAGCGCATCTGCGTTCCGCGCGAGCGAGCGCCTGATCGGCCGAGGCGCGCTCGCGCGCCCGGCGCCGAACGGCACGGTCCTGCTTCTCCCTTGTGGAGGGGGCACCCCAACCCAACTCGCCGTACAATGCGCGCCATGCCAGATCTCAAGGGAATCCCCGTCGTTCCGGAGCTCTCCCGGGCCCGGAGCGGTGAAAAATACTTGACGCCCCAAGGGTTTACGGCCATTCGCGACGGCATCAAGGCGCGCGACGAGGCCGCTCCGGCCGCGCTGCCGCGCAAGCCGCCCTGGCTGCGCGCGAAGGCGCCGGCTGGCGAGGGCTTCTCGGCCGTGAAGAGCATCGTGCGGGAGCATCGCCTCGCCACGGTGTGCGAAGAGGCCAAGTGCCCGAACATCGGGGAATGCTGGAACGCCGGCACCGGCACCATCATGTTGATGGGCGCGGTGTGTACGCGCGCGTGCCGCTTCTGTTCCGTGGATACGGGCAACCCCCGTGGCTGGCTCGATGCCGAAGAGCCGCAGAACGTGGCGCACACCGTCGAGCTCATGGGCCTGAAGTACGTCGTCCTCACATCAGTGAATCGTGACGACCTGCCGGATGGCGGCGCGAAGCACTACGCGGATTGCATCCGTGCCATCAAGCAGCGCCGGCCCGACACCGCGGTCGAGGCGCTCACGCCGGATTTCCAGGGCGTGCTCGCGGACGTGGAAACGGTGGTCGATTCCGGTCTCGAAGTGTTTGCGCAGAACGTCGAGACGGTGCGTCGTCTCACGCATCCCGTGCGTGATCCGCGCGCGAGCTACGAGCAGACGTTGAAGGTCCTGGAGCATGCGAAGCGCCACAATCCTCGCGTGCTCACGAAGACGAGCCTGATGCTCGGCCTCGGTGAGACAGATGAAGAGATCGCCGAAACCATGGTCGACCTCCGCGCCATCAACGTGGACATCCTCACGCTCGGCCAGTATCTGCGCCCCACCGTGAACCATCTGCCCGTGCAGCGCTTCGTGACTCCGGAGGAGTTCGACCGCTATCGCCAGTGGGCTCTTGCGCGTGGCTTCCTCGAATGCGTGTCCGGTCCGCTCGTGCGGTCGAGCTACCGCGCGGAGCAGGTGCTGAACCGAAACAACGCCGGCCTGGACAACGGCGCGCTCGCAGCGAGCCGCTAGCGCCGGCGCGGGTGGCCAGCGTGGCGCTTCCCACTTCCAGCTTTGCCAGCGTCGCGGCATGCGCGACGCATGTGCCAGGCGCGCGCCCGGGCGTGCCGGCGCCCGTGATCAGACAGCTGGGGCTGGTCGAATACGAGCCCACCTGGCGCGCGATGCAGCGGTTCACCGACGAACGCACTGCAGAGACCGCCGACGAAATCTGGTTTCTCGAGCATCCCCCTGTTTTCACGCTCGGCATGAACGCGAAGCCCGAGCACGTGCTGGCTCCCGGAAACATTCCGGTCGTGCAGATCGATCGGGGCGGGCAGGTCACGTATCACGGGCCGGGTCAGCTCGTCGTGTATCCGCTGATCGACCTGCGGCGTGCGGGCCTCGGCGTGCGGGATCTCGTGACCGCGCTCGAGCGCGCGATCATCGAGTACGCGGCGGAGTCCGGCATCGCCGCCGAGTGCCGCCGCAATGCACCCGGCGTGTATGTGAATGGAAACAAGCTGGCGAGCGTGGGCATTCGCATCCGGCGCGGCTCGAGCTATCACGGCATCGCGCTGAACGTGAATCTCGACGCTGAGCCGTTCACGCGCATCAACCCGTGCGGCTACGCGGGCCTGCAGGTGACGAGGCTCGTTGATCTCGGTGGCGCTCGAACCGTCGATGCGGCAATCGCGGGTCTGCAGCCGCACCTGCTGCGGACGCTGGGATTCTCGAACGACTGAGCATGCATAACCGGTGTGTCACCACACCGCGACTGACTTCTTAACCTCCCCTACCTAGGATTCCCCGCCCCGGAACTCGCTTTCCGCGATTTCTTGTGCGCAACGTGATGCAAAATTGCTTCATTGCGCCATCACGAAATAAGGAAATGCTATGAGGCTCCAAACAGGACTGGCTGGTGCCGCAATCGTACTGGCGCCATTGAGCTCCGCTCTCGCGCAGACGCCCCCGCCGACGGACCCCGCTGTTCTCCTGCAGCGACTGGAAGAAGCCGAGCAGCGAATCAAGGTGCTCGAACGCAAGATCGAATTGGACAAGGAAGCGGCCACTGCGGCCGCGGCCTCCACGCCGCAGGTCAGGGCGGGCGGCACGCGCTATTCCATCGGCAACGCAGACGGCTCGAGCTTCGTGCGCTTCCGTGGTGTCTTGCAGGCAGACGGACGCCACTTCGAGGGCGACGGGAGCCCCGCAACCTCGAACCAGTGGCTTCTGCGTCGCGTGCGCCCGATCGTGGAAGGCACACTCGTCAACATCTATGACTTCCGCATCACGCCGGATTTCGGCGGCGGCCGTGCGGTGGTTCAGGACGCCTACATCACCGCGCGCCTGCAGACGTGGGCGGCTCTGACGTTCGGCAAGTTCAAGCAGCAGATTGGTCTCGAGCGCATCCAGTCCGCCACGGACCTGCGCTTCATCGAGCGCGGGTTCCCCACGTCGCTCCTTCCCAATCGCGACATCGGCGTGATGGCGAGTGGCGACATCGGCAGTGGCAAGATCGCTTACAGCATCAGCTACACGAACGGTGTGCTCGACGGCGCCAGCTCAGAGAACCTTCCCACGCCCGACAACGAGAGCGATGCGAAGGGCGACATTTCCGCGCGCGTGTTCTTCCAGCCCTTCCTCACTTCGGATTCGTTCGCGCTGCGCGGGCTCGGCTTCGGCATCGCTGCGACCTATGTGGACTTCACATCGAGCCCCGCCAACCCGCTGCTGCCTTCGTATCGCACGCCCGGCCAGGCAACGTTCTTCAGCTACCGTGCGTCGACGGCCGCTTCCGACACGGCCCCGGCGGTGAACGGTGCGTTCGCGGCCGGCCAGCGCCTGCGCTACACGCCGCAGTTCTATTACTACTACAACAATATCGGGCTGCTGGGTGAGTACGCAGTGGTGTCGCAGGATGTGGCTCGCACCGTCGGCGCGGTCACGAGATCCGATACGCTAGACAACAAGGCGTGGCAGCTGCAATTCTCGTGGCTGGTCACTGGTGAAGAAGAGACGTTCCGCAGCCCGGTTCCGGCGACGACCTTCCAGCCCGGCGCGCCCGGCTGGGGCGCGTGGGAGCTGGTCGCGCGTGTGCAGGAGCTCAAGATCGACGACCTGGCGTTCGCCGAGGGCGCGGCCTCCTATGCGAATCCGGCCACGGCCGCACGCAGGGCCCGGTCCGCCGGCCTTGGCGTGAACTGGTACCTGAACCAGAACGTCAAGTGGTCCGTCAACTACGAGCAGACGCAGTTCGATGGCGGCGCGGCCGATGGCGGCGACCGTCCGGACGAGAAGGCGCTCTTCACCCGCGTCGGGCTCGGGTTCTAGGGTCCGCGGCACAACCGATTTCTACGGAGATTCAGAGCAATGTCACTCAAGAAATGGTTTGGCGCGGCGGCTCTCGCCGCGGTGATAGCCATCAGCGCGGGCCCTGCGGCGCAGGCGGCCGGCAGCGTCACGCTGCTCAACGTTTCATACGACCCCACGCGCGAGCTGTACGTTGATTTCAACGCCGCGTTCGCGAAGTACTGGAAAGAGAAGACCGGGCAGGACGTGAAGATCAACCAGTCGCATGGCGGCTCGGGCCGCCAGGCGCGCTCGGTCATCGACGGTCTGCCTGCCGATGTCGTCACCCTCGCTCTCGCGGTGGACATAGATGCCATCGCCCAGCAGGGCAAGCTGCTGCCGGTGAACTGGGAAAGCCGGCTGCCGGACAACAGCGCGCCGTACACGTCGACCATCGTGTTCCTCGTGCGCAAGGGCAACCCCAAGGGCATCAAGGACTGGGGGGACCTCATCAAGCCGGGTATCGGCGTGATCACGCCCAACCCGAAGACCTCGGGCGGCGCGCGCTGGAACTATCTCGCCGCGTGGGGCTGGGCGCTCAAGCAGCCGGGCGGCAACGAGGAGACCGCGAAGGAGTACCTGACGAAGCTCTTCAAGAACGTGCCCGTGCTCGACACGGGGGCGCGCGGCTCGACGACCACGTTCGTCCAGCGCGGCATCGGCGATGTGCTCCTGGCGTGGGAGAACGAAGCGCTCCTCGCCATCAAGGAGCTCGGTCCGGACAAGGTGGAGATCGTCATCCCTTCGGTCAGCATCCTGGCGGAGCCTTCCGTCGCGGTGGTCGACAAGGTGGTGCTGCGCCGGGGCACGCGCGAGGTGGCCACGGAGTACCTCAAGTACCTCTACACCAAGGAAGGGCAGGAGATCGTGGCCAAGAACTACTACCGGCCGCGCGATCCCGAAGTGGCGGCGAAGTACGCCGCCCAGTATCCGAAACTGAATCTCGTGAACATCAAGGACTTCGGCGGCTGGGGCGCCGCGCAGAAATTGCACTTCGGCGACAAGGGCATCTTCGACCAGATCACCTCGCAATAGACCGCAGGCGCTTCGCGACTCGAACAACGAATCTGGCCGCCGGAAGCGATTCCGGCGGCTCGCGACCGGTCCTTCGGGGGGCGCGGAAGGTCGGGTCGTCCGATCAATTTGTTACTTAGTTATAACCGACCGGTCCTGACGCTACGGATGAGCCCCGGTAGCATTGCCGCCCTATGTCCATCACCCTCGATCAGGTTACCAAGCGGTATCAGGGCCTTCCGGTCGTCAACGACGTCTCCGTCGAGATCGGCGACGGCGAGTTCTTCGTTCTGCTGGGGCCGAGCGGCAGCGGCAAGAGCACGCTCCTGCGCGCCATTGCCGGCCTGACCGGTGTCGACCATGGCCGCATCGCCCTTCACGGGCGGGACGTCACGCATACCGCGGCTCGTGAACGGGGTGTGGGCCTCGTCTTCCAGAACTACGCGCTGTTCCGGCACATGACGGTGGCGGACAACATCGAGTTCGCCCTGCGCGTCCGGCGCATGAAGCGGGCGGACCGCACGGCGCGCCGGAAGGAGCTGCTGCGGCTCGTTTCCCTCGAGGGCATGGATGAGCGTCTGCCCGCCCAGCTCTCCGGCGGCCAGCAGCAGCGAGTGGCCGTTGCGCGCGCTCTTGCGCACAAGCCCGAAGTGCTCCTGCTCGACGAGCCGTTCGGCGCCCTGGACGCGAAGATTCGCGAGGAGCTGCGTCGGACCATCCGCCAGGTGCAGCGGGAGCTCGGGATCACCACCGTGCTCGTGACGCATGACCAGGAGGAGGCGTTCGCCCTCGCGGACCGGATCGGCGTCATGAATCTCGGCCGCCTGCTGGAGATGGGCAAGCCGGACGAGCTCTACACGCGGCCCGCCACGCGCTTCGTGGCTACCTTCCTCGGGGCCGCCAACCTGCTCCTCGCGCGCCAGTCGAAGAACGGCGTGCACTTCGGAACCCTGCCTTCGAGCTCGAGCGCCGTGAACGGCTCGCCGCGGGGTCGCGAGCGTGAGGTCGTGGCCGTGCTGCGGCCGGAGGAAGTCGAGCTCGGGCCGTCGCGCGAGGCGCTGGGCGGCAGCTACATCGCGGCGGGCATCGTGGACGAGATCGTGTTCACCGGCGCGCTGGAGCGCATGCGCGTGCGCCTGGTGAGTGGACCAGAAGAAGTACAGCTCGCGCGCGTCGACAATGGTCACGGCGCCTTCCTCGAGGTCACCCGCACGCAGCCCGAGCAACGCGCATTCGCGGTGCAGGTCGGTCAGAACGTCGCCATCGGTGTTCGGCGCGTTCACGTGCTGCCCACTCCGTTGTCCAGCTTCACCGCCTACGCACCGAGCGAAAGTGAGCTGGAAATCCTGAGCCGGCAGCCTCTGCTCGTGGAGCTGGCCGCGCGCATGAAGACCCGCGTCGCCGCGCGCATCGAGCCGGCCCTGGCCGCGGGCACGGGCAACTGCTCGGGCGAGGGCAAGTTCTCGGGTTCCGCGGTCATCGCCGCGCGCCCGGACGCCCTGAAGAACATCGAATGCCTGCTGGAACGGGGAGCCGAAGAAGTCTTCGTGCTGCCGCCGAACGCGAATTCTCCCCAGCGGGTGCTCATTCACTGGGCAGATGAAGACGCGCGCACCGCGACGCTCGCCGTCTCCGCCAGCCTCCTGCGGCACCTTTCCGCCGAAGCCATCTACGTGGACGTGAAGCCCGACAGCACGCCCGACGCGGAGCGCCCGCAAGGCATGCGCGCGCTGCTGGATGCGCGCTCGGAAGCCCAGGCCGTGCACGGCCTCGAAATGCGCACGGAGCTCCGGTTCGGCGAAGTGACGAGCGAGCTCGCGCGCCAGTTGAGCGACCACACGGATCAGCTGCTGATCCTGGGCGTGTCACGCATCTCCAATCTCGCGCAGCGTTTCGGCTCGCTGCTGTCGGCCGCGCAGCGCTGGCCCGTGCTGGTGGTATATCGAGAGGCCGAGGCGCAGCCTTGAGCACGGCCACGCTCGTCAAACCGCTTCGGCAACCGAGCGTGCTGCCCGGCTTCGGCCTCACGTTCGGCTTCACCACCTTTTTCCTGAGCGCAATCGTGCTGCTGCCCCTGGCGGCGCTCGTATTGATGGCGGCGAAGCTCTCGTGGCGCGAGTTCTTCGAGGTCATCTTCGATGCGCGCGCCGTGGGCTCCTACCGGCTGTCGTTCGGCGCCTCGCTGCTGGCGGCGACCATCAACCTGGTGTTCGGGTTCATCATCGCCTGGACGCTCGTGCGCTACGAGTTCCCGGGCAAGAAGATCATCGATGCGCTCATCGACATGCCGTTCGCGTTGCCGACGGCGGTGTCGGGTATCGCGCTCACGTCGGTGTTCGCGCAGAACGGCTGGATTGGCCAGTACCTGGAACCATTCGGCATTCGCGTGGCGTACACGTGGATCGGCGTCACCGTGGCGCTCACCCTCATCGGAATGCCCTTCGTGGTGCGCACCGTGCAGCCGGCAATCGCCGAGGTGCAGAGGGATCTCGAAGATGCCGCCGAGACGCTCGGCGCCGGGCGGCTCCACATCTTCCGCCGCATCATCCTGCCCACCGTGCTGCCGGCCCTGCTCACGGGCTTCACGCTCGCGTTCGCCCGCGCCGTGGGTGAGTACGGCTCGGTGATCTTCATTTCGGGCAACCTGCCCATGAAGACGGAGATCACGCCCCTGCTCATCGTCATCAAGCTCGAGGAGTTCGACTACAAGGGCGCGGCGGCTCTCGGGACCGTGATGCTCTTCATTTCGTTCGTGATGCTGCTCGCCATCAACCTGTTGCAGGCGTGGGGCCGCAGGCGGCACCTGGGAGCGGCGCGCTGATGCCCGCCGCGAACCGCGCGAAGGAGATCTTCCTCGACGAGCACGCCACCCGGCCGGGGCGTGACACGATCATGACCGTGGTGGCGCGCGCCTTCTTCATCGGGGTGTCGCTCGTCTTCCTGGCCGCGCTGCTCTTCGCGCCGCTGATCACCGTGTTCACGATGGCGCTCGAGAAGGGCTTCGAGGCCTATCTGCACGCCTTCTCGGATGCGGACACCGCCGCTGCCATCCGCCTCACGCTGATCACGGCCGCCGTGGTGGTGCCGCTCAACACGCTCTTCGGGCTCGCGGCGGCCTGGTCCATCGCGAAGTTCGAGTTCCGGGGCAAGGAGTTCCTGCTCACGCTCATCGATCTGCCGCTCGCCGTGTCGCCCGTGATCTCGGGCCTGGTGTACGTGCTCATGTTCGGCCTGCAGGGCTGGTTCGGTCTCTGGCTGCAGGAACACGACATCAGCATCATCTTCGCGCTACCGGGCATCATCCTCGCGACGATGTTCGTCACGTTCCCGTACGTGGCGCGCGAGCTCATCCCGCTGATGCAGCAGCTCGGCAACGACGAGGAAGAGGCCGCCATCACGCTCGGCGCCGGCGGCTGGATGACGTTCTTCCGCGTGACGCTGCCGAAGGTGCGTTGGGGTCTGGTCTACGGCGTCATTCTCTGCAACGCTCGCGCCATGGGCGAGTTCGGCGCGGTCTCGGTGGTGTCGGGGCACATCCGCGGGCTCACCAACACCATGCCGCTGCACATCGAGATCCTCTATAACGAGTACAACTTTGTCGGTGCGTTCGCGGTGGCGTCCCTCCTCACGCTGCTGGCCGTCCTGACGCTCGTCGTCAAGACCCTGGTCGAGCGGACGGGCTACAAGGGGCACTGAGGCCCCATGTTCGAACGCCTTCGCCAGCTCGCGACCCGCTTGCGCTTCGATCCGCGCAAGGCAGGGCTCGGGTGGTCACTGGCCGCCATCAACGTCGGCATCGTCGTGCTCGTCGTCACGGGCATCTCGATCTCCGCCGTCGGCATGCTCCGGGACCTGGCCGATGAGCAGGGCAAGGCGCGAGTGCAGCTCGCCGGCGCCATCGCTCGCGAAGATCTGCGTCGCATGGGTGAAGACGCGCTCTCTTCCGCACGCGTGCTCGCGGAACGGCCCGCGCTCCTGCGCCTTCTGGCGGAGAACCGAATCGAGGCCATTCCGCCGCTGCTGCGTCGCTTCTGCGAAACGGGGGGCATCGATGCCTGCGCCGTGTTCGAAGGCGATCGACTCGTGGCGCAGGCGGGGGCGCCTGTCCCGTGGGCCGATGTCGTCACCGCGAATTCGGAGCAGGGCGAGCGGTTCCTGGCGGTTCCCGCCGGCGCGGCATACCCGCTGCTCGGCGCAGTGACGCCGCTGGGCACCCGGCCGGGCTCGCGTGTCTTCATCGTGCGGCTGCTCGACCCGGAGCTCGCGAAGACCATCAGCCAGCACGTGGGTCTCGATGTGCGGCTCATCAACTATCGGGAGTTCACCTCCGCACCCGTCGACAATTTCACGCCGCTGCATGCCGCCGGGCTGGCGGATGGCCGCTCGGCCGTGCAACGTGTCGGGCCGCTCGATCTGTATGCGTCGAGCTTTCCGGTGTTCGCGTCCACCGGCGAAGCGATCGTGCTCATCGAGACACGCTTGCCTGCGGCGGACATCGACAACTCGGCGAGCCGGCTCATCCGGCGGCTGGTGATCACGGCGATCGTGCTCTCGCTGCTGGCCGTGCTGGCGGGCGTCATTCTGGGCCAGCTGGTTGCCGCGCCCATCCAGCTGCTGACAGAATCCGCGGTCAGACTCGGCCAGGGGGACTTCTCCACGTCCATTCCGCCCGGCGGCCCGGCGGAGGTCGGCGCCCTCGCGCGTACCATGGAGGACATGCGACGCAACCTCGTGGATCTCACGGGCACGCTCCGTCGTCACGAGGCCGAAGCCCAGGCCGTGCTGAGCGGCATCGTCGAGGGCGTCTACGCGGTCGACAAGAATCGCACCATCCGATACCTCAACCCCCAGGCGGCAAAGCTGCTCAACATGCAGGCCGAGGACGCGGTGGGCCGCTTCTGTGGCGACGTGCTGCAGCCACGGCCGCAAAACGGGCGGCGGCCCTGCGATTTCAATTGTCCCATCCTGCAGGCGCGGGTCGAGGGCAGTGCGAAAGCCGTCGAGAGCTTGCAGAGCGACCGGGGTCTGCGCACCACGGTCATCACCAGCTCGGGTGCCACGGAAGGCCTGCAAGTCCAGGTGATCCGCGACGAGACGGAGCTCGAAGCCGTGCGCCGCGCGCGTGATACGGTGCTGGCGAACATCTCGCATGAGTTCCGTACGCCGCTCGCGGCCCAGCTCGCCTCCATCGAGCTGCTGCGGGAAGGCCTGACTACCATGGGGTTGGATGACCAGCGGCAGCTCGTACAATCCCTGGAGCGCGGGACGTTGCGCCTCACGCAGCTCATCGACAACCTGCTCGAAAGCGTGCGTATCGAGTCGGGGCAGCTCAGTATCCGGCGGCAGAGCGTGGAGTTCGACGCCGTCATCGAGGATGCGCGGGCGCTCATCGGCTCCCTGCTCGTGCAGCGGGGTCAGCGGCTCGACGTCGCCATTCCCGAAGGCCTGCCGCTCATCGACGGTGACGCCCAGCGGCTGACGCAGGTGTATGTGAACCTCATCGCCAACGCGAGCAAGTTCGCTCCCGAATCGAGCATCATCCGGGTGGGAGCGGCGGCCGTGGAGGGCAGAGTGGTGACCTGGGTGGAGGATGAAGGCCCCGGGATGCCCGAAGGCGCCGACGCGTCGATCTTCGAGCGTTTTCGCCGCGGCCCGGAAGTGGAGCCGGAACCGGGCGGGCTCGGGCTCGGACTGTGGATCGTCAAGTCCATCGTGGATCGTCACGGTGGCGAGATAACGGCCGTTCGAACGGCCGAAGGCCGCACGCGCTTCAGCGTGACGTTGCCTGCGGAGATCGCTGAATGAAAGTGCTGATCGCGGACGACGATCGCGACCTGCTGGGGCTGATCGCGTTCACACTGACCCAGGCCGGGTACCTCGTCGTGAAGGCGGGGGACGGGCCTTCGGCCATCCACGCCTTCGAGGGTGAAGGGCCGGATCTCGCCGTGCTCGACATCAACATGCCCGGAGCGAGCGGCTTCCAGGTGTGCGAAGCCATCCGGTCGAAATCGCGTATCCCGATCATGATGCTGACCGTGCGCGGGGAGGAAGAAGACCTCATTCGCGCGCTCGATCTGGGCGCCGACGACTACCTCACCAAGCCCTTCAGCCCGCGCACCCTGCTCGCGCGCATCAAGGCGCTGCTCCGTCGCGCGGGCATCGAATCTTCCGCGCCCGTTGCGGCCGGCCGCCTCGCGCTCGATGCGCAGGAGCACACGGTGCGCATCAGCGGCGGCCCGCCCGTGCGGCTCACGAAACTCGAGCTGCGCCTGCTGCAGATGCTGCTGGCGAACGTCGGGCGCACGGTGACGTCCGATCGGCTGCTCATCCAGGTGTGGGGCCATCGCAATTCAGGCGATCGGCAGCTGCTCAAGCAGCTCGTCCACCGCCTGCGTCAGAAGATCGAAGCGGACCCGGCCGCGCCGCAGTTGCTGCAGACCTCGGCGGGCACGGGCTACAAGCTCGTCGTCGATTGACGATGGCGCCTGCTCACACCCGCTATATGACCATGATCACGCCTTCGCTCGCCGTGAGGTCCGTGGCGAGCGCCACGACCTGTTCGCGGCTTTCGGCGCGGATCGTGTAGGAGATAGAGAGGAAGTTGCCGTTCTCGCTCAGGCGCTCGGTGATGCGGTCCGCCTCCACGTTCGGCGCGTGCTTCAGCACCACCGCGTGAATGCGCGCGCGGAACTCCGGCGAGGGGCGGCCGACGACCTTGATGGGGTAATCCGTAGGAAACGTCAGCAGCTCACCGGACGTCGGCGTCTCACCGGGAAGCTTCGGGGTATTGTCGTCGAGCTCGCTCATGGCACTCTTCGTTGGATCGGCCTCGCACGCTTGCCCGGTGTTCACCAGGGCTCGCTCGCGAGCTCCTGTTTGTAACGCTCCAGCGCATCCCGCACGCGACGATACACTGGCCCCACCTTGCCGGAGCCGACGGCCTTGCCGTCGAGCGTGGTGACGGCAGACATCTCACGCACGGCGGCCGTCAACCAGATTTCATCCGCGCCACGCAGCTCCGCTTCCGTGACGCGCACTGCCCGATGTGGAATGCCGAGACGTACAGCGAGTTCCTCGACGACGCCGCGCGTCGTGCCGGGCAGGATACGACGCGAATTGGGCGGCGAGCGAATCTCGCCGTTCAGCACGACGTGCACGGCTGACGACGACGCTTCCATGAGCTCGCCATCGCGCAGAAGAATGGTCTCGCTCGCGTTCGCATCCACCGCCAATTGGCGCAGCAACACGTTGGCGAGGAGCGAAATGGACTTGATGTCACAGCGCGCCCATCTCGTGTCCTGCGCGGTGACGCACGCCACGCCGCTGGCCTGCGCGGTGGCGCTTGGTGTGGGGAACGGGGCGGCGAAGGCGAACACGGTGCGGGGAACGTCCGGCAGCGGCGCGTGGTTGCGCCCGCGCTCGGCCCCACGCGTCACCTGCCAGTAGACGTACTGGTCCGCCGCGCCATTGGGCGCGATGAGTTTCCTGATGATGTCGTGCCACTGCTCACGGGTGTGCGGATCCTCCATGCGGATTTCCGCGAGGCTGCGTGTGAGCCGCTGCGCGTGAGCGCCGAACCGGAACGGGCGCCCGGCATAGACGGGCATCACTTCATACGCGCCGTCTGCATACAGGAATCCGCGGTCGAAGGGCGAGATGCGGGCTTCGTCGATCGGCAGGAAGCTGCCGTTCAGATAGCAGAGTGGATAGGGCTCGGCCACGCGTCAGAACCAGAGGGCGATGCTGTCCACCATTCTGGTCCACAGCCCGCCTTCCGGCACGGCCTTCAACGGGTACAGCGGCACCTTCGCAACGGTTTCGCCGTTCTGTGTCGTGACCGTGAGCTCGCCCACGGCCTTGTTCGCCGCGAGCGGCGCGATGAGCGGCTCCCGCAGGGTGGCGGTGGATTTGAGGTTGGCGGCCTCGCCGCGGCCCACGATGACATGAACGTCCTGCAGCACGCCGACCGCAGCGGTCTCGCCATCTGCCTTGTACACACGCGGCTGCAGAATCGTGTCACCGCGCGACTTCACCTTCGCGCTCTCGTAGAACGTGTAGCCGTAGTTCAGCAGGGCGGCGCTTCCATCCTCACGCGCTCTTACGGAAGGCATGCCCATGACCACGCTGATGAGCCGCATGTTGTCCCGCTTCGCGGAGGTCACGAGGCAGTAGCCGGCGGACTCGGTGTGGCCGGTCTTCAGCCCGTCCACCGAAGGATCCCGCGCCAGCAGGCCGTTGCGGTTCGGCTGCTTGATCTTGTTCCAGGTGAACTCGCGGATGGAGTAGTAGGCGTAGAACTCCGGGAACTCACGAATGATCGCGCGGCTCAGGGTGGCGATGTCCCGCGCCGTCGTGTAGTGGCTGGCGCCGGGCAGCCCGGCGGCGTTCTCCCAGTTCGATCCCTTCATGCCGAGGCGCTTCGAGTACTCGTTCATGAGCTGCGCGAACGCGGGCTCGCTGCCGCCCACCCGCTCGGCCAGCGCGATGGTCGCGTCATTGCCGGACTGGACGATCATGCCCTTGATGAGCGCTTCCACCGGCACCTGCGTGCCCACCTGCACGAACGTGCGCGAGCCTTCCGCCTTCCAGGCGTGCTGGCTGATCGTGACGAGCTCGTCGAGCTTCAGGCGATTTTCCTTCAGCGCCTTGAACACCGCGTAGGCCGTCATGAGCTTGGTGATGCTCGCCGGCTCCATGCGCTCGTCGGCGCGATGCTCGCCGAGCACCTTGCCGCTGTCGTAGTCCACGAGGATGTACGACCGCGCATCGAGGGCTGGTGCCTTGGGGATGGGGACGGCGGCCAGGGCCGAAGCGACAGCGAACACGGAGACGAACAGGAAACCTAAGGCAGCAAGCGAGCGGCGCATCCGCGGCGACCCCCAGATGAATGACGAAGGGAAGAAGACTCGAAGGCCGAGGATTCTAGCGGACCCGCGCCCGTTAGTCCGTGGCAAGCCGCACATCGCTGATGCCCATTGCGTTCAGTCTGGCGGCCATCCTGTCGAACTCGGCGGTGCTCGTGATGGGGCCGGCGCGCACGCGGAACATCCTTGGCGTGCTGCCATCCGGTGGCGCCTGCACGAACGCGCTGGAGATGCCGCCGGCCTTCAGGCGCTCCACCAGTCGTTTCGCGTTCGATTCATCCACGAAGGCACCGGCTTGTACGTACAGCGTCGGGGGTGGGGCCTCTTCCGCGCGTGTGAGCCCGGCCGGTTCCGACGGCGTGAGGGTGCGCACTTCGACGAGCGTCGTGCCGTCGCGGAGCATGTCGAGCTTTGCCGCAGCCGTATACGAAAGATCGATGATGCGGTTCTTGGCGAACGGCCCGCGGTCGTTGATGCGCACGACGACGGTCTTGCCGTTGCGGAGGTTCGTCACCCGGGCATAGGCGGGCAGCGGCAGCGTCTTGTGGGCGGCGGTCATGGCGTACATGTCGTATGGCTCGCCCATGGAAGTCTGCTCACCGTGAAAGGTGGGGCCGTACCAGGACGCCACCCCGCGCTCCACATACCCCTCGGCCGTGGGCAGCACGGCGTATCGCTTGCCGAGCACCGTGTAGAAGGCCGGATTCCCGCGCTTGCTGCGTGGCTCGATTTTGGGCACAGCGTCCGGAACGGCGTTGATGTCGGCCGGTGGCTTCGCGCTCGGCGGAGGGACCGGCTGCATCACCGGGGGCGCATGGGGCGGGGGCGGCGCGCGGCGGCCGGAGGTCGAGCATGCGGTCAGCAGCGCGGCCAGCATGACCGCGGCGACCAGCCCCCCCGCCGCCCTCAAGGCGGTGTCGCCCTGCGCATGCGCTGGGCGATGGCTTCCGCGAGGTCATTCACCGCCATGGCGTATTTCACGCTGCGGTTGTACTTCGTGATGACCTCGAAGTTGCGGAAGCCCACGCGATACGCCGGCCCGTCCCGCTGTTCGGCGGAAACGAGCATCACGGGCGTGTCGCGCGGCGCGCTGGTTCTGGTTTGAACTCCCTGCATCGCGAGGGATTCGAGTGTCTGGTCGAGCCTGAGGTTCCGCGTGTCGATCGTGAAGGTCGGCTCGGGGTCGAGCTCCACTTCGGCCAGCACCGGCCCGCCGGGCTCCCAGCCGTGCTCGCGGAAGTAGTTCGCGGTGCTTGCGATCACATCGTCCCAGGTGCCCCACAGATCCCGCTTCTTGTCGCCGTTCTCGTCCACCGCGAACCGGCGATAGCTCGAAGGCATGAACTGCGAGCCGCCCATGGCGCCCGCGTACGAGCCGAGCGCCTTCTTCGGGTCGAGCGATTCCTCGCGGGTCAGGAGCACGAATTCCTCGAGCTCCTTGCGGAAGAATTCACTGCGGGGCGGGTAGTCGAACGCCAGGGTCGCAAGCGCATCGAGCACGCGGTAGCGGCCCATGATGCGGCCGTACCGGGTCTCCACGCCGATGATGGCGACGATGTATTCCGGGGCGACGCCGCGTTCCTTCGCGATGCGCTCGAGGCTCTTGCGGTGGGTCTTCCAGAAGTCCACGCCCTGCGCGATGCGGTCTTCCGTCAGAAAGCGCTCGCGATACTCCCACCATTCGATGACGCGCTCGGCCGGAGTGCTGATGAGCTCCACGATCTTCGGCTGAGGCTGGGCCTGGGCGATGAGCCGCGAGACGGCCGCACGGCTCAACTCGTGACGTTGGGCCACATCGTCGATGAACGATTTGATCTCCGGCCGCTCGAGATCGAACCGGTCTGGTGGTGGAGTAACAGTCGACTCCGCTCGCGCTGACCCCAGCGCGACCGCCACAGCCAGCACGGCTAGCAGTCTCTGTATCACTGGTGACTACGACCCGATCAGTTTTCGGTGCGAGTACAGTGACATGAGAATACCGAAGCCGGCCAGCAGGGTCACCATCGATGTGCCGCCGTAGCTGACGAGCGGCAGCGGCACACCCACGACCGGCAGCAGCCCGCTCACCATGCCCGCGTTGATGAACACGTACACGAAGAATGTCAGCGAGAGGCTGCCGGCGAGCAGGCGGGCGAAGGTGTCCTGCATCTGCATGGAAAGGTAGATGGCCCGCCCGACCACGAAAAGATACAACCCGAGCAGGATGGCGAGGCCGACCAGCCCGAACTCCTCGCCGATGACCGCGAAAATGAAGTCCGTGGAGCGCTCGGGCAGGAATTCGAGCTGCGCCTGGCTGCCGTTCATCCAGCCCTTGCCGAAGGGCCCGCCGGAGCCGATCGCGATCTGGGACTGGATGATGTGATAGCCCGCGCCCAGGGGGTCGTTCTGGGGGTCCAGGAACGTGAGCACGCGCTTGCGCTGGTAGTCGTGCAGGAAGCTCCACCCGAACCAGGCGCCGATCACCGCGAGACCGACGAGGCTCAGCATGATGCGGATCTGCAGCCCGGCCATGACGATGACGAGCATGCCCGCGATCGCGATCAGCGTGCCGGTGCCCAGATCCGGCTGGGCCACGACGAGCCCCACAGGGATGAACACCAGCGCCGTCAGCACACCGAGCGATGTGGGCGAGGGCGGCAGAGCGCGCTCGTGCAGATACCAGGCGCACATCATGGGCACGGCGAGCTTCATGAGCTCGGAGGGCTGGAAGCGCACGAAACCCAGGTCGAGCCAGCGTTGCGCGCCTTTGCCGATGTAGCCGATGAGGTCCACGATCAGGAGCAGCACGATGCCGAGCGCGAACAGCCAGGGGGAGGTGCGGCGCAGGAAGTTCGGGTTCACCTGCGCGAGCACGAGCATCGCGACCGTGCCCATGCCCATGCGGATGCCCGCGCGGATGACCGTCCCGATGTCCTGACCGGACGCGCTGTACAGCACCACGAGACCATAGGCTGCGACGAGCGCGAGGCCGATGAGCAGGGGGCCATCGAGTTTCAGGGCCCCCAGCAGGCGCGCGGTGCCTGTGAGCGTTCGCTGGGTGCGCGAGCCGGACGTGACTTCTTCGTACATCATGCTGGGAGCACCTTCATTCCTCGTCCGGCGTCTCGTTTTCGAGGGCTGCGGCGCTGCCGACCGGCCCGGAGGGCACCCTCGTGCGCGGCGGCGGTGTCACGGACGTGACGCCCGGCGGCAGGGGTACTTTCAGCTTGCCGCTGGCATCCAGAAGATAGGTGTCCAGCACCTTGCGCGCGATGGGGGCCGCGCCGGTGGCGCCGAACCCGCCGTTCTCGACGAGGACGGCGACGGCGATGCGCGGCGCTTCGGCAGGCGCGAAGGCGATGAACCACGAGTGATCGCGCAGGCGGTCCGATACCGTTTTCTGGTTGTCCACCCGCTCGTTCTGGCCGATGGTGAACACCTGCGCCGTACCCGTCTTGCCGGCGATGGTGTACGTCATGTTCCTTCCGGCGCTGGCGGCGGCCGTGCCGCGGGGCCTCAGTGCGCCTTCCATGCCTTCGTGCACGACCTGCCACTGTTCCGGCGTGACGGCCTTGATGTCGTCGGACTGCGCGGGGGCGAGGTACCGGACCTGCCCGCTGACGGGGTCCCGCAGGCCGTTCACGAGGCGTGGTTTGAACGACTTGCCGCGGTTCGCGAGGATCGTGGTGTAGTGCGCGAGCTGCAGCGGCGTCACCAGGAAGTAGCCCTGGCCGATGCCGAGGTTCACCGTCTCGCCCGGAAACCAGACCTGGTCCTGCGGCTTCGAGAACGCCTTGCGCTTCCATTCGCGGGACGGCAGCAACCCGCCTTTCTCACCGCCGATGTCGATGCCTGTGGGGCTGCCGAAGCCGAACGGCGCGAGGAACGAGCTGATGCGGTCGACGCCCAGCCGATTCGCCAGGTCGTAGTAGTAGACGTCGCAGGAGCGGGCGATGGAGGAGCGCAGATCCACGTTCCCATGACGGCCCGAGCGCCCCTCGCGGAACATGCGGCTGCTTCCGGGCAGGCGGAACACGCCGCCGCAGAAGCGATGCGCGTCCGGATCCACCTCGTGATAGGCGAGGCCGGCGAGGGCCATCGCGGGCTTGATCGTCGAGCCGGAAGGATAGGTGCCGCGCAGCGCCCGGTTGATGAGGGGCAGATCGACGTTCTCGTTCAGCGCCGCGTACTCGGCGCGGGTCAGGCCGCGGCCGAAGAGGTTCGGGTCGAACCCGGGCATGCTCACGAGCGCGATGACGTCGCCGTTGTTCGGGTCGATGGCCACCACGGCGCCGCGCCGGCCGGCCAGGCCGTCTTCGGCGGCGCGCTGCGATGCGAAATCCAGGGTGGTGATGAGGTCGGAGCCGGCCGCCGGCGCGCGGACGCGAAGGTCCGGCTCGAGCGCGCCCTGCTTGCGGACCGATCGGCCCTGCGCGTTGACGAGCACTTCACGGAAGCCGTTCGTGCCGTGCAGCTCCTTTTCATAGGCGCTCTCGATACCCAGCTTGCCGATGAGCGTGGTGCCCGAATAGGCCGCCCGGTCGATGCGCGCCATGTCCTGTTCGCTGATGGCGGCCACGTAGCCGAGCGCGTGCACGGCCAGCTCCGTGTGCGGGTAGAGACGCGTCTGGCGGGTCTTGATGTCCACGCCGGGGAACTCGAACCGGCGCACGGCGAACCGGGCGATGTCGTCTTCGGACATGCGCAGGCGGATGGGCACGCTGTCGAAGGCACGGCGGGACTTGATGGAGCGCCGCACGTCGCTGAGATCATCCTGCTCGATGAGGCCGAGGGCGATGAGGCCATTCAGGGTCCTGTCGAGATCGGGCACCTGTTCGGGCACGAGCTCCAGCTGGTATGCCGGCTGGTTGGCGGCGAGCACTTCGCCATTGCGATCCAGGATGAGCCCGCGCGCGGCCGGGATGGGCTCGATGCGCACGCGATTGCCCTGGGAGAGCTCCATGTAGTAGTCGTGACGGACCACCTGCAGCAGGAAGAGCCGGCCGAGCAGCACGAAGGTGAGCGTGATGATGATCACGCCCGCCGCGAGCGAGCGCTGGTCGAAGATGCGCTGCTCGCTCCAGTGATCCTTGATGCGTACGCCCCGGACCACGGCTACCTCATCGCGGCGAGTGGCCGCGCTCGAGAAGGGCGATAGCGATGGGCCAGATGAGCGCGCCGGTGAACGTGTGCAGCCAGCGCAGCGGGTTCGTCACCGGGTGGCCGTTCCAGCCATCGATGGCGAACACGAGGAACTCGTACAGGAGGAGCGCGAAGAACATGATCAGTGACTGCTGGAAGGCGGGCTTCGAGCGTATACGCTGATGCTCCCGGACGCCGATGTAGGCGACCAGCGACAGTACCAGTGCGTGCTGGCCGAGTACCACGCCCTGGAACGTGTCGAGCGCCAGGCCGGCGAAGAAGCCGAGCCCGATGCCGCCCGCGCGCGGGAAGTTGATGGAGAAATAGAGCACCACCAGTACGAGGAACGCCGGCCGGACGGCGTCCAGCCACTCCGGCAGCGGCAGCACCGAGAGGAACAGCGCCACAAGCGCCGTGAAGAACATCCAGCCGCGCGGCTCGCGATTCATTGCCCGCCCTCCGGCTGGGGAGGAGCGGACCCGCCTCGTGGCGCGCTCGCCGGTATCTGGGGCGACCGCTCAGCCTGCGGTGGCGTTGGAGCGGTGGCGCCCGGTTCCCGGGTGGCGGGCGGTGGCTGGGAGCCCGGCGCAGGCGGCCGAGGAGCCGCGGCGTTCGGTGCGCTGGGCGTGGCGGGCGCGGGTTGCGGCTTCGGTGGCGCGGGCTGCGGTTGCGCGTTGGGGTCCCCCACACGCAAATCGCCTTTCGTATCCACAGGCGCCGCGGGGTGGCCCTCGCGGAACCACACGAGCATCACTTCGCGGTCGCGGTCGATGTGCGCCAACGGCGCGGCACGCACCTGCGCGAGCGGTTGAACGGCATCGCGACGCACCTCCGTCACACGAGCCACGGGGTACCCCTGTGGGAAGACTCCACCCATGCCCGACGTGACGAGAAGATCTCCTGCCTTGATGTCTGCGTTGCCCGGCAGGTAAGGCAGTGCAAGCTCGCCCTCGTTCCCCGCGCCCACGGCAATGGTGCGCAGACCAGTGCGCTCGATCTGCACGGGCAGCGCGTGTTCGGGATCGGTAATGAGGATGACTTCCGCGCTCCACGGGCCGACGTGTGTGGTCTGGCCGAGCACGCCTTTGTCGTCGAGCACCGCCTGCGCCTTGAAGACCCCGTTGCGCGTGCCGCGGTTCAGCAACACGCGTGGGCGCAGGCTGTTGAGCTCCACGTGCATGACTTCGGCAATCAGCCACTTCTCTGCGACCGGAGGAAGTGCGGCCTGCAGGCCGCGCAGCACCGCGTTTTCCTGCGCGAGCGCTTCGTAGCGCAGGGTACGCACTTCCAGCTCGCGCTGGCGCGTACGCAACTGCGCATTCTCCGCGCGCAGGGCGTCGCGCGTTTCGAACACTTCCGCGAACCAGCGCCACGCTGCCGAAGGCGAGCTCACCGCCAGGCGCAACGGGTAGGCGGCGGTATCGAGACCGTAGCGAATCTGCTCCAGCCAGACGCCGCGCTGGTCCAGGTACATGATGGTCAGCGACAGAATGGCGTAGAGGGCGAAGCGAAAGCCCGAGGAGGGCCCTCGCCCCGGCAGCGATCGATTCGCGCTTACGCCGAAGGCCATCGGAGATACCGGACGCGGGATGGCGGAATGTTAGGGGGAGACAGGGCCGTGCGGTGTGCGCGACCGCAAGTTATGGCAAGCGAAGGGAGCGAGTTTACGGGCTCGATCGCGTAAGTCCGGTGAAAGTAGGGTTACTCGAGGCCGAAATGACCGGGGCCGAGCTCGTCCATCAGCTCGAGAATACGGCCGCCGCCACGCGCCACGCAGGTGAGCGGATCATCCGCCACCACGACGGGCAGGCCGGTCTCCTCGGTCAGGAGCTTGTCGATGTCGCGCAACAGGGCACCACCGCCCGTGAGCACGATGCCGCGCTCGGCCACGTCCGCGCCCAGCTCGGGCGGAGTCTGCTCGAGCGCCTGCTTCACGGCGCTGACGATGCTTTGCAGGGGTTCCTGCAACGCTTCGAGGATCTCGTTGCTGTTCAGGGTGAAGCTTCGCGGCACGCCTTCCGACAGGTTGCGGCCCTTGACCGACAGCTCGCGCACCTGCTGGCCGGGGTAGGCCGAGCCGATTTCGATCTTGATGCGCTCTGCGGTGGCCTCACCGATGAGGATGCCGTAGTTGCGGCGGACGTAGTTCATGATGGCTTCGTCGAAGCGGTCGCCGCCGATGCGGGCCGAGTTCGCGTAGACGATGCCGTTCAGGGACAGCACGGCGACTTCCGAAGTTCCGCCGCCAATGTCGAGTACCATGGAACCGCGGGCTTCGTGCACCGGCAGGCCGGCACCCACCGCCGCGGCCATGGGCTCGCTGACGATGGCCACGTTGCGTGCGCCGGCGCCTTCGGCGGATTCGCGGATGGCGCGGCGTTCGACCTGTGTGGAGCCGAAGGGCACGCACACGAGCACGCGCGGCGACGGCTTCAGCATGCGGTTGCCGTGCACCTTGTTGATGAAGTACTGGAGCATCTTCTCGGTGTACGTGAAGTCCGCAATCACGCCGTCCTTCATCGGACGCACCGCGTTGATGTGGCCGGGTGTGCGGCCAAGCATGTTCTTGGCTTCCGAGCCTACGGCGACGATGATCTTGCCCCCGCGCGAGGGCTCGTCCTGGACGGCGACGACGGAAGGCTCGTTGAGCACGATGCCTTTGTCGCGAACGTAGATGAGAGTGTTGGCCGTGCCCAGATCGATTGACAGATCACTGGAAAAATAGCCGCGCAGACGTTTGAACATGAAGCGACCGGTGAGACCCGAGGCGGGAGGAGACCCCCAAAAGTGGCGCGTAACATAACAACCGGCAGGACAATGGGCAAGGCAAGCTGTATGATTTTCCGCTGTTTTTCACGCATCTTTTTGCACGAAACCTGATGGCCCTCACACGCGCAGACATCGAGAACATCGCGCAGCTCGCGCGACTCGAACTGAATGAGACCGAGATCCCGGTCTACCAGCAAAGCCTGTCGAGCATTCTCGACTTCGTAGGCGAGCTCAACCGCGCAGCCACGCAAGGCGTGGAGCCGATGGCGCATCCGCTGCCGGGCCTCGCGCAACGTCTGCGACCCGATGTCGTGACGGAGCAGGATCAGCACGAGCGCTACCAGGCGAATGCGCCGAAAGTTGAAGCAGGTCTCTATCTGGTTCCCAAGGTCATCGAGTAGACCCCGGATTTTGTGATGAGCATCCATGGCAAGACCGCCGCCGAGCTGGCCGCGGGGCTACGAAAGAAAGAGTTTTCCAGCGTGGAGCTCGCAAAGCTCTGCCTCGACCGCATCGAAGCGAGCCAGTCCTCGCTCAACGCGTTCGTCTCCGTGACTCGTGAGCAGGCGCTCGCGGCCGCCGCGGAAGCGGACCGTGCGCTGGCCGCCGGCTCCGCAGGCCCGCTGGCCGGGGTGCCCCTCGCGCACAAGGACATCTTCTGCACGGATGGCGTCCGCACCACGTGCGGCTCGCGCATGCTCGACAACTTCGTCTCGCCCTACGATGCGACCGTCGTCACGAAGCTGAAGGCGGCCGGCGCCGTCATGGTCGGCAAGACGAACATGGACGAGTTCGCGATGGGCTCCTCCAACGAGACGAGCTACTACGGCCCCGTGCGCAATCCCTGGGACACGGGCATGGTCCCGGGCGGCTCCTCGGGTGGGTCGGCGGCGGCAGTGGCCGCACGCCTGGTGCCGCTCGCAACCGCCACGGATACCGGCGGCTCCATCCGCCAGCCCGCAGCCCTCTGTGGTGTCACGGGTCTCAAGCCCACGTACGGCCGCGTCTCCCGCTACGGGATGATCGCGTTCGCGTCGAGTCTCGATCAGGGCGGCGTCATTGCGGCCACGGCCGAGGATGCCGCGCTCGTGCTCGGCGCCATGGCGGGTTTCGATCCGAACGATTCCACGAGTGTCGATGCGCCGGTGCCTGATTACGCCGCCGCGCTGAACCAGCCGTTGAAGGGGCTTCGCATCGGCCTCCTGAAGGAATTCTTCGAGAAAGGTCTCGATGCGCAGGTCGAGCAGCGCATCCGGGATGCGCTCGCCGTCTATCAGAAGCTCGGCGCCGAGCTCCACGAGGTCAGCCTGCCGGCATTGCCGCTGTCCGTGCCCACCTACTACGTGGTGGCGCCGGCGGAATGCTCGTCGAATCTCGCAAGGTTCGATGGCGTGCGCTTCGGCCATCGCGCCGAAAGCCCGAAGGATCTGACGGATCTCTACCGCCGTTCGCGCGGCGAAGGCTTCGGCGCCGAGGTGAAGCGCCGCATCATGACGGGCACCTACGTGCTCTCGGCCGGGTACTACGACGCGTACTACCTGCAGGCGCAGAAGGTGCGCCAGCTCATCAATCGCGATTTCGAGCGCGCGTTCAAGGAAGTGGATGTGCTCATGGGGCCGACCACGCCCACGCCGGCGTTCGCCCTTGGAGCGAAGACGAGCGATCCCATCACCATGTATCTGAACGACATCTACACCATCGGCGCGAATCTCGCGGGCGTGCCCGCCATGTCGATTCCCTGCGGGTTCGTCGGCAAGCTGCCGGTGGGCCTGCAGATCGTGGGCCCGCATTTCGGCGAGGCGAAGATCCTGAATGCGGCGCACGCCTTCCAGAAGGAGACGGACTGGCACCGCAAGGTGCCGGAGGCGTTCGCATGAGCACCGAATGGGAAACCGTCATCGGGCTCGAGATCCACGCTCAGCTCGCCACGAAGTCGAAGATCTTCTCGGGCTCGTCCACGGCATACGGCGCCCCGCCGAACGCGCAGGCCAATCTCGTGGACCTGGGCTACCCGGGTGTGCTTCCCGTGCTGAACGAGCAGGCGGTGCGGTTCGCGGTGAAGTTCGGCCTGGCCATCGGCGCGAGCATCTCGCGGCATTCCGTGTTCGCGCGGAAGAATTACTTCTACCCCGACCTGCCCAAGGGCTACCAGATCAGCCAGTACGAGCTGCCCATCGTCGCGCAGGGGAAGCTCGAGATCGTGCTGGACGACGGCACGAAGAAGGTCGTGGGCATCACCCGCGCGCACCTCGAAGAGGATGCGGGCAAGTCCCTGCACGAAGGCCTGCCGGGCGCCTCGGGCATCGACCTGAACCGCGCCGGCACGCCGCTGGTGGAGATCGTCTCGGAGCCCGACATGCGCTCGGCCAAGGAAGCCGTCGCCTATATGAAGAAGGTGCACACCCTCGTGCGCTACCTCGAGATCTGCGACGGCAACATGCAGGAAGGCTCGTTCCGCTGCGATGCGAACGTTTCCGTGCGTCCCAGGGGCACTGAGAAGTTCGGCACGCGCGCGGAGATCAAGAACCTGAACTCGTTCCGGTTCGTCGAGAAGGCGATCAACTACGAGGTCGAGCGCCAGATCGACATCCTCGAATCCGGCGGCAAGGTGAAGCAGGAAACGCGGCTCTACGATCCCGACAAGGGCGAGACCCGCTCCATGCGCAGTAAAGAAGAGGCGAACGACTACCGCTACTTCCCCGACCCGGACCTGCTGCCCGTCGCGCTGGACGAAGCCTTCATAGAAGGCGTGCGCGCCACGCTGCCGGAGCTGCCGGATCAGAAGGCGGCGCGGTTCTCTTCGGAGTACGGCCTTTCCGCGTACGACGCGGGGGTGCTCACCTCCAGCCGGGAGCTCGCTGCGTACTATGAAGATGTGGCTCGCGCGGTCGCGGGTGACCCGAAGCTGGCCGCGAACTGGGTGACCGGTGAGCTGGCGGCTGCCCTCAACAAGAATGGCCTCGAGATCACGGGCAGCAGGATCTCCTCCGCCACGCTGGCCGGCCTGCTGAAGCGCATCCAGGACAACACCATCTCCGGCAAGATCGCGAAGGAAGTGTTCGAGGCCATGTGGGCGACCGGCCGCGACGCCGACGCCATCATCGAAGAGAAGGGCCTGCGGCAGATCACGGACACCGCCGCGATCGAGAAGGCCATCGACGAGGTCATGGCGAAGAACCCGGGTCAGCTCGCGGACTTCCGCGCCGGCAAGGACAAGCTCTTCGGCTTCTTCGTGGGCCAGGTCATGAAGGCCACGGGTGGCAAGGCGAACCCGGCGCAACTCAACGAATTGCTGAAGAAAAAGCTTCCGGGCTGATTTCGCCGCGCGGCCCGCCCCGCCGCAGGGCCGCGGGCTCGCTGCAACTGCGAGGCTTCTGACCCTTTTGGTTGGTTGAGTCTTCGGGAGTCTGGCCCCATCCTCGGGGCCATGACCTCAATCCACACTGCACCGAACGAGGTGCGTCGCTTCATCATCGAGAACCAGCCGGTTCGCGGTTATTGGGTGGATTTGCAGAGCGCGTGGCGAGATCTGCGCGCGCATCAGAGCTACCCGAAACCCGTGCAGGATCTGCTGGGTGAGGCCGTGAGCGCTTCCGTGCTGCTGGCCGCCACACTCAAGTTTGAAGGCACGCTGACCCTGCAGCTCGAGGGCAAGGGGGATGTGCGACTGCTCGTTGCGCAGTGCTCGCATGATTTCCGCGTGCGCGCGGTGGCGCGCATGGCGAATGTCGATGCAGGCGTTGCGGAAGCGGCTGATGTCCCTGACGGTTCGGTCGGCGCCGGGCAGTCGGAGGCGGGCGCGAATCCCCAGGTCCTGGATCTCGGCGTTGCGGCAGGCACGGCAGCAGATCGTTTCGCTTCCTTCCCTCAGGCTGTCGGCGCCGCCGCAGGTGCCACCTTCCGCCGGTTGGTGGGGGAGGGTGGTCGCGTCATCGTGACCATCGAGGCGGGCAGCAGCAGCGACATGCGCTACCAGGGCATCGTGCCGCTCACCGGCGATTCCCTGTCGGAGTGCCTCGAGGAGTACTTCGCTTCATCGGAGCAGTTGCCCACGCGCGTGCGGCTGGCTGCGGACGATGGCCGGGCGGTCGGTCTGCTGGTGCAGAAGCTGCCTGAGCGCGGCGGGGTGGAAGCGGAAGAGGATTCAGCTGCTGCCATCGCCTGGCGGGACGCGGAACGCGGCATCGGCACCGTGCGATCGGGGGAGCTCGTAAGCGCCTCGCTGGAGTCCTTGCTTACGCAGCGCTTCGGGCAGCGTGACCTTCGCGTCTTCAAGGGCGCCCCCGTGGAGTTCTCATGCCGGTGCAGCCCGGCGCGGGTGGCTGGGTTGCTGCGGTCCCTGGGTGCGGATGAAGTGCGGGATGTCCTGCGGGAGCAGGGTGCTGTCGAGGTCACCTGCGAGTTCTGCCAGAGGCCCTACAAGTTCGACGCCTTTGCCGTCGAGCAGCTTTTCGCGCCCGGTGCGACACCGGATGCCTCCAATTCGCTGCATTAGTTCGCTGGTGCGCCAATAGGCGCCGAGTCCCAGAGCATCCGCTGAGAGAGTTCCTTGCTCCTCTCGGGTCCGGTCTGTAAGCTGCACGCCAATTAAAGATTTCTACAACTCTTTAATAAGCATGGCTGACGTTCCGAACACCGCCGCGAATCTGGTGAACTGGCTGCGTGCCGCAGGTGAAGACACTCGCCTGCGTCTGCTCGCGCTCTGCGCAGATCGGGACCTGAGCGTCTCGGACCTGGCGCTCGCCGTCGCGCAGAGTGAGCCGCGCGTCTCACGGCATCTCAAGATCCTTTGCGAGGCGGGTCTCGTCACCCGGCTGCGCCAGGGTCAATGGGTGCACTACCGGGTTACAGGTTCGGACGCAGCCGGTGCGTTCGTGCAGGGCCTCCTCTCACAGCTCGATCGCGCGGATGTGGTGCTGACCCGGGATCGCAGTCGGCTGCAGGCCGCAGTGGCAACTGCCGCAGCCGACCAGGTCTCGGCGTCTGAGTCGCGGCTGGGTCGTGCGCTTCGTTCGTTCATGGAAGCTGGCGACAGCACCACCGTTCAATCTGCCCTCGTCGTCGGCGTCGACCACCTCGAGCTGCTGGAGTCTGCCGCGCGCAGCGCGCGCTCCTGCACAGCCATTGCTCAATCCCGCCGCGGTGCGCAGGCAGCCCGAGCCTTCGCGGAGCGGGAGGATTTCACGTGCCGCGTGCTGCTGGCAGCGAACGGCGAAGCGCTCTCGGAGCGGGACACGGCGCGGGCGGGTGAGCCGTTCGACGTCATCGTGCTCGATCGCTTCACGGCCACGGGCGGCGCACTTGCCTCGATGCTGGTCACGGCCAAGCGCGCTCTGATGCCTGGCGGAAAGCTCTTGCTGTTCGAGCGCTATGAATCTCTCGAAGGGCCGCGCGAACGAGTGATCGAACACCCGATCGCGCGTGTTCGCAGGCTTCTCTCGGAGGCTGGCTTCACGTGCGAGCGCCTCAGCCCCATCGAAGCGGATGGCGAGCACGTGCTCGCCGCGGTGGCGGCGCCGGCGGTGCATTCCACCAGCACATCGAGTGTCGCGTAGCGGCGCACGCAGACGGACCGGCGGCGCTCGCATCCCATCATCCACGTAGCAGGGACCCACATGGCAATCACCGTTTCCTTTGAGTTCTTCCCGCCGGGCGACGCAGACATGGAAGCCACGTTGTGGAGATCCGTCGAACGGCTTGCGCCGCTCGCGCCGCGGTTCGTTTCCGTCACGTACGGCGCGGACGGCTCCACGCGGGAGCGCACGCACAACGTCATCACACGCGTTCAGCGTGAGACTGCGCTCACGGGCGCGCCCCACCTCACCTGTGTCGGGGCGCCACGCGGCGAGGTACTCGACGTCGCGCGAAGATACTGGGATCAGGGCATCCGTCACATCGTCGCGCTTCGTGGCGATCCGGCGCGCGGGGACACGCGGTATATGCCGCATCCCGAAGGCTTCGCGTACGCGGCCGATCTGGTCGCCGGTCTGAAAAGCGTCGCCGACTTCGACATCTCCGTCGCGGCTTATCCGGAAGTCCATCCGGAAGCCCCTTCGCCGCAGCTCGACCTGGACAATCTGAAGCGGAAGATCGATGCGGGCGCATCGCGTGCGATCACGCAGTTCTTCTACGATCCCGGCGCGTTCCTTCGCTTTCGGGATCGCTGCGAGCGAGCGCGCATCGATGCGCCCATCGTGCCGGGTATCCTGCCGATCACGCGGTTCCCGCAAGTGCTGCGATTTGCCGAGCGCTGCGGAGCCACGATTCCGGAGTGGCTGCAGCACCGCTTCGTGGGGCTGGAGGATGACGCGGATACACGCCGGCTCATCGCCGCGAGCGTGGCCATTCAACAGGTTCAGGAGTTGCTGCACGAAGGCGTGCGCGAGTTTCACTTCTATACGCTGAATCGCGCCGAGCTCACTTACGCCATCTGCCACGCGCTGGGCGTGCGGCCACCGCCGGCCGTGCACCCGGTGCCGCCAGCCAAGCGGGGCGTGCCCGCCTTCGGGAGCGCCATCGCATGAACACCTGCAGTCACGGGGCCATCCACCACTCTCATGGCGATGCGCACCCTGCGAATCTGCGCGCGCAGCCTGCAACAGCGCTCGATGCGCGCGTCGCGCGCGCCAGCGCCGCTCCCTTTGGCATCGCTCCCATCGACGAAACCGAGCGCAGCGAGCGCATCCGGCGGCTGAAAAGGCTGCTCGAGGAGCGCATCGTGCTCCTCGATGGCGCCATGGGCACGATGATCCAGCGCCATGCGCTGGATGAGCAGGGCTTTCGCGGCGAGCGCTTCCGCGACTTCGGCCGTGACCTGAAGGGCAACAACGACCTCCTCGTCCTGACGCGGCCCGACACCATCGCGGCGATTCACCGGGCATATCTCGATGCGGGCGCGGACATCATCGAGACCAACACCTTCAACTCCACGTCGATCTCGCAGGCCGACTACGGAATGGAGGCACTGGTTCCTGAAATGAACTACCGCGCGGCGCAGATCGCGCGGCGCGTGGCTGATGACTTCGCCCGCGAGACGGCGCGCCCCGCTTTCGTTGCCGGCGCGCTCGGGCCGACGAGCCGCATGTGTTCCCTGTCGCCGGACGTGAACGACCCGGCGTTCCGCAACGTGACCTATGACGAGCTGATCAGCACGTACTCCGAAGCCGTACGCGCCCTGCTGCGCGGTGGCGTGGATCTGCTGCTGATCGAGACCATTTTCGACACGCTGAATGCCAAGGCCGCGCTCTTCGCGGTGCATGCCGTGTTCGAGGAGTTGGGAGTGGAAGTGCCGCTCATCGTCTCCGGCACGATCACGGATGCGTCAGGCCGCACGCTCTCCGGGCAGACCACGGAGGCGTTCTGGAACTCCATTCGCCACGCGAAGCCGCTCGCGGTGGGCCTGAATTGTGCGCTTGGCGGCAGGCAGCTGCGGCCCTACGTGCAGGAGCTCGCGCGGGTCGCCGATACGTACGTGTGCGCCTATCCCAACGCCGGCCTGCCGAATGCATTCGGGGAGTATGACGAGACACCGCAGGAGACTGCCGAGATTCTGCGGGACTTCGCGTCGTCCGGGCTCGTGAACATCCTGGGCGGGTGCTGCGGCACCACGCCGGAGCACATCCGCCTCGTGCGCGACTCCGTCAACACGATCCAGCGCCGGCCGGTGCCGCAGCTGCCCGTGAGGTGCCGCCTCTCGGGTCTCGAGCCGTTGAACATCGACGAGGCGACGCTCTTCGTGAACGTTGGTGAGCGCACGAACGTCACCGGCTCGGCGAAATTCAGAAAGCTCATCGAAGCGGGCGACTATGCCGCCGCGCTGGACGTCGCGCGCCAGCAGGTGGCGAACGGCGCGCAGATGGTCGACGTGAACATGGACGAAGGCATGCTCGACTCGGAAGCGGCGATGACCCGCTTCCTGCACCTGATCGCCGCCGAGCCGGATATCGCGCGCGTTCCCATCATGATCGACTCGTCCAGGTGGACGGTCATCGAGGCGGGCCTCAAGTGTGTGCAGGGCAAGGCCGTCGTCAACTCCATCAGCATGAAGGAAGGGGAGGCCGCGTTCATCGACCACGCGCGCAAGGTGCTGCGGTATGGGGCTGCCGTGGTGGTGATGGCGTTCGATGAGCAGGGACAGGCGGATACGCTCGAGCGCAAGGTCGCTATCTGCGAGCGCTCGTATCGCATCCTGACGGAGAAGGTCGGGTTTGCGCCCGAGGACATCATCTTCGATCCGAATATCTTCGCCGTGGCGACCGGTATCGAGGAGCACAACGGTTACAGCCTGGCGTTCATCGAGGCGACGCGTCTCATCAAGGAACGGCTGCCGCACGTGATGGTGAGCGGGGGCGTGAGCAACGTGTCGTTCTCGTTCCGCGGCAATGATCCCGTGCGCGAAGCGATGCATGCCGTCTTCCTCTATCACGCCATCAACGCCGGCATGGACATGGGCATCGTGAACGCCGGCCAGCTCGCGATCTACGCCGAGATCGAGCCGGAGTTGCGGGATGCCGTCGAGGACGTCGTGCTGAACCGGCGCGCCGACGCGACGGAGCGGCTGGTCGAGATCGCCGCCCGCTTCAAGGGCGAGGCCGGCACGCGGCGGCAGGCGGACCTCGAATGGCGTCATCTGCCGGTGGCAAAGCGCCTGGAGCACGCGCTGGTCAAGGGCATCGACGACTACGTCATCGAGGACACCGAGGAGGCGAGACTCGCCTTCGATCGGCCGCTGCAGGTGATCGAGGGGCCGCTCATGGATGGCATGAACGTCGTCGGCGACCTTTTCGGATCCGGGAAGATGTTCCTGCCGCAGGTGGTCAAGAGCGCGCGCGTGATGAAGCGTGCGGTGGCGCACCTCGTGCCGTTCATCGAGAAGGAGAAGGATGGCGTCGCACGATCGAACGGGCGCGTGGTCATCGCCACGGTGAAAGGCGATGTGCACGATATCGGCAAGAACATCGTGGGCGTCGTGCTCCAGTGCAACAACTTCGAGGTCATCGACCTCGGCGTGATGGTCCCGTGCGAGAAGATCCTGGAGACCGCGCGGCGGGAGGAGGCGACGTTCATCGGCCTTTCCGGGCTCATCACGCCATCGCTCGATGAGATGGTGAATGTCGCGCGCGAAATGCAGCGGCAGGGCTTTTCGCTACCGCTGCTCATCGGCGGTGCGACCACGTCGCCGGCGCACACGTCCGTGAAGATTGCGCCGAACTACAAGTCACCGGTCGTATATGTGAAGGACGCGTCCCGGTCCGTGGGCGTTTGCCAGGCGCTCATCACAGCAGGCAGGCGCGAAGAGTTCATCGCCAAGGTGAACGACGATCACGAGCGCCGGCGCGAGCAGCACGCGGGCAAGAAGGTGAAGGCGCCGGAGCTCAGCATCGCGCAGGCGCGGGCGAACCGGCGGCGCATCGACTGGGCGAGGCCCGCACCGGTCCCACCCCGGCTGCATCGCGTGCATCGGTATGACAACTATCCGCTCGAGGATCTGCTCGGCTACATCGACTGGATGCCATTCTTCAACGCATGGGAGTTCGCGGGAAAGTTTCCGGACATCCTGACGGATCCTGTCGTCGGTGAAGCGGCGAGCAATCTGTACGCGGATGCGCGGCGCATGCTCAAGCAGCTCATCGCGGAACGGTGGCTGAAGGTGCGGGCGGTGATCGGCCTCTTCCCGGCGAACGCCGTCGGCGACGACGTGGAGGTCTACACGGATGCCTCGCGCGAGAACGTCGCCGCGACGCTGTGCTTCCTGCGCCAGCAGAAGGGGAAGGCTCCGGGCCAGCCGCACGAGTGCCTGGCGGACTACATTGCCCCGAAGGCGAGCGGTGTCGCGGACTACATCGGCGCCTTTGCGGTGACCGCGGGCATCGGTATCGAAAGCCACATCGCGCGCTTCGAGAAGGCCCACGACGACTACTCGAGCATCATGCTGAAGGCGCTCGCAGACCGCCTCGCCGAGGCCGGCGCGGAGCACTTTCACGAGAAGGTGCGCAGAGACGTGTGGGGTTACGCGGCGCGGGAATCCCTGACCAACGAGCAGCTGATCCGCGAGGAGTACCGCGGTATTCGTCCGGCACCGGGATATCCGGCCTGCCCGGATCACACCGAGAAAGCAAAGCTGTGGGCGCTTCTCGACGCTGAGCGCAAGACCGGCATCAGGCTGACGGAGTCGTATGCGATGTATCCCACCGCCGCCGTCAGCGGCTGGTACTTCGCGCATCCCGAAGCGCGGTACTTCAACATCGGCAAGATCGACCGGGACCAGGTCGAGGACTACGCGCGCCGGAAGGGCATGAGCGTTTCGGAAATGGAGCGCTGGCTTTCTCCGAATCTGGGATACGAGCCGGCGGGCTGACGCCTATGGCGCCGCGGCCTGGTGCTCCCCGCTTCCTGCTCGCCGTGCCAGCCAGCGTTCGCGCAGCTCGTGGATCGTGACGAACAGGCAAGGCAGATAGGTCAGCGCGATGATCGTGGAGAACAGCAGGCCGAAGAGGATGATGGCGCCCACGCCCCGATAGAGCTCCGTCCCCGCGCCCGGCATCACGACGAGCGGCGTGAGCCCCAGGGTGGCGGTGAACGTGGTCATGAGGATGGGGCGCATCCGCAGCGACACCGCTTGGCGCACCGCCTGAACGGCGTCAAACCCTTCGCGCATGCGGGTGCGCGCCAGGTCGACGATGAGGATCGGGTTGTTGACGACCGTGCCCAGCAGGATGAGGAAGCCCAGCATCGTGATCATGTCGAACGGCTGCCGCAGCTGGGCGGCCCCGAACAACGGCAGCAGCGCCCCCACGCCATTCATCAGCGCCAGCCCGACGATGCCGCACGCGATGCCGAGCGGAACGGTCGTGAGGATGAGCAGCGGATAGCCCCAGTGCGTGAAGATGGCCACGAGCACCAGGTAGCTGATGATCACCGCGACGACGAAATTGGACGTCGCGGCGGCACGCGTGGCTTCGAGCTGGTCCGCGGCGCCGGAGATATCGACGGAGACATCGGAAGGGATCTCGCCGGCGGCCCGCATCGCGGGGAGCATCTCGTCCGTCACCCGCGCGACCGCCGTCTCCAGGGCCACGTTACGCGGCGGGATGATGTTCAGGGTCACCGTGCGCCGGCCATCCACGCGCCGGATCACATCCGTATCCACCGTCTCCACGATGTCCGCGAGCGCGCCGAGCGGTGCCACCCGGCCCAGCGTGGAGTGGATGGGCATGTCCGCCAGTGCCTCGGGCCTCTGCGCGCTGCCGGCCTTGCTGAACACGAAGATGTCGATCTTGTCGTCGTCGAGGATGAACTCGTCGATGTACGCGCCGTCGCTCATCGTGGCGGCGGCGAAGCCGAAATCCGCGGCGGTGAGGTCGAGCTCCGCGAGCCTTTCCCAGCGGGGCCGAAGCTCGATCAGCGGCTGATCGAGGGAGAGGGAGGACGGGGACGAGTTGATCTGCGGGCGGTCGAACGTCGCCTCCGCGCGCGTGCGCGCCGCATCGGCGGTCCGGTAGAGGGTCGCGATGTCGGGCCCGGAGATGTCGAGGTTCACGCTGCGTGTGCCGCCGTCGTTGCTCGAAATGATCGAGCCTCGCGAGGCGAATGCGCGCATGCCCGGAAACGCGCGGAAGCGGTCCTCGAGCGCGAGCAGGAGATCGTTCACCTGCCCGGCGTCCTTCGGCTCGGCGAGCACCCAGACGCGCCCGGAGTCCACCTGCATGTTGAAGTACTCGAGCGCCGGAATCGGCGTCCTGCCGCTGGCGAACTGGTCCGGCGAATCGTCGAGGTACCCGGCCAGCTCGGCTCGCAGCTCATCCGCGATGGCCGACATGGATTCGAGGTTGTAGCCGGGCGGGGGGTACATGTTGGCGAAGATCTTGGGCTCTTCGCCTTCCGGCAGATACTCGGCGGGCGGCGCGAGAATGATGCCCGCGAGCAGCACGGCGAAGAGGGTGCCCACGATGCAGCCGATGCGCCGGCGGGGTGTGGCGAGCACCCAGTCCACCGCCCGCATCGATGGGGCGAAGAGCGGGCTCGTGCTGGAAATGTTCATGGCGCCGAAGTTGAGGCGCATGCTGGCGGTGGGCACCACCGTGACCGCGATGAGCAGCGACACGAGAATCGACGCCGAGATCGCGATGGCGATGTCCGAGTAGAGCTGGCCCGCTTCCTCCGTGACGAACAGCACCGGCGCGAATACCAGCACGGTGGTCAGCGTCGAGGCGAGCACCGCGGACCACACTTCCTTCACGCCCGCGACCGCGGCCTGCAGCCGGTCGAGCCCGCGGCGCCGGTGCTGCTCGATGCTTTCGAGCACGACGATGGTGTTGTCCACCGTCATGCCGAGCGCGAACGCGACGCCCGCCAGGGAAATGACGTTGATCGTCCGGCCGGCGAGCAGCAGGCCGATGAACGCGGCGATGGTGCACACGGGAATGCCCATCATGCCGACGAGCGTGGCCGGCACCGAACGCAGGAAGTACCACATCACCGCCGTCGCCAGCACGGCGCCGGCGATGAGATTCGTCCAGACGTTCTCGATGGCCGCCTCGACGTAACGCACGTCATCGCTCGACAGCGTCATCTTCATGCCCGCCGGCTCGAGCAGCTCGCGATTGATCGAGTCCACCTCGGGCATCATGGCGTCCTTGATGCTGATGACGTTGGAGCCGGCTTCCCGCCGCACGGACGCGCGCAGCGACGGCTGCGCATTGAAGTAGCTGCGGTCGCGAAGCTCGAAGTGGTCCAGCGTGATGGTGGCAACGTCCTTGAGCCGCACCATAGAGTCGCCGGAGCGCGCGATGATGAGATTCTCCATGTCCTGGAGCGTGTCGAAGCGGCCCACGGTGCGCACGAGGTAGCGGCGCTTGCCGCCGTCCAGATCGCCGGCGGACGTGTCGCTGTTGCGCATGCGGATGGCGTTGCGCAGCTGCGTGGCGGAAATCCCACGTTCCGCGAGCCGCGCGGAATCCACTTCGATACGTACCTGGCGCTCTGCGCCGCCGCCGATCTGCACCTGCGAGACACCCGGGATGCGTTCCATGCGCGGGCGTACGTTGTCGTCGATGAAGTCGCGCACGAGATCCATGTCGAGCCCGTGCGGGTTGCCGGGCAGCGGCGCGATCTCGAAGAACATGAAGGAGTTCTCCGAAAACGAGCTCGACGAGAGCCGTGGCTGGTCGACGTTCTCCGGGTAGGCAGGCACCTGGCTCAGCGCGTTGTTCACGCGCACGAGCGCGTCGTTCACATCGACGCCGAAGGGGAACTCGAGCTCGATGGTCGCCTGGCCCGTTTCGGCCGTCGCGGTCATGCGGCGCAGGTTCGGCAGGGCGCGCAGGTAGCGCTCCTGCTCGATCAGGATCTCCTTCTCCATGTCCTGGGGCGTGGCGCCCGGCCAGCGCGTGTCCACCTCGATGGTGCTCACTTCGAGGTCGGGAATCATCTGCACGGGGATGCGCAGGGCGGCGACGATGCCGAGCATGCAGATGATGAGCACGATGACGGCGAGCAACGTGCCTCGACGTATGACGGCTTCGATCATGGTGTGCGCTCCCGCGCTCAGCTGCCGCCGACGAGCCGTACGGGCTGTCCGTCCCGGAGGATCTCGTTTCCGCGCGTGACCACGCGCTCCGTGCCATCGAGGCCGGCGGTCACTTCGACGCCGGCTGCGGAGCCTGCGCCGACCTTCACGTTGCGGCGGCGTGAGATCGTGGTGCCTTCGCCGCCGGCTTCGACGACGAAGACGCTGTGGCCGCCGTCCGCGTGGCGCAGCAGGGCGTCACGCGGAACGATCACCGTGGGGCTGCCTTCTCGGGCCACGCGAATGGACGCCGTTGCGGACGTGCCCGGCGGGATCTGCTGCTTCGGGTCCTCGATCAGGATGCGGATGAGGAAGTTTCTCGTGTTCTGGTCGCTGACGGGCACACGAGCCGCGATGCGACCGGTGAGCGTGCTGCCGGGCAGCGCATCCGGTCGCACGTGAACTTCGGAATCCAGCGCGATATCGCGGAAGCGTTCCTGGGGGGCATAGACGTCGAGCCGCACCCGATCGGTGGCCACGAGCTCCAGCACGGTGGTGCCGCGCGTGACCCATTCGCCCGATTCCGTGAGCTTGCGCGTGACGACACCATCGAACGGCGCGATGAGCGAGTGCCGCCGGACCAACTCGGCCTGCTCGCGCATGGCCGCTTCGGCAGAGGCCAGGGCGGCTTCGGCCAGGCGCGCCTCGGCAGCGCGGGTGTCGAGTGTGGTCTGCGGGATGTGCTTGTCCGCCGCCAGACGCTTGGCTTCCTCGAACAGGCGCTGGCTTTCGTCGAATTGCGTCCGTGCGCGCCTCGCATCAGCCTCCGCGCGGCTGAGCGCCAGCTGCGCCATCGTCGAGTCGATCTCGATCAGGGGTTCGCCGGCCTTGACCCGTGCGCCGGCATCCGTGCGCACGCGTGACACGAGCCCGTCGACGCGCGAGGAAAGTCGGGCGCTGCGCTCGGCCGTGAGTGTTCCTGTGAGCTGGAGCTCTGATACCGGGCGGGAGGCGGTGAGGGAGACGGCCGTGACAGGCGCAGGTTCTTGCGCGCACGCAAGCGCGGAGGCGAAGAGCAGGACGGTGAGGGGCGGCGTCTTCACCGGCCGGAGTCTAGCGAAGGGCCTGCGCGCGGACTACGAAGGGGTGGCCACCACGCGACCGCGGAACTTGAAGGCGCGCGGGGTCAACGTCGGCGCACACGGCGCAGCGCTGAATCGACGAGCACTTTCGCCTCTGAGAGGCCCAATGCCCGTGCGAGGGCGAGGTAGACGGCGCCGAAAACTGCGGCGACGAGCGCGGCGGCCGGCAGCGGGTGAAGCCCCGGCACGGCCAGGCGAATTGCATGCGCGGCTGCGGCGGCCGCGAGCGCGGCACCGAACATGCGCGCGAGCTGGCGGCCCCCGACGCCGACAGCGCCGATGCGATGGGAGAGCTTGCCGCGGAGAAGCGCCCACTCGAGCCACGCGCCGAGCGTGGCACCGAGCGCGAGGCCGACCGGCCCGAGCGGCAGTCCGGCCACGCGAACGTTGCCGAACACACCAGCCGGAATGGTCAGCGCGCCGATCGTGATGGGCTCGAACTGGATCATCAACACAGCACCCCCCACGGCGGCGGCGAGTACACGCAGCCCTGCGACCCTTGCGGGTGTCTTCGTATCCCGAAGGGCGAAGAACGTGGATTGGTAGACGCGCGTGCTGGTGGAAGCGAGCAGCCCAACGCTGTAGGCAGCGAGCGTGAGCCACACGAGAGTGACATCCGCGGCGCTGAACTTCCCCGCCTGATAGATGCCGGCGACGATGACATCCCCGAGGAGCACGAACACGACGAGGCTCGGCACGACGAAGAAGGCGACCCGGCGTGCAGCATTGCTCGCGCGCTCACGAAGAGCCTCGATGGCAACGCTTCTCTCACGTGCCAGCTCCGGCAGCTCTGCGGCAGCGACGCTCATACCGAAGAGACTGATGGGCAGAATGTAGAGCGTTTGCGCATACCGCAGGCGTGCGATGGCGCCGAGGGCGAGCAGGCTCGCGAGCACCATGTCCACATAAGTGCTGAGCTGCACGACCCCGCGGCCGAGGATTGCGGGGCCCGCGTTGCGCACGGCTTCCCTGAAGGCAGGCTCGCCACGACCCGTGTTGATGCGAATCTCGCGATCGAGCCGCAGCACCCAGGGAAGCTGGATCCCGAACTGCAGGAACCCGCCGGCCAGCGCGCCCCATGCGCTGGCCATCAGCAACGCGTCGAGATCCACGCGGCCGGCGAACGCGACCAGGGCGCCGATGAGCGCTGCGTTCCACAGCACCGGGGCGAAGTAGGGCAGGAAGAAGCTCCGGTGGCTGTTGAGGATGCCGAGCGCCCAGGCGGAAAGCACGAGCACGCCGGTCATCGGAAAGATGATCCGGACGAAGGTGATCATGAGCTCTCGACGGTGCCCCTCGAAGCCCGGCGTGAACACCGTGACGAGCACTGGCGCGAGCAGTATCCCGAGCAGGGAAATGATTCCCGCGATCCCGAGCAGCAGCGCGAACATCGCGCCCGCGACGCGCCCGGCCTCCTTCGTTCGGCCCTGGCCGAGCAGCTCCGAATAGACCGGGATGAACGAGGCGCTGAGAGTGCCTTCGCCGAGCAGGTTCTGCAGCACGTTGGGCATGCGCAGACCGGCGCTGAAAACGTCTGCGTGCAGCCCGGTGCCAAAGCAGATGGCGACGACGCGTTCGCGAATCAGGCCGACGAGGCGGCTGAGAAGAATGCCACTGGCGATGAAGAACGAGGCGGCGCGGCTGGACCGCGCGGGCGTCGAAGCTTCGGGTTGAGGTGGATCGTCAGCCATTTCTGGTTCTGTGCGGCGCCGCATTCTAGCGTGTGGCATCGGGGATTCAGAGGTACCGGAATCGCCGCAATACGTCTTTGGTCGCATAGGCCCGCGGGTTCCCTTGCCATAGCTTCCGCTCTGCAAGATCGCGGGCGGATTCGCTGGAGGCCGGCATGGGCCAGCGGCGTGGGCGTAAGAGTGGTGCAATTGCGACGGCAGTGGGGCTCATGGGCTTCCTGGTGCTGCCGTACCCGACACTTCGCCCGGTCGCTCCCGGGCTCCCCTCCACGGCCGTAGCGTCAGCGCTTTCGGAGCAGCCTTTCACCCCCGCGGCGCTGGAGGAATTGCTCGCGCCCATCGCGCTGTATGCCGACGCCTTGCTGGCTCAGATCCTGAGCGCGTCGGCAAACCCGCAGGAGTTGCTCGATGCGGCAGACTGGCTGCTCGAGAACCACACCATCACGCCCGCCGAACGAGCGAAAGCGGGCAAGGCCCTCGGCTTCAGCGGGCCCGTGCTGTCGTTGCTGCAGTTCCCCAGCGTCATCGACATGATGTGCGTGGAGATCGACTGGACGCGCCAGCTCGGTCAGGCGATCACCTCGGGGCGGGAGGACGTGCTCGATGCCGTGCAGCGCCTGCGGACGCAGGCAGTCGCGCTCGGGAATCTGAGATCCGGCCTGCAGCAAACGGTGGTGAGCGAACCTGGGGAGGGTGACGCGCGCGTCACGATTCAGCCGGCCGGGCAGTACATCTATGTCCCGCTTTATGACCCGATGGTCGTCTATACGACTTCCGCGGAAGCCGTGGAGCCCGTGCGGGACCGACGCGCTGGCGTGCCGATCCTCGCGCGCTTCGTGGTGTTCGGGACGGGAACGCTGATCGCCGACGCCTTCGATGCTGATTATGAAAGCGCGATCAGGGGATGGAGCTTCGACACCTACTACGGTGATGGCTCGTCACGAGCCCAGTCCGAATACCGCCCGGCGTACAGCGCTTCATTCCGCCAGGCGCGCAGCTACGATCGGTCAGGCAGTTATCCGCACGCATACGACCGGGGAAGCTTGAGCGTCCGGAACAGCGCGTACTTCGAGCGCTTCGCGAACAACGCCAACCAACGGCCGGAGCACGAGCCCCCTCAGCTCACGAGCCAGTCCTTCCGGCTCGCCGACCAGACTCCTGCCGCTGCGCAGCCCGTGGACCGTCTTGGCGGTGCCGGCACGTTGCGCGGGCGCTTTCAGTAGGCGAAGCGCGCCCGCGCACGCGATCAACGCAGTGCGTTCCTGATGGCTTCCGCCGGCACACACGTGCAGTCCTGCCCGCGCAGTCTCGAAGAGGCGATCCGCGTACCGCTGACCGAGCAGTACTTCACCTCACTCGGGCCGCACTGGCCGAATCCGGCGCGCGCGTCGAGGATGTTGGATGCCAACGCTGCCGTCTCCGTCTGAGACTCCGTCTTTGGAGTCGATGAGCACGCCGAGATCAAGCAAGCCGCAACGAGCACGAGTGAGAGTGGACGTTTCATGTCTCTTTCCCTCAAGCGGTGGGGGGTGTGTTCGAGGCTAACTTCGATGCGTCGTCGTTCGTGAGCTGCAGGTGATGGATCGGGTGATCCCGCGTTTGCGGGAGATGCGATGGGAGCGAAGATGCAGCGGGCCGCGAGATCGTCGCGGCCCGCTATCGTGCGTCGGAGGCTCGTGAGCTCAGCCGGAGCCGAGAATCCGGTCGGACGGCTCGGCCGTTTCGACGGCCATGATGAGACGTCCCTTTCCCTGCTCCAGCAGCTTCGCCAGCTCGTCCCCGGGGACAGGCTTGCTGTGGAGGAACCCCTGTGACTGGTCACACCCCAGGTGCCACAGGTAGTCGAGCTGGTCTTGCGTCTCCACACCCTCGGCCACCGTCTTCATGTTGAATCCCTTCGCGAGGGCGACGATGGTCTTCACGAGGATCTTGCCGGACGGATCGTCCGGGACCTTCTTGATGAAGCTTCGATCGATCTTGAGCGTGTCGATCGGCAGCTCCGAGAGCCGGCTGAGCGAGGAGTATCCGGTTCCGAAATCATCGATCGCGATCCCGATGCCGAGGCTCCGGAGCACACGAAGTTTCTTCACCTCTGCATCGGACTCATCCTGCAGTGCGCCTTCGGTGATCTCCACGTCCAGCCCGGAGCTCACCGTGGACCAGCCGCGCACGGCGGCGAGGAATGCCGGCGCGAAGTCCGGCAGTCGAAGCTGCGCAGGCGAGATGTTCACGGCCACGCGAACCGGCGGCAGTCCGTTTCGCATCCACTCCTGGCAATCCGCCGCGGCCTGCTGGATCACCCACTCGCCCACATCCACGATCTGCCCGGTTTCCTCGAGCAGCGGCAGGAACGCCGCGGGGGAGACGAGCCCCGCTTCGGGATCGCGCCAGCGCAGCAGAGCCTCCACGCCCTCGATGCGCCGCGTGAGCACGCTGACCTTCGGCTGGTAGTGCAGCTCGAACTGCTTGCGTTCGAGCGCGTGTCTCAGCTTGTGCTCCAGCGCGAGCCTGCCGACCATCTGCGAGTGTTTCTCGGGGCTGTAGTGAAGCTGCCGTTGCCCCGACGCGCGCGCATCGCGCAGCGCGGCTTCCGCGTTCTGCACCAGCGTGTTCGCATCCTTGCCGTGTTCGGGGAATTGCGCGAACCCCGAGCGCACGGTCACAGGGATCTCGCGCTGCTCGATCAGGAAGGGCTCGCCGAAAATCGCGACCGCATGATCACGCGCTGCGGCGATCAGGTCATCGGAGGTGCGCGTGCCGATGTCCCGGATCACCGCAAAGGTGCCGCCGCCGAAGTGCGCCACGTTCTCGGTCTGCGGGAAGCGCCTCTTGAGCCGATCCGCCACGTGCTGTAACAGCAGGTCGCCGGTGCGCCGGCCATAAGAATCGTTGATCAGGCTCAATCTCTCGATGTCGATCACGGCCACGGCGTATCGCGAGCGCCGCCCGGCCGGATGCATCAGGGTACGGGACAGGCGCTCACAGAAGAGCGACCGCTTCGCGAGCCCGGTCTGGGAATCGAAGTGAGAGAGGAATTTGACCTTCGTGTCCTTCTGCAGGTACTGCAGGGCGAACGACAGGTTGCCCGCCACCTCGCGAAGCATCCGCAACTCCTCGTCGCTGATCGCACCGGCATCGTGTGCGGTGAGCAGCAGCACGCCCATTGCCGTTTTGTCGACGAGGAGGGGCAGGGCGACGACGGAACACATGCCCGCCTGCACCATCAGGTTGTTGAAGCTCGCTGTTGCCTGCAGGTCCGCGGAATCGTTGCAGACGAATTCCTTGCCGGACTTGAGGACGCGCCCGACGATGCTGGTCTCGCGCGTGCCGGAGTCAGCGATCACATTCTTCAGCGCATCCGTGACGCGCTCGTTCGTTCCGCTCCAGGCCACCGGCTGCAGCACGGGCTGGCCGGGCAGCTTCCATGACGCGATCGCACTGGCGTAACCACCCACGGAAATCGCCAGCCGGCAGGTTTCCTGCATGAGCTCGTTGCGATCGCGGATTCGCACGACCTGTGCGTTCACGCCGCTCAACATCCGCAGCACGCGGTCGAGGCGGGCAATCTGCTGCTCCTGCCGGATGCGCTCCATGCGCGCCGCCGCCTCCGCCAGTGCGCGCTCCACCACCGGCGGCAGGCGCGCCAGGTTCGTCTTGAGCACGTAGTCGATCGCTCCGCGATGGAGCGCGTCGATGGCGCGCTCCTCGCCGATCGTTCCGGAGACGAAGACGAACGGCACTTCCGGCGCCAGCTCGCGGGCGATGCGCAGGGCCGAGAGCCCGTCGAACTGCGGCAGGCTGAAGTCCGACAGGATGACCGTGGGCTCGAAGTCCCGCAGGGCGTCTCGCAGCCCCACTTCCGTCTCGACCCGGCGCGAGACGCACTCAAGCCCCGCTTTCTTCAGGAAATGCTGGGCGAGCACGGCCTCCTGCTCGACGTCTTCGATGAACAGGATCCGGATCGGTTGTGAAGGGGCGGTGGAGCTCATCGGCGCGCGACTTCCATTCCCTGCGGGCAGTGCTGGGCGCGAGGGACCGTAGCACGGGGGGGCGGCTGGGCCTGTGAACCTTGGGACAGTCCGTGAAAGCGGACAGTGACTCCAGTCACACATCAGGCCATCGGGCCCGCATCTTTTTCGGTCCGGCGGCGGCCCTGGTGCGAACGTGTGCGGAACGTGATCGAGTAGCGCAGGCCCGGCGTGGGCGACACGCTGTGCTGCCACTCCCAGCGCGCTTCGCCTTCGAGGCGGTAGATCGATCTCGGCGCGAGGTCGATGGCCACGGCGCGCTCGCGGGGCTTCGGTGGATATCGTCTGAACCGCATGCGCGCGTGGCCCAGCAGGGAAACGCCGACCACTCGCTCGAAATCCGGCACATCCCGGTGCCAGCCGAGCTGGGTGCCCGGGGAATATTCCGCGACGAGGGCATGCGTGAAATGGTCCGGCGCCTCGCCGGCCCACGCCGCGACGCGGGTCCGCAAAGGCAGCAGGAATTCCGGGATGGGCTCGCCTTCGTTCAGGCGCTGCGCGCCGAAGTCGTACCGGCCGCCGTAGCTCACGATCCTGCGCCTGGCGCGGAACTGCTTGTACTCCGCCTCCGCAAGGGGCAGGCGCTGAAGGATCTCGATGAGTGCGGCTTCTTCTTGCGCGGTCAGGAAATCGGGCTCATACGCATAGCCGCTCGCGAACACCTTGCCGGTGCCGACTGAAAGCTCTGGGAACAGCGTGTTCTGCGACATCGTGCATCCGGGCCCGCATGATCAGGCCTGCCGCCGTGCGGTGGCGCGTGCGGGCGGCGATGCGGCGGCCGCGGTCTCGGCTTGCGGCACGCTGATCGGGTTTCTCATCGGCACGAGTGTGCCGAGAACGATGGACGTGCTGGTCTGCCCGAACGTGCCGAGCCGGTCCAGCACGGCCGCAAGCTCTTCCACGGAGCGCGCGACGACGCGTGCAATCGAGCAGTCCTCGCCGGTGACGGCGACGAGCTCGAGGACCTGTGGCATCTGGCGAGCGGCGTCGATGAGCCCGCGCTTCGACGTCGAAGTCAGACGAATGCGCACGAAGGCGGCGATGCCGTAGCCGAGGCGCGCGTGATCGAGATTCAGCATCGTGCCGCGCAGGATGCCGCGGTCTTCCAGGCGCCGGACGCGGTCTGCGATGGTGGGCTGGGAAACCTCGAGCTCGCGCGCCATATCGGCGAACGAGCGGCGCGCGTCGGCATCGAGACTGGCGAGAATGCGGAGGTCCAGGGCGTCCATGGTTCAAGCTCCGGGGGCCGGGAAGGTTTTAAATTCAAGGCGGATTGGCTCAGGAATCTTAAACGACGTAAGGCTCGCCCGTCGTCACAGCGATAGCATCTTCCGGCACCCCCGTTCGGCATCGTCAGGTCTCACCTATGTCGGCCCCCGTTGTACGCGACCCTCGCACCGTCCCGGCCTTGTGGCTCGTCATTGCCTGCCTCGGCGCGGTCTACCTGGTCTGGGGCACGACCTACTTCGCGTTGAAGGTTGGCGTGCAGGGCGCCGGGCCGTACTTCCTCATCGGCACACGCTTCGTCGTGGCGGGTGGACTGCTGATCGCCTTTCTGAAGCTGCGCGGCCATGCCTGGCCGACGCTTCGCCAGTGGCGGGGCTCTGCACTGCTCGGCTTCCTGATGCTGGCGATCGGTCTGGGCAACGTCACCGTCGCCGAAAAAACCGTGAGCTCCGGGGCGGCGGTGGCGCTCATCAGCGTCCTGCCGCTCGTCATGGCCTTGTGGTGCGGCATCCTGGAGAAGTGGCCGGGGCGGCGCGAGTGGCTGGCCATTGCCATCGGCCTCGTCGGCACGCTCGTCATGATCACCGGGAACGACTTGCGCGCGAGCCCCGGCGGCACCGCGCTCATCCTCCTGGGCACGGTGAGCTGGTCGCTCGGTACGGTGCTTTCCCGCCGTATCGACGTGCCGTCCGGGGCCATGGGGTTCGCGGCGGAAATGCTCGCGGGCGGGGTCATCGCGCTCGTGATGAGCGTGGCGTTCGGCGAATCGTGGACGCTGCCTGATGCCCCGTCGGTCTGGTGGGCCTGGGCATACCTCGTGGTGTTCGGCTCGCTCATCGCGTTCTCGGCCTATCGTTTTCTCGTGGAGCGTGTATCGCCGACGCTCGCGTCCACGTACGCGTATGTGAATCCTCCGGTGGCTCTGCTGATCGGGTGGATGCTCGGCAACGAAACCTTCTCTGCGAATGTGCTCATCGGCCTGCCCATCGTGCTCGCCGCCGTTGCGTGGCACACGTGGTCGCAGTTGCGCGAGCTGGCGCCAGCGCCGGCCATCGAGACTCCCCCGGAAAAAATGGGCCCGCAAGTTGCTGCTCTCGCGCATGGCCCGGTCCGACGAGGAAATTGAAATGCCCCGCCATTCCAGTGCTCCACAGAAGAAACGTGCGGTCATGACTCCGCAGGAAATGCGGCGCAAGGGTAGCTGGGCCGTGCGGTTCTACGGCCGCAAGGGGGCGCTGCCACCCCTCGTCGGTCCCGATGGCAAGCCGACGCGCTTCGCGCTCGCGGCCGCGGCGTGGGGTGAGCCGGTCCCGAAGACTGCGGCGCAGGCGCGCAGGATCGCCGCAAGAGGGCGTCGACTGCTCGCGGAATACGAGCGCACGCGAGTGTCCCGGAGTCGTTCGCGCAGCCGTCGTGGCAAGACGCGGCGCACGCTTCACTGAGCATCGCGTCCGCGGCGTGACGGCTGCGGGGCCGTCGTGCTGAAATCCCCCAGAAATGGCATCTCGGGCATCTGGGGCGCTCCTGGCGGTCATGCTGGCCACGTCTGCCGTGCAGGCGGGTGATGGCTGGGTGGAAGTGCGCACGCCAGATGTTCATGTCATCAGCAACGTCAGGGCGTCACGCGCGCTTTCGGTTGCCGGGCGCGTGGCGGACCATCGGCTTGCGATCAACGCGCTCTTTCCTGCCGCCTCCACCCATTCGCGCGCGCCCGTGCCCCTGTTGTTGTTGGACGATGCCGCGTGGCGCGCATACGGCCCCTTCTGCGTCGAGCCGTGCTCAGGTGCCGCCATCCACTCGGATGACCGCACCTACCTCGTCGCCCGGGGCGATGGGGATGCGCGCGTAACGCTGGAGACCGTCTTCCACGAGCTCACCCATCGCATCATCTACGAGGACATGCAGGGCATCCGGCCGGCATGGTTCCACGAAGGAGTCTCCGAGCTCTTCTGCAGCGTCAGCCGCGAGAAGGGCAAGCTGAAGGTAGGGGCCCCGCCGCAGGGAACGCTGCGCGTGCTGCGATCGAGCTCGTGGCTGCCGCTGGCCCACGTGCTTGGTGTCGAGCGCGGTGCCGACCACGACATGGGCGGGCCTTTCTATGCGCAGTCGTGGCTGATGGTGCACTACACGCGTCTCGAGAACCCGGCGAGATTCGCGCAGCTGAATCGCTACATGGATCTGCGCGCTCGCGGCGAGAGTGTCGACAGCGCGATCGACGAAGCCTTCTCCGGCGAAGCCGACGAGCTCGATGCCGAGCTGCGAGCGTACTCGCGGCGGAAGAGCTTCAACCTCGTGCAGCTCGAGCTACCTCCTTCCATTGCGTTGACGAAAGCGGACGCCCGGCCCCTGACGCCGGTCGAAGGCAACACCCATCTTGCGGAAGTCCTGGTCGCGATGCGTCGAGTCGACCGTCCGGCGACGCGGCTGCACGCCGATCTCGTGAGGCTCGCGGGCACCCGCTCGACTGCAGCCCTCCTTGCGGCGGTGGCACACGAGTTCCAGCACAACACCGGCGCGGCGCAGGAACTGGTCGATGAGAACTGCTCAGGCACGTTCGCGGACGCAGAAACGCCCAGGCTCTGCGGCGACGCGTACGCGTTGCGCGTCAGCTATCGCGAGGGGAGCGCTGACGCCGACATTCAGGAGTGGACGCTCAAAGCGCGAGCGTTCTATTACGAAGCGCTTCGCATGGATTCCGGTGATATCCCCAGCCTCTTCTCGCTTGCACGCACGTATCTTGTGTTCCCGGGCGAGGGGTCGGGGGACGTTCGGGCGCGGCTGGAGCAGTTCGTGCGCGAAAGCCCGGGAAATTCCGTCGCGCTGATGTTGCTCGGTGGGCTCGTTGCCCATGAGGATGCGCAGCAGGGCAAGGTCTATCTCGACCAGGCGCTCGCGCGCGCATCGACCGCCGAGCAGCGCGAGCTCATCATGAGCGCGCTGCGAAGCATCGACGAAAGCATCGCCGCCAGTCACCAGGGCGCGGGCTTGTAGTCCTTCAGGAATTTTCCCCAGACGTGCGCGCCCGTGAGCCGCCCCACGAAGATCGGGTCGACGATGCGCGCCGCGCCATCGATGATGTCGAGCGGCGGCGCGAAGCCGAGCTCGGCCTTGCGAGCCGCGTGGACCGCGGGGTCCTCGTCCGTCACCCAGCCGGTGTCGACGGCATTCATGTGGATGCCGGCCTTCACGAAATCCGGCGCGCTGGTTCGGGTCATCATGTTGAGCGCCGCCTTCGCCATGTTGGTGTGCGGATGCTTGTCCGTCTTCGTCGTGCGGTAGAACTGGCCCTCCATCGCGCTGACGTTGACGATGTGTTTGTGGCGCCCCGGCGTGCGCAACATCAGCGGCTTCAGTCGGGCATTGAGAATGTAGGGCGCGATGGCGTTCACGAGCTGCACTTCGAGAAGCTCGGGCGTCTCGACCTCGTGCATGCGCAGGCGCCAGCTGTTCACCTCCCGCAAGTCGACCTGCTGGCGGTCCTCGTCGTAGTGATCGATGGGAAAGAGCGCTTCGCCATCGCGAAAATCCTCATCGAGGTAGCGCCGCTGCGAGAGCGCAGCGCTGTGCAGGAGCCCTTCGCCGTGGGATCGGCCGGTTGCCACAATGAGTGTGCCGGCGTCGTGCGCCTGAGCGCTCTCGAGCTTCCGGCCCAATTCGCAGTGATTCGCCAGCGGGCCGCGCAGGGCCTCGGGGAGCGTGGCAACAGACTCGGCTTCTCTCGCGAGCAGGTGCCTGAAGAAGCCCGCTGGCCGGCGCACCGTCTGGCATGCGTTGTTGAGAATGTAGTCGAGGCGGGGGAGTCGCTCGAGCAGGAATCGCGTGAATATCTCTACGCTCGGTGTGTGCCGCAGGTCTAGGCCATGGATCTGCAGCCGATCGCTGAAGGCCGCGAAGTCAGGCTCCTTCGAATAGCGCTCCGCCGCGTCGACCGGGAATCGGGTCGTGACGACGACGTGCGCGCCGGCGCGCAGGAGCTTCAGGGACGCCTGAAATCCGATCTTGACCCGCGCGCCTGTGACGAGCGCGTAGTGACCCGCGAGGTCCGCCGTCTGCTCGCGCTTGGCGTAGTTGAAGTCACCGCACGGCTCGCACATGGAGTCGTAGTAACGGTGCACCTTCGAGAACGGCGCTTTACAGACGTAGCAGGCACGCTCCTGGCGAAGCTCCGGCCGATCGTCGAGGGCCTCGGGACTCGGCGCCTCGAGCCACAATGGCGCGTAGGTGGTCGCGCGGCGCTGTGCTCGCAGCCCCGCCTGTTCGATCGCTTTCCGGTCGTGCTCCTTCGCCGCTTCACGCTCGGCGCGGCGAAAGGCCTTGGCCATCTTCACGAGATCGTGCCGCTCCGGCTTGGCGACGAGGCCGGCGAGCGTGAGCAGCTCGCGGCGCTGATCTTGTGTCAGGCGCGTGAGGTGCGAGCGATCCGCCTCGATGGCGCGCAGCACGCGCACGCACGCGCGCACATCCTCCTCGGACAGCGGTGCGTCGGGAGTGTGGGGGTTGGTGTTTTCCATCGGGACATTCTATGTCGCCTGCCGGGCCGGCCGCGGCTCAGGACCTGATCGCTGGCGCAAGCACGGAAAAGGTGCTACCGGCCTCACAAACGCGCGCGCGGCGACCGCTCCAACGAGAAGCACTACCGGTCCGTGCCGGGCCCGGTTCGCTAGGATCGCCGCCAGTGTCTTGAGCTCACAGGTGCGAAAAATGGGCGTGCTGACGGATGAACAGGCGAGGACTCACATCATCAAGCTGCTGACGGCGATGAGTCAGGCCGGCGGATCGGACTTGTTCATCTCCAAGGACTTTCCGCCGAGCATGAAGGCCCAGGGCACGATGAAGCCGCTGACGAGCCAGAAGCTGACCGGGGAAGTGACCCGCCAGCTCGCCCTCGCGCTCATGAACCCGCGCCAGCGCGATGAGTTCTCCAAGGACCTCGAGTGCAACTTCGCCATGTCGGTGCCCGGCGTGTCGCGCTTCCGCGTGAACGTCTTCATGCAGCAGCAGAACGTCGGCATGGTGATCCGGACCATCGCGAACGAGATTCCCGATCTTGCGAAGCTCGGGCTGCCGGACAGCCTCAAGGAAATCGTCATGAGCAAGCGGGGCCTGGTGCTCGTCGTCGGCGCGACGGGCTCGGGCAAATCGACCTCGCTCGCGGCGATGATCGATCACCGCAATCGCACGTCGGCCGGGCACATCGTCACCGTGGAGGACCCGGTCGAGTTCGTGCACCAGTCGCATCAGTCGCTCATCACGCATCGTGAAGTGGGCATCGACACCCACTCCTGGCACAACGCGCTGAAGAACACGTTGCGCCAGGCGCCGGATGTCATCCTGATCGGCGAGATCCGCGACACCGAAACCATGGAACACGCCATCACGTTCGCGGAGACCGGCCACCTGTGTCTGGGAACGCTGCACTCCAACAGCGCCAACCAGACGCTCGACCGCATCGTCAATTTCTTCTCCGAAGAGCGCCGCAAGCAGGTGCTCATGGACCTCTCGAGCAACCTGCGGGCGATCATCTCGCAGCGGCTCGTGCGAACCGTCGACGGCAAGGGCCGCAAGGCCGCGGTCGAGATCCTGATCAACACGCCGATCATCGCGGACAAGCTCCTGAAGGGTGAATTCCACGAGATCAAGGCCATCATGTCGAAGTCGCAGGAGCTCGGCATGCGAACCTTCGACTGGTCGCTGTTCGAGCTCTACAACGAAGGCCTGATTTCGTACGACGAGGCCATTCGCAACGCGGACTCGGCGAACGAGCTGCGGCTGAACATCAAGCTGAAGGGCAAGCCGCAGACGAACAACTCGTTGTCGTTGGAGCCGGAACCGGCGGCTGCGGAGAGTGATGCGGCGGCGTAGGGGCGGGAGGCGGTGCTTCTGAGTCGGTGATCGGGAGGGTTTGGCGAGGGGGCGTGTGTGCGAGGGGTGGGGCATGCGGAGGCGTGACGCGCGCAGCACGGATTGAAGGGGTTGGGGAGGCGGGCGCTGGCGCTGGGTGTCGTTGGTGTGGTTGAGCGGGGCGGTGCCGCGTTCTGCTGGTGGTTGCGATGAGGACAGGCAGGTACGGTTGCCGCTCGGTAGTTGGTGCTTGTGACGGCCGCCGGTGAGGGAAGTGCGTGGCGCGTTCCTGGGCGTGGCCTGTTTGCTGTGTTCGAGGCGAGTTGATGTCGCGCCTCTGGTCTGGTGAAGCGATCGCCGCACGAGACGGCGAATGGGTTCCCTTCTCAGTCGCTTCACGCGAGTCGGCTCGATCCGAGCGGGCAGGCGCGTCGCGCAGCGAGTGCGACCTTGGTGCTCGTCTGAGCATGATTGGCGACCTCGGAGTTGAGCTCATCGCTACGAATGAGCCGTCGCAGGCGGCATTGCGTGACGTCTCATCGCCATGCGCGGAACCGATCACGGCGACAGCGCCGCAGAAAGTTGCCTGCGACCGTGAGCCCGGCACTGGAATGCAGCCCAGGCACGGCGCAGAGCACCCCGGGTCAGTGCGAGATCGAGCAGGGTCCGGCACTGCCGGCGGAGACCGTGCGTCGTCTGTCCTGTGACAGCAGTGTGGTGCGGCTCGTGCAATCCGGCTCAGGCGAGCCGCTTGATGTCGGCCGGCGC